>Ga0209204_1000068_pt1 | contig 108694 bp, 91 predicted proteins | sample AD_JPNMR2_MetaG_FD_184425 | JGI IMG/M metagenome (GOLD analysis project Ga0209204, IMG submission 184425) | Active sludge microbial communities of municipal wastewater-treating anaerobic digesters from Japan - AD_JPNMR2_MetaG (SPAdes) (version 2) | ecosystem: Engineered > Bioreactor > Anaerobic...
TATTTTGTTCCCTGATACCAGCGGAATACTGGATGGTCCCTTAACGGGGAAGTTCGATATGTATCCTGCAGGGGGAACCCGCATAGAAGATCTGCGACGGACCGGTGATGCGAAAGCTACTATCGCTCTGGGAGAATTTGCCAGCGGCGCTGCGGCAAAACTGCTGGATGCAAAGCATAAGGTGCCCTGTTCCTTATTGGGGCTTCCCTTGGGTCTTAGCGGTACCGATCGATTTGTAGATACCCTCAGAACCATAACAGGAAGGCCAGTGCCGGAAGAACTTATGGAAGAACGGGGGCGCCTTTTGGATCTGATGGCAGATATGCATCAGTATACCTATGGGAAAAAGGTGGCCCTGGCGGGGGATCCGGACCAGCTGTTAGGACTTACGGAATTTTTACTCGAACTAGATATGAAGGTTTCCTTCGTGGTGACGGGGACTCCCGAAAATCGGCTTGAGGCGCCCCTGCAAAAATTACTTGAGCGCGTGCCCGGGGCACAGTATCGAGTTAACGGGGACCTCTTCCTCCTGCACCAGTGGATAAAGAATGAGCGGGTGGATCTCCTTATTACCAACAGTCACGGGAAATATATCGCCCGGGACGAAGATATTCCCTTTGTTCGCTATGGGTTCCCCATCGTTGATAGGCCCCATCACCTGTTGTTCCCTTCGGTAGGCTATCGGGGAGCTATGTACCTGCTTGAAAAAATTCTTTCGGTTTTAATGGACCGCCAGGATCGGGATGCCCCGGCCGAGGCTTTTGAGTTTGTTCTGTAATAGGCAGGAAATGCCAGGAGGAAGAAGATGATGCCTAACATCCCGGATATTCTGGAAGAGCGGCGGAGCCAGGTGGTGTACAGCACCGACGATGCTAGCCAGGGCATGGCCATCCCCACCTGTGATAAACCAAGTGTGGCAGGAAGTGTCAGTCAACGGGCCTGTGTGTTCTGTGGAAGCCGGGTGGTCCTGTATCCTATTGCCGATGCCATCCACATTGTTCACGGACCTATAGGCTGCGCCGGTTTTACGTGGGATATCCGGGGTGCCCTTTCTTCTGGGCCTGAGTTACATCGAAAGAGTTTTTCTACCAACCTGGAAGAACTGGACATTATTTTCGGCGCAGAAAAGAAATTACATACCCTTGCGACCCGATTGATTAGTACCTATAAGCCCCAGGCAGTTTTTATCTACGCTACCTGTATCATCGGGCTTATTGGGGATGATGTTGATCGGGTGTGTCGAATCTTAGAGAAAGAACACGGTATTCCGGTAATTCCCGTTCATTCGGAAGGTTTTAAGGGGGTTAAAAAGGATGGCTATCGGGCTGCCTGTATGGCCCTCTTGAGTCTCATGGAGCGTTCCTGGGGATCCGTACAGAAAGAACGGGATGGTGCTTCATCCGAAGAAAAAGATGACCCTTCTTGTAATTCTTCAGAGGCCCTTTCGCCTTCCCCATCGTCCCGGCAAGAACCTTCCATAAATCTCTTAGGGGAATTCAACCTTGCAGGAGAAGGGTGGCTCATCAAATCCTATTATGAACGGCTGGGGATCCGGGTGGTATCGATGCTGACCGGCGATGGCCGGGTAGCCGATATCCGTCGGGCCCCTGAGGCGGCCCTTAATCTTGTGCAATGCTCTGGTTCGATGGTCTACCTTGCAAAAAAAATGGAAGAACAATGGGGTATCCCCTGGCAGCAGGTTTCCTTTTTTGGGGTAGATGAAATGGCTCGAGCCATCTATGGGGTGGCCGAATTTTTTCGAGAATCCCATCCAGAACTCCTAGATTCTGCCCGTGCATTGGTCCGGGAGGAACTTTCATCGCTTCTTCCCCGTCTGGAAAAAATAAAGCCCGCCCTGGAAGGGAAAAAAGTAGCCATTTACGTTGGTGGGGGCTTTAAGGCATGGTCCCTTGTTCGTATCCTTCGGGATTTTGGGATGCGGACCGTGGTGGCAGGTTCCCAGACGGGCAGTAAAGAGGACTACGAGGAACTGCGGCGGATCTGTGAAAAGGACACGGTCCTGGTAGATGATTCGAATCCCCTGGAGCTTGGCCGTTTCATCAAAGAAAAACAGGTAGATCTCTTGATTGGGGGAGTAAAAGAACGACCCGTGGCCTACAAAATGGGGATTGGTTTCTGTGATCATAACCACGAACGGAAAATACCCCTGGCAGGCTTTATAGGAGTGTATAACTTTGCCTTCGAACTGTATCAGAGTATTACCAGCCCCGTGTGGGACTGGGTTCGTAGGGAACTATAGGAACCGAGCGAACCATCCTGGAGTAGCAGGAATAGAAAGGGGGCTCGAAAAATACGAAGGGGAATCAAGAAAATGGGTAACCACACATACAAGGGTGTTTTGAATTTTGAATTTAAGAAACCAACGGGTGCTTCTCCCGGCTTCTCTCTAAAGGAAGAGGAAGTCCCCGAAAAGAGCTCTGGAGGAGTAGAAAATCCCTGTCATCTCTGTGCTCCTCTTGGGGCGGTGGTGTTTTTTGCGGGGTTTGAAGGGGGTATTACGATTCTCCATGGTTCTCAGGGCTGTTCTACCTATGTGCGCCGATACCTTATTTCTCATTTTAGAGAACCGGTAGATGTGGCGAGTTCCAATTTTATAGAAGCTTCCACCATATTTGGGGGCAAAGACAATGTACAGAGAGCGATTGGAAACGTGATCCGTCAGTATACCCCTAAGGTAATTGGGATTGCGACCACCTGTCTTGTGGAAACCATGGGGGAGGATATCTATGGGATCGTAAAAGAAATGGAAGCCCGGTATCCCGAGGTATTACTTATTCCTGTCTCGACCCCCGGCTTTCTGTATAACCACCGGGAAGGGTTTCAGCTTGCCCAGAGCGCCCTGCTTCGGGTGCTCGCTACCAGGGGGAACACCGATATTGGGCCCCATCATAAAACCGATACGGATGCCGCTGGGATTCCCTTCGGTAATAATGTAGATCCTCTGCGGGAACCCCTTAAGGGTGCTAAGGTCCCCTCGGTACTTTTGTTCCCTAACTTTGCATCTCCTGCGGATCTCCGGTGGTACAAAAGGGTAGGGGAGTTCTTTGATATATCATTAAAAGTGGTAGGTGATTACAGCCAGACCCTCGACAGTGGTCCCTGGCTTATCTATAGGGGGCTTGCGTCAGGGGGGACCGCCCAGGAAACGATAGCCACGTTGTTTCGTGCCGATGCGGTCATCGGCATAGGGAGTCTTCCCCTCAAAGAGCCGAGCCCAGCTGAGATCCTCCAGCGGTACACCCATATCCCTGCGGTAAATCTGCCGGTGCCGATAGGGCTTGGCTATACGGATCTCTTTATGAAACATCTTTCGAGTCTCTCGGGCCACCCCATCCCTTCTGTTGTTCGGGAAGAACGGGCCCGTCTCCAGGATGCCTATGTGGACGCCCACAAATACGTGGCCACCCTTCCCTGTGCGGTAGTCGGGGATGAAGACCTGGTGCTTTCGCTCGCATCCTTCTTGCTCGAAATTGGGGCTCGGCCAGTGTTCTGCGCGTCGGGAGGGAAAACTGGCTACCTTCGGGATGGAATGCTGCGTTTGCAAGCCCAGTGGGGAGATCGGTGGCCCCAGAACTTTGAACCGGTGATTCTTTCGGGCACGGATTTCCAGCATGTGGAAGAACTAATAAAACGCCTCGGGGTTCGCCTTATCCTAGGATCCAGCAAGGCCTATACCATGGCCCGAACGCTGGGAATCCCCCTTGTTCGCTGTGGATTCCCTATTCACGACCGATTTGGAGCTTCCCAGATACTCCATGTGGGGTATGAAGGAACGTACAACCTGCTACGGTTAGTGGTAAATGCCCTCATCGAGCAGGAACAGGAAACCAACCCCGTAGGATACACCTACTATTGAGGAGGCATACGTATGCATTGGGAACGGCATCCCTGTTTTAATGAGTCCTCCCGTCATCGTTATGGACGGGTCCATCTCCCCGTGGCACCTCGATGCAATATCCAGTGTAATTATTGTAACAGAGATTTTGACTGTGCCCACGAAAGCAGACCGGGGGTCTGTAGCAAAATAATGGAACCCGCAGAGGCTCCCGAATATGTAGAAGCTTTGCTGGCCCGATTCCCACAGCTCGCGGTGGTGGGGATCGCCGGCCCCGGGGACCCCTTTGCCAATCCGGAAGAGACCCTTAAAACCCTCAGTCTCATTCATGGAGCATTCCCAGACCTGCTCCTTTGCGTAGCTACCAATGGGTTAAACCTTGCCCCTTATGTGGGGGAACTGGTGAATTTAGGGGTTTCTCATGTGACGATTACCATAAATACGATAAACCCTTCCGTGGGGCAACGTTTGTATGCCTGGGTTCGTAAGGGGAAACAGACCCTCAATGGTTACGAGGCTGCGGCCTATCTACTCCAGGAGCAGCTTTCCAGTATTCCCTTGCTGAAAAGGGCGAACATCCTGGTAAAGGTGAATACGGTACTCGTGCCGGGTATAAACGAACATGAGGTGGGTATCCTGGCCCAGCATCTTGCTTCTCTCGGGGTGGATATCATGAATATTCTTCCCCTGTATCCTGTTAAGGGAACCCCTTTTGCCCGTTTAGAACCACCCTCTTCAGAGATGGTGCAAAAGGCTCGAGAGCGAGCGGGGACCTATCTTCCCCAGATGTATCATTGTACCCGTTGTCGCGCCGATGCGGCGGGTTTCCTTGACCAGGACCTTAATGTTTTCCAGGAAAAGAAAAAGGAGCGGGGAGAAAAAGCTTCTGGTAAGACCTTTTCTCCGGGAGTTCGCCAGAAAGACAATCCTGTCGTCCTACAGGAGAAAAATATCGCCGGTGCTCCACAGACAGGGGACGCTCGTTACCGCATAGCCGTTGCCACCTATGAGGGACTCCTGGTGAATCAACACCTGGGGGAAGCCAACAGGGTCCAGGTGTACCGATTAGAATCGGAGGGGTGGGTACAGGAAGATGAGCGGTGCCTTCCTCCGCGAGGGGGGGGTGATGCGCGGTGGTCCGGGGTGGCTGAAATCCTCGGGGATTGTGATGAACTGTGGGTCGCTGGAATAGGAGAGAATCCCCGCCGCATTCTGGAAAAAACGGGGCTCGTTGTTCGAATACTAGAGGGTTTTATTCACCAGGTTTTAGAAAAATATCGGCCAGGGGAATCCCTGGAATATTATGAGGTTCATCGCCCTCATCGCTGCGGCGAATTCTGTGGGGGGAGTGGTACCGGCTGTGGATGAGGAGGAGGGTGTTGATATGAAGGGACCAAAGATTCATGTGTTGGTATGCGCAGGATTTCGTGTCGGTTCTCCCGTGCAGGGCATGTGTGCAAAACGAGGGTCGGTGAACCTCGTGGAGTATTTGACCAATGAACTCTCTGACCGTGGTTTGGGGGAAGCGATGGTAACTCCGGTAGGCTGCCTGGGCTATTGTGCAGAAGGACCGGTGGTGGCCGTCTATCCTATGAATCGCTGGTATGGAGCAGTTAAAAGCGAAGAGGATATAGATACGCTCCTCGATGATGTAGAATCGGCGCTGGTCGCATTGCCGAAAGAGTAAAGGGGTACCTATGATAAGGGCTTTTCGTTATTTCGCCAGAGGTAGACGATACGGCAATAGTGCAATAGGTTCGTGGTTTGTGAGGCTTCTCGTCGGGATACTGGTGGTTACCGGTTGTAGGGGGCAGGCGGGGAATACCTCAAAAAAATTACAGTCTGAATTAGTCCTGGCCGCTGCCCCGGTATTGCAGGGGGTCTTGGAGAAGTTAATTGCCGAATATACGGCCCAACACCCTACTGTCAATGTACAGGTGCGCTATGGGCCTTCGGGGGTTCTGGTTAATCAGATAAAAGAGGGGGCACCCTGCGATGTCTTTATGGCCGCTGATATGGATTCCTGTACAGCCTTAATTAACGAAGGGATTGCAAAAGGTCCTGTGGTAGTATATGGACAGGGCCGTCTCTGTCTGGCAGGGAAAGGGCTTATGCCGCTGGCGGCTTATATGGAGAAAAATGTCGAGGCCGAAAAACAATTGGCATCGATGTTTGAAAGGGTTTTAGAATTCCCCGGGATAAACAGCCTTTCTATCGCCAATCCAGAGGTTTCTCCGTATGGAAAGCTTTCTGTGGCGCTGATGCGCCAAATGGGAATGGGCTTTAGCGGCGATACCCTGAGAAGTTCCTCGGGCAGAAACATAAAACTGATTACCGCCGGTTCTCTCGCCCAGGTTCGGCAGTATGTTCTGGAAGGAATAGTAGATGCGGGCTTTGTTAGCTATAGCATAATAAAGACATCCTCGGGATTTTTTAACCCTTCAGCCCAATCCTCTGCATCGGAGGGGATCCCCTGGATGATGGTTCCTCCTGAACTTTCACCGCCGGTTAATCAGGGTTTGGTGGTGCTTTCTGACAGAGAGGAGGCTCATCGATGGAAGAAGTTCCTCGCTTCTTCTCGGGCCCGGGAGATTTTAGAGGAAGGAGGATATATCGTACCATGAAATTCGATTTTGTTCCCCTTTGGGTTAGTTTTCGTTTGGGTCTATTGGTCACAATTCTTGCCCTTCTTGCCATGACGCCCCTGGCGTGGTATACGGTGCGGAAGGATACTCCCCTTCGTCGCTTCTTTGAATCTTTGTTGGTTATCCCCCTGAGTTTACCCCCCACGGTTCTCGGCTTTTATATCCTTTTATGCTGGTCTCCTCGTTTTTTCCCGGGGAAGGCCCTTGGAGCTATGGGTTTCTCGTTACCATTCACCTTTCTGGGACTTGTCGTAGCCTGTACCATTGCCCATGGTCCCCATATGTATCAATCCTTGCGAACCAGCTTTGCCAGGATAGAAGGGGACCTGTGGAATGCCAGCCTTTTGTTGGGGAAAGGTCCGGTGGAAACGTTCTTTCGGATTGTACTTCCCCTTTCTCGTCGGGGGATAATCTCTGGCGTTTTAACCACCTTTCTTCATACCCTGGGAGATTTTGGTCTTGTGTTAATGATTGGGGGAAGTATCCCCGCAGAAACAAGAACCATTTCTATTGCTCTGTATGAGCAAGTTGAAAAGATGAATTATGCGGTGGCCCACCGGTACGCAGCCGTTTTAATTGGTATTAGTTTCCTGGGAGTGTATGTGCTTAGTAAACTTCAGAAGGAGTCGTGACATGGGGCTTACAGTACATCTTACGAAAACATTAAAAACGACATCAGAAACAATTCCCCTGGCGTTTGCCCTTACCCTCGGAGGAGGAGAACGGAAGGGGATTATGGGGGCCTCTGGTTCAGGGAAGACAACCCTGCTCCGCATGATAGCGGGCCTTATACGGCCTGACAGCGGCATAATTCGCTGGAACCAACAGATATGGTATGACGAGAATCATTGGGTGGTTCCTAATAAGCGTAAGGTAGGGCTCATGTTTCAGCATCACGCCCTATTTCCCCACCTTACCGTGGAAGAAAATATCCGCTATGGCGCGGCGAAGGGGTGCGATGTTCAGGAACTACTCCATATGGGAGAACTGGAAAAACGACGAAATCACTATCCGTTTCAGCTCTCTGGTGGGGAACGCCAGCGGGTAGCCCTCTTAAGAACCTTAGCCTATAAACCTGAAATTCTTCTTCTGGATGAACCCTTTAATGCGCTTGACAGGGGAACTAAAACTCGACTTTTATCCTGGGTCCAGGAAATTTTTGAGTATTGGAAGGTGACCCTCCTTATGGTGTCTCATGAGAATAGCGAATTAGATTCCCTGTGTACTGAAATTTGTTCTGTGGAGGACCTCAGGGCTCTCCATAAGAAATGGGAGAAAATGGCCGAAGGAAGAAACTCCAAAACATATGGCGCGATTAATACGAATGGTATTTCTCCCTTGCCAGGTACCTATGTATGGGAACTTCCTTCAGAAAAACCGGAGCGCTTATATGTGTGAATGCCTGTACCATAAGGGTTCTCTGGTAAATGGTAACTAGGATGATACACGAATCTTCAGGAACGACGGAGTTTTCTGGCAATACTTTTAAAAAGGTTACCCTCCTTGATACGACGTTGCGGGATGGCGCCCAAAGCCCGGGGATATGGTTTAGTCCAAAAGAACAGAGCCATATTCTTCGGGCCCTTTTGCGCGCAGGAATCTCTGAAGTGGAAGGGGGTATACCCGCTGCAAGCCCTTACCACCGGAGGGAATTCCAGAGGCTGGTCGAACAATTTCCAGATATGAAGATCATTGCCTGGAATCGGCTCCGGAAGGACGATGCGGAAGCAAGCCTTCGCACCGGTTGTCGGTATGTTCATCTTTCTGCCCCAACCTCAGACCTTATGAGAGAGGCAAAGTTGGGCTGGTCCCGGGAGCAGTTGCTGCAAAAAACCTACGACTTGCTTCAGTGGTGTGGTGATAAGAATGTGACCGTGTATCTTGGGGCCGAAGATGCCTCGCGGACGGAAGAGTCTTTTTTGATAGATTATTTTTGCCAGGTCGCCGAATGGGGGGCTCGGCGGGTTCGGTATGCCGATACGGTCGGTTGTGAACACCCCCTTTCGGTCTGGCAACGGTTGGGCCGTCTTTGTTTGCAGGTTCCTATTCCGGTGGAGTATCATGGTCATAACGATCTTGGCCTTGCAACAGCTAATACTCTTGCGGCGGTATCAGCGGGTTGTGGGGCTGTTTCAGTCACGGTGAACGGTTTGGGCGAACGGGCAGGTAACGCCCCCCTTGCAGAGGTAGCGGTGGCGCTCAAACTTTGTTGCGGGGTAGAGATAGGAATCGATATGTCTCGATTGCCTTTTTTGTCCCGTCTTGTGGCTCGCCTGAGCCATCGCCCTATTCCACCGGATCGACCTTTGGTAGGTTCCCTTGTTTTTACCCACGAATCGGGAATTCATATAGATGGCCTTTTAAAAGACCCCCGTCTCTATACCTTTGTGTCTCCACATATGGTAGGAAGAAAACATCGTTTTGTGGCCGGAAGGAATTCGGGTATTGCGGCTCTTCGAACTCTTACGCAACAGAAGGGATACTCTTTTTCTGATGCGGAGCTAGAAAAAATTCTTGATTTGTTAAAGAATCCTTCTGTGTTTCCCCACTTGCGGGGATGTCCTAGCCGGTTTCAGGAGATACTTCACCATGTCCAATCCCGTACCTAAAAACAATTCCTCTTGTGATCATCGCTGTAGCTCTGAGATTTTGCCGATGCTCTATGAAATTGCCATCACGAGCAGAGAAAGTAAGGATCTCCATCTCCTCATGGATAGTATTGTGAATCTTTTGGTTCGTTATGTTTCAGGGGTAAAACGGATTCTTTTAGCGATGTACAACCGTCATACCGAAACAATTACCATAGAAAGCGCCTATGGAATCTCGGCGGACGAACAGAAACGGGGGGTGTATCGACGAGGGGAAGGTATTCTTGGCCGGGTAATAGAGGAGGGAAAACCAGTGATAATTCCTGATCTTTCCCGTTCTCAGGATTTTCTTAATCGAACCGGCGCCTGGAAAGAAGAGGAACGCCGGGGTCTTTCTTTCCTCTGTGTACCTATTGTGATGGGGCAGGAAAGTCTTGGGGCCCTGAGTATGGATCGTACCATACAGGATGAAAGTCTTTTAGAAGATGATCTTAAGGTTCTTATGATTATCGCTACTTTAGTGGCCCAGGCCTTTGCGTTATACCGGGCTCAAGTAGAAGAACAGGCTCTGCTTAAAGAGGAAAACCGTAGGCTTCACCAGGAATTGGAAGAAAAATACCGAAAGACCAATATCATCGGTAAGTCCAAGGCGATGCGGAGCCTTTTTGGCATGATGGAACGGATATATGATAAAAATACCCCGGTTCTTATTTTGGGTGAATCCGGTACGGGAAAAGAACTGATTGCCCATGCTATTCATTATAACAGCCCTCGACGGGAAAAGCCTTTTATTAAGTTTAATTGTGCGGCCATTCCCGAAAGCCTTGCAGAAAGCGAACTGTTTGGACATGAACGGGGGGCCTTTACGGGGGCGTCGGAACAACGGCTTGGGCTTTTTGAAAAAGCCCACGGGGGAACCCTGTTCCTTGACGAAATTGGGGAACTGTCTCTCTCTATCCAGGCGAAACTTTTACGGGTGCTCCAGTTTCAGGAGTTCCAGCGCCTCGGTGGTCACAGAACTATTAGTGTGGACGTACGACTTATTGCGGCAACCCACCGGGACCTTGACCAGATGGTGAAGGAAGGCCGTTTTCGGGAAGACCTCTGGTATCGACTGAACGTGTTCCCCTTGCTGGTGCCTCCTTTGAGGGAACGGGGGAGTGATATCCTTTTATTGGCCGATTATTTTGTAGAAAAATATAGCCAGCAACATAACAGTGCGGTTCGTCGTATTTCCACCCCCGCTATCGATGCTCTTATGGCATACCATTGGCCCGGCAATGTTCGGGAACTGGAAAATGTTATTGAACGGGCGGTCATTCTTTCGGATGATGGGGTAATCCATGCCTACCATCTCCCCCCTTCCCTTCAGACACCAGATACCTCTCGGACCCATTATCAGGGTTTGTTAGCCCAACGGTTGAGTCAGGTTGAACGGGAGATGATCGTAGATGCCCTGAAGGCTCACCAGGGGAATATGCTCGCTGCGGCCCGAGAACTGGGGATTACGGAGAGGATTATCACAAGACGGGTGAAAGATTACGGCATCGATTATCGCCTGTTTCGACCTAAAAAATAATGTGTATCTCCAACCTTCTAAACGTACATTAAGTAATAGGAAGGAGGCTGGTAGGCTTTCTGTGCCTGCCCCTGGGTGGTATTTATAGCCCCTAGTTTGCACTAACAAGCATCGCCCCGGCACCCTCAAGGGGTGTGCCAGCGCCCCTTGAAGGCCGTGGAACCCCTAGAGGGAATTGGGACCCTCATCACCCCTAGACTACAGTTCTTCAATTTCCTCCCGGGAAAGGCCGGTCACCTCGGTAATAATATCAATCTCAATCCCGCGGGTCTTCATCCGCCGGGCGGTCTCCCGGCGGCCTTTTTCTTCGCCCAGGGCTATGCCTTCGTTGCGGCCTTCCATAAGGCCTTCTTTAAACCATTCCTGTTCTTTCTTCTTGATGGCAGTGGCTAACATGGTCGGTACCTCCTTAAGGGTACGAATCTCATCCACCCATTGAGGCACGGGGTCCTCAAAGAGGTAACCAGTTGCTCCATGAAGCGTTGGTTAGAGAAGAGGGCCTTGTAGCCGCGGTCGTGGTGGTCTGGCATAGGAAAACCATAGCACAGGGAGTGTGGGAAGGCAAGGCTGGGAGGGGAAATCGGGTGCAGTGGTGTGGGAGGGAGGAGGGGCCCAAAAAGCTAGCGATGTGGCATGGAGAGGTGGCCCCCAAAAAAACTGGCGCTGTGGCGGGGTAACCCGGAAAGGGGCCAAAAAACGCCCAGTGAGGATTTGAGTCGTGGCCCCCAAAAAGCTCCCGGGGGGTCTGGAGGGAGCGGCCCCCATCGGCAAAAACCTCCCGGCGGGGCTTAGAGGCCGCCAGAACCGGGTAAGATTGGCTAAAGGGGCCCTGAGAAGGGCCCCGCCGTGGGTGAGCCCGGAGTGGGGGGAGCGCCTGATCGCCTGAGCCGTGGAGGCTGGGTAGTGGGCCGGGCGGGACGCCCGGCCGGGGAGGGGCTGTGGAAGCGGCGAAGGAAGCAGGCGCGAGGGGGGAGCCGCGGTGGCTGATGTGGGGGCGTGGGGAGAGCGGCCCAGAGGAGTAGTTTTCGGTGCTCCCCCCTCAAGGCTACATCCGTGTAGGAAATGATGGAAAATATACCTTTATGTATTTTTTTGATGACTGTCCGATGGAGGAGGGAAGGGCATTTTTTGTTTTGGATGCTAAAAAAAAGAAAGAAATTCTTGCGATAGGGTGTTTTTCCCTTAAGAATATGGGGGGATGCATCTCTATGCTGATTATGGCACGGTCCTTGCTGTTTATATAAAAAATACCCGGGATAGAAGAAAATTCCGAAGGTGAGGCAGCCATGGCGAGGGCCGATGTTTCTTGTGGTTCTACGGAAAAGCTTTTACAACTGGTACGACTCTGCGAAACCGCCCAGCACCTGGATGAACAGGTGGATTCCCTGGAAAAAATGGCGGAAGCTCAGGTCCAGACGGTTAATACCCTGCAGACTCGATTGAAGGGTAACCTGCAGAGCCTCGATAAAACGGTTCAATCCCAGCGGGCGGGTTCAGAGAAACTGGTTCAAAACAGTCAAACCGTGATGGAATGGCTGGGGCAAGAACAGGAGCTCACGAGCCTTTTTGTGAAAAGCAGTAAGGAACTGCAGGGGGTGTGGGCCGAAATCAAGGAAATGGGGCCTTCCCTAGCGACCATGCTGGATTCCCTTTCCGCGGTGACGGATATATTTGAGGTGCTCCATATTCTTTCGATCAACACCGCCATAGAGGCTTCCAGGTATGGGGAGCGGGGCCGTTCTTTTTCGATTATTGCCCGGGAAATGCGGAGTCTGGCGGATCGGTCTCGAACTTTTACGGATACTATCCGGGAACAGGGGGCCCTGGTACACGGCCGTGTGCAGGAGCTTATGAAGAAACTTGCTACCGCCATGGATGTATATTCCAGCCTTGAAAAAAGGGTCCGCCGTTTCCTGGAGGATAGTCGTCATGTCCGGGATAACACCCAGGCGGTCCTTGCCCTGATTCACCAGTATGAAGAATTTTCGGGGGCCCAGATTTCCGAATGGAAGGATTCTATGGAACGATTGGGGGCCTTGGGGCAGTCTGCAACGGAGTTGCTTGAGCGATCCAGACAGATAGAAACCATGGCGGAGAGATTATTCGGGATGATCCAGGGGGAGACGGAGGTGGCCAGCCACGAAACTACGGAACTCCACCAGGAGGCCCTTGAGGAGGCCCGCCGAATTACGGAGGACCTTTCGCCGTCCGTACTTTTTGATCGGGTCCAGCTTGATGGGATTCTTAGAGAGCACAGTGAACAGACTCCGCTGTTTGAATTGCTCTATGTGCTGGATGCAACGGGCCGCCAGGTTTCCTGTAACATCTACGCCCCCCGCTACCGAACGGAGCATGAGGCCTGCGAAGGGTACGGGGAACTCCGGGCTCACAAAGAGTACTATCAGATCCCTATGAAGAAGGGGGAAGCCTATGTGTCGCCGGTGTACCTTTCGAGCGCTACCCGGGCCCTGTGTATTACGGTGGCCCTGCCTCTCTTTTCGGAAGGCTCCTGCTATGGGGTGCTTTGTGCGGATGTGGACCTGCGATATTTAGCGGAAAAGTAAGGAGAGTGAGTGGAGGAGGTAAATACATAAAGGGAGCCGCGGGGGCCCCAAAAAGCAAGCCGGGAAGGATCCGCGATAAAAGACCGTTAAAGGGGAATGGAAAGAAATTGATAAGGAAAATTCTAAATTAAAAAGGCCTATTGATATGAAAACAAAATATGAACTTACTACCTTCTTTCAGCCTATTGTGTCGGTGAGACGGAAGACAATTATTGGCTATGAAGCTCTGACACGGGGCATGATACCTGGTCATGATATCGTGATATCCTATGAGAGCCTCTATCAGGAGGCCCAGGAGAATGGCTGTCTTGTCGAATTTGATCGGGCCTGCCGATTTTCGGCCCTTACGGCGTGGAAGAGGTTTCACCCATCGGAAGAGGGGTCCCTTTTATTCCTTAACTTTGATGTATCCCTTCTTGATATGGGGGTAGCAGGTTCCGGATTCTTTGCTCAAATGGTGGAAAAGGTCGGTATTAACCCAGGAAATATTGTAATAGAATTAGTGGAACGTTCCCTGGATAATTTTGAGGATCTTGTTTCTTTTGTACGAGCCTATCGGAATCGGGGCTTTTTAATTGCTATTGATGATTTTGGAGAGGGCTGTTCGAGTGTACACCGGCTTGCCGCTCTTGGTCCCGATATTATTAAGATTTCTCGATCGGTTTTTTGTGCTCCTTCCCTGTCTTCTATTTATAGACGTTCCCTTTTGCGGGGCCTGGTCTCGTGGATTACCAGTGTGGGAGCCCTTCCATTGCTTGAAGGGGTAGAAACGGAGGCACAGTTTTATGAAGCGCTGGATGTGGGGGTCGATATCATTCAGGGGTTTTTCCTTGCCCCACCCTTTAAGGAGCGAGACGAACACTCTTCCCAGAGGATGTATGCAAGGATTCAAGAAATTTCCTCTGATGCAGCCTCGTACCTTTTGCATCGAATTGAGGGGATTAACCAAAGAAGCCGTGAGCGTATTCGACGGATCCATCGCCTTGTAAAACTTCTTGAAGGAGAAAGAGAGGGCTTCCATTTAGAAAAGGTTCTCCCCTCTCTTATTGGGGAAGATCCTGCCATTGAATGTTTGTATCTGCTTAATCCGGAGGGGATTCAAATTTCGGAAACCTATTTTCGCATGCCTGTAAGCAGTAAAAACAGCCTGTATCGACCGGCCCGGCCTGGGGATGATTTAAGCGAAAAAGAGTACTATCTCCATCTTAAAGCCGGGGGGAATCAGTATTATTCGGATCCCTATATTTCATTTGCTACGGGTTCGCTGTGTAGAACCATCTCGGTTCGCCTCTGTCAGGGCCCTCTTGCAGGGTGTATCCTCTGTGTGGATTTTTTAGAAGAGGACCTTACTAGTTGAAACTCGCTTTCCTGTTGAACTTCTTATGGAGTATCCTTAGTAAGTGGTTCTGATTAGCCCGCGGCGCCTTTCCTCTGTTTTTGTATTCCACCAATCAAAGAGGCTAAACGAAACAAGCAGGAGCGAAAGGCTGAATAAAAAGTCTTCCAGCGGTATGGGGCCGAGGCGAATCGCGGTATTGTGCCTGTTATTGTAGAGCACTACCGGAAGGCCGGTTAAAATCCCGTTAACAATGCAGAAGGGGATGTAGGTAAGGCCCAGGGCAAGCCAGAAATTGCGGGACCGCAGATCCTGAGGGGTAAGAACGCGAAGAAGCAGGAGCGCGAGGGCCACGGAAATGAGAACAACCCCTGTATAAATAAGATGGAATAAGAGGATTCCCCCCGCAATGCAGAGAACGAGGAGTATCATCCACAGCCAGTCGGGGAAAGGAATCCTCCGATCCGGAACATAGGAGCGGACGCAGGCTAATATGAATATGCATGCGTAGGGAACGGCGATAAAGAAAAGCCATTCTCCCAGGGGGAGCCCCAGAAAACGCCAGGGGCCCACATAGGAGTCATTAAAGGACCACACCCCCAGGGAAGTTTTCCACACATCCCATCCACCGAAAATGATCAATACCACGAGGATAGCCCGAAAAACCGCGGGCCAGCTTTTATAAAAGGCTACCCGTTTGTCGAATGATAGGGCTAGGGGGATCGCTAGCACCACTATGGTAAGCACCGCATAGAACATATAATTACCTTCCCTGTTGATTGTGTGGAGCGTAGCGTTCCGTACCACGCTATCCATCGTTTATGAGGGAGATAAGGGGTTCCCTTGGCATAGCCCGGGGTACCCCCCTCTTTATTTTAACGAGAAGGCTCCCCCTTCCCGGAAGGCCAGGGGCACCGGTTCTTTGCGAATCTCGTCGGGCAACTTTATAGTGGCGTTTCCCCGAATTTCGAAGGTCCCTTTCCGTTCTGCAAAGATGGCGCGGATTCCCTGAGAAAGCCGTTTAGAACTAAAGGTGTTCGTTACTTTTATCAGGGTCCGGCTCCCTTCGCTGGTGATCGTTGGGGCATCTCCAATGACAAGGGATTCGCCGTTTATGAACAGTTCGTAGCCCAACTTCTGAGGTACCAGCGCAGCCTTTGCATCGTTGCGGATTTCCAGGGTAAAGCTTACCGAAAGGGGAAGATCCAATTCGGCGGGGTCGATAACGGGGGCCTCTGGTTTTTTCCCTGAAAGGATATCCGTAAACACCTGCCGGGCCTTGCCGGGGTCGGCCTTTTTCCCTGCCTTGATGAGGGCCTGGCTTATCTGCTCTGCAGTGGGGGGCTCCACTGAAAAGTTAAGAAGCCGTACCTCTGGTTTAATGGCGGGGATCTTCTTTTCGAGTTTATAAGTAAATTTAATGTCCGGTGGCAAACCGGGCATCTTGGGCAGGGGGATGAGCAAAACCCCGTCAATGACGGTGTTAAGCCACTCTTTACTGGTATAGTCTTTTACCAGTTTCATGATTGCTTCGTAGGTAAGGGTAACCGTAAAGGTGTTGGACTTTTCCTGGTTTGCAGGGATACTAAAGCCCCCCTGACTTTGGGTTGAAAACACCTTAGATCCTTCTACCGAAAAATCAAGACTCATCCCTGAAAAGGAGAGTCCCAGCGGATAGGGATTCTTTACCGCCAATTCAAACAAAAAGGTCACGTCCCGGAGGGTCATGGACTGAAGCTCAAAACGTTTGATTTCGGCGCTTGGTTTGGCAAGCTGGGCCCAGAGGGGAACCGCTCCGAGCAGCAATACCAGGGGTAACCATCGACGGGGTAGATACTTTATTCTTGATTGCATCGTAAAGCCTCCTTTTAGTAAGAAGTATACCAGAGCCACCGTTTTTTTACAGGCCCTTCAACAAAAAACACACCTCTTTTGTAAAAGGAAGATGTGCGAGCCTGCCCCTTCCCTGGCTGATGAAAATAAGGATCCCCCGTTTTGGAGTAGGGGGCCTTTTCTTGGGGGTGGGCCCCTTTTCTGGAGGAATACGACCCTTTACCCTTATCTTGAGGGGATGAACGTGGATGGAAGAACCTGGCCCCCTTTTTGAGGAAGCCTTACCCTTGTTCTTGGGGAAATGAGCGTGGGGGTCCCCCTCGTGAACCTCGGGGAAGTGATAATGAGGGGCCCTCATTTAGGGGCCCCTGGGAGGATAAGCGGGGGCGGTACAGGGGTAGGAAAGGCTCCTGTCTTTGTTGTTCCGGAAACGTCGTTTTAATGCCCCTCGCCCCGGCGCATGCGGAGGGCATGGTCCATGAGGGGCGCAAGCTGCCGGGCATAGAAGCGGGCGGCCCGTTCACTTCCGGGGAAATTTGCCACCAGGGTAGTGCCACGGTAGCCGACAATGCCCCGGGAAAAGACCGCAAAAACCGTTTCTTCCAGTGATTTCTGGCGGAGATACTCCGCCAGGCCAGGGATTTCCCCCTCAATAAAGTCCCGGGTTGCCTCCGGCGTGGTATCCCGGGGGCCGATGCCCGTGCCACCTACCGTAATGATCCAGTCCGGCGGGGCTGTGCTGATAGACTCCGCCCCACTATCGTTCACCGCCCCCGTATAATCCATCGTCCCTGGCTGGTGCATTGCCTTCGGGGGGAACATCGCCCCCGGCTGGTTTATGGTTTCCCCAGGGGACATCGCTTCCCAATGGGAACCTCTTTGAGTAAGACCCGCCGCTTCGGTAAGGGCGGTAAGTACCGAATCGTACCCGTCGGGAACACAGCGGTAGAAGAAGCGGGGGGGCGGTGAAAGGAGTTGTTCCAGTTCTTCCATGACCGCCGGGCCCGCCCTGTCGGCATATATGCCCTGGCTTGCCCGGTCAGAAATAGTAAGCACCCATATCGTCACGATGAATTACTCCTCCGTTGATCACCCGGGCGAAAATCCCCCGCCGGGGCATGATACAGTCTCCCACGATGCGGCGAATCTCGCATGCCGCGTGGCACTCCTTTCCTATCTTAGAAACTTCCAGAACCACCGGCCCAATCACCAGGTGAGAGCCGAGGGGCAATTCCGTAAGTGCTACCCCTTCGGTGGTCAGGTTCTCCGCGAAGTCTCCCGGCATAAGAGAGAAATTCTCCGGGGAGGATGACCGGGCGCTGTCTTGTGCGGTACCCTCACTTCGGTGCTCGGTGGCCTTGGTACAGGAAAGCCCCCTTTGTTCATAGGTGAGGAGCGCCTGGTTTGCCTGTTGAATGTCTTCCCATGCGAGGAGGGAAACCTGTCGATCCTCCTTAAGCCCCCCGTGGGCATCCCCCGCCAGGCCAAAACCGGGAAGGAATTCCGCCCTTTCTACGGGAGTTTTGCGGACCCCCGTGGCAGGGGAGACATTAATGGAGACAATGCGAAAGGTTCCCCGGTAGCGCTGGCCCGGAAAATCCCCCACCCGATTTTCCCGGGAAGGATGATCTCCGGCGTCTTTTTCCCGCTTTTCTAAAGCAGGGCCGGCCTTAACCGACCGGTCTTCTCCGGCATATACCGATGAGGGAAGCTGCTTTTCCTCAGTATGGGCCGGGGAAGCGCCCTGATCCGCGGAAAGGGGGCCTTTGTTAATGGGTGGTTTCATGGAGAACCTCCTTTGTTTTTTCAATCAGGTGGATGGTTTCGATCACCATGCCTTTGTCGATGGCCTTACACATGTCATAGATAGTGAGGGCGGCCACCGAAACAGCCGTGAGGGCTTCCATTTCGATTCCGGTTTTATCGGTACACACACACCGGGCTTCAATGCGAACCCCCGTATCGGTAAGGTCAAGATCGATGGTAACCTGTTCAATTTCGATGTTGTGACAGAGGGGGATAAGGCGACTGGTTTCCTTGGCCGCCATGATTCCGGCGATGCGGGCTGTGGCCAGGACATCCCCCTTGGCGATGGTATTGTCCCGTATGGCCTGCAGGGTGGCCGCACTCATCCGAACAAAGCCCCCCGCCCGGGCGGTGCGACGGACCCGTTCTTTGCCTGAAATGTCCACCATCTGGGCCTTGCCGTGCTCATTGATATGGGTGAGGCCGTGGGAAAATTCCTGGTCCATCCTATCCTCCAATCTGGGTAAGGTTCTGGGGAAGACAGCGATCGCCCCGATAGGGTTTTATCCTCAGGGCCTGCTGAAAGCTTCCTTCAATATCGTTCATGTTGATGGGAACCGCCAGGTCCGAGTGAAGACAGGGTCTCAGAGTGCCGTTGGCAAGGAGGCGCAATCTATTACAGTTTTCGCAGGGAGGCGGCCGTTCGTAGGGGCCCTCTGTTTTGAGGTCCCCAAGCCGATACTGGGCGATGCACTGGTGTTCTGCCCCGATAGAAGAAGCAAAGGCCCGTACCTGTTCGATATCCTGTTCTCCTGCGGTTCCGGCGGCTTTCCCTGCGGTGAGTAAGGAGGACGAAAGAACCACCGTGTTAATTTTAATGGGGAGGCTGACCTTCTGGGCGGCCCGGAGTCCTTCAAAAACCTCGGCAAGGTCCCCCCCGCGGGTAAGCCAGCGGAAGAACGCTGGATCCAGCGTATCCAGCGACACATTAACCTTTTGGAGGCCCGCCGCTTTTAAGGCTGCAGCCTGGTCTGCGAGGAGGGTTCCGTTGGTAGTGAGGGCCAGGGTCTTGAGGCCGGGAATGCGGGCCAGTTCCCGGACAAGGTAGACCAGATTAGACCGCACCAGGGGTTCCCCGCCGGTAAGGCGAATTTTGGTGAACCCTAAGGAACAGGCCATCCGGGCAATCTGGATGATAGCTTCATACGATAGAATCTGCTCTTTCGGGAGAAGGGGGATCCCCTCTTCGTCCATGCAGTAGCGACAACGAAGGTTGCACCGGTCCGTAACGGAAATCCGGAGGTACTCAATAGAACGGCCGAATCGGTCGTACATATACCGCTGCTCCTTTGGGTAGATGGGATACCCCTACGTCCATTCGGATAAGGCCGTTAGCCTTTGCCAGAACGGTGATCATGGAAGAGCCGTGATAGGGCAGGGGAACCACCTGCTGTTGTTCGTAATCGAACCATACCGGAAGGAATTCCACCCGATCGGTTCCCTTTCGTCTCAGGTCTTCCGTAAGGGTTCCCCGGACACGGGGGGCTTCCCAATGAAGTCCCATGAGTCGATATACCACGGGGCGGATGAGCACCTCAAAATTCACAAAGGTAGAAAGGGGATTCCCCGGAAGGCCAAAGAGGATTTTCCCTGCCCGGATGGCGCACAGGGTCGGCTTTCCCGGTCGCATGGCAAGTCCGTGAAAGAGGATGGTAAAGCCCAAGTCCCCAACAATCCGGGGCAGGTAGTCATAATCCCCCATGGAGACGCCGCCGGAAAGGATAAGAACATCGTAGTCTTCTATGGTTTCGGCGACTCTGGCCGTAAGGAGTTCTGGCCTGTCGGGAAGAATCCCCAGAAATTGGGCCTGAGCCCCCGCACTCAGGGCATGGGTTGTGAGTTGATAGCCATTAGAGTCATAGATATACCTACCATCCAGTTCCTCTGTGGCCTGCTGGATAAGGTCGGCGATTGCCTTTGATGGAAGAAGGTCTCTCCCCATCGTATCCAGGCGAGAAACGGTAAAGCGGGGCGCCTTAATTTCATCCCCCGTGGAAAAGATCGCCACCTTCGGTCTCTTGCTAACCCCCACTGAGCGGTATCCCGCCGCGGCCAAAACGCCCAGATCTTGACTCTGAAGGATCCGGGGCGTAAGCAACAGTTCTTCGGCCCTGCCATTTTCCCCCGCCGCTATGCGATTAGAGGCAGTCTCAGGGCGGGTAAAATACACCCGCTCTCCTTCACGCCGGGTCCATTCTACCCGCTGGACCCCCACGGTCCCCTCTGGCAGGGGGGCTCCGGTCATAATCCGTACCGCTTCGCCGCTCGCCAGGGGCCGGGGAAACCGTTCGCCGGCCCCAACGGTTCCCACCACCCGAAAAGAAGGGGGCTGGGAAGATTCCTCCGGGGCGGCGTGGGCATATCCATCCATGGCCGCCTTGGGAAAGGGCGGCTGGTCAATGGGGGAATACACCGGATAGGGAAGAACCCTTCCCAGGGCTTCTTCCAACGGGAGGACCTCACAGGAAGGCTGCCCCCTATGGGTAAGCCGGTCGATGGTATCTAACAGGAGGTTGATGGCCTCGTCAGGATGGATGGCGTCGTTCATGAAAAATCTCCTTGGTGTTCAGAAATGTGAAAAGAAGAATACCTGCTGATATCAAGAGAGGTGGTGCACCGCCTTTGCATGAGGGGATCGTGGGAGGCAACCATAAGGGAAATCCCCCGTTCTTCCGCATACCCAAGGAGCCGATCTATAAGATGGTCAGCCTCCCTATCCAGGGCGGTGGTGGGCTCATCTAAGAGCAGAACCTCTGGCTCTGCGAGTAGGGCCCGCCCCAGGGCAAGCCGCTGGGCTTCCCCGCTGGAAAAGGCCCAATAGGGCCGGTCAAGGAGGGATTCCAGGTTGAAAAGGGAAATTACCTTGGCAAGCTGTCGCTCCCCTTCCTGTACCGGAACACCTTTCCATCCGAGGGGGAGCAGCAGGTTATCTCGTCCGGTGCCTTTAAAAAGATAGGGTGTAGGATGGACATAGACAACGAAAGGGGAACGGTTGGGGGCTCGGGAAGGAAAAGGAAAAAGCGGTGTTCCCTCGAAGGAAATGCTTCCCTGTCGGGGAGTAAGGAGGCCCCCACAGAGCTTAAGAAAGGTGCTTTTCCCTGACCCGTTAGGTCCTTCCACAAGGATTGGCCGGGAACACTCGAGTTCAAGATAGGGAATAGAAAGCGAAAAAGTTTCCGGGGGAAGGGGTGTCCCGGGGATTCTGTCTCTTCGCCCGTTCTGGAAAGAAGCATAGGAAAAGAAAACATCTTTAAAAAGAAAACATTTCCTTCGCATATCCATCCATTACCCCATCTTTTCTTCCTGCTGCTGGAACCAGTGAAACAGGATATTGACTGCCAGCGCCATGGCGACAAGGAGTATGCCGAGAAGAACCGCTTCGGGCAGATTTCCCCGGGAAGTTTCCAGGGCGATGGTGGTGGTCATGGTGCGGGTAAAGAACCGGATATTTCCCCCTACCATCATCACAAGCCCCACCTCGCCCAGAATCCTTCCAAAAGCAAGGGTTGCGGCCCCCCAGACCAGGGGAGACTTTTCACGAATCATTGCCCAGAGGTAGCCGGGCCCCTGGGCTCCTAAGGTGATCAGCGTTTCGTGGAGAAGGAGGGTTCTGCTGTCCCCTGGTCGATGCAGTCCCGAGTACAGGTGATGGATTACCAGGGGAAGGGCCAGGAGGGTTTCTCCAAAGATTACCAGGCCGGGCTTGTAAAGAAGATCCAGGAAGCCCAGGGGCCCGCTGCGGGAAAACAGGAGGTACAACACAAGACCAAGGGTTACGGTAGGCAGGGCCGTCAGGGCCCCCACCAGGGAGACCAGCAAACGGTGGAGCGTCGAACCGCAGGGGCGGGGGTGCCCCAGCGCGAAGCCGGCGGGAACCCCCACCAGCAGGGCGAAGAGGGTCGCCGCCAGGGCGAAGAGGAGGCTGCGGCCACTAATTTCGAAGATTTCATACCAGGCTATGGTGTTCATGGTTGCTCCTATTCTTTGTTAATGCCCTGGGAGTCCCTGAACACCGGAATCCCCTGAACAGTATACTGGGTAATGATGCGCTGGACGGCGGGGCTTGTCAGAAAATGGGCAAATTGGAGGGCCGCCTGTTCCCGTTGGGGCTTCTGGGGTTGGCGAACCACCACAATAGAATAGGTGGTAATTCCTTCCTGGGGATTCTCATAAAGGAGAGCCAGCTGATGCTCTGGATGATGGGCCTGATACAGAAGCCAGCTGGGTTTGTCAGAAAGGGTGTACAACCCCTTGCTATCGGCAATGGCAATGGTTTCTGCCATTCCCTGGCCTGTTTCAAGGTACCAGGGGGGCACTGGTCGTCTCCCTATGGCGGTCCACAGTTTTTTCTCAAAAAGATGGGTCCCCGAATCATCTCCCCGGGAAACAAAGAGTTCCTTGCCGGAGGTTTCTCCCACGGTGCTCAGGGCTGCAAAAGCGGCTTCGAAAGAAGGTTCCTGCCTTATCCTGGCGGGGTCCTGGGGTGGCCCGAGGATGATAAAGGGACTTGAAAGAATAGGGGCGCGAAAACTCCCGTATCCTTCCCGTAAAAAGGTCTCTTCCTGCTCCGGGGCATGTACCAAGAGAAGGTCCACGTCTTTCCGTTTTCCCCGTTCGAGGGCTGCCCCACTCCCTAACGGAATGGAGTGAATACTGATACCGGTCTCTTTCTGATACGCGTCAACAAGGGATGCTACAAGACCAATCTGATCGAGACTGGTGGTGGTGGCAAGAAGGAGAGGCCCTTCCCGGGATAGGGGCTTCCCCTGGCAGGAAATAAAAGGCCCTCCCAAAAGGAATCCCAGAAAAAGAAGGATGCCCCTTTTGATGACAACCTTTTTATAGCGCGACACTAGCGTACTCCTTTCCAAAGATGGGAGGCCCTGCGGTTTCCCGCAAGACCCTCGGTGAAGTCTGATATTCGCCGTTGCAACGAGGCAAACCCCGGGCAAAAGAGACTTCACGCCGGTCTGGGGACCATGCCACTGGTGTAGGTTCCCAAACTCGGAGTCTTTAATGGATAAAAATATATCAGAACTAAGGAGTCATGGCTAGACAGGATGCGTATCCGCTGCCTTTAGACGAGGGTCCCCACTCGTATGGAGTTACACCGGCCAGGGGCCCGCGCCATGACGAATCAGGGTGGGCTCCTCAGTGGTAAGATCGATGACGGTGGAAACCCATCGGGGAAGCTCTTCACCGGGGTCCAGTATCAGGGCTATGCCAGGGATGTCCTCTAATTCCCAGCCGCCTTCGAAGAGTTCCTCTTCGGGGATGGGAGGAAGACTCCTTTCGTCTGCCGATGCGGATGGCTCTTCATAATAAAAAGAATCAGACCCTTCCCGCCGTATCATGCTTCGTTTAGCAGTAATCGAGTAGAGCGGTTCCCCGAGGGCTTCGCCTAATGCAAGACTCACCGGATGATGGGGAATCCGTACCCCTACCTCTTTGCGGCGTATATCGAGCACCTTCTCAGTCCCCAGAAGGGCCCGCAGAATAAAGACATAGGGGCCGGGGATGAGCCGTTTTATAAATCGAAACTGGCTATTGTTAAGAGAACAATACTCTCCTATTTGAGAGATATGATGGCAGAGGAGGGTAAAATGCCGTTCGTCCCGTTCCCCCGAAAGGCGACGGAGATTTTGTATGCCCCGTTTGCTCGAAAGGGCACACCCGATGGACCAACTCGTATCGGTAGGGAAGGCTACGAGTCCCCCTTCGCGAAGGATCTGACAGGAACGTTCCAAAACGCGGGGATCCGTATTCCCGGGCACCACGTACTCAATCATGATACACCAGTATATCAGAAGTGTTTCTTTTTAGATAGGATGGGGTTTCGTCCGTAACTTAAACTCAGGCCGCCGCGTAAGTATAAAGGCAGAAAACAAAAAGCCCCGCTTCAGTGTGGAAACGGGGCAAAAACATGACGCAGTGCTAGTTTTTATTCTCCCACGCGAATCGCCTGCCAGGCCTGGTTGTACAGTTCGAGCTTATCTCCCACGTCTTCTTTGAGTTCTACCTTTGCAAGGTCCTCAGCCTGATAGTAGGGGGGCAATTTCTTAAGTTCCCGGGCAGGAATGTTCACGGTAGCGGGGAAGCCAAAGGTATCGGTGAATTCGGCGTAGATCTCTGGCCGATGGATGAAGTCGATGAATTTATAGGCCAGATCGATATTTTTCGATCCCTTGAGGATACACATACTGTCGATATACGCCGGTCCTCCCTCTTTCGGAATAAAGAAGACCACATCCTTTTTCTGCTCTTCCTGGAGTTCGGCGTAGACCACCTCTGCGTATCCCTGGACAACCCAGAATTCGCCGGCCGCAAAGCCCTTACCGAAGGCCTCAGCATCGAATTTTACCAGGTTGGGTTTCCACTGGGTGTTGATAAGATTCTTGGCCTCTTCAATCTGGGCGGGATCGGTGGTGTTCACCGAATAGCCAAGGTAGGCCAGGGCATCGCCGAGCACTTCCCGCATATCGTCGAGCATGGTCATCTTCCCTTTGAGATCCTTCCGGCTGAAAATGGACCAGCTTTTCTCAAAGGTGGGCACCTTGGCGGTATTTACAGCCACCCCGGCGGCTCCGAAATAATAGGGAACCGAATATTCCATGGTAGGATCATAGGTGGCTTTCTGAAGTACCATGGGATCGATGTTTTTAAGATTTGTCAATTTGGAGTGGTCGATTTTTTCGAGCATCCCCTCTTTTTTCATGATGGAAACATAGTCTCCGGAGGGGAACACGATGTCATACCCCGTGCCGCCCGCCTTAAGTTTGGCAAACATCTCCTCGTTGGATGCAAAAGAGTCGTAGACCACTTCGCAGTTATACTCTTTTTCAAATTTTTCGATGACCGAGTCGGGGGTATAATAGGTCCAGTTGTAGATGTAGAGCTTCTTTGCCCCCGCCGTCGACTTTCCACATCCCATGACAGCCAGTAAAGATACGATAATGGCTGTCATGCCCAGCAAAAGGAAGATCTTCCTTTTCATGCTATTTTCCTCCTCACTCTGTAAGAAATGGGCTCCTGGATGAAGCACAATCTTCCGTCGACTCCAGGATCAACGGAGGATTCCAGCCACGAGTGGTAGCCGGATCCACGGTCGCCCGCTACCCTGAGCGAGAAACGCTCCGGTGCCCGCTCAGGAGGGTGCCCCTGACAATACATTTTGCATGCCCCTTACGCCGGGAGGACAGGGCATCCTGTATCCCAGGCAGAGGCAGAAGCTCCAAACCATTTCAGTGTGCCGACATCCCTGACTCTGCTTTTGAAGAGGAAAAAGGCCCTTTCCTCAATGAGAGTCCTGGCTCGACCCAACCCTATTTTGCGGCGATATACTTTAAAAAGTTTCGAAGCGAAAAGGCCAACACCACCGTCCCCAGAATCATCACCACTGAAAGGGCATTGATGACCGGTGAAACCCCGAAACGAATCGCCGAGTATACATACAGAGGAAGCGTTGTAGACCCCGGACCGGACACGAAAAAGGTAATCACGAAGTCTTCCAGCGAAAGCGTCACTGCCGTAAGAAAGCCCGATACAATACCGGGCATACTCATGGGAAGGATTACCCGCAACAGGGTCTGCCGTTCGTTGGCCCCCAGATCGTGGGCGGCCTCAATGATGGAGTGGTCAAATTCATCGAGCCGGGCCATAACCATCAGAAACACAAAGGGTAAGTTAAAGGTTGTGTGGGCAATGTAGATGGTAAATAGGCCCAGTTTTATGCCTACCCCTGCAAAAAAGATAAGGAGCGAAACGCCAATGATGATTTCTGGCAGAATCATGGGAAGGAACGTAATGGCCTGAATATATTTTTTCAGTTTGAATTCATACCAGGTAACCCCAATGGCGCCCAGGGTCCCAATAACGGTGGCAGTGAAGGCGGAGGTCAGGGCAATAAGCACACTGTTGTTAAAGGCCTTCCACAGATCTTTGGAAGAAAAGAAAAGCTTTTCGTACCACACGAGGGAAAAACCGGTCCAACTCATGCCCTTGGAAGCATTAAAAGAATAGAGAATAAGCACAAAAAGGGGCAAAAAGAGAAAGACCATTGTGGCGATAAAGACGGTCTGGGAAAAGGAGAAGGGCTTACGATAGGCCCGGCGGGCATGGCGGGCCGCTTCGTTTCCATTGGGAGGCTTTAAGAAAGCAATGATACCGCTCATGGGCGACCTCCTGCGGGATTGTGTGAGTCAGGAATTTCTGCGGCGTTATTAATTTCTTCCAGGGTTGTGGTGTTCCCAAAACGGGCCGCTTCTTCTGCCCGCCGGGCTTCCCGTTTCTGCAGAGCCATCATCACAAAGACCCCTACGGTGGTCACCACGGTGATAACCATGGAAATCGCCGCCGCGAGGGGCCAGTTCCGGGTCTTGGTAAGCTGGTCCGCAATGACGTTCCCGAGCATGTAGGAGTCCTTCCCGCCGATAAGCAGGGGAACCGCATAGGCCCCAAAAATGGGAATGAAAGTAAAAAGAACCGCCGTAAAAAGACCGCTGCGAATGTTGGGAAGCAGGACCTTGGTCATGGACTGGAGCTTTGTGGCCCCCAGGTCCCGGGCAGCTTCCAGCAGGGAGAAATCAAACTTATCAATGGTAGAAAAGAGGGGAAGAATCGCATAGGGGAGGTACATGTACACCAGCACGAGGATTACCGATTCTTGATTGTACAAAAATTGAATGTAGTTTTTTACCAGTCCCGTGGCCTTAAGAAAATCATTCAAAAAGCCGTTATTCCCCAGAATGGCGATCCAGGCGTATACCCGGATCAAAAAGTTGGTCCAGAAGGGAATAATGACGAGCAAAAGCAGGAGGGTCTGGTTCTTGCTTTTTGCCATGAAGTAACCGCAGGGAAGGGCGATAAGGATAGTAAGAACTGTGGCGATGATTGAGGTAACCAGGGTCCGTATCGTGATAGTGACAAAGGTCGCATTGGCCAGGGCTTCATACGCCGCAAGGGAAAATTCCCATTCTACCCCGCCGTGAAGCCCCTTTTTCATAAAACTATACAGAACGATGATGATGAGGGGGGCTGCAAAGAACAGAGTAAACCACAGGGCTATCGGCCCCGCATATAAGGGGCCGTAGTTCTTTTTAGAAAGGGCCGGTTTCACGACTTTACCTCGACAATGTAGCCATCATCGGCACTCCAGGACAAATAGACCGAGTCCTTCCATTCAATCTCTGGTCCTTCATCGGAGTAATTCGAGTGTTGCTTCATCACCTTGAGGATAAGATTTTCCGAGACCCGAACATAGAACTTCGTCTGGAACCCGGAATAGATAGGCTCGTCTACCACTCCTTCGTACAGGTTGATATCCTGGCGAGTTGTTTTGGGTTTCTCGGTGCTAATGGCGATCTTTTCCGGCCGGATGGTGAAGCTTACCGTTTGGCCTACCTGTACCTGGTCTACGGTGGTTACTTTAACGGCCCCAAGCTCCGGGATGTCCAGGGTAACGAGGAGTTCTTCTCCTGCTTTTTCTACCGCCACAACCTTACCATCGAACAGATTCGTTTCTCCGATAAAGCGGGCGACGAAATCGGTAGCGGGACTCTCGTAAATCTCATGGGGTGTACCTACCTGAAGCACATCGCCCTGACACATGACCGCAATACGATCCGATACGGAAAGGGCCTCCTGCTGATCATGGGTGACATAAATGAAGGTAATGCCAATCTTGTCGTGAATCTTATCCAATTCGATAAGCATGTGCTGGCGAAGCTTCGCATCCAGGGCTGAAAGGGGTTCATCCAGGAGTAGAACCGATGGTTCATTGATGAGGGCCCGAGCGATAGCTACCCGTTGTTTTTGACCACCCGAAAGCTGACTTGGCTTTTTGTGGGCGTGGGCTTCCAGTTCTACTAGTTTTAGATAGGTGTATACCCGCTCTTTTATTTCCTTGTTGGGTACCTTTTTTATGCGAAGGGGAAAGGCTACATTTTCAAAAATAGAAAGATGGGGGAAAAGGGCGTAGTTTTGAAATACCGTGTTAGCATGCCGCATATTGGGGGGCAGGCCGAGCACATCTTGTCCGTCAAAATATACTTCTCCACAATCGGGTGTTTCGAATCCTGCGATGATCCGGAGCAGCGTCGTCTTTCCACACCCTGATGGTCCAAGGAGAGAAAAAAATTCTCCCTTCTGTATAGTAAGGCTTACATTCTTGAGCGCCTTAAAGTCTCCAAACGATTTAGAGACCCCTGTTATGGTAACATCACTGCCTTTCAATTATGGTCCTTCAACCTCCTCTGACCCGATACTTGAGTCTGCAAAACCTCTCGCCCGCGGAACCCCGGATTCGATTGGTCGGATTAGCATATTCTGCTGAAACAATGCGTATTTTTACGTTTATTGTCAATCCTTGATTAAATAATCTCCTTCAAAATCTACCTTTAAATAAGTTAAAACAAAAGAAAAAAAATAATAAATTTGTTAAAAAATTTATTCTCGACAATTACTGAATTTCCATATATCATGAAAAACCATGATGGACCTCACCATAATTCCTGCACCGGCCTATGTAAAAACTCTTGATGGGTTCTATCAATCCTGTAATTCCCTTTTTTTGAATCTCCTGGGTTTTAATAGTGATGAATGGAGAGGTAAAAACGACTTTGATCTTTTCCCGAAACCGGTTGCGGAACAATTGTTGTTCTGGGACCTCCACGTACTTAGGGAGAAAACACGACAGTGTTACGAAGTGCGATTGATCAATGGTCGGGGAGAGGCCCTTCAGGCTTTGTTTCAAACCAGTCTCATAGAAGAAGAGGAAGGAGCCTTCCTTTTTGGAGTAATTACTGACCTTACCACGGAAAAGCGGAGTCAAGAAGCCCGTTCTGCCTCTCTTGCCATGGCCGCAGCGGCGGAAACCGCTATTCAAACCATCGAAGGAATGATTGATCCGGTCATCATTTTGAATCGGCAGGGCAAAATAGAGCGGATAAACCGGGCCTTTGGAGAACTTTTTGGATTTTCGGAACCGGTGGTAGGTAAAGAGGTCTATCCTTTTTTCCCTCTTCTTGGTCAGGATGTATTTCGTTCTCTTTTGGTACGGTGCGAAGAACAGGGGCGAATCCGAAATCTTCAGACCCAGGTGTTACAACGGGATGGCAAACCCCTGCCGGTATTACTGAATATTTCGTTGCTCCGGGATTCTCAGCACACTATTGATGGTTTTATTCTGGCGATCCGGGATATTTCAAACCTCGTAGAAACGACGGAACAACTAAAAGAAAAAGAACAAACCCTTGACGCTATTCTGAATGCCTCTGAAGAGGCAGTGGTCTTATTGGATAAACAAGGAATCGTGCGGTCCGCCAATCGGGCCCTTTCGTCTCGGTATCAACGGACCGTAAAGGATATGATTGGACTCTCCTATTTTGATCTGCTCCCCAAATCGATACAAGAATTACAACAGTATTTTATAGAGTCTATTCTTAACTCTCGAAAGCCCCAGCAAATAGAATGTGAAGAGGCGGGCCATATTTATTACAATTCGGGCTATCCTATTTTTGATGATCAGGGAAACGTGAGTGAAGTGGCTATTTTCTCGTACGATGTGACCGACGAAAAGAAAAGTGAGCAGCTTCAGCGGGCCCTGTATAGTATTTCTGAGGCGGCCTATTTTGCCCGGGACATGTACACCCTTTTTAAGATTGTCCATCGAATCATAAATAAATTGATAAGTGTGGAAAACCTGCATATTTTACTTTTGGATGAAAAATCGCCGAATACCTTGCACTGCCCCTATTATGTAGAAGAAGGGAAGGAACTTTTTGGAGAACAGCGGGAAGCCATGGTACAACAGGACGGCCTGGTTCCTTTTATGATCCGGCAGGGGCAGTCCCTTTTACTTACTGAAGGGGATATTAAAGAAATCGCCACTGTGTATGCGTTAAAGATACCGGACCCCGTACCCCGTCAATGGTTGGGGGTTCTGTTAAAGAATGGCGAAGGGACCACTATTGGGGCCCTTATTACTCATACAAGTAAAGAGGGGCATTCCTATAGTGAGGATGATCGGCGGATCCTCAATTTTGTTTCCAGTCAGATAGCCATGGCTATTGAGCGTAAGATGAATGAGGAGCGACTCCGTGCTAAGAATGCTCAGCTTAAAATGTTAACGGAAGGGATTATTCTTTCGTTGGTTCAGGCTGTAGAAATCCGGGACCCCTATACGGCGGGACATCAACAGCGGGTTGCATCCCTTGCAGAAGCCATAGCCCGTAAAATGGGGCTTCACCCCGAAAAGGTGGAGGCAACCCGCATTGCGGCCCTACTCCACGATGTGGGTAAAATTGCGGTTCCCTCCGAACTCCTTTCAAAACCAGGAAAGCTTTCAGAACTAGAACTTGCCCTGATTCGCCAGCATCCGGTAGTTTCATACAATATCTTGCGGAATATCCAGTTTTCCCAGCCCATCGCGCAGTTTGTTCTGGAACACCATGAAAAAATGAATGGCTCCGGCTATCCCGCAGGCCTGGAAGGAGAAAACATTAACCTGGAAAGCCGAATCATCTGTGTGGCCGATGTGGTCGATTCCCTGGCTTCCCATCGGCCCTATCGACCTGCTCGGGGTATTGAACAGGCCCTGCAGGAAATCCAGGAGCAGGCAGGTATTCTTTATGATGCAGAAGTCGTAAAGGCCTGTTGTTCCCTTTTTAAAGAAGATGGTTTTATGTTTGGTGAGGTACCCCTGCTGGTTATCCAGGATACTATCCCCCGAAAGTAGTATTGGCGTACCGCACCTATGTCTTTCTAAAAAATCGTATCGCTCTGGATAAGGCGGATACCTCTTTTTTGCATGGTCTTTTTTGCCGCTTCAAAGGCCTCCTGTTGAATAGGCCGGGTCGCGTCTTCGATATAGTATGTGGAAAAACCTGCTTCCTGGGCATCCAGGGCGGTATAAAAAACGCAGTATTCCGAAGCGAGACCGCAGAGGTACACCTCCGTTACCCCCTGTTCTCTGAGGTATCCTGCCAGGCCGGTACTCCGCTGACGACGGTTGTCGTAAAAACCGCTATAGCTATCAATGAGGGGATCCGTTCCCTTTCGTATGATGGCTGCAAAACGAAAAGTCTCAAGAGCCGGCGCAAAGTCGGCTCCAGCGGATCCTTGCACACAGTGGTCGGGCCAGAGTACCTGCTGATTCCCCGCGAGATCTATGACTTCATAAGGGCGCTTGCCCCGGTGGGAGGAGGCAAAGCTTACATGTCCTGCGGGATGCCAGTCCTGGGTCGCCACCACAAGGGGGAACAATGGCATAAGCCGGTTGATAAGGGGCACCACCTCGTTTCCTGCGGGCACCGGCAGGGCCCCACCGGGGATGAAATCATTCTGAACATCAACTACAATGAGGGCTTTCATACCTACTCCTTCGGTTCTAGTATACTAAAGAATCTTCCGATAGGGGAATGGAAATGGTGAAAACGCTTCCTTTGTTCTTTTGAGAATGAACCGAAATGGCCCACCCATGGGAATCGAGGATGCTCTTTACGACGGCAAGACCAATGCCCATCCCTGCTTCACGACGGGAATTGGTGCCTCTATAAAAGAGGTCAAAGATCCGGGGGAGATCTTCCTCATCAATCCCAATACCATTGTCAGTTACCTGGATAAGAATTCGTGATGGCTGCTCTTTTTTTTGTTCCTGAAGTTCAGGAAATTTTACCCGTTGATTCCGGAATCTTAGGCTACTTTGTTTGGGATTTCTGCTTCCTGTGGATACTTCGTAGGGGGAGTGGTCTTGTTCTTCTGTATCACTGCGGGTGAGAATAGCAGAGATATGTACCCACCCTCCAGGAGAGGTATACCTCAGGGCGTTATTCACCAGATTTTCGAGGGCCCGGGTAATGAGGGCTTCATTCATTTTTACCTGGATGCTTGGTGGGAGTTCTATACTAAAGGTAACCTGCCGGTGAAGGAGCTCCGCATCTCCCATCACCCTATTACAAAAGGTTTGTAAGAAAGGAACGAGCGGTACTTCGCTCAAATGATGCTGCCATTCGTTCGTGTCCATGCGTACAAAGTCGATAAGTTCATTGATCATCCCTTCGAGTTGCTCTACCTTAGAAAGTATGATTTCGATGGAGCGATTTCGGGAAGAAGGATCGTCTGTGATTCCATCGCCAATTGCTTCTGCGTATCCCTTAATTAAAGCAAGGGGTGTTTTAAGATCATGAGAAACCCCCATGATAAAACGGGCTCGCCGAATTTCTTCTTCTTTAAGGGCAAGGCGCATCCGGTTAAGAGAAGAGGTAAGACTCGTGATTTCATTGCTTCCCCGGGCTTGTACCTGGAGGTCGAGTTCTCCGGCGGCGATTCGGCGAGTGGTTTCTTCCAACACCAGAACTGATTTGGTAATAGAGTTAGCAATAATGATGGACATGGTGATCGAAAAAACAAGCAGTGTAAGCAGAATAATAGCTACGTACTGAACGATCCGTTCAAAAGGGTTTGGTGGGCGTTTCCTTTCTCGACTAATCTGGGTAATAACGAGCAATCCATTATCGGATAGTCGGGTTGGTGCATCTATTTGAAATAGATAGTTGTGGCTGTTTTCCCGAATGTAGTCTGTAAGCATTCCATCGGTTAATATCATACCGGGTCTGAAATAGAAAAGGGTAGAAAACACAATTTTCTGTTCAGCGTCGGTTATGATAAAATCTGCCCACGGAGGGCGGCGGGATAAAAAGGTGGATATCTCTTCCCATGCTTCGCGATTAATGGGTTCCCCTGTGGCTCGTACGATATCCTCATAGCCGGGTACCGGTTGTACCTGCACTTCGTTTCGTTTTTGGAGAAGAAAAAACACTCCCCCAATTAAGAAAGGAATAATAATAATTCCAGCGATAAGTAGATAAAACTGGGTACGAATTTTCATTGATTGTTAGCTCCTGGCTCAAAGGAATTCCCCGATGGATTAAAGCGATACCCCATTCCATGCACTGTCTCAATATACCGGGGATTGGCGGGATCTTCTTCAATCTTTTTTCGCAGCCGCTGAATATATACCGCTACTGTAGTGAGATCTCCGTACGCATTTTTCCATACCGCATTATAAATTGCCTCAGGACTCTTGGGCTTTCCCGAATGGCGAGCTAAATACTCCAGAACCCCATACTCTTTGGTAGAAAGATGGATGATTTCCTCTCCTTTTCGTAGTACACAGGATTCGGTATATAAGGTGAAGGGACCAAAGGTAAAAACAGAGCCTTCTTTATATCCCTTTACTTCTTTTTCTTGAACTCTTCGGAGAAGGGCCCGGATGCGGGCTACCAATACTTTCGGAGAAAAAGGCTTTGTTACAAATTCATCGGCCCCGTATCCAAGACCGGTAATGATGTCTTCATCCTCATTCCGGGCAGAGACAATCAAAACCGGAATCGAATATTCCCGTCTGAGATGGGTAAGAAACTGAAATCCATCCATCCCCGGTAAATTGATGTCCAGAACAATGAGGTCGAAGGGGCTTTGCTGTAATTTCTCCAGCCCTTCTTCAGCGCTTTCTACGGCCTCTACAAGCATTCCTTCTTTTTGTAAGTAAAGGGTTACGAGTTCGGCCATCTCTTTAGTGTCTTCTATGACTAATATATGGGCATGCATAGTTTCTCTGAGTTTTCGAGAAAAGTATAAAAGGGAATACAAAAATCAACAATGGGATAGGGCTCCCTTTCAGTCTTATATAACAAAAAGTTATTTTTATTTTATGCCCCATTTATGTTCCTCTCCGTTTTCATTGCGTACTATACCAGTATCCAAATACTATGGGGAGGTTCGTATATGAACCGATATCGGTATGTCGGTTTGGGAATACTGCTTACGGGACTGATAAATATTGCTGCAGCCCAAGATGCAACTTCATTAGTACTTACCGAAGAAGATGCGGTTGTTCGGGCAACAGTTCATAATATCAGCTTGCTCCGTTCCCAAAATACACTCGAAGCTAAGAAACGAGCTGTGGATAGATCCTTCAATTCGTTTTTACCGTCCGTCACGGTGGGAGTTGGAGCGATTCACTCGAATGAGGCATCGTATGATCTCGCAAAATGGAATCGATATGGTTCTCTCAAAACGAGTTTAAGTTTATCGGTCGGGACGCTCTATGATATCGAAACAATAAAGCAGCAGTATGAGGCTCAGAAAATAAGTTATGAGCAGGCAAAGAAAAGTCTGGAACTGTCGGTTCGTAAATATTTTAAAGGGCTTCTTCTTGCGGAAGAAAATCTGCAGCTTCTTTCTCAAAATCTTCAAACGGCCCAGAAAAATTATGAAGAGGTACTGAAAAAACAGAAAGTCGGCCTTGCTTCGGAAACAGAGGCTCTTTCGGCCCTGGTGACGGTAGAAAACCTGAAGCCCCGTCTTGTTTCGGCCCGGGCAAGCTATGTCAATCAACTGGAAACGTTAAAACAACTCATTGGGATTGAAAGTTCCGTGGCGGTAACCCTTCAAGGGAAACTGGAACGGCCAGACACAACGAAGCTAGGAGATCTTACCCGTCTCTTAAAAGAGGCTTCTCCTTCTCCAGAGGAACAAAGTTTGCGTTCCCAGTTAATAATGGCCGAAACGAACCGCAAAGCCACCATCGCCAGTACCACCCTACCAAGCCTTTCCTTTTCCTGGACCTATCAACCAACTGCAGGGGGAACCACTTCTACCTGGGTAGATCAGGGCTCGCTAAGTATTGCCCTCAACTGGTCGGTGGATTCTCTTTTACCATTTTCTTCGGCAGGAGAAAGTAGGGATACACTCATGGATACCATTCGGGATCTCCAGTACCAGATCGAAGATGCCCGTAAAAATGCGGAGCTTACTCGAAACTCATACGTGCGGGAAATAGAACAGTATCTTACGGCCCTCGAAAGTTACCAGGCTAATGAACGTCTTGCCCAGCGGAGTCTGGAACTTACTCAACTGGCCTACAATAATGGCCTTGCCGACTTTATATCTGTTCAGAATGCGGCGGACGATCTTGCGGAAGTCCGTTATTCGATTCTCGAGTACACCTATAATTTGAGCATTACGCTTCTTAATCTTGAATATTCACTGGGGCTCCCCTTTGGGACGCTTGGGAGGTAAACATGAAAGGTCGGAATTTCGTGATAGTTGGAATCTTTGTTATTCTTGTTATCGTTCTTCTTCTGTGGCCGCGACAGAAGAATGGCCCTGCTGCCGGGGCGTTCCCGCAAGCAAGCGGAGGAGTCTCTGCGGCACAACAGAAAAGGGGACTACCAGCGGGGGAACTGGCTACCTCAGGTTCCCAGGGGGTGAGTATAAAAAGCGTTTCCGTAAAGCGGCAGAGCTTACAGGATTATATCCTGGTCAATGGAGAAGTCGCGAGTGAGACCTCTGTAGCAGTGTATCCTGATACGGGAGGAAAGATTGCTTCCTTGCTGGTGGAAGTAGGAACAAAGGTCTCAAAAGGGACGGTCATCGCGGAAGTAGATCCCTCCAAGCCAGGGGCAAGTTATGCCCTTAATCCTGTCATAAGTCCTATCTCCGGTACAGTGGTGGAACTCCCTTTAAATGTTGGCGCTACGGTTACTTCCAACACCAGTATAGCGACGATTGCGGTGTTAGATCGTCTTGAAATTGTAACCCAGGTGCCAGAACGGTATGCGGCCCTTATGAAGGTAGGTCTTTCAGGCCTTGTTTCCTTTGAGGCTTTCCCGGATAAAAAGTTTCCGGCGGTGGTAAATAAGGTTTCTCCAGTTCTTAATACTACCTCTCGCACTAGAGAAGTGCATTTAAAACTAACGGGTGCTGGTGATCCGGGAATTGTGATTGGTATGTATGCCCGAATTCGAATAAACACCCTTGTCTATCCAAATCGTATCACCGTACCTGAAACGGCTATTAATAGTTCCGATGGGGTCGAGTATGTCTATGTGGTGAATCAGGATAATACGGTAAGTCGGCGGGGTATTGTAAAAGGGGTCACTATCGATGGAACGGTAGAAATCCTTTCAGGGTTGGAAGAAGGGGAACGGGTTGTTACCGAAGGAGCCCAGAATCTTACTGATGGAACGGTAATCCGGGATATTAGCACAGGAGGAAAGTAATCGTGAGTGTGGCCAAACATGTAGTTTCTCGTCCTGTCCTGGTAGCGGTGGTTTTTGCCCTACTTGCTATCGTAGGATTATATACTTTGACGGACCTGGCTATCGAACTGTTCCCTGAAACATCGATGCCGATGCTCTTTGTATCTACTACCTACGAAGGGGCGGGGCCAGAAACAGTAGAAAAATCGGTAACCCGAGTTCTGGAGGGGGTTCTGACTAACTTAAGCGGGCTTAAGAAGATGACATCCACTTCATCGGAAGGAAGTAGCCGTATTGAGCTGGAATTCGATTATGGAACTAATCTGGATACGGCGGTGAATGATATTCGGGATAAACTTGATCGGGTGAAAAACAGTCTTCCTGATGATGCAAGTACCCCCCAGATCTTTAGATTCGATCCTAATTCTATGCCCATCATGCGGATTGCAGTCCGGGGGAATCGGAGTGCCGAACAGCTTAAGGCCTATGCGGAAGACTATATTCAGCCCCGCCTTGAACAGGTCAATGGGGTTGCCCAGGCGAATGTTCAGGGAGGCCGGGATAAAATCATCAAAGTAGAGCTATCCCAGAATCGGCTCGATGCCTATGGCCTTACGGTAACTGGAGTGGCCAGTGTTCTGGCAACTCAAAATGTGGAACTGGGGGGTGGTTCGATTACCGAAGGGGTAAAGGACTACCTTATACGAACTACCGGTGAGTTCAAGAGTGTTACAGAAATTGCCAATACGGTGATAACCACAAAAAATGGATATGGAATAAAACTTTCCGATGTGGGGACGGTAAGCGAAGGATATGAGGATGCTACTTCGATGGTGTATATCAATGGAACGCCGGGAGTCTATGTATCTATCCAAAAGCAGAGCGGTGTGAATACCGTAGCTGTGGCGGATGGGGTATATAAAAAACTGGATGAAATCCGGAAAACCTTACCGGCGGATATCTCCTTGGAGATTATTTCTGATGATACAACCACCATTCGTTCTACCATTAATGATCTCGTGAATTCCGCACTGCAGGGGGCCATGCTTGCCATGGCAATCCTTTTCTTGTTCCTTCGAAGCATAAAGAGTACCCTGATTATTGGAATTTCTATCCCCCTTTCTATGCTTATTACGCTTCTTGCTATGAAACTTGCGGGGATTACCCTGAATATGATGACCCTGACAGGACTTATCCTTGGGGTCGGTATGATTGTGGATGCTTCGATTGTCATGATAGAAAACATTTATAAATACCGGGAGCGGGGTGCCCGCCCGGATGTGGCGGCCATTCTGGGAAGCCACGAAATGATGTCTGCCGTGATTTCATCTAATCTTACTACTATCTGTGTATTTATTCCCCTTATATTTTTTAAAAATCGACTGGAGATGCTTGGTCAACTATTTCAAGATACCATTTTTACAATTTTTATTGCCCTCCTTTCCAGTCTATTTGTTGCTATTTTCCTTGTTCCTGTCCTGGCAAGTAAGTATCTTGTCCTTACTACGCGGAAAGAACACCCTCTTCATAACCGCTTCTTGCAGTACCTTGATAGGATTCTGGAAAGTGCTATAGAAGGGGTTGAAAAGGCCTATCAAAAATTACTTACCGTCGCCATGCATCATCGTCCTACGGTACTCATTGTGGTTGTTGGAGTATTGGCGGTTAGTATTGCCCTGCTCCCACGGATGAATATTTCTTTTATGCCCCGCTTTGGGGATGATTCGGTGACTTTGCGGGCGACTCTCCCAGTAGGAACGACTCTTACCGAGACAGAAAAGGTTCTCCGGCAGATGGAATCGTATGCCCGGCAAGAAATCCAGGGAATAAAAAGTATTATCACCAATGTGGGAAGTGGTGGAATGATGGGGAGTTCTTCCAGTTACAGCGGATCCCTTACCATTCAATTTGAATCAGCTAAAAAGGGCGTAGACGATTCAGAAAGCGCAAAAGCAAAGCTTCGTCGACATTTTTCTGAATTCCCGGCGGTATCTTTTAGTTTTTCTGCCGGTCGAGCCCAGCAACTTCAAGGAGGGTCTGATATTGATATCGTACTGAGAGCGATGGATTTAAAAACTGGTATTAGTACAGCCAAGGAAATAATAGAAGTCATTAAAAATCACGTTTCGGATGTTTCAGAACCAACCATGGATCTTACGGAAGGGCTTCCCCAGGTGGAAGTGGTTATCGATAGGGACCGGGCTTATTCATTTGGAGTAAGTATTCAGGCTGCCGCCAAAGAAATAGAAGCAAGTATCGATGGTACTACGGCAACGGTGTATCAAGTAAATGGGGAAGAATACAATGTGGTGGTTCGTCTCCAGGAGAGTGATAGGGCCAAACTCCCCGATCTGGAACGTATTTTTGTTCAGGGGACCTCGGGTCGTATTCCCCTTTCCAATTTTGCTACCCTTAAGAAGGGATTTGGTCCGGTAAGTATTGTCCGGGAAAATCAAAATAGAACAATCCATATAACGGCGAATATAACAAGTGGTGAACGGGCCGATAGAGTAGAAGAAAAAATTAAAACGGCGATAAATGAAAATATGGTACTCCCCGACGGAATTACCCTGAGTTTTGAAGGGGCCTGGCAGAATATCCAGGAACAGGGCGTGGTGTTTATACTTATTTTTACAATGGCGGTGCTTCTTGTTTTTGGAGTGATGGCTGGCCAGTATGAATCTTTTAAAGATCCCTTCATAAATCTTTTTACTATTCCCCTTGCGATTATTGGGGTGGTGATTATCTATCTTATTACGGGGCAAGCTCTTTCAATGTTTACTGCCATGGGTCTCGTAATGCTCGCAGGGATTGTGGTTAATAATGGTATTATCCTTGTTGATTATACGAACCTGCTTGTTCGCCGGGGAACACCCCTTACCGAGGCCTGTATTCAAGGGGGTGTTTCCCGTTTACGCCCCGTATTGATGACTACCCTTACTACTATTCTGGGGCTTATTCCTATGGCTTTTTTCCCGAGCGAAAATTCCCAGATGGTGCAGCCTATTGGGCTTACCGTAATTGGGGGGCTCTCATCAAGTACCTTTATCACCTTATTTGTTATTCCTGTTATTTACTCATACTTTAATCAAGGTCATAAAACCAAGGAGAAACAGCGATGAAACGGATAGAAATTATTGCTAATCGTTCAGTTCAAGAAGAAATTACTGGGCGTCTCGAAACTGCTATCGATGGCTTTGCTTATACCCTTATTCCTGTGGTACAGGGGGTAACCCCTGAACGTCGTCGTTTGGGAGATGCTACCTGGCCTGAAGAAAATTTTATCCTTTTTGCCTATGTAGAGGATAGCATAGTACCCCTTGTCGAGGATGTGATTGCTGTAGTAAAAAATAACTTCCCCGCTGAAGGAATAAAATTATTTACAACCGAGTCCTGTTCCTCCTTTCATGACTAGGCGATATCCTTCCCGCCGGTTCGTTGAACCAGCAACGGGAAGGTATCTAAAAAAGTAGATGGGCTCCTCCAGTTTCTGGCCTTCTTCACTGGAGGGGCCCTTTTATTATAAAGGCTCTTGCCAAATTTGGCAAATTTTTCTTTATGTTATTCACCCTTTCTTTGTTCCCTTGTGTTGCTTCTTCCATTCATCAAGACGCCCTTCAAGGCTCTGAATCTGGCTTTTATCGGAAGCTTTGCTCCGGTCATGTAAATAGGGGAGGATAACCTGTTCCCGGATAAGGGGCCAATCGGCGGGAAGAATCTCGGGGGGCAGAAGATATTCCGCCGGCGGCATATGCCCCAGCAACAAAGGATAGAATTGCGGGAAAATTTCTTCATTTACTGAACGGATCGCAGAAAAGCCGTTCGCTATGCCAAAAACCTGCTCATTTAATCGAATCTTTTTAGAGAATTCTAGAATTTTCCGTTGAGTTTCTTCTCGATATAACCATTGGACAAAGGCGTCACTTGCCCGTTTGGCCCTGTTTTTTTTGTATATTCCTAAAAAAGTTTCTCCCTCGATAATGGGGATCCGATTATCTTTACTTACCCAGCGAAAATCGAGGTTTTGTCGTTGTTCTTCGGGGCTGGTAAAAAGTTTCTGGCTTTCTTGATAGGCAAAAAGAACTTTCCCTGAATTAAGAGGAACTGGCGGAGGGGTGACGAGATATTTAAAAGCAAAATCGTCTTCCTGTTGAGGTTCGCCATTTACTTCAATGCTCCATTGATACACATAATTCATCCCTTTTTCCAGGGCCCCACCATTCCAGGCAATAGGATTGCCTTCCCTAAAGGCTGCACCAAAAAGCCGGGCTGTAATATATAAAAAATCATCGCTCCAGCGGGGGGAGAACCCCATCTGAAGATATTCCCCTTTTTCACTTTTTTGATTAAACATCTTGCCCCTGTCCCGAATATCGTCCAGGTTAAGTATTCCCGCTTTATTGATAAGACTTGCCTGGTCCCGGGGGAAAAGTACCAGAGGCAGATTAAAAGACACAGGTAAAAGGTACTGTTTGCCGTCAATGTTTCCCAGTTCAAGCAAGGGGGTATAGAAAGCGGCCTTGTTAAGGAGTAGTTCATCAAAAAAGTAATTCAGATCTTTAAAGTACTTGCGGGTGCTGCTGCTTTTAAGCCAGCTTCCAATGACAATGTCAGGGTAGATGCGGGTTTCTAGGAGTTGTTCACTCAGGTTCTCATAATATGAAACTTCGACTTTGTAAGACCTCTCCTGGCTATTAAATAGTTCCCCATACACCGCCAGTTCGGGCCGATCGGTCCATATTTGAATAACCCGGGGTTCACCTAATTCGCATGAACTGATAAATAACAGCAGGAGAATCATCATGCTACCGAAGGCTATAATTTTTTGAGGTATTTGGTGATTAAAAAATGAAGAAAATAATCTCATAGGCCCATGCTATTCTTGGCCTCGTATGCTTGTCAATTAGAAAAATCCAGTCTAGTATAGGACCATGCAGATCCGGGAACCAGACATAATTCGACTCATAGAACGAATTGGTGATCATTATCGTACGAATATCGCGAACCGATTTATTCGACCAGCCCTTTTATATCTTCCTTTAGATATAGATAATCAATCCTGGGACCTTATTGAAACATTCACAGAAAAAATAGAACAGTACCGTTACCAGGGATTTCATCTGGATGAATTATATCGGCAGATTATTGCCTGTGCCCGCTTTGTTGCTTTAGCTCGAAAAGAGTTAAGTGGAAGCATTCGTAACCGCATTGGAACGGTAAAAGCCTCTGATGCAGACCGGGTGTTTCGGGAAATGGCGATGAATGCCTTTCCTTCTAACCTTCGAATTTTTTCTGATATGGTGAATGAACTATATGTTAAGCTGGTTTCCCTTGATAAAGAATATGCTCAGGCAAAGGGAATTGCGCCACTGTATCTTCAAATACCGGAGCTTGCCGAAGTGGGGCGCCAACTCGTAGGGGAGTAGTCGCAGGGCCCTTCCATTAAGGAAGAGCCCTTTTTTCTCTGCTGGGGGATACCGCTTTTTCGTTTCTCCCTTCTTCCTGGAAGGCTCTTTTTCTCTCCGCCGGGGCGTCATTTTCTCTTTTGCTCCACAGGTACGAGAGGCCCGGCGGTATAATCGCCCTTTTGTTTATGGTTGCGATGCTTATCCCAAGAAAGCCCTTATCCCTCTTCTTTGATTGGGCAAGAGAACTTGCTACACGGTAGAGGGCGCTGAGGGTTTCGGGAATGAGTTGTTCTTCTACGCTGGAGAAGGCAAACCGAAGGTACCGATCTCCCAGGGCGATGGTGCCGATCCCATCCTCTTTTAAGAGTTTCTGCCGGATTTCTTCGGCGCTTACGCCGGTACACACGAAACACATGAAGTATCCCGAATTAAAGGGAAGGGCCTGTAGTACCGGATGATTTCCCTGGGAACTAAGAAATTGTTTTACCGCCTGGTATCTCCTTTGGAGCATCGATTTAAATCGGGCCTTTTCTTCTTTGCTCCGGGGATCGGCCATCGTCTTAAGCATGAAGTACTGGGCGGGGGTGTTAGAACAGGACACCGAAGAACGGATAGCCCCCATCAATTTTTTTACCAGGGCTTCGTAGGTTTCCTGCTTCATCCCTTTACATCCAAAGGTAACAAAGCCCATCCGCAGTCCCCATACGTAATCTTCCTTTGTGGGGCCGTCTATTTTTACAGCCAGGACCCGTTCATGGAGCTTTGAAAGGGGACCAAAGAGGGATTCCCCATAGATCTCCGGTTCATAGGCAAGACCAAAGTAGGCATCGTCACAAATGACGAGAACATCAGCCCCTTTTTCTGCGACTTCTTTAATGATGTTTACGAGTTCCATGGCTTCTGCCGTGGTAGGAGAGTAGCCAGAAGGGTTATTGGGGAAATTGAGAATCAGCCGTACCTTCCCGGTCTTGGCCATTCGGTGAATGGCTTCTCGAATGGCAGGAAGGTTAAGGCCTGGGCCTTTGCCAAAGAAGGGAACTTCGGTAACCCCGCTTCCTCTGCGATCTTTAAAGATAAGAGGGTAGTTATCCCAGCTTGGGTCGCTGATGAGGATATCCGTGGTCTCATCAAGGAAAAGGTCTGCTATGTAGGAAATTCCGCCCGTTAATCCGGGTACCACCACAGGCAACGAGATCCCTTCCGGATCGAGGGTTGGATTCTTTTCGCAAATACTCTCTTTCCATGCGGAACGAACGGTTTCTACGCCGGCCGTGGGGGCGTATGCCACCGCTTCAAGGGCGGATAAGGTAGGCATTCCTTCAGCGATGGCTGAAAGGATGAGGGGCCGCCCCCCCTCATAGGCCATTCCGATGGTGGCGTTTGCCCGGTGGGCAAATTTCTTTGCCTCCGCAGACTGGGCTATAATCCCTTTTGGGAAATACAGCCGTTTCCCCAAGGAGGAGAGAAGCCGACCCGCCACGCTTTCATCAAGGATTGTATTAAGTTCTACCGCAAGAGTATTCATAGCTGGAAATCTAAAAGTTTGTTCTTTCCTTGTCAATATTGTCATGTTTTTTTGTTACCGGTACAATGGGAATATGAAAGCAACGGAACACCCCAGCGCCGCAGTCCTTCTGGAGCGGTGCCTTACCGAATGTAAAAAAACGATTGTCGGGCAGGATGCGGTGATTCGGGACCTGCTTATGGCCCTCATAACGGGGGGGCATGTGCTTTTAGAAGGGGCCCCAGGGCTTGCAAAGACCCGCCTTGTAAAAACCTTAGCCCGTCTCACCGGTCTTTCCTATAAGCGGATACAGTTTACCCCTGACCTCTTGCCGGCCGATATTACGGGGACCCTTATCTGGGAACAAAAAACGGGTGCCTTTGTGGTCCGACGGGGGCCTCTTTTTGCGAATATAGTGCTGGCCGATGAGATTAATCGGGCCCCTGCGAAGGTTCAATCGGCCCTTCTCGAGGCAATGGAAGAACATCAGGTAACCATTGGGGATGAATCCCTTACCCTCCCCGAACCTTTTATAGTGTTTGCCACGCAAAATCCTATTGAACATGAGGGAACCTATGATTTACCGGAGGCCGAACTGGACCGTTTTTTGATAAAAATTCGAGTTCCCTATCCATCTAAAGAAGAGGAAGACGCCATTGTTTCTCTGCACCTTGCCACCCCTGAGTCAAATCGGCGTCTTGATGAGATCCAGCCCCTGTTACAAGACGGCGGTCTGGAAGGGCTTCAACGCCTGGCAGAAGAGGTGGTGATTGATAAGGCCATCCTTTCGTATATTACCGCCCTTGTCCATGCCACACGACCTGAGTCTTCTCATCAGGGAAAGCGGCCCCTGCGGGACGACGTATACCGCTATATTTCCTTTGGGGCCTCCCCCCGGGCATCTATAGCCCTGGCCCGCTGTGCCCGGGTACGGGCCCTTTTTGAAGGACGGTCCTATGTGCTGCCAGAGGATGTAAAATCGGTGGCCCCCCTGGTGCTTCGGCATCGGCTTATTCTTTCCTATGAGGCGGTTGCCGATGGCCTTAATCAGGATGCCATAATCGAACGCCTTCTTGCTTTTGTGCCGGTTCCGTAAGAACATCATGACCAGAAGGGAATTGCTGGAAAAAATCCGAACCTTCCCGCTCCTTGCCAGAGGGCTTTCCTGGGATGTGGTGTCAGGGGAATTCCGTTCTCTTTTTAAGGGCCAGGGAATGGAATTCTCTGAGGTCCGTCCCTATGAAGTAGGGGACGATGTACGAACCATCGATTGGAATGTCACCGCCCGTTTTAATCATCCCTATGTAAAGTTGTTTCAAGAAGAACGGGAAATGCCCCTCTATCTGATCGTGGATTTTTCTGCTTCCATGGGAAGTCCCTCCCGGGTCCGACGTATAGACCAGGCCCTGCTTGTGGGTGCCCTCCTCGCGTTTTCGGCCCAGCGAATGGGACGGCGGGTGGGGGCTCTTTTCTTTTCGGATGAAGTAACCTCTTACCTGGAGGCCCGTAAGAATTTCCCCGCCGTAATGGAACTCATCCTTCGGGCCCTGGATATTCCCTGCGATGGGACAGAGTCCCGTCTTGATAAGGCCTTTGACTTTCTGGGGGGAAGCCTGAAAAGAAAAAGTTTTCTGGTGGTTATTTCGGATTTTTACTGTACCACCTGGGAGCAGAGCCTCGGAAGGTTGGCGAATCGCCACGATCTTTTGTTGATCCAGCTGGTGGATCCGAATGAAAAGGAGTTCCCTTCCCTTGGGACGGTACCCCTTCGGGATCCTGAAAGCCAGCGAAACATAGTGGTGCCTACCCACCTTAAAGGGTTCAACCGGGAATGGCAAAGCTGGCAGGAAGAACGGCGGACCTATGTGCAACAGGTAGCTCGGCGCTATGATGTGGGATATCTTGCGATTTCTACTGCCGAGGATCCCTATAAGGCTCTACGGGCCTTCTTTAATCGGCGACAATAACTATGGAATGGCAAAAACATCTAGGTCTGGGATCCAGAAAAAAAAATTGGCACCGTGACTCGGTTTGGCCCAAAAGGAAGAATGGATTGCTGTGTCAAAGGATAGGGTGGGTAAAAAGGGAGCCTTGTCTAATTCGTTCCCAGATTAAAAAAGTGCGGTTTCATGCACGAACTTTTTTAATATATCTATGGCTCGTGATAGGGGGATGGCTATACCCTCAGAATCAGGGCGAAGGATATACCATTCAATTGGTTCCTTCGGTAGTGTATGTGGGAGACCGGGCCCGGGTGTACCTGAAGGTGCCGAATCCTGCCGCCGTCCCCCCAGAACGGATAGACTTAAAAGGCCCTCTGCCAAAAAGTACGGAACTCGTTCTTTTTGGAGTGGAACTGGTGCCGGGCAACAAATTTTCTACCATCTTTATTGATTTTGCGGCCTATCGGCCGGGGAATGTCCTGTTGCCACCGCTTACCATTGGCCCCTTCACATTAAAGAATGTATCGATTCCCATAGCGTCCGTTCTTTCTGAAGAGAAGGGGAGCCCTGTCCTCGCGCCCTATGAACGGCCCCTCTGGGCCCCCGGTACGGTGTTGTTTCTATCCCTGGTAGGAGGAGGGTCTCTTCTCGCGGTGGGCCTCCTTATCGGAATCCCCACCCGGGGGCCTGCCATGCTCGCCAGGTATCGGGAATTGAGAAGAAAGAGAAAGGCCCTTGTTTCCCTACAACGGCTTGTTGGTTCCCTCGCCACGAAGAAAGACCTTGAAGGAGAAGATTGTGCCCTCCTTGCTCAAACCATCCGCGGGTATTTGCGCGATCGGGCGGAATGGGACTGTTTTGCCTTAACTACTGATGAAATGAGGCACCATGAGAAGGTGCTTGCCATAGAGGGACTGGGGGAGCCCCTCGTGGCTTTGTTTTCTCTTTTTGATAAGGTGCGTTTTGGGGATCCCCAGAAAAAAAGAGTTTCGGCGGAAGAAATTCTCTCCTTAGTAAAAGAGGTGATGGAAAAAATAGAACGCTGGCGGATTGCTGCTAACAAAGGTGCTGGCATACCAGAAGGGGAAACTAGAAGGGTGGAGAAGGCTAATGTTTTTTCAATTTGAATATCCCCAATATGTACTGGTGATGGCGGGACTTTTTTCTCTCCTGTGGTTGTGGAGGCGGTATGGGAAAAGGTCCGTTCTCTTTACCGTTCCTCTTGGCGCACCGGGAGGAAACACCTTTGGTCTCCGGTATGATTGGCGTATCATGTTATGGTGTAGCCGAGCGGGGGAGTGGTTAGGGATATTGCTCCTGATTATTGCCGCTGGTAATCCGCAGCTGGTGGAAAACAAGCCCTTCTACCTTGAACGGGGACAGGAGATCATGTTTGTGCTGGATGTAAGCCCCAGTATGGCAGCCCTCGACATGGGAGGAAAGAATCGTCTGGAGGCCGCAAAAGCGGTGATTCAGCGTCTGGCGGGGCTGCGACCCGCCGATGCCTTGGGTCTTGTGGCAGTAGGTCGCGATGCGGCCCTCTTGGTTCCTCCTACGATAGATCACGGGACCTTCTTTAAACGATTGAACAATCTGAAACTGGGTGAACTAGGAGATGGAACTGCCATTGGCATGGGACTGGCCCTGGCTGCGTTTCATACCCAGAAGATGGCCAATCTCAAAGAAGGATCTGCGCCCATGGTGGTGCTTCTTACGGATGGAGAAAACAATGCCGGCTCGATTCATCCCGATAGGGCCGCAGAAATTATAAAGGATCTGGGGCTGTCCTTCTGGGTCATTGGGGTGGGACGCCAGGGAGAAGTACCCCTCGACTATACGGACCCCTCTACAGGGGAACGACGGGTGGGAACCTTCGAATCCCGCTATGATGTTCAGTCCCTGATGTCCCTGGCAGAAAAAGGAGGCGGGGGCTTTATGGTGGCCGATTCGGTAGAATCCCTCGAAAAGGCCTTTACCCGGGTAGACCGTTCTTCTAAAAAGACTAGCCGGGTAGTCCATGTGGCGGTCCGTCATTCGCTACTGAAACCCTTTTTAGAATGGGGTGTGATTCTTCTCGTTGTGTTTTGGATTATTCGTCGCATCCTTTTGCGGGAGCTTGTATGAGACTTGAACATCCCCAATTTCTCTGGTTATTTGTAGGATTGATACCCCTTTGGATTGTCTTATATAGGGAACGGCAGCGCCGTTGGGTATCCCTGGAGCAGCTGAGCGCCCCTTTAGATGCGGAGTATATAAAAAAACGGAGCAAAAGCCGGGATTCTTGTATGCTTCTTTCCCTGGCCTTTCTTATCATAGCCCTGGCGGGCCCCCGCTGGGGAACACGAACTATCCCGGAACGACGCAGTGGTCTGGATCTCCTGTTTGCCTTTGATGTTTCGAACAGCATGTTGGTGGAAGATATTTCCCCCAACCGATTGGAAAGGGCAAAGAAGATAGCCTTGGAAGTTCTTTCCCAGCTTGAACAAGAGGGTTTCTTGTTTCACTGCGGTGTGGCGCTGGGAAAGGGACAGGCGGTTCTTGCGGTTCCTCTTACCAGCGACACAGAATCGGTGCAACGAATGATCCAGGACCTTTCGCCGGACATATACTCCTCCCGGGGGACAAACCTTTCAGCCCTGGTGGAGGTCTCTGAGGAAGCCTTTTCTCCAGAGGTGGCTACTCGGAAGGTGGTGCTTTTATTTTCCGATGGGGAAACATTGAGCGGCGGAGAAGAAGGGGCTTTTTCTCTTGCCGGTGAAAAATCTCTGAGGTTTGGGGTTGTTGGGGTGGGAACCCCTGAAGGGGGACCCGTTCCTGTTAAAGGGGTAAGTAGCCAAAAGGGGACTCCCATTGTAAGTACCCTCAGGAGAGATTTTTTACAAAAACTCGCCCTGATACGGGGTGGCATCTATGTAGATGGGTCTCAGGAAGACGTGGTGCTTCGGCTCATCGATTTTCTAAAGCCCTTCCTTTCTGGGGAGACCCAACCCTTTGATGTTCGAAAAGAAGTGATAGATCAACGACCGTTCTTTATCTTGCTTGCCCTGGGAAGTCTTTGCCTCCCGGAGATTCTGGTTTCAAAAAGGAAGCGTACCAAATGAGATGCGGACGTTTTCTGTGGTATCTTGGAATGGCCGGTTCCCTGGTACTGGCCAGTTCCTGTAGTTCCTGGGTCAGAGCTTCCTGGGAAGTGGTCCGAGGGGTATACCATATGGAACGAAATCACCCTTCGGAGGCCCTGGGGGCCTTTCAGTTGAGTCTTACGGACCGCGACGTGTATCCCTACGGCATGTATAATCTTGCCACCCTGGCCCTTTCTTTAGGAGAATATGAACAGGCGGAACTCCGGTACTCCCGGTTATTAGAGGAACTCCAGATTCAAGAGCCAGAGGCGGTCCCTCAGAAAAACAGGGAGTTACTCTTCCGAATATGGTATAACCGGGGCTATGTCCGGTATGTGCTCGAAAATTATGAAGGGGCCCTGAGTGATTTTCGTTCTGCCTTAATCCTAAAACCTTCAGAAGGAACGGCAAAACGGAATCTGGAACTGGCCCTTAAAGCCCTGGAACAGAAGAAGGCCCATACGGGAACGATCCATTCCATGGGGATGGGGAGAAAAAAAGACGCAGGAACAGTGCTTTTTGAATATCTTAGACAGCGGGAAGGAACACTATGGAAAAGCCCTCGAGGGGAAGATACAGAACCGGTTCCTCTGGATTATTAAGCATCCTATGGGCCACGATAGGCCTCGGTGTATGGGGCGTGATGATGGGAGGCGTTCTGTATGCAGAAGAGCCTGCTCCTCGACCGGTTATCCTCGAGATAAGCCCTTCTGCCCCACTGGTGAATCAGGAAGTATGCTTTACCTTCTTTGTTGATTTCCCCGACCCTTCGGGGGTGGAAGTCCTCTTCCCGCCGTTGCCTCCGCAGCTTGTCCTGGACCGGATAATTCGGGATGTCCAGAGATCTCGCCCCGAGATGGGCTTTACTGAGTCGCGTATCAGCCGCATTCGCTTTTATTTTATTCCCCGGCAGGTAATTCAAGAGAAGATTGGTCCCTACACTATCCGTATCCAGGGGAAGGAGTATACGGTGGCCCCGGTGTTTCTTTCTGTTCTGGATACTCCTGATGTGGCAGGGGTAACTAGACAGGGAGAAGGCCTTCCCCCCCTTAGCTGGGAACTACCCTCTACGGGATTTAGAGTTGGAAGTGCAACAGAGGTCCGGCTGGCTCTTGTTGAGAGGGGGGACTCTTTAAAAGGGAAGCTACAGGATTGGACGAGTCAGATTTCGTTACATCCCGATTGGATCGTGGAACAGACCGCTATTCCCTCTCCAGAGGGGCCTTCTGAAACGGCGGGAGGAAAGGTCTCTTTTGAGGTTCTCCGGCTTACCCTTACTCCTCTGCGGGAGGGGGTTCTTACGCTTCCTGAGGTAGTGTTGCGGACGGGACAGGGGGTGGTGCTTAAAAGCCCTGTGCAGGAGGTGCGTGTAGGGTCTGCACTTCCTGGAGGAAATCGTAGGGGATTGGTGACAGAAAGACCAGCCGCCAGGGAGTCCCCCGCGAAAAGTCGGGAACTTACTTCGGCCAGAGCAACTTCCCAAAAGAAGGGGGACAGCCCCCACCAGGTTTTAAAAGAAGGGGAAGCCCTTGCTTCGTTGTTTGAGGGGGTCCCCTCTTTTCTCACAGCCCTGCTTGCCCCCTCTGTAGAAACGCAGGTACTTCCCCTGTGGGAAAATGGGGAGTATGGGAAAGCCCTCGGGGCTGTGCGTCGTCTTGAGCGGGATAGTCCCGCGGGGTTTCTGTATCGTGGTCCCCGTAGGACCCTTGAAGAGACCCTGGGGCTGCCGTCTGGTCCAGATGAATATCCCCTTTTCTGGGTGTATTTTTTTGTATTGCTAATTTTTATTGGAATTGGTGGATGGCTCTGGTGGAACCTTGGCTATAAACCCTATCAAACCCATAAAAGGCCTTTTTCTCTTGGGGTCGTAACCTTTTTCCTGTTGATTTTATTTTTTGTGGTGTGGTACGGTGGTACCTCTTTTTTCCCCCGGATAATCTATGGAGGAAGGCCTGCGATCATAGGGGAGGAAACCTCCTTGTATCAACTTCCGTATTTTACCGAGGATGAGGCAAAACAAAGCAGGAAGGGAACTCCCGTGAAAGTGGGAGAAAGGGTCCTGGTGCAGGTGTTGTCCTCTCCCTGGTGTTATGTGGTGCTTCCCCATCAAGAGACTGGGTGGATCCAGAGAGAAAAACTGTATTTTTATTAACGAGAGGACCGATGAATTTTGGAGATATCCTTGATGCCTGGGAAGGACGAAAGAGGCCTACCCAAAAGGGGGAAAAAATGAAAAGGAAGCATCTAGCCAGGGAGCAGAGAGAACTTCTATGCAACATCCCGCCCCATCCTTTTCTGGTAGGGACAAGAGGCAGATTGAAAAGAAAAAAGAATCAACGGTGAAGGAATCTTCCGGAACGAGGGAGGAAGGGACATACCGTTCCGCTTCGGAACTAAGGGATGTGCTTACCGCCTGGCTCGATGTTCACGGTATAGAAGATAAGGATAAAGCCTTAGATCGCCTTAAAGAGGAAGTGGAGGAACAACAGGAACGGCGACGAAGGTTGTTACAAAAACACCCTGATGCAACCATCGATTTACACGGCTGTACCCGGGACGAGGCCTGGGATGCCCTTTCTCTTTTCTTTCAGCAAGCCCTTCGAGAGGGGGCAGAAAAGGTGCTTATCATTCATGGGAAGGGAAATCATTCTCCTTCTGAAGCGGTGCTTATTCGAACGGTTCGGCAATTTATTGAACGGCACCCTGCTGCCGGGACTCATGGCTTTGCACCACCACAGTGGGGTGGTTCTGGCGCTACCTGGGTAATTCTAAAGCATAAAAAAGGAACTAAACAACGATAGGCCTGTTTTGTATCTGAGGGCCCCTTGCACAGAGGTCCTGCTTTCTTTCGGAAGGAATAGAGCAGTGCGCCCCTCGTGGCGCTTATTTCTCACGATAAATGATTCGGCCCCTGCTGAGATCATAGGGAGAGAGGGCAATCCGTACCCGATCTCCAGGAACAATTCGGATGTAATGTTTCCGCATTTTTCCCGACAGGTGCGCCAGGATAAGATGCCCATTCTGGTTGTCCAATTCAACCCGGAACATGGTATTGGGGAGGGCTTCCCGCACAATACCTTCTACTTCTATCGCTTCTTCTTTTGCCACAAAAACTCCTTTGTGCACAGTACTCGTACCTGCTCCGCAGGAATGAGATATAGTATTTATTCTATGCTATAGGGAAGCCCCTCGTTTTGTCAATCGGGGACAGGTCCCTTATGGTTTTGTTCCGGGGTAGTCCTTAGAAAGAGAGGAGGCTCTGCATGAAAAAAGGCTCCCTTTCCCCTGGGATTTTGGATTACTAAAATGGTCTGGTTGGGGGGTAAAAAAATCCTGAAAAGTCTTGACAAAAATCGAGAAGTACGACAATGTTGCCAGACCTATGGAAGGGGGACGTATGGATAAAGAATTTGTAGAAAAAATGAGAGAATCCCTGATAAATCTCAAAAAAGAAATTATCTCTACGTTGGTGGCAGGTAACGAGGATTTTAAAGAAATTGTGGAAGGGATGGACCCAAAAGACTTTGCGGACATTGCTTCCGATGATATCGATCGAAAAATGATTGAAACCCTGGGAACCCAGGACATTAAACGACTCAAAGCGATTGATAACGCCTTAAGCCGGATACAGCAGGGGAAATACGGGCTTTGTATCAAGTGTGGAAAAAAGATTCCCCAGGATCGGCTCGAGGCAATCCCCTATGCCCTCATGTGTATTGAATGTAAGTCATCGGAGGAACGGCGGAATCGTTAACTCCACAGGCCTAGGGCCGGGGGAGGGAAAACCCTTCCCCGCCTCAGGTCAGGGCAACCTCTTCCCAATGGATTTTTCTTTTTGTGCTGTGAGAAGTGGTGGGGGGAGCGGAGGTTGCCACCAGCATGGTAGTATACCCGGCCTTGAGGGCCGCATGATGGGCCGTTTCGTAATAGAGGCCGAGATGTTCTGGCCGGTGGGCGTCGGCATTGATGGTTACCGGAATATGGTGTTGGGCCAGTTCTTTTAAAAGAAAAGGGGCAGGATACAGTTCGGGGACCCTTCGCCGGATAAGCCCGCCGGTGTTGATTTCTACAATAATGGATGTGTTTTCGAGATAAGGAATAACCTCTTTTGCCCATTGAAGGTAGCGGTTCGGCGCCTGGGTCTCGAGCCAGGGATGGTGGTTCTTTTTTATCAGGTCCATGTGTCCCAGAATATCGAAGTTCCCCTTTTGTATCATCTCTCTGAGGGTCTGCCAGTACGCGTACGCTGCGGCCTCGTAATCCCCGCCAAACCCTTCCTGAACCCCCTGCTGCCATTCCTGGATGTCTCCGTCGATTGCAAAGGGGGGAGATCCTTTCTCTGGCACCAGGTAATGCACGGAACCAATCAGAAAATCGAAGTCGTAGCCCTTGTTCTGAAAGTCCGCTGGGCCCAGGATGCCCGGGATATAATCGACCTCAAGGCCCAGATACACGGTGAGCTTGCCTTCCCAGCGGTTCCGGGCCGAGAGAACCGCTTCCACATAGGCATCGAAGTTTTCTTCTAAAAGATGGATCTCATAATGGAGCCCCGGTGCTTTCGGGAGGGGGGCATGGGCACTAAACCCTATGGCTTCTAAGCCCCGTTCAAAGGCGGCCTGACACAGTTCTTCTACGGAGCCTTCTCCATCACAAAAGGATGTATGGGTGTGTACACAACTGTAGCGCATGAACCCAGTATGGCAGAATCCCGTGATTCTGTCAGCTAGAGAGGGAGGGGGCTCCTCTAAGAGCATCTAAAATGGAGGCTTCTAGGGGGATTCATCCTCTTTCTTTTCCCTTGTATGTTCGCTAATGACCCTTTGGGCGTGTTCTTTAAATACTTTAAAGGCCTGCGCTACAACCTGGATTGCCGACGGAATAAGTGCAGGGTCTTTCTTTTTTGTGGCCTCTTCCAGCGTAAGGGCTGCTTTCCCTAACCCATGGGCCCCGAGGTTGAGGGCGCTTCCTTTAATGGTGTGGGCTTCCCGTTCAAGGGTTTCCCAGCTCTGGTTCCGTAAGAGATCGGGAAGTTGTTGGATCTTTCCTTCTGTCCGTTCAAGGAATTGGGCAAGCAGGGGAATAACCGTTTCGATTTCTCCCAGAAAATTGTCTAAAAGTTCATCCACATCAAAAATAGGCTCTTCTTTCGCATCTTCTTCGATGGCTTCCAATTCTTCGATTTCTTCCGATTCTTCGAAAATCCGAGAAACACCCCGGAATTCGTTGTTTCGAGGGGTGGCTTTTTCTTCCTGAACGTAGTTGGTTCTGGTTTCATTGGTGCTGGGGGGCTGACGGGCTTCCTCAGAGGTGGCGGAGCCGGGTTTTTTCTGCAAGATGGCCCCCGTCCATCGGGATACCACCTGAGCGATATCCTGTCGCTTATAGGGTTTGGTAATGATATCGTTCATCCCAGCTTGAAGACATCGTTCCCTTTCCTCACTTAAGGCGCTGGCCGTAACCGCGATGATAGGCCCTTCAAAGCCCTCCTCGCGGAGATGCTGGGTAACCTCATAGCCGTTCATACCGGGCATTTGGATGTCCATGAAGATGAGTTCTGGTTTTGTCTGTCTTACCAGGGTAAGGGCCTCTTCCCCGTTATTGGCGGTTTCTATGTCTCTGTAGCCAAGGCGTTGGAGAATAGTAACAAACAGTTGTTGATTAATAGGATGGTCTTCTACCACCAGAATGCGAAGAGAAAGAGATGGCCGGGAGGATTCCGCTACGGAAACGGGGATCCCCTTTCTTGAAAGCAAAGAGGTTTCTTTGTCTGAGGGGACGAAGGTTTCCCCTTCGGATACCTCCTGAGATTCCTGCGTATCTTCCAGATCGATGGTGGTAATGAGGGCTTGCTGAATAACCTCAAACAGTTCCCTTCGTTTAATGGGTTTGGTGATGTACCCATTAAACCACTGAAGGAGGGTCATCTTTGCCTCCGCTCCCATCATACCCTGGCTTACCATCAAAATAAGTCGGGCCGAATTGATGGCCCGGTCGCGATTTATCTCCGCCGCAAGGCGCCAGCCATCCATCCGGGGCATGAGCATATCGATGAACACAAGATCGTAGGGACGTCCACTTTGGGAGGCCTTCTTCATCAGGCTCATGGCCTCTTCTCCCGAAGCGCACCCTTCTATGTGGCGATAGCCCCCTTCGCTCAAATAGGTGGTAAGGATCTGACGACTTTCAAAGACATCGTCTACAATCAGGATGCGGCATTCCTGACATGCCTGCAGGTAGGGGATATCCAGGGGGAAGGGGGACTCTTCTATGGGAATGGTAAAGCTAAAGATAGAGCCCCGCCCTTCATTGGGGACCATGCCGATTTCTCCCCCCATGGACTGCACTAAATGACGACTTATGGCAAGGCCCAGACCGGTTCCTCCGAACTTTCGGGTGGTGGAGGGGTCGCCCTGAAAAAAGCTGGTAAAAAGATAGGGGCGAATAGAGGGGTCTACCCCCATGCCCGTGTCGGCAACTGAAAAGGTCAGGGCGGGCTTGCCCTGATAGGAGTTTCGGCGGACCGAAACGGTAACGCTCCCTTCCCGGGTGAATTTAACGGCGTTTTTAATCAGGTTGATAAGTACCTGACGGAGCCGGTGGGCATCCCCTTTTATGCGGATCCGGGTATCCAGGGGAATATACATCAAAAGCTCTAGCCCCTTGCGGTGGGCTTCCAGGGCAATCATGTCCACCGCTTGTTCTATGATTTCTTCTACCGGAAATTCTGCATATTCAAGTTCGAGTTTGCCCGCTTCTATTTTGGAATAATCCAGGATATCGTTTACCAGGGAAAGGAGGACCTCCGCAGAAAACCGAATTTGGTGGGTGTATTCCTGTTGTTCCCGGTTAAGGTTTGTTTCTTCCAGAAGTTCAAGCATGCCAATGATGGTCTGCAGGGGGGTACGAATCTCGTGGCTCATGTTTGCAAGGAAAAGACTTTTTGTTTCAATGGCGCGGTTGGCAATTTCCTTTTCTTCCTGCAGTTGCTGGGTTTTCTGGTAGTCCTCTGTTTTGTCTTCTACCGCCACGATGATAAAGGGGCCCCGTTGCGGAAGGGGGGCATCCTCTTTTTCAGGGATCAGCCAGGCCGTAATGTGGAGCCACCGGGACTGGCTCGAGGTATTCCGAAAAGAAGAAACAAAGTGAACGCTCTGGCTGCTTCCTGTGATAAGCCTCGAAAAATGGTAGGGAAACTTATACACATCCCGTTCAGAGAAGAATTCCGGCAAACTCTGGGGAATATTCTGAATATCCTGCCCTGTGAGGGCGTAAAAGGTGAGACGAAAACGATCGTTGCTTTCGAGCACAAAGCCCTGTTCATCAAGGATAGCTAGCGGAATAGGGGCTTCCTTAAAAAGCTCGCCGTAGAGGACTTCTGATAAAAGAAGGTTGCTCATCAATAGTTACACCCCGGGGCGAAGAATTTCTAAGGTTTTGGTGATAATGTCTAGCGGTTTGAGGGGTTTGATGAGGTAGCTCTTACTTCCTGCCTGGAAGGCCTTAATCACCGTGTTCCGCTGACTCACGGCGGAAAGAACTATCACGGGAATGCCCAAGTCGGCGCTTTTAAGTCTTTGTAATACCCCAAACCCATCGATCCGGGGCATAAGGAGATCAAGAAAAATCAAATCAAAGGTCTCTTTTTTCAGGGCCTCTATGAACTCCTGTCCATCCGAGTAGGGATACACCGCGGCCCCTCCTTTTTCAAAGGTGGTTTTAATTAACTGTTGAATTACCGGATCATCGTCTACGACGGCGATCTTGAGGCCCTGTAAAAAGTCCCGGCTTTCTTCGATGCTGGTAAGGGCCCGTTTCTTTTCGGTCTGGAATTTAAGATGTACCGCCTCTCCTTCAGGGCCTGCCTCTGCCTGAAGAACCCGTTCCCCGGCGAGTTCTATTTTCTTTTCTCCTAATTCGTATTCTCCGGTAAATTCGCTCAAGAGCCCTTCGAGGGCAGAAAAGAGGTCTTTACTTACTTCGATATTTGCAAGATCCTTTCTTCCTTCGATAAAACGACGGGTAAACTCGTCATTGGTAAGTACCCTGATGTACCGCTGCGGGGCCCGGGAAGCGCTGAGGATAACCTCGAATAATTTCTCTAAATTAGGGGTGTCCGCATAGGAAAGTTTCATGTTGCTCAACAACAGGATCACCTTGGGGACGCGTATTTCGTAGAGGGCGATAAGTTCTGAGATTTTGTACCGTAACAGTTCAAGCTTTTCTCGATTAAGGCCTTCTGCAATTTCTATAAAGAGGACGTCATCGTTTACATGGGCTTCTACGATGCTGGGGGTGGTGTCGATATCGATGGGGACATCCAGCATTTCGGAGATGGTTTCCAGGAGGGCATCGATTTTTACCGGTTTGGTAAACACCTTTTTCACGTTGTACGAAACGAGTTCGATGATCTTTTTTTGATCCATTTTCTGGGCCGTGATGATGATAGGGATCTTAGCCGTGTTGGGATTCTGTTTTATTTCTTTAAGAACCTCTAAGGAGGAAACCCGACTAAGATGATAATCCAGAATAATAAGGTCTGGCATCACGGTACGGGTTTTTGAAATTCCATCAAGGCCATTGATGGCCACGGTTACGGTTATGCCCTGTTCGGATAACTTGCTTTTAAGGTATTCCCGCAGAAGAGGAGCCTCATCAATGATAAGTACCTGTTTCATGGGATGATCCTCTGGTATAAATTGCACTTTTGAAAAAACACGAGTATATTGTATGAGAAGAACCGAAATAGCGCAATATGAGGGAGGTATGCCATGTCTCGAAGGGTACTCGTGGTGTTAGCGGAGGGCTTTGAGGATGTGGAGGCTATTACTCCTATTGATTATCTTCGTCGGGCAGGGATTGAGGTTGTGACGGCGGCGGTGGGGGCCAGCAGTCAGGTAAAATCATCCCGGGGGACGGTGGTTATAGCGGAGCAGCGTATTCAGGAACTGGCAGGACGGGGGGCTCTTGTCGCAAGCCAGTGGGATGGCGTGGTGATTCCCGGGGGTATGCCGGGCTCAACAAACGTGGCGGCGTCGCGGGAAGTGCAGGGCTTTATTAAAGACATGCACCATATGGGCAAGGTTATTGCCGCTATTTGTGCCGCCCCGGCGGTGGTTCTTGCTCCCCTCGGAATTTTGCACAATCGACGTTTTACCTGTTATCCCGGTATGGAAAAGCAGGTAACGGGAGCCCAGTGGTCTGGCGAACGGGTGGTGGTGGATGGCACCCTTATTACCAGCCGGGCGGCGGGTACCGCCGGCGAATGGGCCATAGCGGTAATTGAAAAACTCCTGGGCCCTGCGGATGCCCGAAAGGTAGCCGAGGCGGTGCTGCTCCATTAGGATGGTCGCCATACTTACTGGGCCTGTAGAAAGCCCTTGTTCTGCTTTTGGGGCTTGTAGTAAAGACTTTTTCTCCGGGGCGGAAGATTTGTACCGGCGCCGGGTAGAATAGCCCTATACCCGGTGCCCCTCGGAGAGGGGGCCCCTTGGTCTTGAGTGAGCCGTCATGAGGGATATTAGCGGAGTTTTTTAGCTATTTCTCGCAGGGGGCGGGATGCGAGCTTAGTGCCGTAAACCCTGATGATTTTGCCCGCCAGCTGGTTTCCGAGGGTGGCGCATTCGGCAAGGGACTTGCCCCGAAGCCATCCACCGATAAATCCGGCCGCAAAGGCATCGCCCGCACCGGTGGTATCCCGGGGATAGCGAGGCACCGTACGGGAATGATATTCTTCCCCCCCCGCAAAGATAAGGGCCCCCTGGGCACCCCGTTTTACCCCTATGATGGGAAAGATATGGTGACGGGTAAGAGATCGCAGGGGTTCATAGAGTTCTTCCTCGGAAGGATGTTCCTCGGTGCCAAGCCGGGGATTAAGACGAATACAGAAGTGGTGGGCCTCTTCTTCATTCATGAAAAGCATGAGGGGCCGTTCACGACAGAGCTTTTCGATAAAATGGGCATGTTCCTGGACTAAGGCAGTGTTCCCCACATCCATGGCAATGACGGTGCCGAATTTGTCTGCCTGCTGTACTATCTCCTGAATGAGCTCTTGTTTAGACAACAGGTACCCATCCACAAGAACCACCGTGGAAAAGCGGATAAGGGAGAGGGGTATGTGCTGCAGAGAAAGGGATGTCGCGGCTCCGGGAAAGGCGTAGATGCGCTGGGGCAAAGAAAGCCCCCTATTTTTAACTAAAAAAGAGAAAAGCCCCCCTACCGCGGAAAAAAGACTCCTTGTCAGAGGATTGGCTAGGAGGGAAGGCCCTTCGTTTTTTCCTCCCCTTCTTGTTTCGGTCCCTTCAAAAGAAGATGCCCCTTCATTGGTTACCGAAAGGATAAGACACATGCCGGTCGGCCCCTCTCCAGGGACAAGATGGGTTTCCACCCCGGCCTCACGGAGTTCCTGCTCAAAAAGCTGTCCTCCTTCGTCCCAGGGGCCTTTTTCGCTTCCCGTAAGAGGGGCCTTCAAAAACCGCGAGGGGTCTGGCTGTTGGGCGGCCTCAGCGGGAGCACTGGTTCCTACGGCGCCGACGAAGGCGCTCGGAATGCCGAGCCGAGCGACAAGTTTCACCGTATTTGCCGCTCCCCCACCGGCGGTACGCAAGGGCTGGGAAAGGTGGGCATCCAGGGCCTGGATGGTTTCCCAGCTTACGTGTCGTTTGTGGGGATCCTGACCGGCCTGCTCCAGAATCTCTGTAAGCTTGACCTGGGAAATAGTGCCAAACACGTCTACCATGGCATTCCCAATCCCCAGGAGTTCCACATTTTTACTTGATGACACAGCCCTTTCTTCCTCCCTTCTTCCTTGTTCAGCGCCCTATCGTATCAAGGCCGCACGATAATAGAAGCCAGGGCAGGATTCTTCTGCAGATCCCGCTGGAGGGCCTCTTCTCGGGACTTGTTTACGTAGTCCCGTTTCTGGAAGGTATAGGTAAAGCGGGTGTGAATGTCGTAGGTGCCTTTCATAAGGGCGTAGGCGTCTTCGGTCATCACGAGCTCTTCATCGGTGGGGATAATGAAGATGGGAATCTTAGAATCTTTAGCAGCGATGTTGGTTTCTGCGTTTCGGGTCCGGGCAATTTCGTTCTTTTGGGGATCGTAGACGATTCCCAGCGGTTCAAGGCCGGCAAGGATTTTTTTCCTGATAAAGGGGGCCATCTCACCAGCCCCTGCGGTAAAGACCAGGGCATCCACCCGGCCGAGGGCGGCCATATAGGCACCGATGTACTTCTTTACCCGGTACGCCTCCACGTCTTGGGCGAGTTCTGCCTGTTTGTCTCCCTTCTCTACCGCCGCTTGAATATCCCGCCGATCGGTGAACCGGCCGCCGGTAAGTCCCAGAAGCCCCGATTTCTTGTTCATCATATTTTCTACTTCGGTGGCGGTAAGCCCCGCCACGCGCATCATGTAGAAGGGAATGGCCGGATCAATATCACCGCAGCGGCTTCCCATGACAAGCCCTTCCAGGGGGGAAAGCCCCATGGAAGTATCAAAGGAACAGCCGTCTTTTACGGCATTGATGGAAGCCCCGTTTCCGAGGTGGGCGATGATGAGGTTACATTGATGGAAGTCCTTTCCGAGAAGCACCGCTGCCCGCTTAGAGGTATACAAAAAGCTTGTGCCATGGAAGCCATACCGACGGACCTGGTATTTTTCGTGCCATTCTGCAGGTAGGGCATAGATGTAGCTTGAAGCCGGCATGGTCTGGTGCCAGGCCGTGTCCATGATGGCACAGTGGGGAACCGAGGGCAGAACCTTTCGGGCTGCCTCAATACCCATGATGTTTGCGGGATTGTGAAGGGGGGCTAAATCGGAAACTTCCCGGAAGGTCTGGAGTACCTCATCGGTAACGATCACCGATTTGGTGAATTTGGAGCCCCCGTGGACTACCCGGTGTCCCACCGCTTTAATCATCCCCATGTCATGGATGACCCCATGGGTAGGATCGGTGAGAATCTTGATGATGAGCTCTACCGCATCTACATGGGTGGGGCAATCCTGATTCAGGGTAAATTCCTCTTTTCCTTTTGCCCGATGGGTGATAAAGGAACCTCCCTGGGTAACCCGTTCGACAATCCCCACCGCAAGCACATCCTGTTTTTCCCAATCATACACCTGATATTTGGCAGATGAAGAACCACAGTTTAACGTAAGAATAACCATATCTCCTCCAGTTGTTTTGAATAGATGGCCTGTTTCCCCAGATTTTTCGGGAAAACAAGATCAATTTATAATAAATCAGTCCGATGATCGGATTTGATTTGCTCTACAATGTCTTTTACTCCCTGAGTATCCCCCCGTTTACAGATAAGGACCACCGGGGTGCCCGTTTCGGGATTTTTACGCCCCACCACCAGAAGATCCTCCACCCCACAGAGGGCCACGGGGAAATCACTGTCTACAAAACAATTTTCCGCCTTAAAACTATATACTGTCCCCGATGAATTAGAAAAGAGGCGGGCATATTCATCCCAGGAACCTACATCGGTCCAGGAAAAGCGGGCCTGGACCACCGCCACATCGCGGCATTTTTCTGCGAGGGCATAATCAATAGATATAGAAGGGCACTGTTCATAACTTTTTTCAAGTCCTTTCCATCGTTGCAGGAGGGGAACCTCGTACTCAATCTGCCACATGGACGCATCAGTTGTCGGATCCGTGAGTTGCTTAAAGGATTCCATGATGACGGGCGCATATTTCCGGAGGTTTTCCTTGAATTGGGAAACCGAAAAGGCGAACATACCGGAGTTCCAGAAAAAGTTCCCCTGTTTAAGGAATGTTTCTGCGGTAGGGCGATCCGGTTTTTCCCGGAAAGATTTTACCTGGTAGGTATTGGTGAGGTTTTGGGGAGTAGTAAGGGAAGCCCCCGCTTCGATATAGCCATATCCGGTTTCAGGATGACGGGGGGGAATCCCAAATACCACGAGGGCATGGTGCTGGGCCAGGAAACTTGCCGCATCTGCATCCTCCACAAAGGTTTCGAGGGGGCCCATAATATGATCGCTCGTGAGCACCAGGGCGGTGCTTTCTTTTTTCCCATGGAGAAATTCCAGATAGCGAACCGCGCAGGTGATAGCGGGGGCGGTATTCCGGGCAAAGGGTTCGGGAATAAGCACGAGGCGTTTTCTCTGATCTACAGAAAGTTCCGTACAGGAGGCTACAATATGGGGAATGTGGGTCTTGCCGCAGACGACCACAACTCTTCCTTCTGGTTCTGTTACCGCAAAGGCCCGCTCGAGGGCTTCTTCAAAAAGGGTTGTCCCCCGGGGGGTCTGTAAAAATTGTTTCGGTTTATGGGTGTTACTGGCGGGCCACAAACGGGTTCCCGATCCACCGGCGAGTATAATACTATCGTTAAACATTCCTTGATTATACGCTATACTCCTTCTATCTCGCAACCAGGGAGGTCCTATGGAACTGAAAAAGACAGTCCCTTCTGAATCATGGTTTGAGGATGAACAATTCTGGCAACGTTTTGCCCCAATTATTTTTGATGAGGCCCGCTGGCAGGAAGTTCCCCTTGTGGTTAAACGAATTGTAGAATTCCTCCGACGGGGGACACGTGCGGAGAGTCTCCCCTCAGAAGGAAATGCGGAAAGAGGGGCCTCCTCTCCCAGACTAAAAACTAATATCCCACAACGAGATAGCTATGATGAACCTTTAGAGATTCTGGATCAATGTTGCGGTACTGGTCGAATCGCGGTGGAACTCGCCTTACAAGGATCCAGGGTAACCGGTGTGGATATAACCCCCTCGTATCTCGAGGCGGCGGCCGAAAGCGCCCGGAATGCGGGGGTTCCGCTAGAATTGGTCCGACAGGACGTGCGTCTCTTCCAACGGCCTGATCGTTTTGATGGGGTAGTGAACCTTTATACTTCCTTTGGGTATTTTGACGATCCTGAAGATGATGCCCTTGTGGTGCAAAATGCCTACGATTCTTTAAAAAAAGGGGGACGGTATATTCTGGAAACCCTGAGCAAGGAAATCGAAGCCCGGGATTTCATAGAAGGCGAATGGTTTGAACGCGCTGGTTATACTGTTCTTACCCGCTATCGCATTCTTGATGCCTGGCGGCTTCTGGAAAACCACTGGATCCTTATTGATGCGGCGGGGAACCGCTACGAAAAACGTTTTTGTCAGCGTTTATATAGTGCCGCCGAATTAATACGTCTTTTATCGGACGCGGGTTTTGAAGATATTGAGGTATATGGGAGCTGGAATCTTCGACCCTATGATCAGGATGCTCAAACCTTGATAGTGGTAGGGAAAAAATAAGGGCCGGTTTTACCCGGCCCTTTACAAAGGCAGAGCTGCCACAAAGGAGCTCTGCCACAAAGACAAGCTATTTTACTTAATCAAAATAAATTCAACCCGTCGGTTCTTCCACCAGTTGTCCCGGTCTTCCCAGCGAACCACGGGCTGGGTTCCGCCCCGTCCCACATAGGAAAGCCGGTTCCGGTCCACGCCATATTCGATGAGTCGGTCCATCACTGCCTTTGCCCGGGCCTCGCTTAAGGGCTGGAGAACTTCCTGTTCCTCCCGGGCTGTTCGGGCCACCGGATTGGCGTGGCCCTCTACCATTACCTTGTAATCCCGGAATCTATTCAGGATTTCGGCAATTCGGCGGATAACCCGCAGGTTGTTTTCCACCTTTTCAGGGGCTACACCGATAAAGTCGGCTGCATTTTCCCGGAAAATAATTGAGGGTACCCGTATCTTAAGGAGATTCCCTTCCCGGATTACGAGCACGTCCACGCTGATCATACTTTCAAGACGACTGGTGTTCCCCAGACTGTCGGTCACTACCAGGGTTACGGGGTAATCCGTAGCGGCCTGCACGAGTTCACCCCGGTTACTCCGTCCATCCCACACAATGCGTTCGGTGGGAGCCCCCCGTCCTTCAAGACGATAGAAGAGCTGTTTGGGCCCCTCGGGTTCTCGAATTTCCAGAGACCAGGATGCAATGGGAGAGGCGTCTCGAGCACTGATCTGGATAAAGAGTTCATCATCGACTCCGTCGTTGTCAGGGCTAAAGTACTGGGGTCGCGTAGAAAGACTCAATACCGGACCAGTGATATCCACTAAGATCGGTGCACCCATGATCTCTATCTGGTCGCCCTTGGCATATTTTACCGTAAGGCGGGGTTGGTAGGTGCCTTCTCTTACCACTCCAGCGGCATCTCGCCCGTCCCAGCTAAGAGTTTCCGGGGGAACCGGGGCGGTTCGGATCGCCGGTGCCGACCCCTGGGGTGCGGTACCAGCGCCGGTGGCCGTCCCTGTGGTAGATGCGGAGGTTCCTAAGATACGGTGACTTGTTCCCTGTTCAGTAAGAAGTTCCAGCTTCCAGCTTTCAATGCCATCCTTTAAGGTAAGGACTATGGAGAAGTTTACCGTATCCGCTACACCATCACCATTGGGAGAAATAGCCTGAGCAGAGGCGGTAAGGAAGGCCCGGGGAACGCGGCTATCCATGACGATACCTTCGATGGTTCGGCTTGTGGTGTTGCCCGCTTCGTCGGTGCTGGTTACAACGATAGAATAGGTCCCATCAGCGGTCTGGTTTCCCGCCCTATCAGTTCCATTCCAGCGGATATCAGGAGCAACTCCCTTCCATTCCCAGCTCTGGACTACCTGTCGATTCTGATTGAGGATGTTCAAGGTCCACGTATCGTTCCCGGGGGTTCGAACTTGAATGGGAAGGAAGTCCCGGTTTCCATCGTTGTTCGGCGAGAAGAGCGTATACGGTACGGAGAGTTCTACCTGTGGGGCCTGGGTATCCACGGTGAAGGGAAGGGAACTTGCTACCGGTTGGTTCCCTGCCACATAGCGGATTTGCAAGCGGGCCGTATATTGTCCATCGGGAACCACCGAGCCGGCGGTGTTCTTCCCATCCCATACGGTGTTTTGGGGCACCGTGTTCCGCCCTTCAAAGATGCGGACCGGTGTGTTCTGGCTGTCTAAAATTTCGAGCCGCCAGCTTGCAATCCCCTCGGTTACCTGAAGCTGAGGAATAATGGTGAGCGTATCCTTTACCCTATCGCCATTGGGAGAGAAGGCCCGGGTGTCGGTATTCACGAGTACCGGCGTATCGGCGGTGGTAAGGGTAAACTGTACCGCATTAGAGGCTCCCCGGTTTCCTGCCCGGTCAGTGCTGACCAGTCGATACTCATACACCCCATCAGGTACCGGTCGCCCCTGGGAATCTCGACCATCCCAGGTGATGCGGGGGTCTACTTTCCCACTGAAAGTAAAGGTGCGCATCAATATGCCTGTCCCTTCACCGGTTCGGCTTGCCACGGGGGCCTTCCCTGCTTCCTGTACCAGGCGGATTTCGCCGGTCCACTGGACTTCTTCACTGCTATCCTGGGTAAACTCCATTTCGTCCAGGTTCCCGTCGTTGTTGGGCGAGAAGGCCGGATAGGATGCCACCACCCGGGCCGTTGGGGCGGTTATATCGAGCACAAAAGAAGGCGATTTGGTGATCGCCACATGGCCGTTCTGGTAGGTAACCCGTAATTGGGCCTGATACGTTCCTTCGGGTAAGAGGGCCCCCTCTCCTGATTTTCCATCAAAAATGACCTGGGCCGGTGGGGCCATGGTGGTACCTTCAAAGATTCGCCGTACCGCGCCAGAACCATCCAAAATACTTAGATCCCAGCGGGTTATCCCTTCTTTTACGGGAACCCCCGGACTTAACACCAGGGTATCCTTTATTCCATCGCCATTGGGCGAGAAGAAGCTATCATTAATGAGAAGACTTACCACCGGTCGCTCGGTGTTTACGATGATATTGCCTAACTCGGTGTTCCCCGTGTTCTGGGCCCGGTCTGTGGCGCTTATCCGATAGGTATACACCCCATCGGGAACAATCTGTCCCGTGTCGTTCTTCCCGTCCCAGATAAGACTTGCAGGGGCGGTGGTACTGGTTCCAGCGGGACTTGCGTTGGTGAAACTAAAGTTTCGAACCAGGGTCCCCGCGGCGTTATATATGCCCCCTTCCCATCGATCTTCGATGGAGCCTTCCAGCACAAGTTCAAAGGTATCCTTGTTTCCATCCCCATCGGGAGAAAAGATTTTAAGTTGATTCAGGTCCGTGTTTCCCCCGGCCCGGGTAATCCGAACGATGGGAGCCGTATTGTCTACCACCACCTGGTAAGTTGCGGAAGTACTCTCGTTACCGTTGTCGTCCTTGGCGCTTACTTTGAAGAAATAGTTGCCATCGGGAGCAAGGGACCCATCGTCTAAGATGCCATCCCACCGAAGGGTGGCAGGAACTTCGACCCCTGATTTTACATCAAGGATCCGATCGATTATATTCCGTACTCCCTGGGTTTCAGGACGGCGTTCCTTGTTTCGGTAGGTGCGCACCACCTGGTTATCCTGGTTCAGAATGGTAAATTCCCAGGAAGCCACATAACGACTGTCAGTGATAGAAATGGGGAATTCCAGTACATCCGCCTTTCCATCGTTATTGGGAGATATGTAACGGGTCTCTGGATAGTCTATGGTGATAAGGGGGCCCTTGGTGTCGGCTACCCCCAGGGTCCAGGTAAGACCTGCTCCCACGGCCATGATATCAGGATAGAGGGGTTTTACCGCCAGGCTTGTGGCCATCTCTCCTTCCCGTGGAAGGGCGCCTTCTTTAGTAGTATCTCCGTTCAGTTTGAAGTTGGCGGTGATCCCTACGGATGGAATAAAAGATGGCCCTTTTCCTGCAAGACTTTCCCGAACGTTAAAGCCCGTGGCGGAAGAAATAGTGATAAAGCGGGCAATGGTGGCGGACAGGCCAACTTTTCCCGTTAAATTGGTAAAACCGGGTAAACCGAGATCCAGGGCTGCCCCCAGGACCAGAGGATCCGATCGATTCTCTTTGCCGGGGATACGGAAAAAGTCAAAGGCCACACCGCCGGCAAGGGTAAAGGGACTGGGGACGTAGCTTTTTCCAAGCCCCCCAAGACTCAGGGCCCAGCTAAAGTTGTGGAGGGGCCCCACCGTTCCTACACGATGATAAAAGCCCAGGTCAGCCGCCGCGGTCCAGTCGTTTCCTAACCCTAGGTTCAAGCCAAGACCGAAGGACATGCCGGGGTAGAGTTCCTTGGCCACGTACAGATCGGTGCCGAAAACAGTTCCCAGGGGCATGCTGTTAAAGGGACTCGTAATAAGACGAAGGGAACTGCCAAAAACGGCGTACCGGGTAGGATACACGACCCCAAGGGAAATGGCGTTCCCATAACCCGCATCCGATCCGGTGCCGGCAATTCCTAGATACCCTACATCCAGCACGATCCGCTGGGCAGAGCCGAGGGTTGCAGGGTTCAGAGAAAGGGCCTGAGAATTAGTAGTACTGGTGGTAAAAAGTCCCGATCCCGCGTAGACCGGTGAAAAAAGATCTACCACACTGTCCTGACCATTGGGGGGTTCTGCCCCTGCCCAATATACTCCTATTAATATAAAAAGACCTACCCACAGGATCTTTTTATATCTTACAGAATAAGTATCTCTACCCATATATACTCCTATATACTCCTTGTCATATAAACAATCGACCTTTATTATATGATACATAATGGATCTTCTTCCGTATAGGGTAACCGAAAGAAAAAAAATGAAAAACAACAGGAATATCCCCTTTTTAAAGGGCTTATCTGTTCCTCTAGGGTCCACTGGGTCAAACATACGTTTCTCGTATACCCTTCTCCCGGATACGCCCCTTGGTGTTCTTGGGGTGGTTGCAGTGGCAGAAAAAGAACGGGAAACCCTATGGTGTCTTGCGTTCCTTTCGGAACATGAATTGGGACAAAAGGCGATGGCCTATGAAGGGATTTTTAAAATCCCTTCCGGGGTTCCCCTTCGTAAAGAAACGAGCCCCCTCCTTTCTATGGCAACCCAGCAAATAGAGGAATATTTTAAGGGGCTTCGAAGGGAGTTTTCTCTTCCTCTGGCGGTTTTTTCTTCTGATCTCCGACGGGGAACCCCCTTCCAACAGAAGGTATGGCAGACTTTGCTCCAGATTCCCTATGGAAGTACCTGCTCGTACGGGGACCTGGCGGAACGGCTTGGCCTTTCTCGAGGGTATGCCCGGGCGGTAGGGAATGCGTGCGGTGCGAATCCCCTGCCCCTGGTGATTCCCTGCCATCGAGTAATAGGCGCCGAAGGAACCCTGGGAGGGTATTCGGCGGGAATCGACAAAAAGCGATGGCTCCTTGCTTTTGAAGGCTCTGCAAAGGTGGCTTTCTAACGAGCTTCAGTCCACTTCAGGATAGGTCGCTGCCACGGCAATGGAATACAATTAAACCTTCGGAAGTTTTCCCTCAGAAAAACAGAGGGCCTTTTAGAGCAGGTTTTCTGACCTGGTGACCCTCGCTTTTTCTGCGGGGGAAAGGAGCCCTTCGATACGGTACACCAGGGTTCCTTCGGCGCTGACCTGGATTTGGGCAAGCCCCCGACGACAGAGCCCGTCAAGGAGGGCCTGGGCTTCCTCTATAGAAACACCCAGGTGCAGCACCACCTCGGTGGGGGTAATGAGGCCCCCTTGTTGCTGGGCAAGGAAGATAATCCCCCGCTCCAGGTTAACATTCCGTTCCTTTTTTTGGCCCCTTTGAGATGCCCGATACAGGGCGATACCCCCGACCAGGAGCCCGAAGGGAAAGGGCAGCGTGACCACATCCTGCATGATGTTAGGATTATTAGGGTCTGTCATATTGATGATGCCACCCAATAAAAGTAGGAAACCTCCAACGGCCAGGACGATCCCGGTAAAGGCCTGAATCTTTTTCCCCATCGCGTATCCCTGTTAAGCCTCCTTTTTGATCATTCTTCTATTTCCAGTATAGTACCATGGTTCTTCCATTTTTCTAGCGCCGGGGGCTTTTTTCGGGAATTTTTAATTTTGGGGGCCCCCTGATTTTTTTGGAGCCCCGGCCCGGTCTTTAAAAACCCCTTTTACGCTATTCTTGCGGCCCAGCGGAGGGCCCGCTGGAGGATGGTGCGGACCGACGGATGTTCCCAGGTGCCGGGACTGTGGCCAGGGGAAAAGTAAAACACCCTGCCGAGGCCGTAGGGCTTTACCCAGCCCAGGGGAACCGAAAATTCTTCCCAGGTGGTATACCACAAGGTCCGGAAGGTTCCGTAGGTTTCCAGGAGATACAATTCATCTTCCACCGAGAAGGGGCTCATCTCTCTCGTGATAGGATGGAGGGGTTCTTGAATGTGGACAGAAAAGGGGCCTGCCACAGGATGGGCAAGGAAGGTAGCGCCGAGCATCCTGTGATAGGCCCCGGAGTTTAAAAAGGCCGCACTGGCACTGTGGATTCCCACAAAGCTCTTAGGCGGACCATACCGGTCTTGCCGCATGCCCGCCATAGCTTCCAGCAATGATTGCTCATGGAGGGGCGAAAGGCTTTTCCCTGACACGCAGCACAGTACCACGGAAAAGTCCCGGATGGCTTCGGGAAGAAGGGCATCCATATCCTCGGTGCACGTGGCGGTATACCCTTCTGCTTTCATAAGATGCTCGAGGTATGGTCGGTATGATTCGAAGGGATGATAGGGACTGTCCGTTCCCCCAAGGCACAGGATGTTTACCATGGGAGGGGCTTCCCTTCCCAATCGATGTAGAGGGGACTTGTTTGTGGTGTCCCTTCCTGTACCGTCTCCATGACCCGCTGGTATACGGCCCGGGCGGATTCGGCAGGGCTAAGGGAGGCCCCTTTCCCGCCCATGTCGGTCTGGACCCACCCGGGATGAATGAGCCGAACCCGGAACCCCTCTTTCCCCAGGCGGTTCTGGAGAATCCGCATGGCCATGTTCAGGGCCGCCTTGGACATGCAGTAGGAATATTCCCGTTCCCGCCAGCAGTTCCCAATGCTCCCCGCCTCAGAGGATATGGATATGATGGTTCTGCCTGTCCCTTTCTGGAGAAGGGGAAGAAAATGTTGCACCATCATAAGGGGGGCCACCGAATTCACCGCCAAGGTAGGAAGATACACCGAAAAGTCCAGGGAACCAATGTCGGGACGCTGTTGTTCTAGATGCACCGCCGCATTATTAATGAGGATATCCAGGGCGTCGGTCCACTGTTCTAGTTCTTTTTTTGCCTGTGTAATCTGGGCTTCCTCTGCCACGTCACAACAGACCGTTATCAATTGACGGTTCTTTTGATACCGGTTTTCAAGCTGGGTAAGCTCTGCTCCTTTGCTTCGGTAGGTGGCAAAAACCTGATGCCCCTCCTGTAAAAAATGATGGGTGAGGGCAAGTCCTAATCCTCGATTTGCCCCAGTAATAAGCACCTTCATGGAAACCTCCTCAAAGGGGGAACGCTCTTCTTTTTTCAGGGTACCCCCTTTTTTTAAAATTGTAAATTATCAATTTTGTCGTTTTTAAAATGACCGGTTCCCCCTTGCGACGGAAAAGCCCCCTCTTTATGATGGGGCTATCATGAAAAAATCCGCCTTTACCTATACGATTCCCGTATTGTTAGGCTATCTTCCCCTAGGATTCGCCTTTGGTTTTTTGCTGGTCGATGCGGGCTATCCCTGGTGGCTTGCGCCTCTCATGAGCCTTTGCATGTATGCGGGGGCGGCCCAGTATATTGCGGTGGGATTGTTTGCCTCCGGGGCATCTCTCTGGGAAGCGGCCCTGGTAACCCTGTTAGTGAATGCCCGCCATGTGGCCTACGGCATGGCCCTGTTACAGCGTTTCCCCGGCCGTTCCTGGCGGCGCATGTACCTGATATTCGCCCTTACCGACGAAACCTTTGCGCTCCTTTCTTCTCTGCCGCTCCCCGGGTCGCCCCAGGAGGTTGAAGCATACCATGGGCGGATGTTCAAGATAGCCCTCTTGAATCATCTGTATTGGATTGCGGGGGGAACCCTGGGGGCCATCGCCGGGTCCCTCCTGCCCTTTAAGATTGAGGGCCTGGCCTTTGCCCTTACGGCCCTGTTTATCATGTTGATGGTAGAACAGATATATCATGTTCGGCGGGCCCGTCCTTTTGTGGTGGCCGGCCTTGCGGCCATTGGGGCCCGACTCGTTCTTCCGGGACGGCTCGTGCTCCTGGGGTCGATTGTGGTTGCCCTGGGGATACTGGGCTTGATGCATCGCCGCTCAGAGGAAAAAGGGGGCCTTCCATGTTGAGTCTTACTCAGGCCCTGGGCTACACGGTGGTGATGGCCCTGATTATTTTTTGTTGCCGGGCCTTTCCCTGGATATTGCTGGCCATCCAAGAATTGGTGTCCTTCAGAAAGGTCGGCCGGCCCGGGAACGCCGTGACGCCCCTTTCTAATACGGAAAAGACTATAGAGACGGGGGATATTCCTTCAACCACGGAACCGGCTTCCTGTGGGGCGGAGGAGAGAAAAATCCCTTCCTGGTTACCCTTCGTGGAACAGACGGTGCCTCCCACGGTGATGACCATCCTGGCCTGCACTTCTATCATGGATGGGCTCTGGCAAAGGCCTCCGACCCCCTGGGCTACCGCCGGGGCGGCCCTTGCAACGCTGGTGCTCCATCTGTGGAGGCGGAATGCCCTTTTGAGTATCCTCGGCGGAACGGGGCTGTTTATCCTGCTGGGGGTGGTGTTGGGGGGAAGCTGAAGGGGGCCCCTATTCCCCGGTGAAGGGGTTCCCTATTCTAGAGTGGGGGGAGCGCCTGATCCCCTGAGCCGGGGAAACAGGGCACTGGCCCGGGCTGATAAGACCGGGCGCAGGATACGGTTGTGCGGCGAAGGAAGCAGGCGCGTGGGGGGAGCCGCGACGGGCCGAGTGGGGAAAAGGTGGTTTCCTTCGCCGCCTGCGGCGCCAGGGGTGTCCCGGTGCTCCCCCTCCTGGAAGAAAAAATGCGGACCGGTGGTAAAGAATGTCCCCGGCTCCTGTTGTTTTTCCGGTCCCTTGCCGGTGGGGCTATTTTTCTCTATTATTGGAATATGCAGATATATACGTTGGGGCATGAGGTGCTTCGGCAGAAGGCCCTGCCTGTGCAGGATATCAATGATGAGATAGCCGCTCTTGTGAAGGAAATGCGGGAGACCATGTATGCGGGGCGGGGCATCGGCCTTGCGGGTCCCCAGGTGGGTCTCTTGCAACGGATTTTTGTGGTCCACATAGAGGGGGATATACCCCGGGTGTTTATAAATCCTTCGATTATCCAGACGTCTCCGGAATTAACGGAATACGAAGAGGGGTGTCTTTCTATACCGGGTCTATATGGGGAGGTAAAACGGCCGGAGGCGGTGAGGATCCAGGCCTGGAATGAGCGGGGGCGGCCCTTTACCCTCGATGCGGAGGGGCTCCTTGCCCGGGTGATTCAGCATGAGTACGATCACCTGGAGGGGATTCTCTTTATCGATCGACTGTCGGAGCCTAAACGGAAGAAGCTGCTTGCCCTGTATGATAAAAAATTGCGGGCCTAGATAGAAAGGAGTAGGGGTGGTGAGAATTCTCTTTGCATCCAGTGCCGCGATAGCTATTCCCTGTTTACGGGCCCTGGTGTTTGGGGAGGGAGGAGAACCCTCTCCGCCGGTGGTGCGGAGGCCCTGGACGGTGGTGGGGGTGCTCACCAATCCTGATAGTTCCCGGGGGCGGGGCGGGGTGGTCTTACCCACCGATATCGCCCTGGCAACGGAGGAGATAAATCAGCGGCTGGTCCTGGAGGGTGGGGAGCCCATTCCTATCTTGAAGTTTGAAAAACTTAATGGGGCTTCCCGAGAAGCGGTGGCGGCCCTTTCGCCGGACCTCCTGGTTTCTTTTGCCTATGGTAAAATTTTTGGTCCCAAATTCCTTGCCCTGTTCCCCTCAGGGGGAATAAATATCCATCCTTCCTTGTTGCCCCGGTATCGGGGGCCGACGCCCATTCCCGCGGCGATTTTGCATGGGGATCGGGAAACGGGTATTACGGTGCAACGGATCGCCCTGGAAATGGATGCGGGGGATATCCTTTTACAGGAGTCTTTTCCGCTCTCGGGACGGGAAACCACGGAGCGTTTGAGTTTCTTTGTGGCAGAACGGGCGCCGGGACTGCTTATCCAGGTGTTGCAGGATATGCTCGCCGGCAAGCTCCAGGGGATGCCCCAGGATAATAACCAGGCAACGTACTGTCATCTTATAAAAAAAGAGGATGGAAAGATCGATTGGTCCCGTTCGGCCCGGGATATTGATGCCCAAATTCGGGCCTATACTCCCTGGCCCCTGTGTTATACCCTTCATAAGGGGCAGCTTCTGTATGTGTTGGAGGCAGAACCGGTGGACGAAGGGGAAGGGGCCCCCGGTGGTGAGGGAAAACCGCCGCCTGGCGTCGTGGTGGGCGTAGACAAAGGAAGGGGAATATTGGTACAAACTGGAGAAGGACTTTTAGCGCTGCGTCGCTTGCAGTATGCTACTAAGAAAGCTCTGGATTGGAAGAGTTTCTTGAATGGGGCGCGGGATATGGTGGGATCCCGTCTTGGAGATAGTTGAGGGTATATGAAACTGTTTCAACGATTCGATATCGATTTTGACCCTGATGCGATGGAGACCTATCTTTCGAAGCATGGGCGGCTTTTCATTTCTGCCGCGGTGGCCCTCTTGGTGTTGATGGGAATCGTGGCGGTCACCGTCTTGGGCCTGGCCTTGCGGGGTGGGGAACAGACCATGGTTCCCAATGTGGTGGGAAAGGAACTCACCGCGGCCCTGTTGGAACTGCAGGCGAAGGAACTGTATCCCCGGATCCAATTACGCTACTCTAATAGCGCTACCGATAAGGGAACCATCCTGGAACAGGATCCCCGGCCGGGAACCATCGTGAAGGCGGGGCGGCGTATCCGTCTTGTGGTGAGTCGGGGCATGGTGGTAGATAAGGTAGAAAACTACATCGGACAGAACATTGACGATGTAAAGATACATCTCCAGACCCTTTTTGCGACGGCGAGCCGTCCTCTTCTCTCCCTTCGGGAGCCGCCATTGTATAAGTATTCCTCCGAACCGGCGGGTACGGTGTTGGAGCAAAAACCTGAACCGGGTACGAACATCGATGGGCCCACCCAACTGGAACTGGTGGTGAGCCGGGGCCCGGAAAATGCCATGATCAAGGTGCCCGATGTGGTGGGCCTTCCCTTTGCGGATGCCCTGGAACGGCTCCGCCAGGCCGGTGTCTGGTTTACCTGTTCCAGTCGCCCAGTCGAGAACCGGGAAAATCCCGGGGCGGTGGTTTCTCAGCTTCCCGCAGGGCAGGCCGTTGTGGCGGCTAATACGGTGGTGAACCTGGTGATTGCCGAGCCGGCCTCTCTTCCGGAAGAGACGGTGTTTGGCATCTTTGCCCAGAATTTGCCCCAGTATCCCTACCCGCTGGAGATTAAACTTGAATCGATCAGTCCCTCCGGGGAACGGAAGCGGATTTTTGTTGGGCCCTGCCCTGGGGGTGATGTGACCCTTCCGTACCAGGTAGAGCGGGGATCGGTGCTGGTCCTGTCGGTGTTGAATCGGGAAGTTATCCGCAAAACCGTGGAGTAAGTTTCTGATAAGGGAGCCCGCGAAGAGGCGTTTGTCTCGGACTCTCGAACCCCTGTCACCCGAGGAAGTAAGGACCCGCCGGCAAAAGGCGCCTCATCTCTCCATGGGCCAGAAGGATGCAGGCTCCCAGAAGGGGGCAAAGGTTCCCCGCGTGGGTGCCCGAAAGGCGGAGGCTCCTTGGGGCGCTTGTTATTGCTGGCTTCTCGGACTGCTTGTGTTTGTCCCTGCCTCGGTGCGCTGGTTCTTTCCGGCGCGGTAGCGGCCCCTATCAGTCTAGGGGCTTTTTGCAGGGCCCCGCAGGGCTTCCAGTACCGCCCGGGCTACGTCGGCTCGCTGTTCTACCTGAGGAAGGATCTCCTCAAGAGAGGCCTTTCTTAGATTTTCCAGGGAACCAAAGGCACGGATAAGATGGATCGCCCGTTTTTTCCCGATGCCGGGGATCGCTTCCAGGGTGGAAAGCTGAAGGTCCCGACTCCGGAGCCGTTGGTTCAGGCCGGTGGCAAAGCGGTGGGTTTCGTCCCGGATGAACTGAAGAAGCCGCAGGGCCTCTGAGCGCTGATCGAGCCGAATAGGCGATGCGGCGGCGGGAAGCCACAGTTCTTCCTCCTGTTTTGCAAGGCCTACCACAGGAATAGAAAGGCCCAGGGCCGTAATGATGCTGTGAGCGGCGTTCGCCTGGCCGAGCCCTCCATCAATAAGAATGAGGTCTGGCAGTTCTGCCTCTTCCGCAAGGAGCCGCGAATACCGTCGGGAAAGGGCTTCCCGCAGGGCCTCGTAATCATCGATTTTTCCTTCCAGGGTACGGATTTTAAAGTACCGATAGTTTTTCTTATCCGGCCTTCCTCCCACGAATGAAATAAGGGATGCCACGGTGTGTCGGCCTCCCAGGTGGGCCACATCGAATCCCTCGATCCGATAGGGAAGGGCGGGCAATTGCAGGACCCTCTGGAGTTCTTCTAGGGCGGGGCCTTCTCCCCGTTCCCGGATGATTCTTATCAGTTCTTCCTTGGCGTTCTGATGGGCCAGGGCAAGGATGGCCCCGTGTCGCTGATCCTGGGAGAAGTATGCCCCTTTCTCGGCTGCCTCTTCGTTAGGGGTGATTTTTTCCCCCGCGGTGCTTTTTTCAGTGCCAAAGAAAAAGCCGGGGTGTTCATGGAATGCCTCGGAGAAGAAGCGCTGGACCTCCTCAAGGCCTTCCACCTTTTCCTGAAAAAAGATGAAGGGAGGGGGCCGGTGGGTGTCGTTGTAATAAGAAAGGAGAAACTGTTGTATCGATTCGCTGGTTTCGGCGGCGGAGCGGGTTCGGTACAATTCCCGGCCAATGAGTTTTCCTTCCCGCATGGAGAACACCGAAAAGACTGTGAATACCCCTTCGCTTGCCCAGGTAATGTAGTCCCGGGCCTGGGGGTCGAAGTCCACCACCGCGTTGGTGTGGGAAAGTTCTTCAATGTGCCGAATGGCATCCCGGTAGCGGGCCGCTTCTTCAAAGGCAAGGCGAGTTGCGGCTTCTTCCATTTTTTTCTGGAGGTCCTGAAGGAGTTTTTCTGTTTTACCGGAAAGCAACTCCCGAACTTGCTCGATGTAGGATGCGTAGGTTTGTTCATCAATTTTACCCGCGCAGGGTGCGCTGCATCGACCCATGTGGTAGTAGAGACAGGGGTGTTCCCGTTTTTTAAGGGTTTTGCAATGTCGCAGGGGAAAAAGGGTTTTTATGATGTCCAGAAGGTTTTCGAGGGCCCCCACATTGGGGTAGGGACCGTAATATTCAGATCCATCCTGGACAATGTAACGGGTTTTAAAGACCCGGGGAAAGGGTTCGTGGGTGATACGAACGACGGGGTAGGTTTTTCCATCTTTAAGGTTGATGTTGTATCGGGGACTGTGCTGTTTTATCAGGGTGTTTTCCAGGAGCAGGGCTTCGTATTCATTGGAAACCACAATGGTTTCTATGCTGGCAAGATGAGAAAGGAGGGTTCTCGTTTTAATATCCTTGGGGCCATTGAAATATGAGGCAAGCCGATTGCGCAGTACCTTGGCCTTCCCCACATAAATGATGTGCCCTTCCCGATCCTTCATCAGGTACACCCCGGGGGTCAAGGGGGCGCTCTTTACGAATTGTTTCAATTCGCTATAATCAAGGGTATTCGATCGATTCATGGCCGTAATATTCCGATATAGTATAAGATACGATAGATGAAGCGGCAGAGCATAGCCCTTGTAGGGGTACTGGTAGTTTCTTTTTTCCTCATGTTCTCGTTGGTGGATGCCCAGCAGTATCCGGTCCTTCGTCTTGGTGGCACGGAGGGATGGTCCCTTGTCGAAGAACGGTGGGGGATCCGGGAAGAAGTGCGAGGGGGCTCTTCTTTTTTGGTGCTCTCTTCGGCTACGGGGGGAGCTTCGTTTCCCGCTACGGTAGATCTGGCCCTTTCCTTTGATGAGTCGGCCCCATCTCAGTATCGAGATCAGCAGGGGCGTTATGACCTGATGGTGGGTTCTTCGGTGCTGGCCGGCGGCAGTTCCCAGGCCTGGCGTGGTGCCGGGGTAGCCGTGTTTGGGGCCCTGGAGGGAAACCAGGGAAATCCCGGGGGGGGAAGTGGAAATCTCCAGGGGCCGGCGGACGGAAGACCCCTAAATTCTTCGGTGGGGATAAAGGTGTTTCCCCGCCAGGATGCTCTGTTTAGGGGCCCCCGGCAAATCCAGGACTTTTCTATCGAATTCTGGTTGTATCCTTATACGATGGAAAATGGGCAGCAAATTCTGGACTGGAGTGGTATTCATCAAAGGCCGGATGGGAAGCAGGTGTTCCAGCGGATCCGCTGTCAGATAACGAGGAACCGGCTGGAATGGATTTTCCAGGACTTCTTTGTCTCCCCCGATGAACGGCAGGGGACCACCATATCCCTGCGGGGGCTTACCACTCCTCTCCCTAAAAGCTGGTCCCATCATTTGATTCGGTATGAATCAAAAACGGGTCTCCTGGAATACCTGGTGAATGGCCAGATTGAGGGGATTGCGTATACCACCTCTACAGGACGGGAAGGGGGGACCCTGTATGCTCCCTTGGTGGGCCGGAGCGGAGAATTCATCCTGGGGCAACGGTATACGGGGGCTATGGATGAGGTGGTTATTCACTCTGTCTATGTGGAACGGCCCGTGCTCTCCCGACTGCCTCCGGCGGGGGGCTATGCGGTGAGCCGGCCCCTTGACCTGGGGTCCCCCAATTCCCGCCTTCTGCGTCTCGATGCTACGGCTTATCCTAAAATAGAGGATCGGGGCGTTTCTTCCACCCCATGGCTGGCTCCGGAAATACGGCTCTATGTACGGATGTTAGATGCCCCGATTGAAGGGGGAGAAGAGGAATGGATCCCGGTTCGTCCCGGTATCCCGCTGGGTTCGGAGTTTCCCCGAGGCCGCTATGTGCAAATTCGGGCCGAATTCTACGCTTCTTCTGATGGGAAACAGAGCCCTTCCTTGCAGGAAATACGACTTTCCTATGAGCCTGATAGGCCTCCACCGCCGCCGTCTCAACTGGTGGCTATTCCGCGGAACGGTGCGGTAGAGCTTCGGTGGAAGCCCAGCGCGGATACCGATGTGGCGGGATATGTGGTATACTATGGAATGGCCAGCGGAGAATATTTTGGAACCGATGCAGCGCAGGGCCCGTCCCCCATTCGGCTGGGACCTACCACGAGCGTGGTAATCGAAGGATTGCAGAATGGGCGGGTGTACTATTTTGCTGTGGCGGCCTACGATAGCGCCCAGCCTCCCCAGGAGGGAGAACTTTCTCGGGAAGTTGCTGCACGTCCCGGAAGGATTGAACCATGAGTCCCGTTGACATACAAAGCCTATGGGAACGAGCCCGAGGTGCGTTTCGCCTGGGAGATTATCGGGAAGCGGAACGATTGCTTTTCCTCTATCTTCAACAGAATCCTCCTTCGCGGGAAGCCCGCCTTCTCTTGGGAATTACCCTTGCAAAGGAAGAAAAGCCTGCTGAGGCGGAGAAAATTTTTAAGGAACTCCTCGCGGAAAACCCCCAGGATCTAGAAGCCCTGAATAATCTGGCCGTAATCTACCGGCGTCAGAAACGCTTCACCGAGGCCCTGGACATGCTCGAAAAGGCCCTGGAACTCGATCCTGGGCGGGTGGAGCTCCACTACAATATGGCCAATATTTACAAGCAGACCCACAACTACAAGGCCGCGGCCATGGCCTATGCCCGGGTGATAGAGCTGGATAACCGGTATATCCCGGCCTACAACAATCTGGGAACCATGTACGAAAAGCTCCACGAATGGGACCGGGCCTGTGAGGTGTACAAGAAAGGGCTTAGTTTAGATAGAAACAACCCAACCTTACATTTTAATTACGGTATTGCATTGGAAGCCCAGGGGCAACTAGATAGGGCCGCCGCGGAATACGAGGCGGCCCTCCGGGCCCGACCAGGCTGGGTAGAAGCGATGAACAACCTGGCCCTGATTCAATATAAACAGGGCCATCATCGGGAGGCCCTGGAGGGCTTTCGACGGATCCTCGCTATCGATCCGGATAATGCGGAGGCCCATAACAATAGGGGCCTTATCTTTGCCGACGAGGGAAATTTTGAAGAGGCCATCCGGGAGTATCGCCAGGCCCTTGAACTGGATCCCCATTCGGTAAAGGCGGTGGTGAATCTGGAGTATGCCCTTGAATCGGTGGGTAAATTGGGTGATGCCCTGGTAGAACTAGAGCGGCTGGTAAAGTTAGTTCCCGACAGTATCGAAGTACGCCTTCGGCTTGCGTCGTTGTACCTGAAGTTACAGCGCTATCCTGAGGCGCTGGAACAGGCCGAGCGGGCCCTGGAATGGGACGAACGGAACGTTCAGGCCCTCCGGATAAAAGGGGTGGCCCTGCGGGCCATTGGAAAAACCAGCGAAGCCCAGAAGATCTTTGAAAAGATTTTACAGATAGATCCCACCAATTATTCTTTTTATCTTGACCTCGCGGATCTTCATTTTCAGAATCATCAGTACCCTGAGGCAGAACAGCGGTTGCTTTCCTATCTTCAAAAAAGACCCCAGGATAGGGATGCAAAATTCCTTCTTGCCCGGCTCTATGGAGAAATGGGGCATTATCCTCATGCCATCCAGATTCTAGAGGAACTGGTTCGCCAGAATCCCCATGATACGGAAGCCCTGGCGAGCCTTGCCCAGTTGCAGGAAAAAACGGGCAATGTGGAACGGGCCCTGCGAACGGTGGATGCCCTTATCAATCTCCAGGGAAAGCGGGCCACCCCCGAAGACATTAGTGATTTAAATGCCTCCCTTGAGATGTATGAAAAAATAATTCGCCAGTATGCGGGTTCCCTGACGGATATCTGGAAAAAGAACGTGAGCCGTTTGGCGGAACAAGTTCCGGAAGAAGAGCCGGAACTGGATACGCTGCTGTTGGGAACCACAGAAAAGGTGAGTATAGAAGAAGATGCGGACACCCTTTTTATAGAAGATGTGGAGACCATCGAAGAGCCAGAACCGGAAGAAGAAGAGGTTGTGCCGGAGGATACGTTCACCCTCCCCGAAGAAGAACCCCTTCCTCGTGATAGCTGGGCTGGATTAGTGGAAGGGTCCCCCCGGGAAGAAGGAGGGGAAAGGGAAGGGGCGCCTTTTTCCTCGGAAGGAGAACCGCCCGGAGATGCCGGCGCCGAGGCTCTTTCAGAGGACCTTCCCCCGAGACCCCCGCAAAAAGAAAGGGTGCCGCCGGAAAATCCCCCCGGGGAGTTCCCGGGACAGCCAGGTTCTTTTCCGTATTCGGGGAATATGGTCCCGCCAGTTTCCTTCCCCCCCATTGTTTCTTCCATTCCTCCCCAACCGAATATGGGCCCGGCGGCGTTTCCTCCCCTGGGGAGTGGGTCCCCTGCTCAGCCCTTTTCGGGGGTGACTCCTTCGAGTCCTTCACCTGCCCCGGCATATCAACTGTCTCCTCCTCCTCCTCCTCCGGGACCTTACCCATCGGCGCCTTCCCCCTCATATGGGCCGCCCCCTATGGCGGCGCCCCCTGTGCAGCCTCCTTCCTACACGCCCCCCGCTGATTTTCGACCAGGACCGTTGGACTATGCTCCGCCTTTTTCTCCCTCCTCTCCCGCATCGTCTCCCTCGGGGCGTCCTTCTCCTCCTTCCCGGGGAATGCCAGAAAAGGGCCCGAAAGAGCCTCTGTCTGAGCAAGAACCGTTGCCTATGAGCGACGAAGAGGAGCCCATCCTTCCGCCGTTGCCGGATATAGAGGAGGAAGAAGGGGACCTTTCGTTGGATGATATTCCCTTAGAAGAGATTGAACCCCTGGAAGAAGAATTGGATGGGGAAAATTGGCTATCCCCTGAAGATGAGGGAACAGAGACCCCACAAGCCCTGGAAGAACCTCTAGAAGAAGAACCCCTTTCGGCGGCGGAACTCTCCGATTCGGTCCTTGAAGAGCCCGAGGCAAACCTGCCATTAGAAACCGTATCTCTGGAACCGGAGGACCAAAGTGCCGAAGAACCGGAACTTTTACCAGAGGGAGAGGACAGTACGGTAGACCAACTAGAGCCTTTACCGGAAGCAGAAGAGAACCTGCCGGAATCGGAAAACTTCCCTGATGAGTTGGAGAATGCCCCGGAATACACCGAACCCTTGCCGGATGACCTCTTCCCTGAATTGGAAGACAGTGACCTCTGGGACGAGGCTCTTCTTTTTGAAGACGAAGGGGGCCTTCAGGACGTCCAGGAACCCCTTCCTCCTCTGGAGGAAGAGCCCCTGGATCTGGAAGCGGGGATGGAGGAACTTCCCTCCCTTGAGGATCTTCTCGCGGAAGAGAGAGAACTCGATCGATTGGAAAAGGAAGAGGAAGAAGCGGAGGGTTCCCCTATGCTTTCTGGCATTCCGATGGAAGAGGGCCCCCCTTCTTCTCGTGCCCCTGAGGGGGACTCTGCTCTGTCTCCTCTCTCTCAGAGGCCTTCCTTTTCTCCTCGAGAGGAGCCCCAATCACCTGTCGGCCCTGCTAGTAGGGTGCCCTCACCGGAGGAATCGGTGGGTTCTCCAAGTGTAGAGGCGGGTCCTGATACCCCTTCTTCTCCAACAGGAATATCCCCTGAAGCAGAAAGACCCTATGAGGGGAAGTCTCCTGCTCCACCGCCGTTGGAACTTTTCCGGTACCTTAAGGAACTTACGGAACAACTCCCGGAAGAGCAAAAGCGGGCATTTCAACGGAGCGAAGCCCGATTAAAAATGGAATATGTAATGGAAAAGCTCGAAGGACAGGGGGGCTTACTCAGAAAGGCCGAAGAGCGGATGGTAAAAGAGAAAACGGAAGAAGTCCCGTTACGAGCTTCCCCAGGGGCCGCACAGGGCCTTCCGCCGGTTTCAGAGACCCTTCGGTATCTTCGATCCATGGCGGGGAATCTTCCAGATCCGGATCTTTCCCAGGTAATGGGGAAAAAGTTGGAAAAGGTGTTAAAGAGTCTGAATGGTAAGGGAGGAACCCGTGACACCTGAGGTTGAGCGAAAAATAGATAACTACATCAAAAGTATGCCGAGTCTTCCCACGACGGTGGCCAAGGTGTTGGAGGTCTGTAATAATCCTCGCACAAGCCCTGCCGATTTGAACCAGGTTATTTCCCTTGATCCGGTTTTGGTTGGGCGGGTTTTAAAGCTGATCAACTCTGCTTACTATGGGCTGGGACAGCAGGTAACGAGCCTGGTCCGGGCCATTATCATGCTCGGCATAAACACGGTGAAAAACCTGGCCTTATCCAGTGCGGTTCTGCGGAATCTTACCAGTCGAAAGGACTTCCAGGCCCTTGAGATGGATGGCTTCTGGCGTCACTCCCTCTGTGTGGGGGTGGCCGCAAAGATGATAGCCAAAAAGCGGGGGGTAGATCCTAAGTTAACGGAAGAATACTTTGCGGCGGGATTGCTCCATGATATTGGAAAGATTCCCTTTAATGCGGTGTTCCCCACGGAGTACGTGAATACCCTGGCTATCGCAGACCGGGAGCGAATTTCCCTGCATATGGCGGAACAGCGGATTTTTGGAGCCGACCACACAGAGGTAGGACAGCGAATTGCTAAGGCCTGGCGACTTGAAGGGGCGGTGGGTGATACGATTGCCTACCATCATGCTTATCAAAACTATTCGGGCCCGTATAAGGATGTACTGTACAGTGTGGTCGTGGCCAACCGTTTTGCGAGCATGATGGAAATCGGCTTTTCTGGGAATCGGTACCCCGAAAAACTTGAGGGGGTAGTATGGGAATACCTGGGAATCGACCGAAGCATTTTTGAAGAGATTGAAGGACAGGTGAATAAGGAGATAGAAAAGGCCCAGGTATTTCTTAAGATTGAGTAGAACCGGGCCTCGCCCTGACTGGTGTATCGGGAGGAACGATGTTTACTGTACGTTTTTGGGGAGACCGGGGATCAATCCCCTGCCCTGGACCAATGACGGTTCGATATGGGGGAAACACGTCCTGTTTAGAGATTCGGGCCGATGAGCGCCTCATCATTGTAGACCTGGGAACGGGGATTAAACCCCTGGGCGACTGGCTTATGGCCAATGATTTTAAGAAGGGCCCCATCGATGCGGATATCTTTATCACCCACACCCATTGGGATCATATCATGGGATTCCCCATGTTTACGCCTATTTTTATCCCCTCTACGCGGCTACGGATCCGGGGCCCCGTTTCGTACGAGGATGAGACCCTGGAGTCGATTATTGGGGCCCAGCTTTCCTATCGGTATTGGCCGGTTCGTCAGAGTGAACTGGCGGCTCACATCGAATATGATCAATTAAAAGAGACCACCATCGATCTCGGTGGGGGACTGCGGGTGATTACCAAGTATCTGAACCATCCTATTTTGTGTCTGGGCTATCGTTTTGAATACCAGGGGCATTCGATCGTCACCACCTATGATCATGAACCCTTCCGGAATCTTTTCCCTACCGACCCTGACGACCCTTCCTATAACGAGGATGCCGCCCGGGAAGGGGAACTTGCCGCTAAAGAAGAAAATGAAAAGGTGGAACGCTTCTATCAGGGGGCGGATGTCCTTATCCATGATACCCAATACACCAAAAAAGAGTACCAGACGGGTAAGGTTGGCTGGGGCCATAGTTACTATGAGCATGCCATTAACGCGGCCCATCGAGCCCGGGTAAGGAAGCTCGTGCTGTTTCACCATGACCCCAATCGGACCGACCGGCAGCTTCAGTATCTTGAAAGCCAGTATCAGAAGATTATAGCGGGGCGCACATCCCTTCAACTTATGATGGCCCGGGAAGGTCTTGTGGTCCGGGCCGATGAATAGGATCCGCCGTTTGTCCCCTCGGGGTAACCCTGTTGGCGGGGAACGCCGTCATTCAAGAGACTTTACACGGCAGCCCCCCGTGACTTCCCGGTTCAACCCATAACGGCGACTATTTCGTTGATAGAACCTAACAATTCAAGGCGTACCAGGTTGTCCTGGAGTTTTGTACCGTTGAGGTATACCTCTGTAACCCCTTTGCATACCCCCTGCGGGTTTTCTACGCGGATGGTAAGGTTTTTGCCCCGGAACCGCCGCTCTACGGTAAAGCCCTTCCACTGAGAGGGGATACAGGGATCGATACGGAGCCCCTCATATTCGGGCCGTATACCGAGGATGTACTGGGTAAGGCTGTAATAGGTCCAGGCTGCCGCCCCGGTAAGCCAGGATACCCGGGTGTTCCCCGGCCGGGGTGAATAGATGGAATAGGTGGTTTGGGCCTGAACGTAGGGCTCGCTCTGACGGATTTCCGCCCGGTCATTGTAGGCTGCGGGCAAGGCCGCTTTACAGTAGGCATAGGCCTGGTCCCCATGGCCAAGCAGGGTTTCTGCGATGATTCCCCAGCCCTGGGTGTGGTTAAAGATCCCCGCATTTTCTTTTATACCCTGCAGGAATACCACCGCCCGCATGACATCCACCGTGGTTTTCCTAAAGGGCGGGGCACAGAGCATAAGGCCGTATGGTGTGGCAAGCTTTTCTTTTACCGTAGCCATGGCTTTTTCTGCCTGCTCTGGGGTGGCGGCCCCTGAAATTACCGCCCATACCTGGGTATTCAGGTACACCTGGCCTTCTTCGTAGTCCTTGGTCCCATACACCGTTCCATCCTCCGTGATGGCCCAGATAAACCAGTTTCCGTCCCAGCAGTGTTTTTGAATAGCCCGATCGATCTCGTCCCGCTTCTCCAGGGCCCATTGTTCTTCCTGAATTTCCCCGAGCCGATGGGCAATGTCCGCGTACACCGTCAGCCCCAATCGGACCTGAAAGGCCACAAAGAGACTTTCTCCCCGATATCCCAGCCGAAGACAGTCGTTCCAGTCCGCCGAAAGACCACAGGGGATGCCGTGGGCCCCCCGCCGTTCAAGGTTGAACAGCAGGGCCCGCTTCAGGTGCCCGAAGACGGTATCGGAGCCCTGATCCGCGTAGGGAATAACCTTCTTGTAGAAATCGAAATCCCCCGTTTCTGCCACGTAGGCGGGCACCGCGTTGAAAAACCAGAGACAGTCGTCGGACCGGAATTCCTCTGCCGGCGGGGCCTTTTCATGACCCGGCCGATGCTCAAAGGGCTTGATCACCGGAATTGCCCCGCCATTGGATAGCTGGCCCGAGAGCATCAATTCGAGCCGTTCCCGGGCCATTTCGGGAATGGCCGCGACAACCCCCAGAATATCCTGCACAGAGTCCCGGAAACCTAGCCCATCCCGTTCCCCGTTGTACACGAGGCTCGCCGCCCGGGACCAGGCAAAGGTGATAAGACAATTGTACAGGCCCCACACATTCACGGTATGATTGATATCCTCGTCGGGGGTGTGGACCGTCATGCTTCCCAGCCGCCCATGCCATACCTTTTTGAGGGCCCCCAATTCCTGTTCGCACCGTTCAAGACTACCGTATTCTTGATATCGTTTTTTCCCTTCCGTTCGGGCATCACCGATACCAAGCATCACCAAAAGGGTTTTGCTTTCTCCCGGTGCAAGTTCCATCTCTACCTGAAGGGACCCACAGGCATTGTCCCCATAGGCCTCTGAATTCCCGCAGGAACCCCGTTCCAGGGCCGCAGGACGCTGGTATGAACCGTAGGTGCCGATAAAGGATTCCCGGCTCGTATCAAAGCCCGCAAGAGGAGCCCCCACCAGGGTCATCCAGGCATTCATCCCCGCATCGCCGGGGTTATCCGGATGTTGCTCGTTCAGGTTGTCGTGGATTGAAATACGAAGAAAGGCCCCTTCCCGTTGTCCTTTAACGATGAAGAGGGAATATTGCAGGTTCACCTGGTCCTGTTCAGTAATCCACTGGTTGGTAAATTCACAGTAGGTGAACACCGAAAGTCGTCGGGGGGTAGGACCCTCGTTTTTCAGGGTAAGACGCCAGTATTCAAAGGTCTGTCCCAGGGGAATAAAATAGAGGGATTCTGAGCGGATCCCCTTATAGACACTTTCGATGGTAGTATAGGCAGTCCCATGGCGACAGGTGGATTGATACTCGCTTAAAGGTTTGCCAACCGGTTGCCAGCTGGCACTCCAGTAATCGCCGGTGTCCCGGTCACGAATATAGAAGTATCGCCCCGGTTGGTCCATGGGAATGCTGTTGAAACGGAGCCGTAAGTATCTTCCCCGGGCGCCGGATCGGTAAAACCCATAGCCCCCGGCGTTGTTCGTGATGACCGCTCCAAAGGTCGTATCTCCCAGATAATTGCTCCAGGATGTGGGGGTGTCGGGACGGGTAATCACGTATTCCTTGTGTTCATCATCAAAGTAGCCAAATTGCATGGGACCTCCTTTGTTAAGGCAAAACGTCTTTCGAGTAACTGTGATGGACTGTTCATCTTCCGTATAGTGTTAGGCCGGAAACCGGTTTTTTGTCAAGGAGTTAATTGAAAAATGTAAACTAAGGCGGAACATAACGGGGGCAATTAGAAATACTGGAGCAGATAGCCGTTTCCTTTGCGGTCATTGTTTCGGGCCAAATCCCGCTTATTTTGTTAGGATACTTAATAAACCGTTTTTCTTTCGATGAATTTTTGAGCAACGAACCCTTACGGTAAATTTACTATTATCTACTCTTACTTCTAAGCTTTGAGAATATATTTCAAGTCCCGCGTCACTCTGTATTTATATAATGGTATCCGTAAGATGCGGCAGGTAGATTTTAGTATCATTTTTTATCATCCCTATCCGTTGGATCGGGGTAGATCCAGGGGGTATCATGTTTGTTTACATATCACGCAAAATAATTTTTTGACTTGACAATAACACGGGGGGGGGGGGGGGTATAATCAAGTCATCTTCTGGCCAGAAGTACAAAATTTTTCTGGAGGTGCTATAATGAAAAAGGTAATTGCGTCTTTACTGGTGCTGTTATTAGGTGCTAGTATGGTGATGGCGGAGATGCCTGTTCCGGGATCGGCGCCCCAACAGACTGCGGCCGCTGTAGCCTTCGCGGATGTAGAGGGGATAGCGCTGGGGGAACAGGATAGTGCAGCGGTGAAAGGGGGAATGGGTCAGCGTGATCTAAACAGGGATTATGAAAAAAAAGAAGTGACCATTGTTCGATCAATCGATATAGGTTTTTATAAAGAACAAGTGACCGAAAAGTGGGTAAAAAAAGAGTCAGCTAGTAGTACTAGCAACAGAAACAGAGATAGTATCTCTGGTGAGAAACGTAAAGGTGGGAGAATAACCTATTAAAAAGTTTTTTGATAGTCTAAGCTCTCTAGTAATCAAAACTTCTAGAGAGCTTATCTTGGTTAAAGCTCATTTGAGGTCTAACTATAATGAAAATAAAACACGTTCTCTTCTTTTTCATAATAGTGTTCTTAGTACTATTCTTTGTATTAATAATCGGGAGCTATATACCCTATCCATGTAGTGGTGGTAAATGGGAAAATATAACCTCTAATTCATCATTTACAAACCCTCTAGAAAAAGATAAACCTATAGTTATCGAAGCACTATTGGGTTCAAAAAAAATACATTTACTTATCGATACTGGATCTACCGATAGTTACCTTTTATCCTATGTAATTGATGGTATAAAAATAAAAAAGAATCAATTTCTTTTACCTATTTATTATAGTGGTTCTCGATTGAACATAAGATTTTATCCACGAATTGTAACTTACGAACCTTTTGTTATTGGTCCTTACAAGGGAGAAGAAATAGAATGGTTTGTAGATGATAAAAATATTGCTTTGTCAGAATATTCAAAAGCGGTTGGCTATGCCATCGATGGAGTTATCGGTAGAAACATCTTAAACAATTTTATTATGATTCTTGATTTTGAGAATAAGAAAATGCTTTTGCTAAGAAATAAAGAAGAAATACCAATCTATAATGCAACGTTAGTAACAACAGTGCCGATTAGTCAAACCTCAGAAATTCCAATAATACTTGAAAATCATGATGATCGTATGCTAATTGACACGGGAAGTGATGGATATGTGTTAAAATATGAATTTGGTTTACTATTATCAAAAGAAAGAGCAGAAGAAAGAACTTTCTATACATCAGGTAAAGAAATAAAACATGTTGTTAAGAAAGATATAATCGATATAAGGATTGGAAACATAGTAGTAACTTATTTTCCAGTTTACAGAATAGTCTCGTTTAAGAATTTTTTTTCGTACCAACAACTTTTAGCTGGCATGGAGTTTATTTGCCAGTTTAATTGGATTTTTAATTTTAGAGATAGCGAGGTTACCGTTATTGTTCCTAATAAGAGAAATTAAATTCTTATATTCAATTGTAAAGGAGACAAATTATGCAAACAATAAAAGAAAAGTTCAAAGAGCCTGTAACAAATTTTGTGTAAACGGTTATACTACTTAAAGAGATTTACGGAGTTGATGTATTCCCCGAACGCATTAGTCATGCTACTGATTCAGTAAAAGAACTGCTGGATAGCTGGCGAAAGAGAAGCCGTGAGCCGATCTATCCTATCGTGTTTCTCGATGCATTGGTTCTCAATGAGAGATGATGGCAAAAAGGTGTATACGGCAGCTAGTGAAGAAGCTGCTGCGCAAGAGCTTGAGCAATTTGCCCAACGGTGGGATTCGAAGTATCCCATGATGTCCCGCTCCTGGCACAACCGCTGGCCAGAGCTTATCTCCTTTTTCAAATACCCAGAACCAATCCGTAAAGCAATTTATACAACCAACGCCATATAGTCACTCAATTACTCAATCCGAAAACACAAAATTCGGGATGGCTCCTGAATACATTAAAAATAGTAAATATTCCTTAGGCGTATAGGATCTCTTCTGCTACCAGCAAACCGTTTGATTTCATTTACTATTCGCCCTATATCCTCCTCGAGTTCTTCCTCCTCTTCCGTTAGTTGAGATGGAGTAATTTCATCTTGAAGTATATTTCTTAAATATAAATAGCGATCATTATAGGTAATCTCGATTTCTGAGGATCTACCAACATAATAGGTTTCAAATCCAAAATCCCATCCATCTGGAATTATGAGGTCGTACTTATGTACTGTATTTCTTTTACTAAAGATGTCCGAAATCGCCTTGTCTTCATCGAAAGGGATTGCCTCAAATGATCCAAAATAGGTAAGACCTATGTTGTCCAGATTGGTAATATAGCAATCTACATTTCGTGGAACACCATCAATCTCATGGGAAACATAGAAAACAATATCAATAGGCGGATTGTTATTATATGTGCTTCTATTGCTTATTCTTAAACCAGGTAGCGGTTCAGAGTAAGGTATGTCTTTCGAGACAGCATCGAGTTCTCTTATTTTATTGAGAACTATAGAATAGACATCACTATTTTCAGTTGTGTTTTCACTAATAACCTCTTTATTTGGTCCTTTGGTTTTTTCTGAGCTCTGGGTTCCACAACTGCACAGCAAAACTATGCTCGCCAACATTCCTTCCAATATTATCTTCATTGGTATGTCTCCCCTCTATAAAACAAAACCATTATACGAACCCTCTCTATACTTCCTGTAGGATGAAAAAAATAGACCATCTTTTTTGTGCCCATCGGGTTCGGTTCGTTTTTTTATTATAATGGATCTCGGGATGACTGAATACCCCTCTATTTATTTTTCACCGGCCGATTCGGCCATGGGGTCCCTAGGGGCCCCTCCCTTTCCCTCGAAAGGAGCGACACACCTTTCGACTTCCTTTTGTTCCTTCTTTCCTTCTGGTTTTGACTTTCTCTACTTGTCTAAGCTTTTTTCATTGGGTATCCTTATCTTCCCACTATGATACGAACGAATAACCTGCGGATCGTTTCTGAAACGCCGCTTATTTCGCCAGCAGAATTGGCCCGGGAAATCCCTATGACGGATGAGTCTGCCCGGGTGGTGTTTGAGGCCCGTCGGCAAATTACCAACATTATCCATGGCCAGGATCGACGGCTCCTTGCCATTGTGGGCCCCTGTTCTATCCATGACCCCGAGGCCGCCCTGGACTATGGTCGGCGCCTTGCGGAATTGGCAAAGAAGTATGCGGACCGGCTCTGTATTGTCATGCGGGTCTATTTTGAAAAGCCCCGGACCGCCCTGGGCTGGCGGGGACTTATCGTGGACCCTAACATGGATGATAGCTACGATATTGCCCGGGGACTTCGACTTGCCCGGCGCTTGCTCGTACAACTGAATGATATGGGGCTCCCCGCGGGAAGTGAGATGCTGGATCCTATCATCCCTCAATATATTGCGGAACTCATTTCCTGGGCCTCGATTGGAGCCCGTACCACCGAATCTCAGACCCACCGAGAGATGGCCTCGGGGCTTTCCATGCCCATCGGGTTTAAGAACGCCACCGATGGGGACGTGCAGATTGCTATCAACGCTATTGTAGCCGCCAGTAGCCCCCATTCGTTTGTTGGTATCGACAAAGAAGGGACCACCATTGTGATGCGGACCACGGGAAATCCCGATTGTCATCTGATCCTCCGGGGAGGGAAAGGGGGCGCCAACTTTGATCGGCTCCATGTGGCAGAGGCGGCGGAACGGATGAAAAAGGCGGGGTTACGCCCCTCTATCGTAATTGATTGTAGCCATGGGAATTCGGAGAAAAAGCCGGAACGGCAGGCCCTGGTCCTGCGGGACCTTTTGGTGCAGCGAAGGGAGGCAGATTCCCCTGTGGTGGGGTTCATGCTGGAAAGTAACCTTGAACCGGGCTGTCAGAGTCCTGCACCGGGGGGAGAGGGGCTTCGCTATGGGGTTTCTGTAACCGACCCCTGTATCGGATGGGACGAAACGGCGGCCCTGCTGGAAGAAGCCTGGCTTGCCAGTGATCCCACCCTTACCTGGCGCTCGGAAGGTCGGCGGTGAACCATCTTGTCATATTTACCGATGGGGGCTGTTCGGGAAACCCTGGGCCCGGAGGCTGGGCCTACTGCCTTGTAGACGATGCGGGTACCCTGTTGGAGGAGCGCTGGGGCGCCGAGCCCCAGACAACAAACAATCGGATGGAACTTTCCGCTACCGTGGCGGCCCTGACCCGAGTCCTTGAGCGGTCAGAATTCCAGGGGCTCCCCATCACACTGTACACCGATTCTCAGTATGTTCAAAAGGGTATCAGTGAGTGGATTCAGGCATGGAAAAACCGGGGCTGGAGAACGAGTAATAAGGAGCCGGTTAAAAACAGGGATCTCTGGGAAGAATTGGATCGCCTCAATAGCCTTCTTGTTATTTCCTGGCGGTGGGTAAAGGGCCACGCCGGGAACCCTTACAACGAACGGGTAGACCGCCTTACCCAGGAGGCTATTAAAAGCTTAGGGGATGCCGTGTAACTAATCAGAGCCTTTCCGAGACGACAGTTAGACTCTCAAAAGTTTAGCGTACGCCCGTGTAACCTATTGCAGTAGTGGGGCAGGGGATGATGAGCCCCCTTTGGGCGTTCGGGCGTTTTTGCAATCTTCCCTGGGTGTTATTCGAGGGATGGAAGCGCTCCCTGCAGCAGTTCAATAAGCTTTTTGGCCTCTTCTTTCGTGAGGGTAATACCCTTCCCCATTTTTTCGTGATCCGGGGCCCAGTCCCGGATGTCGAGTTTAGGGGCCCGACCATTCCAGGAAACCAGGTTGAGTTCCTTTTTCCATCCTCCCCGTTCTTCCGAGAGCACCCCGAAGGTTTTAAGAATTTCGAAGGTAATATCTGCCATGGAAACTCCTTACGGTCAATTCTGACCTATCTGTTTATATTTTGACAAGTAGGAGGCTCGAAAAAGTACCCTTTGCATCGGCAGGAACCTGTTTTTTGGTGGGAGAAGGGGATCAATATGGTGCTCCCCCTCGGGGTTCTCTGTAAAAATTTCAAAAAATAAAAACTTTAGTAACAAAATCCACTATTTTGTGTTGTGATAAATGAAAAATCGGTGTACAGTAAAGAAACTAAAAGTAAGGAGTTGCCTATGCATAAGCAGTTAGGACGACTACTCGTATGGGTGGTGCTGGGGATGCTGGTGGCATCCTGTGCTGGTGCCCCCAAACCGGCAGTAGGTCCGGGGGAACAACCCACGGAAACCCCTACAGAACAGCCTGCGGTGGTACAGGAAACAGACCCTGATAAGTTGCCACCGGATCAGGCGACGGAAGCGGCCCTCCTTGATCAGCAGGGACGGACGGAAAAGGCCCGCAAGTTCGCCTTTGATGTGGGAAGCCCGGAATTCTTTGCCGATGAATGGAAAGCCGTAGAGGCCCAGTTTATTCAGGCAAAGGAACTTTCTCAGCAGAAGACGATGGGTACCTATAAAAAGGCAACGGAGCTGTATCGTCAGGCCGCGGACACCTATGAAGCATTAGCGCAGAAGGCCCTTCCCCTCTATGCCCAGAAGCGGAAAGAGGATCTCCAGCGTCTTCGCTCTCAGGCTGTAACCGCAGGGGCTCAAGAGCGGGTACCGGAGCTTCTCGTTACCGCCGACGAATCGGCGGATAAGGCCCAGGCCCTTTTCGATGCGAAGGAGTATTATGGAGCTATCGATGCTGCCATTGTTGCGGAGAACCGCTATGTGATCCTTGCCATGGGCATGAAGGCCTATACGGTCCAGCAGGAAATCGATCGACGGAATTTCCGGGTGTATGATGAAAGTAACTATACCCTGGCGGAATCAAAGCTTCAGGAATCAATCCTGTCGTATAAAGAAGGGGACCTTGACAAGTCCCGCAATGCCGCAGAGGAATCCCTGTTACGCTTTAATCTGGCCCTGAATAAGGGGAAAGAGATGAATGCCCGAACCCTTTCTGATGGGGCAAATAAAGAACGACAGGCCGCATTGGATCTCAAGGCCCATGTGGCGGTAAAACAGGACTATGATGCGGCGAATGCGGTTCTTGCAAAGGCAGAGGCGGCCTTTAAAGCAGAAAAATATGATGAGGCGGCAGAACTCTATCAAGAGGCGGCAGTTCAATTTGGCAAAGTTCGGCAGGTAGCGGCCCAGAAGCGACAACAGGCCGAAGAAGCGCTCCAGAAAGCCCAGGCAGGAATTACCGCAACGGAAGAATCCGCACGACGGGCAAATGAAATCCTGCAGGGAGGTGCCCAATGAAAGCCAAAATTTCTATGGCAATGATTTTTATCCTGTGGGTCTCTATTTTTTCCCTGGGAGCCCAGGAAATAATAGGGGAAGAAATAGAACTGGTAGAGCCCAGGGGCGGAGAATTTGTTGAAACAGAAAGCCCGCAGGATCTCGTGGCGCTGGATGCTTTAGCGCCTTCTGAACTGGCCCTCGCAGAATCTGAGGTGGTTGCAGTAAGCGATAGTAACTCAGAGGTACTTGTGCAGGTTCTCCCTGTGCTGTGGAACCTCGATCTTGATTCTGGGGTGGGTGGTGTGGAACTGGACTTTAACTCTCTTGCCACGTTGGTGCAGGCTGTTGCTTCGGATTCTTCCCAGACGGTGGTAAGCGATCAGGAAGTTCCGCCGGGAGTCTTGAACAACGAGTATTATCGAGAAAGTCTCCGGTATAAGAAGCTTGCGCAGGAAGCCTTTGAGTATGGAGACTATGATGCGGCGGCCCAATATGCCGCGGAGTCCCTTAAATTTGCCCAGCAATCAAATGAATACATTGCGTTGCAACTTAAGATCCGGGAAGTAAATACCACGCTCCTTCAGGCAAAGACAAGGCTTGATTGGGCTGCATCGATTGGGGCGGATAAAACCTACCCCATTCAGGTAAGTCGGGCCCGGCAATCCTACGATCAGGCCCTCCAGGCAAAGGAGGCGGAACAGTGGGATGAAGCCCTGCGTCTTGCCAGGGAAGCGGTTCAGGTTCTTGCGGAGGTCCAGGAATTGGCTCCTCTCCCGGCCAAATATACGGTTCGGCCCTGGGCGACCAGTCGGGATTGTCTGTGGAATATTGCGGGTTATAGCTGGGTGTACGGGGATCCGACTAAATGGAAGATCCTCTATGAAGCAAACAAAAAGAAGTTTCCGCAGCCGGATAATCCTAACTTGATTCACCCGGGAATGGTACTGGATATTCCCAGTATCCGGGGCGAATATCGGACGGGAGTGTGGGTAAGTGGCCGGGCCTATGTGCCTCTTCCTAAACCTGTAAAGTAGGGAAGTTCTCTCTTGGGCGAGTGGGGAGCTTTTAAAGGAGTTGATAAGAACCCCCACCGCTAGATGAGATACAAAGTGTATAATGATCCAGGGGCCCCTTTTCAGGGCCCTTTTTTACGGGAAGGGCCGATGCATACGACAACCGTTAGAGGTCCTTTAGAGAGGGGCCTTTCGGATAAGACTTTTCCATTGGATAAACAGGGTGAGGGCGCTTGCCATAAGGGCATGCACATAGGGGGGCTTCCCCATAGCAGAAAGAACTGTGGTAAAGGGAACCCGTTCCACATCTACATATTCATCGGCGTCAAGATGTTGGGTCCCCGTTTTTACCAGGTCGGTGGCTAAAAAAACATGAACGCGGTTTTTCATGATGGCAGGATTGGGACTGAACTCCCCCAACTTGTGGATGGTTCCGGCCACATACCCTGTTTCTTCCTGTAATTCCCGCCGGGCCCCTTCGATAGGATCTTCTCCCTTTTCTATGACCCCACCCGGGAATTCGGTGCTCAGACATTGGGACCCATGCCGCCATTGGTGAACCATCACAAAGGTATCTTCTGTTTCCTCTTGGAGGAGAGGAATAATAATGGCCCAATCGGGGGCATCTATCACTGAGAAACTTTTAGTATCTCCCTCGGGAGAGCGACATGTCGTATCTTTTACGGAAAAAACTCGACATCGGTAGGTTTCATGTTCTTCCAGAAACGTCCATTGAAGATGTTGCTTTGTCATAGGAAGTATCATATAAACTTTTGCATTTTTCGTATATCCCGGTTATACTATTTTTATGAAAAATAACGAGCCCATTCGTATCCTCTTTGCAAGCTCGGTGGAAGAAGAAAAAAAACGATTTGAACTTCTAATAGAGGTAAAAAAACTTCCCTACGAGGTGTATTATCCAAAGGATTTCCAGGAAGCGGATCGTATCATCAGTACCGAACAAATTTCAATAATAATTACTGATACAAGTTTCTCCGCCGGGGCCTTCGCGGATTGGCTTTCCCTGTGGCCCTATCCCTATATACTCCTTGCCTATTATGGCGAAGAAGACATCGTCGATGAACTTATTCAGGATGAGGCCTGTAGTTTTATCATGAGGGATCCCTCATACCGCCATCTCGGGAGCCTTCCCACCATGATCCGGAAGGTTCTTAACATTCGGGAAAGTGTGGAACGGCAGAATGCTCACCTGCGGATTTCAGAGCAGCGCTACATGGAACTGGTAAGCTCCATCCCGGATATTGTGTATACCCTGGATGGAAAGGGCTGTTTTACCTATATAAACGACGCCATAACCCAGCTGGGGTATACCCCCTTGGAGTTAATTGGCAAGCACTTCTCCACCATTCTTGCGGAAGAAGAAATTCCCCGGGTAAGCCGGAAAGAGGTATTACCCCGCTATCGGGGTATACCGACCGGCCCGGAGCATGCCCCGAAGTTGTTTGACGAACGTCGGCGGGGTCCCCGTATGACCCGACACCTGGTGGTAAAGTTAAAGCCTAAAACCGATTCTTCCGCTGAGATGGCTACCACCGCCGTGGTCTATTCTTACGGAGAAGTGGCCGCGGTGGGGATTGAACTTCCCGAATATGAGGGGATGGAAATCGGAACGGTAGGCATTATTCGGGATGTGACCCAGCGAAAAAAGAAGGAAATCGAGCTCGAAAATGAACTCTATCATAAAGATATGCTGTTACGGGAAATTTATCATCGTATAAAGAATAATCTCCAGGTGATTGCAAGTCTTATCCGGTACCGTTGCGATGATCTTCAGGATGAACAGAGTAAGGAGATCTTTCTGGACCTTCAAAATAAAATCGAAGCCATCGCCCTGGTGCATGAACAACTCTATTCTAATCGGGTCGTTGGAAAGGTAAATATAAAAGAATTCCTTTCCCAGCTGATAGAATTGTTGCAGGATTCCTATTCGGTGAACCGAACAAAAGTACAAACCACCCTTTCTTGTGAGGCGGTTCAGATTGATTCCGAACGGGCCCTCCCCCTCACCCTTTTATTGATAGAGATTTTGAACGAGAGTTATCAATATGGGGTGCAACGGAATGGGGGTAGCATTCACATTCTGCTTCAAGTAAAGAAAAACATTCTTCGACTTACTATTGATGATGATAGAAAGGGTATACCATCTGCAGACATGAACCTCTTTAACGTGGTAGATGTACGGCTTATTAAGGCTTTTGTGGATCAACTCCATGGATCCTACCGATGGGACCATACAGACGGAAGTCATTTTGAGCTGGAATTTTCTCTCCGAAATGGGAAAAACTGATGTGGAACGTGTTTTTGGGGGCCGCTCCCCCTGTCCAAGATCGATTTTTGACAATCTGCTTTTTTCCTTATATCCTTTACTATGGGTAGTTTACCTCACAGACGGGGAACGATCTCTCAAAGAGGAATGGGTGAGTAAGGAACAAGGACGGAAGAAAGATGGTACGGTTTTAAAGGATTCCCTGGCTGTGCTCATTCTTTGTTGTAGGGAGGCGGTGCTATGGCGGTGATTGCGATTTCTCGGGAATTAGCGGCCCTGGGAGATGAAACGGCGCGAGAATTGGCTATCAAGATGGGCTACCGTTTTGTAGATAAAGAAACGCTGGAACAGCGAATTGCCTCATATGGTTTCAGTATAAAAAAAATTGAGAAATTTGATGAGAAAAAACCGGGCTTCTGGGCATCCATTTCTCGGGATAAGGATGATTATCTCCACTATCTTAAAATGGCCTTGTACGAAGAAGCTGAAATGGGAAACTGTATCTTTGTGGGTCGTGGTGCCTTTGCGTTACTCAAAGGCTTGCCTGCGGTTATATCGATTCGCCTTGTCTCTCCCCTTTCGATACGGTTGGAGCGGGTTAAAAGCTATTTCCATTGCGATGAAAAACGGGCCCGCATGATTATCGAACAAAGCGATCGGGATCGCAGTGCCTTTCATCGGTACTTTTTCGATATTGATTGGGATGATGCGACGAATTATCATATCACCTTCAATACCGGCATTATCCATCCTACTATGGCTGCGGAATTGGTGGTACATTTTGTGCAGCACCTCGTACAGCCAGGAGAGGAGAACCTGCTCCTGAATAAATTAGCAAACCTTTCTCTTGGGGAACGAATCGTTCATCAGGTTTTATATTCTTTGGGTATTCCTATCCATTTTATGGAAGCCCAGGTAGAAGAAGGCCGCGTTATCCTTCGGGGAGTAGCAAGTTCTCCTTCTGCGGCAGAAGCGGCGGTAGCGGGGGCCCAGCAAGTTGCGGGGGGACGACAGGTTTCTTCTGAAATACAGGTGGTGCAAGAGTATAGTGTCATGCCCTGAGGTATCTACAAAAAGAACGAACCCTTCCCGATATAAGGAAGGGCTCGTTCTTGTATACCTGTTTTGTTAAAAACCTTCTGCTCCCTTGTAAAGTAGGTGTAAGAGCAGGGGGCTTTAATTAAAAAGGCTTACTTCTGCAGCCGTTTTTCGATAGCATCCAGCTCATCCCAGAGTTCTTTGGGAAGCTTGGAGCCGAATTTGGGATAATGATTTTCCCGAATATCGGCGATTTCCTTTTTCCAGCCTTCGATATCGACTGATAAAAGTTCTTTCATATCCGCCTCGGAAACGCCTTCCGGCCGCTGGATAGCGTCAATGGTTGGCATATATCCGATCGGCGTATCCACCGCTTTACCTGTTCCGTCGCAGCGCTCAAAGATCCATGCCAGAACACGGCTGTTTTCACCGTAACCGGGCCACAGCCATTTGCCATCGGAGGTTTTCCGGAACCAGTTGACAAAGAAGATCTTGGGAAGTTTATCTTCGCTGGTCTTCTTACCAATGTTGATCCAGTGTTTAAAGTAATCACCCATGTGGTAACCACAGAAGGGGAGCATGGCAAAGGGATCCCGTCGAATGGTTCCTGCCTTAAGGTCCAGGGCAGCGGCGGTAATTTCAGAGCCTACGATAGACCCCATGAAAACTCCGTGAACCCAATCCTTTGCCTGATGTACCAAAGGAATCGTGCTCGGCCGGCGACCACCAAAGAGAATGGCATCGACCGGTACACCGTTGGGATCTTCCCATTCGGGGGCAATGGCAGGGCATTGACGGGCTGGAGCGGTGAAACGGCTATTGGGATGGGCCGCTGGTTCCTGGGCCTTGTTATTCTTATCCTGTACCCACTCATTCCCCTTCCAGTCGATAAGTTTGCCGGGAGCGTCATACCCAATACCTTCCCACCACACATCTTTATCTTCGGTCAGAGCCACATTGGTAAAGATGGTGTTTTTCTCGATGGAGCGCATGGCATTGGGATTCGATTGCATGTTAGTACCGGGGGCTACGCCGAAGAACCCTGCTTCGGGGTTAATTGCGTACAGCCGTCCATCCTTACCGAATTTCATCCAGGCAATGTCATCACCAATGGTTTGTACCTTCCATCCAGGGAGGGTAGGCACAAGCATGGCTAAATTGGTCTTCCCGCAGGCTGAGGGGAAGGCGGCGCAGATGTATTTAGTTTTTCCTGCGGGGTTGGTAATCTTAAGGATAAGCATGTGTTCGGCAAGCCACCCTTCATCCCGGGCTATGACAGAAGCGATACGAAGGGCAAGACACTTTTTCCCGAGCAGGGCGTTCCCACCATATCCAGAGCCGTAGGACCAGATTTCCCGGGTTTCGGGGAAGTGGGAGATGTATTTTTTCTCAAGAGGAGCGCAGGGCCATTTCCCATTGTCGCTTTCGCCGGCCGCGAGGGGCTTACCTACCGAGTGGAGACAGGGCACGTATTCACCGTTTTTACCAAGCACATCCAGAACTTTCTTCCCAACCCGGGTCATGATGTGCATGTTGACCACTACGTACTCGGAATCGGTGATTTCCACCCCAATCTTGGCGATATTGGAACCCACCGGCCCCATGGAGAAGGGAATGACGTACATGTGTCGACCCTTCATACAACCCCGATACAGGTCGGTCATGGTCTTTTTCAGTTCCACGGGATCAAGCCAGTTATTGGTGGGACCCGCATCGTCCTGGGATTTGCTTGCGATGTAGGTGCGGTTTTCTACCCGGGCTACGTCGGAAGGATCGGAACGGAAAAGGTAGCATCCAGGGCGTTTCTGGGGATTAAGGGGCGTTGCCATGCCAGAGTCTACCAGTTTCTTGAGCATGGCATCATATTCCTGCTGAGAGCCGTCGCAGACATACACGTCTTCAGGCTGCATGAGGGCGACCGCCTCCTGAATCCACTTTCTAAGACCTTCATGCTGAAGTTCTTCAACTTTCATAGGAGCTCCTTATGAGAAAAGGTTTGGCATCTGTGAATACAGATGAGGGGGGCTGCCTTATACAGAGGCGAACATCAGTATAGTACAAAAAAGATCGATATTAGACAAGGGGGCGATAGTTACAATTGATTTTAGATAGAACCGGCAATTATGTTAAAAAGAGACTTATTTCATTACACCTGCTTCAGAAACCCTAAAAAGAGGTTATGCCACCATGTTGAGGAAGGTTCCTTCTCGTAAAGACGGGCTGGGCTGATAGGGAAATGCGTGATGGGCCCTCTGGGCCGCCTTAAGTTCCTTTGTGTATTGGTCTATGAGGGCATCTATCTGTTTCTCTGAAAGGGCGGTGCTGGATAGGGTGGGGCTTCCCTTTTTAAGTTGAGAGAGCTGTTCTATCAAAGTATCCAGAATCTTAAGACGGGTAATACTGATCCCCCGTTCTCCTTCTGAGGCCGGGGTTCCCGCTACATGACGGAAATGGGAGTAGATATAGGCATCAGGGGATACGGGCAAAGTAAATTTCCCCTGTCCCTGGAAAATTGCCTGAGGAAATAAAGAAACAGAAGATATGCCGTATATCATAGGTATCCTCTCCCTCGAGAAGAGAATGTTCTCTAACATGAGTATCGGTAAAAAATGACTCTTTTTTAGAAGATTTTTTATACCCCTATTCCATTTCCCTAAAATCTTTATCTGTCTTGTAAAGTATGGTATAGTCTACCCGTAGTTAAATTTGCTGCAGGAGAAATACCGGTGGCTCTGCATCATATAGAAAAACTCATTGCCAAAGCCGTGCTTGATTACCAGATGATTCAGGAGGGGGACCGCATTCTTATCGGTGCTTCGGGGGGAAAAGATTCAACCACCCTCGCCTGGGCCTTAAGTCGCCGCCGAAAATGGCAGCGGCCCTCTTTTGAGTTAGTAGCCCTCCGGATAGCCACGGATGTGCCGGGAGGGCAGCTTCCTCCTGAGGCGGTTCGATATATTGAAAATCTATACCGTAGCTGGGAGATTCCTCTTATCACTATAGAAGTCCCGGTGATGGCCCTGGTAAAACCAGGACAGGCCATGAACTGCTATTGGTGTTCTACCCTGCGCCGGACGGAGTTACTTAAATATGCCCTGAGTCATGGGTGTACTAAGATTGCCCTGGGACACCACCTGGATGATATTTTAACTACCCTTTTGATGAACATGACAAAGAAGGGGGAATTAGGAACCATGCCGCCCCGGCTACGGTACGAAAAGTATCCCATCGAAATTATTCGTCCCCTTACGCTGGTAACGGAAGAACAGATTCGTAGCTTTGCGGAGGAGATGGGCTGGGCTAAACATACCTGTTCCTGTGCCTGGGGTGGTGATAAAGAACGAAAGGACTACCAGCGGCGGCTTGAGGTGCTGACTGGAGGAAGTAGAGAAGCCAAGTGCCTTATGCTCCGTTCCCTTTCCCACATAAAAGAAGGGTATTTAGCCTAGCCTGATGGTTTGTTTCTCCCCCGACTAACCTGCAAGGCTATTCTCCCATGGTGGGAAGGAGGACTTACTGCACCGCGTTCTGGTGGCCGCAGCCCGGGCGAGTGTTATTCCAAAATAGTGAAAAGGAGGGTGTCCTTGTTTTTTGTAGCTATATCCATACCCTTCAAACATAGCAGATCCTGAGGCTCTAGCTGCAACAATGACATTTCTGGGTATGCAGAGGGGATGTGCATGCCCATCTGGTCTATAGGTAAAAGGTAGGATATACTGGGGATGCCGGTTTTATCCCTTGCTACAGAGTGCTGGCGCCGGGAAAAAGAACCACGCTGCGCGGTCAGGCGCCACAAGGAAAGGAAGAGCCCGATGGTTATCGTTTTTGTGATTGATAATTACGGCATTCTCACTAATGGAACAACAATTACGGCCTATCGATTTGTGGAGGCCCTTAAAGCCCGGGGACACACCGTACGGGTGGTAAGTGTGGGTGTGAGCGGCCCCGATATGTATGCCCTGCCAGAACGGTATATCCCCATAGTCAGCGAGGTTGCTCGTGGGCAATCAGTCCTGTTTGCTCAACCGGTAGATGCTGTGTTACGGGAGGCCTTTACCAGTGCCGATGTGGTGCACCTTTTCATGCCCTGGAAACTGGCTCGACGGGCCCGTCGTATCGCCCGGGAAATGGGGATTCCCTGTACCGCCGCCTTTCATGTACAACCCGAGAATATCACCTATGGGGCGGGGCTAGGACCGGCGGGGAGTCCGGTGGCCCATTTTATTTACCGTTATTTTCGCTGGATACTGTATCGACACATTGACCATATCCACTGCCCGTCCCAGTTCATTGCCCGTGAATTGCGACGCCATGGCTATACGGCCCATCTCCATGTGATTTCTAACGGCATCCATGATTTTTTCCATCCCGCTCCTCATCAAGAGGATAAAGAGGGAGGGACCCATCCTTCAGACAGTGAAAAAAAAACAGAAGATGTGGAAAGGGCCGCCGGGGCGGGAACATATCCTAACCATGAACACGAAATGTACAAAGGGGCGGGCCCCGAAAATCAAGAAAGGGCCGTCCCACAAACAAAGCCCTTTACCATCATGATGGTGGGGCGCTATGCCCCCGAAAAACGGCAGGATGTACTTATCAGGGCAATAGGACGATGTCGATATCGGGACCGGATTCGTCTTATTCTTGCGGGGGCAGGTCCTCGGGAGGCCCATTTACGGCGGCTTGCGAAACGGTATGGGATACCCGTGACCTTTGGGTTTTATAAGCAAGAGGAACTGCGAAACCTCCTGTGGCAGGCGGACCTCTATGTTCACGCGGCGGATGTGGAAATAGAGGCCATAGCCTGTCTGGAGGCTATGGCCTGCGGAAAGGTCCCGGTTATTTCGGACAGTAAAAAGAGCGCCACCCGTCAGTTTGCCCTGGATGAACGAAGTCTGTTTCGCCATGGAAGTAGCCGGGACCTGGCTCAAAAGATCGAGTACTGGATTGAGCATCCCGAGGAACGGCGTGCCATGGAAGAACGGTACTACCAGCGTTCTCGGATATTCCGGCTTGAATATTCTGTTAAGAAGGCCGAACGGATGTTCGAAGAGGCCATGCTCGATGAGCATATCCGGAGGACGGAAACTCAGAGCGAAGGAAGGGCCTATAAAAAGCGGATCCTTAAGGGGCTGCCCACCCGGCTCTTTTCCCTGGTGTTTTACTATCTTGTGGCGATTCCCCTCCTCTGGTTGTATTGCCGCTTTGTCTTGCGCGTCCATTTTCATAATCGTAGGGTGATTCGAAGATTGCTCCTCCGACGGGAAGGGGCCGTGACCATTGCAAATCATGTTCACACCCTGGATTCCGCCATGGTGGGGCTTGCCACATTTCCGCGAAAGCCCATTTTTACGAGCCTACCCGCCAATTTTACCCTTCCTGTGGCGGGTTTCCTGGTGAACATCCTGGGGAGTGTACCGATCCCTTCTACGGTTACTGAAAATGGTATCTTTTTTTATGAGCTTTCTCGACGGCTCCGTCGAGGCCGGTACGTTCACTTTTACCCTGAGGGTGAACTGGTACAATTTGATGAAAACCTGCGTCCCTTTAAACGGGGGGCTTTCCAATTAGCGGTGGATGCCCAGGTGCCTATTATTCCCATTGGGATTTCCTTTAAAAAAGGGAAAAGTGGCTTCCTTGGCTTCTTTTTCCGTCGCCAGATTCATGTGCGAATTGGGGATCCTCTGTATCCGGATGTGCACCTGCAGCGGCGGGATGCCCTGGAAGATTTGGGCAGACGGGCCTGGCAGGCCATGGAGGCCCTGGTGGGCCCCCGTTCATAACGATGACGGATACCAAAAATGGATCGATAGAATTGGAAAAATCGGTTCCCTACGATATAGTGGTAAACACAAATTGAACAAGATTTGGTAACACAGTAAAAAAAAAGAAGGGAGAAGAACAGATGAAAAAAACGGTTTTTCTGTGGGTGGGGGTGTTCCTCTACTATTTTGTGACAGGAGGAGGCCCGCTCTCTGCGCAGGTATATCGGGATTTCCGGCCCCTCTATCAGATAAAAACCCGGTATTTTACAATTGTTTTCCCGAAGGAATCTTCCGTATCCGCCCAGTACCTGGCAAGTTTTGCGGATAGGGTGTATGAGGATGTGGCGGCAAAGCTCGAAACACAACCGGAGCTTCCTATCCCCGTCCTTATTACCCCCGATCCGCAAGCCTTCAATGGATACTTCAACTACTATCCTGGGCTGCTTATCGTGCTGTATGAGACTACCCTATCGCCCAATGGAAGTCTTCTCTTTGATGATATTTTGTATCGCCTGTTCTATCATGAACTTACCCATTTTGTGTCCCTTGTGGGAACCAGTCCTTCGGCAAAATTGTTGTATCGCCTTTTTGGTTCCCTGGGGGTGGCCTTGCCCTTGTTCCTGGTTCCTTTCCCGTTTACCGAAGGGGTCACCGTTTCTTTTGAAAGCCAGGAAAGTTTAGGTCGTCCCGCCCTGGGACGAGCCCGGGACCCGCTTATTGCAGGCTATTTACGACAGGATATTCTGGAAAATCGCTGGAAAAGCTTTTCCCAAACCCTGGGCTGCTATGACCAGTACCCCGGCGCTTCCCTTGGGTATTGGTATGGAGGCTATTTTTCCCGCTACCTTCAGGATACCTACGGGATGGAAAGGTATGCCCATCTCTGGCGCTATCTATCGAATCCCTTTTCGCTGAGCCCCCTGGAGGATGTGTACTTCCCCTTTTCCAACCTGCGGATCGCGACGGGCGCTTTTAGAAACCTGTATGGCCTTCCCCTGGAAGAGGCCTGGAATAATTTTCGGGAAGCTATGGCTATCCGGGAACCAGTCTTAATGAACCCAACCCGGCTTTCGGATTTGGGGAATTACGGGGCCCTCACCACGGATGGAAAGGCCCTCTATTACTATGATAGCTCCCGGAGAACCGTATATCGGCGGAGTATTCAGCAAAAGATGGATGGACGGGAACACCTCTTGGCAAGCCATACGGTAAAAGAACAGGGAGCGCAGCAAACCCTGGGGAGACCCCAGCCTCTTTTTACCACCTCTTTGCCGGTGGAAGGCCTTTCGGTACATCCTGAAACCGGGGAGATCCTGGTTTCTACCTATCGGGGCGATAGGTCTTTTCCCCAATTAGCCGTGGGAATCTGGAAGGATGGTCGGTGGAACTGGCTTGCCACTCCTCGTTTAAGCGAGGCCACCTGGTGGGGGACCCATATTCTGGCTATTCAAAGTGTGGGCTATCAGCGGAACCTCGTGCTGGTTACCAGGGATGGTCAGGTCCAGATTTTGTTCCAGGGAAGTCTGAGCAGTATCATCTGGAATCCGGTTGCCTCGGCGGATGGGAAAAGACTGTATTTCTGGATGCGCCAGGGGGATCAGCAGAGACTTGTTCGCCTGGAGCTAGAACATCAGGGGTTTGCTCCGGAAACTGTGAAAATTCGGCAGCTTCAAGAAGCCCAGCTTCCCGATAGCATCACCTGGCCGCGGTACCTTTCTCTTGGTAAAGAGGGGCTTCTCGCTGCCTGGAACGATAATTCCCTCTACCGGCTGGTTCGTTTTTCAGAGGATAGGGTAGAGTACCAGACCATTCCCTTGAGTGGGGGTATTCATCAGCCCCAGGATGTGGGAGGGACCCTGTTCTACCTGGGATACTTTTCTGAGGGAGAGCGGATTTGTCGCCTCGATTATAAGGATGAGGAACTCGGTGTTAAAAGGGCGCCCCTTTCATGGATAGAAGCGGGGAACTTGATTAGTCAAACTTCCCCTCTGGGGTCCCAGCCCGCCCAATCTTATACCAGCCCAGAAGGGATAGACGAAACGGCATTCCCTATCCGTCCCTATCGAGATTGGGGGGCAGTGTTCCCTCGCTCATGGTTCCCCCTGGTTACCTACGATTTTACTCAGAACTCCTGGGGATTTGGGGGCGCTCTGTTGTTTGGGGACCTCACGGAACGGTGGATTACCCTTGTGTATGGCACCTACAATCCTCAGGGGCCCGGGGGACTAGACCTTTCAGTGAACTCCCAATTCATTCTCTATCCGCTGCTTTTTAATCTTACCGTATCTGACGATTTTTTCCCCGCCAGCGATGTTGGACCAGCACAGCGGCAGAGTCTGGTGAGCCTCTCTGTACAATTGGGCGAAGAAACCTACCTGGCTGGCAGTTTTTCTGTGGGCGGGGGTAGCCGTATCGAGGCCAATGAGTCCCCCTATAAAAACTGGGACTGGCTTCGAGTGGGGGCTACGGCATCTCTGGGATACCAGTTCTGGTATTCGGTTTTTAGGGATCCTTCCAAAAGGCCGGGCTGGAATGTGGAGCTTTTGAGTCGTGCTCTCTACCTTCCTCCTTCAGAGGGAAGCGATTTCTTTAAGGGCCCCCTCTATGGAGGGTTTGAGGTTTTCTCCCAGGGTAACCTGGAGTGGCCCTCTGTGGAGTTTACCCTGGAAGGCGCCTGGAGCCCTATGGAAGGCTTAGGCTATGGCCCCCGGGGAATGGGCTATAGAGTAGGGGGACAAAACACGACGGAACAGGCACGGTACCGCTCCCTTGTGGCCCTGGATTCTCCCTACACTACCTCCTGGTACCTCCAGGGGACCGCGGCGGCGCGGCTTTTTACCCTGGAAATCCAAAAAGACTGGGGAACGCTCTATAGCCAGCGGTTGTATGGTAATTGGGGCCTCCATGGCGCCTATGCGGCCACGCCCCTGTGGACCATCAGTTTCCCTATCGTCGCCGATGGAGAAGCCCAGCCTTCCCGGGCATTTGGGGCCCTCTTTGTCCAGGTGGGAATCGTGGTTTCACCCACGGTAACCCAACTTGCCCGTACCCACTTTGCCTTTGAGTTTGAAGGAGGCTATACCCTGGCGGGAGACCCCTATACCTACCTCGGCTTAAAGACGGCCTTTTAGTCAGAAACAGAAGAACCTGAGGAATGCCGTACCTCGTTGTGTTCCCTTAGCTCAAAAACGGCGCCCTAACCAGAAAGGGGGCGCCTTGTTTCTATTTCGACAGTTACATCGATAAGATTGCAAAGTTCTCCTTCTGCGGGGAAGGATGGCCATTCCTCTAAAAAGAGGGGAGTCTCTTTAGAAAGCCCCTCGATTTCAAGAATGAAGGTAAGGGGATGTCCTTCCCCAAAGCGTTTTAGCCCCACTTCCCACATGTGTCCTGCGCCGGTGTAAAAATCATCGGCCACGAGGTCTCCGCCAAGGTACAGTCGGGCTACGTCTCCCACCCACTGAATCCGTAAGAAAATGTCGTCCCCTGACCAGGCGGGTACTTCAAGACGCCAGTATCGGAGGGCCCCCTGTAGAGGGGCTTCCGAACCCCGTAAATGGAGGGAGTCTCGATTTTCGCCGGCCAATTCTTTCCAGGTAAGGGCAGGGCCTGGTCGACGTTCGAAAACAAAAACCCGCTTCCCTTCTTCAATAACTGGCCCTTCATGAAACAGGAGTTGTTCACGAATCTTCCATGCTCGGAGGGCCTCTTCTCGACTTAGGGTAACAATCTCTACGTCGGTGGGCCACCGATTGTTTTTAAATTGATAAAGGGCATCAATCTTACCTGCTTGCCTTAGTTTTTCTGCGTACTGAAAAGGTGTATAAAAAATCCACTGGGGCCGAGGACCGGGAATAATACAGAGGGGACTTACCAGGGCTGTTCCAAGCACACTGTCCCCTACAGGCATATTCATGGGAAGAAAAAAGTATTCCCCATCTTCAATATCCATGGGTGGAAAAAAGGATTGCCCTTGACTATCATCGAGCCCGGAAAAAGGTGCGCTATTCTCATGGCCCTGTGGTGAGGGGTGTCCCCCGACAGGATTGCTGTTTTCGGAGAGACCTCGAGGGAAAGGAATCCGCACCCCCCGATGGGGTGCCATCTTCTTTCGTCGTTGATAATTGTTTACAAATAGATACCCCCACTGACCGTTATGTCGATAGGAATAGCGCAGGTGTTCAAGATCGGTGGGGTGAAGGGGATTTTCGGACGGAATCTCTGCAGACATGGTACAAAGGTCCTGTCCAAAATCGTGGAGGAAAAGGGTAAAGAGCTTTAGTTCCCGGTATGTTTCGGAGATCTGGCCATATTCCCGGATAGGAGCCCGAAAATCGTAGGAGTATTCGGGCAAGTCGTTGATAAAGCCGGTGGCCCGAGATTCCTGAAGGGTACTGAGTTTCCCCCGCGGATTGGTTCCTCCGTGGTACATGTAGTATCCCAAAAGGGTAACCCCACTTCCCAGTTTTACAAGGCTCATGGCGCCAATGTCTCGGGCACGGGCTACGGGCCGCCGATGTCGAGTTACCTGAAGCCCCCCACCGAGTTCTGCCGTAAGATAGGGAAATTTCGTGATGTCAAAGGTAATCCCATGGCCGAACCCAAAATCACTGCCAATGTTGTGGTCGTTCCGTTCGTGGGTAAAGATGTAGTTCCCTGAGGGTTCGATTTCGGTAAGCCGCTGATCCCAGGGGGCTTCGCAGTATCCCCCCATGACAGGAATAAGGCCGCCTGTTACCGCTCCTCCCCAGCCGGTGGCACTCCAGTAGGGGGCCTCAAAGCCTATTTCACGGGCAAGGGCGGTAAGGCGCTGCATGTGCCGTTCCCCTTCTTCTCCTCCCAGGCCTCCGCAGTGGCCGTATTCGTTTTCAATCTGAATGCCAATAATCGGACCCCCATCTTTGTGCTGGAGTCCCCGGATTTGTTCGTAAATGGCCCGGTAAAAACGGCTTACCGTGGCAAAATAGTCTTCGTTGTTTACCCGGACGGGAAAGGGTTTCTGTAATAACCAGTCGGGGAACCCTCCGTTCCTAACTTCGCCGTGGCACCAGGGCCCGATGCGAATCCAGAAGTACAGACCGCATTCTGCCACGGTTTCTACAAAACGACGGAGATTCCGTTGCCCTGAGAAATCGTATTCTCCTTCAATCTCTTCGTGATGAATCCAGATGACATATGAAGAAACAATGTCTACGCCTCCGGCCTTCATCTTAAGGAGGGACTCTTTCCAATATTTCTCAGGATAACGGGAATAGTGAAATTCTCCCATGATGGGAAACCAGGGTAACCCATTTTTTGTAAGATACTGAGGTGTCATACCAAAGTTGTCCATACCTGTTCCTTTTAGTATTTTATTCTTTTACTGCTGCGCCACTAAAACTATTCACCATGAACCGCTGGGAAAGTAAAAAGAAAATGATGAAGGGAATAGCCACAATCAGAGAACCAGCCGCAAAGGTGGTAAATTCGTTCTTTTTATCGGTGACAAAACCAAACAATCCCAGGGCCAGGGTTTGCTTTTCCACAGAACGGAGTACCATTCGGGGAAAAATGTAATCCATCCAGGGGGCGGTAAAGCTCGTAATCGCTAAAAACGAGATAACCGGTTTGGCCACGGGGAGCATGATGCTAAAGAAAATCCTGAAATGTCCTGCTCCATCGATTCGGGCCGCTTCGTCGAGGTTACGGGAAACCGTATCCATGTAGTTTTTCACAAGCCAGGTGTTGTAGGGGAGATTTCCCGCCACGTACACCAGGACTAGTCCCCAGAGGGTATCAAGCCCATTGATTCGCAGGAGGATCACGTAGATTGCTACCATGCCCACGAAGGAAGGAAAAATCTGAAGTATCAGGTATGACATGAGGAAGGGTTTCTTAAGCGAAAAATTAAAACGAGAATAGGCATAGGCTGCAATAGAAGTAATGAGGACCGTCAAAAGACTCGTACTTGTGGCAATGTAAAGGGTGTTTAAAAACCATCGGCCGTATAGGGTTTCTGTAAAAAGACGAACAAAATGTTTTGCCGTAAAACCATCCCCGAAGGGAATTATGTTTACCGATGCGATACCGGTCCCTGGAGAGAAGGCTGCACTCACCACATATACAAGAGGATAGAGGACAAAAAGAGAAATAATGATGAATATTATCATCGTGATGGTGGTGTTTATCTCTTCGATAACCCGATAGTTTTTTCGTTTTTTTAAGGTGTCTTTCATAGGTCGCCCTCCTTGAAAGCCTTGGTTTGCCGGAAATTGAAAACTGCAAAGGGAGCCAGGACCAGGAAGATTAGCACTGCGATTACCGAGGCGTAATTATACTTTAAAAGGGTTATGGTGAGCTTGTATATCCAGGTAACCAGAA
>Ga0209204_1000072_pt1 | contig 105250 bp, 96 predicted proteins | sample AD_JPNMR2_MetaG_FD_184425 | JGI IMG/M metagenome (GOLD analysis project Ga0209204, IMG submission 184425) | Active sludge microbial communities of municipal wastewater-treating anaerobic digesters from Japan - AD_JPNMR2_MetaG (SPAdes) (version 2) | ecosystem: Engineered > Bioreactor > Anaerobic...
TAAGTTAAATTCTGTACGACAAAAAATCGAAAAAGTTAAGAATGCAAAGGATAAAGAAAAAGTGGAGAGTCTGATTGACAAAGAATTTGATGAAGGGAAAATTTCAAGAGAAGAATACAAACAAAAAATTAAAGAAATTGAAAACAATATCGTAAAAGAAGCAGAAAGTACATATTCTCCTAATGAAAAATTAAAAATAAAATATATTGCAAACCATTACTATCTACCAGTGGCATTAACAGAATCAGAACAACTAGACTTTATTCAACACATTATAAAACATAAGAGTGAAGTAGAATTTGTAAATGAATTAGAAACTTATTTGCAGCAAGAAAACAATTTTTTTCAACAATTTGATTGGTGGTTTTTTTCCAAAATTGACGAAACATTGGATGAAGTTTATATTCCTTATTACAATCCAAAGACAAACAGAATTGATAAGTTTAAACCTGATTTTATTTTTTGGATGAAAAAAGGAAGTGAATATAAAATTTTATTTGTTGATCCAAAAGGTACAGAACACTCCGATGCATATAGAAAAATCGATGGATTTTCCCGAATGTTTGAAAATGTTATTGATGGTGAGATATCTAATAAAGTATTTCCATATGGAGACTACCATATTCAATTTAAACTATTATTAAATGTATCTGATGTTAATAAAGTTCCTTACAATTATAAGCATTATTGCTTTGATAATAATTATGATGATTTATTTGAAAATAAAAATAATAGATTTTATGCTAAAGTGTAAATAACCAATATATTTTATAAGCGCAAAAATAATCAAAATATAGAAGATTTTATATATTTAAGATTATTTTATTTTGTTGTATATATTAAGCTTATCAATGATAAGTTAGCAAAAATAATAAATCGATAAAATTTTTGGATAAAAAATATTTCGAGCTTTATGCTTACACTGTCCGAGCCAATGAATATTTTTTTTATAAAATAAAAAAGGCAAGCTCGCTTACGCTCGCTTGCCTATATGATCAACCTTAATGAAATCTTACATATCAAGTTTTTTAATATTTTCGAAAACACTATTTGCAGATTTTGTCAATTCTGCTTTTTCTGCATCTGTTAATTTGACTTCTATTATCTTTTCAACACCATTTCTACCTAAAATAACAGGAACACCGCAGAACATACCTTTCAATCCATATTCACCATCTAAGTAAGCTGAACAAGGTATAACTCTTTTTCTATTTTTTACAATAGCATCAACCATTTCAACCACAGCAGATGAAGTTGCATAATAAGCACTACCTGTTTTTAAATAATTTACTATTTCAATACCACCATTTCTTGTTCTAGTAACTAATTGATCTATTTCTTCTTGTGATAAAAATTCTGTTAATGGAATACCAGAAATATTTGTCAATCTTGTTAATGGAACCATATCATCACCGTGACCACCTAATACCATAGCATGTATATCTTTTATAGAAACACCTAATTTTTCAGATATGAATAATTTATATCTTGCAGTATCCAAAACGCCAGCCATACCAACAACTCTATTTCTCTCAAAACCGGAAACTTTCCAGGCAACATAAGCCATAACATCTAATGGATTTGAAACTACAACAATAATAGCATTAGGTGAAGTTTTAACTACACTTTCTGTACATTTAGATACAATATCTTTGTTAATTTTTAATAAATCATCTCTACTCATTCCAGGTTTTCTAGCCATTCCAGCTGTAATAACAACAAGTTCAGAGCCTTCAGTTTCATCATATCCATTTGTACCTATAACTTTAGTATCTGTAGCTTCAACAGGTGAACTTTCCCACATATCCAAAGCTTTACCTTGCGGAATACCTTCAACTATATCAACCAATACAACTTGTTCGGCTAATTGCTTATCAGCAATTCTTTGCGCTGTTGTAGCACCAACATTACCAGCACCGATTACAGTAATTTTTTTCATGATTCTCAACCCTATTTTTTTTATTGGTGAATTTTAAATTACAACTTTTTTTTATAAAAACAAAATAAAAAAAGCTGCTTTTTAGCAGCTTTATATTATGCTTCTACAGGATATACACTAGCATATTTACGATCATTGCGTCCATATTCAAATTTAACCACACCATCAATTAATGCAAATAAAGTATCATCACTACCTTTTCCAACATTTTTACCAGGATGGAATTTTGTCCCTCTTTGACGAACTATGATAGAACCTGCATTAATTTTTTGTCCGCCAAAAACTTTAACGCCCAATCTTTGAGCATTACTATCACGACCGTTTCTAGATGAACCTTGTCCTTTCTTATGAGCCATTTTATAACCTCTTAATTTTCAATTTTTGTAATAAGAACTTTTGTAAGGTATTGTCTGTGCCCATTCATTTTTTGATATGATATTACCCTTTTCTTTTTGAACACTAATACCTTTTCATCCTTAAGGTGTTCTAATACTTTAACTTTTACTTTTGCACCACTTACTGTAGGAAGACCAACTTTAACATTACTTCCATCATCAACCAATAAAACTTTATCAAATTCTAATTCACTTTCAACATTAGCAGCAAGTCTTGGTACAAAATAATACTTATTTTCTTCTACTTTTAATTGTTGACCAGCTATATTCACAATTGCGTACATTTTATTCTCCTGTTGTATAGATTTTTAGAACTACAAATTTAAATAAATTTTTCAAATAAATCAAATTTTTTTTCTAAAATAATATTTTTTTAGTCTGGTATATAATCTATTAAGTTAAATTTCTCCCAATTTACAAAATCAAAATGCCACCATTCAGAAGTCATAACTCTAAAACCAAATTTAGTCATAGCATCTTGCAGCAATTTACGATTTGCTAAAACATTTTTTGGCAAATCCTTGTAATATGCATAAGCTTTTTTAGTAAAATCATCGTAATCTGTGCCCATTTCCAGTGGTTTACCATCTTTATCAACTAATGTTAAATCAACTGAAGCTCCCCTGTTATGCCGTGAACCTTTTTTAGGGCTTGCTACATAATTAGTATTAGGATATGCATCCCATATAATTTTCTGAACACTTAAAGGTCTGTATCCATCATATACCAATAATCTATAGCCATAATTTTTTTTCAAATAATCATTTACTTTTTTCAATGAACAAGCAACCTCATATCTAAGATAGACATCTTTGTGTTTATATAATACTTTGCCTGTAAAATTATTTTTTGTCGCATATCTAACATCTTGTAAAATTGTAGGATCTATATCCTTTAATTTAACGATCGATGTATCATGATAATTTGAAAAGATATAGATATTCATAAATAATGTTAATACTATCAGCTTCCTCATAATATTACCATATCGTTCTTTTCTTTCTTCTTTCTAAAACAGTCCTAATATCAAACATATTCATTTCGTACTGAATATCCACCTTATCTTCTTTGATCATTACATTTTTTTCTTCGTTTTTAATTTCATTTTGAATTACATCTTTTGTACCTATTGTTACATTACCCAAAGCTAATGCTACTGTATCACTTGTAGTTTTAGCTATAAACTTTTCATACATATCAACTTTATTTTTAATTCTTTTAGGAACAATATTTTCACCTTTGATTATTGCAGATTTATAATAAGCATATGCAGAGTCATATTTTTTTAATTTATATTCAAAAATATCCCCTATAACTAAAAGCGATTTCACTGCATATATGCTATTGGGATAATTTTTTATAATATTTTTATACTTCATAATATTGTTTCTATAATCATCTGTTTCTTTAATTTGTTCAAATTTAATTGCCGCAGAATCTTTTTCTATTATATATGGTTGTTTTCCAATTTTTTTTGCAACAAAATTTGCCAGCTCTGTATAGGGATAATTATTATATATTATGTTCAACAAACTATCCGATACATTTTTATTTCCTACTTTCTCCTCATTTAATGATAACATATACAAATTTAAAGGATAAACTCTGCTATTTTTATGATTTTGTGCTATTAATTTTCTTAAAACTAACGCCGAATCTAACAAACCTAAATCATTTTCAAATATTAATGAAAGCTCGAAATAATTTTCCCCTAATAAATTGTTAAGACTATCTTTTGAAAAATTTTTATACTTTGCATAAATAGCATCTTTTTCAAATTTCTTGATATATTCCTCTAACACTTTTTGTGATATGGTATCACTTTTATCATAATATTGTGATGTTGAATCACATTTTTGCATTAAAGTAATTATTGTATCTTTCTTTAGTATAACATACAATATTTCATAGATATTATTTTTGTATTGATTATATTTACTATAAACTCCCAGTTTTATATTTGTAGTATCTAATAATTCTTTTGGCAATACCATTTTGCTTGCTTTTGAATAATAGGCAAAAGCAGAATCTAATTTCTTAAATCTGTTCTCATATAACTTCGCGATTTGATAATTTGAAATAGCAGCTGCAATAGAATTTTTATATAATGTATCAATAGCTAGATATAACGCAAAGGCAGAACTTGTATCATTTAAATTTAATTTAATATTGGCTAACTCAAGATCAATATCTGAGAAAAATTGACTATAATTTAAATTTTTCCTGAGTTTTAAAAGTTGTACTCCTGCTTCTTGATTTTTGTTTAACTTTTGCAAACATTTAATATACATCTTTTTGGAATTAAACAGTAGTTCGTTATTAACGACCGGGAAATTATCAATTTTTTTATAAGCATCCATTGCTCTTAAAAAATCATTAGAAGAATAATATATATCACCAAGTAACATATAAGCATTAGGTAAGATACTCTCATCGTTTGATATTTTCACAAAATAATTAAGTGAAATTACCAAATTTGGTTTATCATTTTTATATTTATAATACTTGATTTGCTCAAGGTATACTTGTTCCTTGATTTCATCAGGTAGTTCCCTGTTTTGTAGCAGTAAATCATATTTTTGTAAGCCTTCTGTATGATTACCTAATCGCATATCAGTTTTTGCAAGCCAAAAAATTGCCCAAAGTGAATCATCGTAACTGATTTTTTCGGCCAACATTTCGTTAAATTTTCTTTTAGCTCTTACAAAACTGGTTTGATAATAAAGCGCTTTGCCAGTAAGCATTATTGCTTTAGGAATGAGATTAGTCTCAGTATAATTTTGCAATATTTTTGAACATTTTTCAACAACTTTAACCAAATCATTATTTAAATTACCGGAAGGATTTGGTTCAACAAATTCAAAAACATCTTTCTTTTGAGAAATATAGGATTTTTCAGCCTTTTCAAAAATTGTAGAAGCATTATAATAAAGATTAAAATAAGCATTAAAATCTTGCCAGTAAATACATGAAGAAAAAAATAAAGAAATAAAAACTATAGATATTTTAGTAGATTTTTTCATTGTGTATCAATTAAATTTAAAATGAGAGAACATTATTAATGTTCCCTCAGAATTTATTTGTTTTCAATTTTATTTACCATGACAATGCTTATATTTCTTTCCACTACCACATGGGCATGGCTCATTTCTTCCTACTCTTTCCTCAACTCTTATGGGATCTCTTCTTGCCTGCTGATGTTGATTTGCAGATGCATAAGCACCAACTTCTTCTTTAACTTGTACCATATTCCTTGGTTTCCTCTTTTGTTGAATTTCAACCTCTTGTGGAATATGCGGAAAAGCTTTAAAGGCAAATGATAAAATATTATTTCTTATATCAACAAGTAAATTAATGAATAAATCGTAAGACTCTTTTTTGTATTCAAGTAAAGGATCTTTTTGCCCATAAGCACGAAGATTGATACCTTCTTTTAAGTCATCCATATTCTTCAAATGTTCACGCCATTTTTCATCAATAACAGAAAGTGTTGCAAATCTTTCCAAATTTGCCATCAAATTAGTACCTAATCTAAGTTCTTTTTGTTCATAGAATTTTTTGGCTTCAGCAACAATTTTATCAACCAAAGGTTGAATACTCTTATCTCTAAAATCATCTGGTTGAATATCCACATTTACCAATAAATCTTGTAATATTTTATCCTTTAACCCTTTAGCATCAGCAGTATCATAATACATAGATACAACTTCTTCTGTATAATCTTCCAAATATTCGAATATTTGTGATTTTAATCTATTACCTAAAATTGCATTTCTTCTTCTTGCGTAAATTACTTCACGTTGATGATTCATCACATTATCATATTCAAGCAATCTTTTACGAATTGCAAAGTTATTCTCTTCAACTTTCTTTTGTGCTTTTGTAACAGAACGAGTAATCATAGGATGCTCAATCACATCTCCATCTTCAAATCCCATTCTTTCCATAATTCGAGTTATTCTATCACTACCAAAAAGTCGCATTAAATCATCTTCAAGAGAAATAAAAAATTTAGATGTACCAGGATCACCCTGTCTACCAGCTCTACCTCTTAACTGTCTATCAATTCTTCTTGATTCATGTCTTTCTGTACCAAGAATATACAATCCACCTTTCTCAGCAACACCAGGACCTAACTTTATATCAGTACCACGACCTGCCATGTTTGTTGCAATTGTTACTGCTCCCATTTGACCAGCAAAAGCTATAATTTCCGCTTCTCTTTGATGTTGCTTAGCATTCAATACATTATGAGGAATACCAACTCTTTTTAACATTCTACTTAAAGTTTCAGATGCTTCAACTGATACTGTACCCACTAGAACTGGTCTTCCTTCTTTTCTCAACTCTTCAATTTGCTTTATAACAGCATTATATTTTTCTCTTTTTGTTCTATAAATTGCATCGTCTAAATCTTCTCTTATACAAGGTTTATTTGTAGGTATAACAACAACTTCTAATTTATAAATATCATAAAATTCATTTTCTTCTGTTTCTGCAGTACCAGTCATACCAGCTAATTTTTTATACATTCTAAAGTAGTTTTGAAGAGTAATAGTTGCCAGCGTCTGAGTATCTTGTTCAACATGAACACTTTCTTTAGCTTCAATAGCTTGATGTAAACCATCAGAATATCTTCTACCAGGTAGAATACGACCCGTAAATTCATCAACAATAGCAATTTTTTTATCTTCAGTTACAACATATTCAACGTCTTTTTCAAATAAAGTATAAGCTTTTAATAACTGCTGAAGGATGTGTAATCTATCACTTTTAATCGAATATGTTTTATAATATTCCTCTTTCTTTTGAGCTTTTTCTTCTAAAGATAATTCTTTATTATTTTCAAGTTCACTAATCAAAGTACCTAGGTCAGGTAAGACGAAGTAATCTTTACCTTCGGGTGTTCCTTTAGATAGCTCTTCCCTACCTTTTTCTGTCAAATCAATTATATTATGCTTTTCATCTATTACAAAATATAATTCATCATCTATCTCGTGCATTCTAACGGCTTGCTCTTTAAGATATTCCATTTCTGTTTCTAACATTAATCTCTTATAAGAAGCCTCACTTAATAACTTCAATAACTTTTTATGCTTAGGAAGACCTCTATGAGCTCGTAACAATAAAACACCGGCTTTAAATTGATCTTCTTTATTTTCACTTTGTAATAGCTGTTCAGCTTCAGCAACAATCGAAGATACCAACTGCATTTGTTTACGATATAAACTCTCAACTTTAGGCTTGAGTTCGTAAAATTGGCTATCGTCACTTTCAACTGGTCCGGAAATAATCAGTGGTGTCCTTGCTTCATCAATTAATACAGAATCCACCTCATCAACTATTGCATAAATATGTCCTCTTTGAACAGTATCTTCTATATTAATAGCCATATTATCTCTAAGATAATCAAAACCAAACTCATTATTTGTACCATAAGTAATATCACATTCGTATTGTTTTTTTCTTTCCGAATTAGACATTTGAGATTGAATACATCCAACAGTTAAACCGTGAAATTTAAATATTTCTCCCATCCATTCACTATCACGTCTTGCTAAGTAATCATTAACTGTAACTAAATGAACTCCTCGTCCAGTCAAAGCATTTAAAAATAAAGGTAATGTTGCAACCAACGTTTTACCTTCTCCAGTTGCCATTTCTGCAATTTTCCCTCGATGCAACACAATACCACCTATCAACTGAACATCATAAGGTATCATATTCCAGGTGACCTTATGACCAACAACATCATAAGTTTTACCAACTAATCTTCTACAAGTATCTTTAACAATAGCGAAAGCTTCCGGAAGTATCTCTTCTAATATATCTTCATAAAGTTCATCTAGCTCTTTTTCTAATTCTTTTAATTCAGTTGAAATATTATGTATTACCTTATCATCAGTTTCAACTTTTAATTGTTCTTTAATTTGATTGATTTTTTCTCTTAAAGGCTGTGCTTCATTTGAAATTTTATCCTTTAGAGCTTGAGTTTTAGCTCTTAATTCATCATCTGTAAGCGAATGTAGTGTTTCATAAATTTTATTTATCTCATCTACAATAGGATATATTTCATTTAGTGCTTTTTGATGTTTATCCGGGAAAAATTTTTTCAAAAAACTTAACATTTATTTCTTCTCCAAATTTGATTTCATAATTTGTTGATTGATCATTATTTTGTTACTATACTTTAAATAAATTGCCTTTAAAAAATCTTCATCTCTTTTTTTATTATCTCTATAAATTTGATACAATTTATTTCTATAAAATTCTGTTCCTTTACCAAATATTATAACTGGCGTTCCTCTATTCAATATTACAAATCCTGGAGCAACTTTCCATAAATCCACCCAATTGTATAACCAATAGGCATTCTCTCTAAATAATCTTATACAGCTATGTGAGGCAGGATATCCAGGCATTGCAAATTGATGAAAACCAATACCTTCTTTATCATCAATATTAACATTAAATCTCAAAATCCAATTTGGATCAATTGAACTAATTTTTCTTGGATGCCTCCAATTTACGAAATAAAGACCTTCCGGCGTTGGAGTTGATTTTTTCCCACTATTTACAGCACCCCAGTTTACAATCTTACCATAACTATAAGCAACAAAAACTTGATATTCTTGGTCAACAAATATTAATTTACTTATTTCACTGAGAAACTGCAAATTTTGCGGGAATAAAGAAAAGATAAAATTATCTTGATAATTAATCGGAAATATAATACTATCTTTATTAAAAAAATATTTCTCGTCACAACGGTTAATATTTTGCAGTAATAATTTATCTTCTTTACTTAAAGAGTTAATTTTTTTTATAATATCATTCTTATTTTTTGTAGATAAAATTTCTACTTGAGAAGCATATATACTTATATTTGCTAATATATATATAAGTAAAGATATTCTATAGTTCATCTTATAGAACCACATTTATTCCAAGAATATGAATATTCTCTAAACTGTATGGTTCAACAATATATCCATAGTTGATACGCACATTATAGTTAAACATATTTTGCATAATTCCAAACCCAAAAGAATACTTATAATCATCCTTATTACTAAAATCCAATCTATCCATACCAGTACGGAAAAAGAATAGATCATCATATGATAATTCTAACCCCATTTTTAAATATTTTGATTTAGAATCATATATATCATAATCGCAAGCAATTAAATAGGAAATATTATCATTAACTTTGTTATTATACGCTAGACCAAATCTTTTTATAATCGGAAAATCTTCTTTATAATTACCGCCATACTCACGATAAATTGGACTTGTATCCCATCTATAAGCACTATTTAAATCAAAAATGGAAAAGCTAAAATTCAAATTAGGATTAAATTTATACAGCAAACCTAAATCCACACCTACAGCATCAGCTTTAACATCCTTATATAAACTGTAATAATAATATTTAATTGTTATTCCAAAAGTAATCTTTTTAGAAAATTGATTGGATACATTCAAAAAAAATAAATTTTCAGTGGTAGATATAGTTCTTAAAAAATCTCCATTATCATTTCTTTCTTCGATATTAGAAACACCAGAATTAACCAAACCTATAGATATAGCTGTTCTTAATGGATCTTTTTCATTACGATATTGTTTTTTTTCAAAATATTTCGAAAATGATAAAAAATTCAATTTTCTATCTAAAGATAAAAATGTATAATCTAAATCTAATTTATTATTCACACTAAAGGAAGATAAAGCAGGATTATAAAGCGAATTTGCATAGCCATTATCTACAGATGATAAAGCGTTACCTAAACTCATTCCATAAGCACCATAACCAATTCTAACAAACCCACCTTGCTTTGTGCTTAATGATTGAGAAAACACAAAATTTATTAACAAAAAACTTAGTAATATTATTTTATTTTTCATTTTACAACCATTATTTTACCATACAAAGGTTTAAAACCATCTATATCTATTCTATAAAAATAAACACCATTCGCTACAATTTTCCCATCATCCGATTTACCATCCCAAAAATCGATAATCTCATTATCTGAAATATTATGATTACCTATTCCTCTTTCAACATTTTGAATTAAAGTTCTTACAGGTAACATATCGAAAGAAAATATTCTGATAGTAACTTTTTTATTCTGTCCTGCTATAGAATACTTAATTTTACACAAACCATCAATAGAAGGAGAAAAAGGATTTGGATAAGCATATGTTTTACTGGTTGGGAAATTCTCATCAACTGCAAAATATACTGTCCAGAAGCCATCCCAAAATATATTATTTTTAGCTTCTCTAATTTTTACTAAATTACTATTTCCAGCAAAATAAATATCCAAAGAATCTCCTAAATCAATTGTTGCAGAACCATAATATTTACTATCAAATGTATTTAATTTAGAAAAAGAATCATAAAAATAAGTAATTTTATCCCAATTAAAACCATTTGAAGATCTTAATACACCATTTTCAGTAACAGCAATAATATCATTTCCTGCATTTGTAAAATTATAAACTTTATGCTCTCTTGCTACCATATTCCAGGTTTCACCAAAATTTGTTGTAAAACTAATCGCATTAAACTCATTTTGTCCTTCAGCTTTCCAGCTTGCTATATATATAGCATCATTTATAATAATTGGTAGAATTGCTGTTACAAAATTACCAGATATTCCATAACTCTTATTATTTGCAGTAGTTTTAACCCAGGATATTCCATTATCAAAACTGATATTAACACCACCAGCGGAACCTACAATAACAATACTATCATTCATTGATGCCACAGAAAAAACTCTGTGATTTAAATTATTTTCTAGCTCCATTCTACCAGATGTAGGTGAAAGTGTAAATGAATAACTTTTGTTTGGAGTTATTGTATCTATATAATCAGGAGGTAAAACTACTCTTAACCAGGTTTTGCCATTATCAGTAGATTTTCTCAATCCTCCTGCAAAAGTAGCTATCCAGATTGTATTTTTAGAAAACGCAATATCATAAACTAAGTTATTTATAGTGGTAGTTATTGGTAGAGCTCTCAATTTATTTTGACCATAAAACTCCAAACTATCTTCATTTTTGTCGATAGGCTGTGGAATATTATTCCAAGTTTTCCCAAAATTTTCAGAGTATGCAAGCCCTAACCCATTAGGTAATTTTTGACCATTTATATCTACATTATTAGCAAATGCTATCCAAATTGTTTTATTATAATAATTATATCCTATAGCAGAAATACTTTTTCCAGCAAATTCTTGATTTTCCCAGGATTTACCAAAATCTCTACTAATGTGAATACCCTTAGATGATATAACCCAAATAGTATCACCCACTGTAATAACATCAGAAAAAGAGTTAGCATTAAGATATCTTTTATCTGAATCTAAACTCAATAAATAAGAAAAGCCCCCATAATCGGAGCTTAATACATTCTTAGTTAAGAATAATAAAATAAAAGTGAGTAAAATTTTATTCATATTATTTAAAGCTATTTAATATATTTAGAGATAGTGTATTAACATCCAAATCTTTATGTTGAACAGTAACAAATAAATTTTCTTCAACAGGTTTATTTACAGTGTAAATAAAAGCTATTTTTGAGTTCGTATTTTTTTCTTTCATTTTTTTTGTTAGGGAAATTTCATTAATTAACGAAATTCCATCCCCCATAATAACATAATTTGTATTTTGTTTGATAAATATTTGTAAAGCTTCTATACCTGTTGTTGCCTCAAATACTTCAAATTCATTGACAAAATAATTTTTTAATTCTGCTCTATAATTTTCATTAGTATGAACTATTAATAGTTTTTTTGCTAAATTTTGTGTTGTTTCAACTTTTTCTTCAGCTTCTTCTTTTTGTATAACAGGTTTTGGAATATTACTTTCTCTTTCTAATTTTTCCAAAACACTTTGTATTCTTTCATAAGCTTTTGAAATATCAATAGGTTTTAGTATATAATCAGAAATTTTAAGTTGAACTAATTTCATAACAGTGTTTTTTTCATCTGTAGAAGACATTATGATAACAGGGAGGTCCTTAAATTCCTCAGTTGCTCTTAAATTTTGCATTACCTCCACACCATCCATGATAGGCATGGTTATATCCAGTAAAATCAAATGAGGCTTCTTTTCTTTAATAACAGTTAATGCTTGTAACCCATCTTCTGCTTCTAAAACTTCTGCTTTGAATTTTTTACTAATTAATCTATTGAGGAGAAGCCTAACCATTTTATCGTTATCAACGATAAGTATTTTTAAATCCTTAATCATATCCTAAAATCATAATTTGTTAAAATTTAAAATACAAAAAAAACTTGTATAAATCAAATATTTTCAGCAAGATATTCAGCTAAAGCAATCTTAGCTTTTTCGAATTCAACTTTGAGTTTGCCCAATAGAACATCTACTTCACTTAAATCTAAATTTCTACCTTTCATTTCAAGATCAAAACATATAGATTGACATATTCTACAACCAACATTACCTGAGCCGCCTTTTAATTCATGAGCTGCTTCTTTTAATGCTTTAGGATCTTTATTATTATATGCATTCTCCATTTCTTTAATTAATCTTTCACCATCTTCAATATATGATAATATAAAGACATCAACTAAACTAGCATCATCTTCATCTAATCCTTTTAATAGCTCTAATCTTTCTTTGTCAAGTACCACATAATCAGGATCTCCCTCTCTTGGAACTGATGGTTTAGGTTGCTCATTTTTATCTTTCGCCTCTACAGAAACATTCATATAATTATTATCATTTGTTAAAATTGATTCATCTTGCATTTTAACATCGCCAACAATAGGTTTATTTTTTTCTCGATCTTCTTGAGTTTTCCCATGTAACCATTTTCCAAATGCTGCTTGTATATCTTTTGGATTTACAGGTTTTGCAATATAATCATCCATACCAGAAAGTAAACATTTTTCTCTATCTCCCTGCAGAGCATTAGCTGTCATTGCTATAATTAGTGCATGAGGCTTATTATGTTCTTTTTCATATTCTCTAATTCTTCTTGTAGCTTCAAAACCATCCATTTCAGGCATCTGGCAATCCATAAATACAACATCATAATTAGTATGTTTTAAAATATTGAATGCTTCTCTACCATTAGAGGCAATATCAATTATTGCATTCATTTGTTTTAACATATAAGACACTACTTTTTGATTTGTTGGATTATCCTCAACTACAAGAACTCTGTATGAAACTTTATTTGCCTCTTTTTGTTCTTCTATTGTGATTTGCTCATTAAATTCTTCTGTTAATTGTTCATTAGTACCTTCAAAAATAGTCACTAATGCATCAAATAAATTTGATTGTTTAATAGGCTTATGTAACGCTCTACTAATTCTATATTTATTTATTGCTTCCTTATCACTAAACATCATAGATGTTAACATAACCAATTTCAAATCATCAAATCTTTTATCTTCACGAATAGCCTTTGCTAAATCTATTCCATCCTTATTTGGCATATGCATATCTAATATTGCAACAGTATAAGCATCATTATTATTATATGCATTAGATAACACTTCAAGTGCTGCATCAGCAGATTCAACTTCAGTACTTCTTAATCCCCATACTTTTAATTGGTTATGCAATATAAATCTATTAATCTCATTATCATCTACAACAAGTATTCTTTGATTTGAATATCTGTTATCTTTAAATAATTTTTTCTCAACTTTTCTTGCAATTTTTCTAAATTTAGCTGTAAACCAGAATGTACTACCTTTTCCAAATTCACTATCAACACCTATTTCTCCATTCATCATGTTAACTAATTTTTTAGAAATTGATAATCCTAATCCAGTTCCACCATATTTTCTAGTTGTTGAACCATCAGCTTGAGTAAATGCTTCAAATAAAATTTCTTTAACTTCTGGTTTAATACCTATACCAGTATCACTAACAGCAAAACATAACATAACATTGTCATTATCTTCATAGGTTAACATAACCCTAACAACAACTTCACCTTGTTCAGTAAATTTCAAAGCATTACCCACAAGATTAACTATAATTTGTCTTAATCTACTAGGATCACCTGTTAAAACCTCAGGCACATCAGGATTAATAAATCCGGCAAGTTCAAGGCCCTTTTCATGGGCTTTATGTGCAAACATTTCTAATGTTTCTTCAACAAGATATCTTAAATTAAATTCAATAATTTCAAGTTCGAGTTTACCAGCTTCAATTTTTGAGAAATCTAATATGTCATTGATAATACTTAATAAAGCATCGCCACTGCTTCTTATAATTTCTACAAATTCTCTTTGTTCACGATTCAAATTTGTGTTTAATAACAATCCCGTCATACCAATAACACCATTAAGAGGTGTTCTAATTTCGTGACTCATATTAGCAACAAATTCCGATTTAAGCCTTGATGCTTCCAAAGCAGCTTCTCTTGCAGCAATTAATTCTTTGTTATATTTTCTAATCTTTTCTTCTGTATCTTTTCGAACAAATGCATTAGTATAAATCTCACCTAATACCTTAAATAAACTCAATATATCACTCTTAATATTATCAACAAAGTGAGCATATCCAATAACCATAAAACCAATAACATTTTCTTTAGAATTGAAAGGAATACATATTATGTTGAAAATATTATTTTGTATCAAATAATTTTTAATATGGTATTCGTCGTTCCAATCCTGCGTTTCATAATAAAAAACAATTCCTTTTTTTACTTCATTTACAAATTGATAACCATATTCAGATGCCAAATTTAAGGATATTTTCTTATTTCCTGCTTGTATTGAAAGATAATTATATCTTAATTCGGGCATTTGATCATTAAAATAATAAATTTGAATAATATCTGAAAATGTCATAATAGATAAACTTTTTAAGGATTCTTCAATCGCTTTATCAAATTCTTCTAAGGTAATTGTAATAAATTTAGTTGAAAGAGAAGAAATTGCATTTTCAAATTTTAATCTATATTGTAATAATTCCTCTGCTTTTTTTCTATCAGTGATATCTCTCGAGTTTATAACAATTCCCTCTATACTTGGATAATTCAACATATTACTTACAACAGATTCCATATAAATCCAGTTGCCAGATTTATTTTTGAATCTGAAATCAAAAGAAATAGATTGACCAGGTTCTAATAATAATTTTTCAATAACAAGAGATATTTTATTAATATCTTCTGGTGCTAAACCAGAAAATAGACTTTCGCCAACTTTTTCTGTAGTAGTAAACCCTGTTATTTTGGTAATAGATGGACTCGCATATTTTATGATACCATTGGCATCTATAATTAATATTAAATCAGAAGAATTTTGTACAAGATTTCTAAATCTTTCTTCACTTTGATAAAGTGAAGTCAATGCATTCTTTCTTTCAGTTACATCAATAAAACTCAAGCAAACAATATCAATATTACCATCTGAATTAACACCAGTAAAACTCATTTCAAACCAGTGTGTTAAACTTTTATTACAAATTATAGAAATTTCAATAGTGATATTTTTACCAGAAAGAGCTGAGTAAAATGCTTCATTGATATTATCAATAATTTCTTTTGTTTGTTTTTTTTCTAATATCTCTATGAAATTAATGTTTTTTTGTAAAGTAAAATCAAAATACTGTAAAAATATTCTGTCTGCTACAATGTTATGTTCTAAAATTAAGCATTCTTTGTTTAACAGTAAAAATGCTTGTAAGCTATTGTTAAATATTGCTTTTAGGTTAGCCTCTGATTGTTTAATCTGTTGCTCAGTAATTTTCTTAGTAGTTATATCAGTCATAACTCCAACTATTTCACCTGGATAAACCATCTGCAAAGCTGGTCTAATATTATCTAATACCCAAACAATACTACCGTCTTTTTTAATTAATCTATATTCTATTTCTTTTGTCTCATTATTTTTAATAATATTTTTAATTTCTTCCAAAACAAATTCTTTATCTTCTGGATATAAAGATTTAACGAAAATATCTTCAGTATTTAACCATTCCTTAATCGTATAACCTAGTATTTTTTCAATACCTTTACTAACAAATTTAAATTTAAGAGTTTCTAATTCCATACGCCATACATTAGCTTCTAAGCTTTCGAGTAGTGATCTATATTCTTGTTCCTTTTGCCACAGTAATTCTTGCGCTTTAATTCTATCGCTGATATCTCTACTCTCATGCAAAATTATATACCTATTCTTTTCTTTTAGTGCAATCAAAGTAATTTCAACAGGATAAAATTCACCATTAACCTTTGAGTGATATGTTTGAATTGTAACGGTATCTTTTTTACCTTCTACTAAAGGTAATAACATATATCTTAAAGATTCTTCATCAAACTCTGGTAATAGGTCCATTGGTGTATAATTAAGCAATTCGTCTTTGGTAATACCTACTTTATTTAGAGCACTTGTATTAGCGTATTCATATTTTAAGTCTTCAAACCTATAAATAAATATTTCATTCTTTGATGATTCTAAGATTTGTAATAATCTTAGTGTTTCATATTCTGCTTCAACTCTTTGAATAGTTGTAATTATAAGTTCTGATACAATTTTTAACAACTCTAATTTATCGTTATCTATAAAGCTATATTTAGTTCTGGTACTAAGGGCTACATAACCAAATAATTTATTTTTTATTTTTACTTCAATAATCACAAGAACTTTTGCAAACATTTTATCTATGATTTCTTTTTTTCTACCACTAACCTCATCAGTATTATAAACGTAAATTTCTTTATTTTCTCCTGTAAAAGTATTATAAAATTCTGGGCCCATACTCACTAAAGCATCACCCATTAGATATTTATCTTCTTCACCTAACAAAGAATAAGAATAAAGGTCAATTAAATTTTCGGTTTTTTCATCGTTGTGCAACAATGTTATTCTTTCAAAATCAATTTTAGAACAGATCTCTGATAAAAACTTCTCTATATTTTTTTCAATTGTAGAATATTCTGTATTCACAAACTCAGCAATAACAGAGGTTACAAATTCCTGAAATTGATTTTTTGTTTGTAATTGTGCAACTACTTTTTCTAATTGTTTTGTCCTTTGGTTTATAAGATCTTCTAAATTATCATTCATTTCTTTAAGTTTATTTTCAAAGTTCTTACGTTCTGTAATATCCCTAGAATTACATACGAAGCCTTTAATATAAGGATTATCTCTCATATCCTTAATAACAGTTTCAATATAAATATAATTACCTTCTTTATTTCTTATTTGAAGAGTAATTACAACATCATCAATATGTTTTTCTTTTCTTAATTTTCTAAAAACTTCTTTATTTTCAGAAAAACTTCTTAACTCTAAGAATTCAAAAATAGTCTTAGAATTCATCTCATCAGGTTGATACCCTAATACCTTTGTAACCGAAGGACTCGTATAAGATATAAAACCATTTTCATCAATAATATTAATAATATCACTGGAATCCTGAACTAAAGAGCGGAATTTAGTTTCATTTTCTTGTATTTTTTCCTGAAGCTGCAATTTTAATTTATTCTCAATTGCAATTGCAACAATGTAACTTACAGTTTGTGCGAACTCATATTCTTCTCGGATGAACTCACGTTCATTATATGATAAGTATCTTAAAATAGCAATTACTTTTTTATTACTAATAATAGGTATATCTAAAAAAGATTTTTCATACTGATATGGTATTTTAAATTGATATTGTTTAATTAAATTATGATCAACATATTGGTTGTTGCAAAGCAATTCAAAAAATTCTTTAAAATCATTAAAGTCTATACTTGATACAGGCAAAAATTTCTTTCCTTGATTATCCCAATCAAAATTACATGTACCCGTTAAATCTTCATTAACCAACCATATTTTTGCTCTATCAACTTTCAGCACTTCAGACGAAACAGTTAAAACTTTTTCAACAGAATTTTTATAATCCCCAAAATCCAATTTTGTTAAGCTATAAATTGCTTGTTGTATTTTTTCTCTTCTATTTTTTATGAATAATTCAAATTCTAGTTGTTTTATCTCTTCGGTTATATCTTCTGCAATACCAATCAAGGCCATAATTTTACCATTACTATCTCTAACTGTAGAAGTTGATAATCTGATTGGAAAAACAGTCCCATCTTTTTTTACATTGTAGATAATACCACGCCAACTACCTTTTTCTGTTTCTTTTTTAATTTTAGCATTATTTTTAAGTTCTGTAGGTCTTAATATTGATATATGTTTTCCTATTATTTCTTCTCTTTTATAGCCATAAAGATTTTCAAATGCTTCATTAACATAGATAAGCTCATCAAATTCATTGCAAATAGTTACTGCCTCGCCAATACTTTGCAAAGTTTGAGAAAGTAGTAGATTTTGTTCATTTTTTAATACTTTTTCAGTTACATCCCTAAAAATCGAAAGTAATAAAATTTCACCATTAGGATGGGTTATATAAGAATTTGAAATTTCAAGGAATAACTCTTTTCCAGACTTAAACTTTACTTTAACATCAAAAACATTTATTATTTCTCTTTTTGCAAATCTTTTACAATATGTTCTTACACTTTCTATTCTTTTCTCTTCTGGGTTATCATATACTTCTTCGAATATTTTGCCAACTATTTCTTTTTTACTTAATCCTGTAATTTTACAAAATGCTTCATTCACATCAACAATATATCCTCTTGCATCAGTAAGACGCATGCCATCAGCTGAGTTATCCCAAATACTTCTAAATAGTATTTCTGAATCTTTAATTTTTTGTGCATCATAAAGAGATTTTAATGATTTAGAAATATTCTGACCAATATAATTTAGAATAAATTCATCATTTTTAGAATAAGCAATATTTTCATTATAGCTTTGTATTACAAGCGCCCCTTGAGCTTCATTATTAACAATCAAAGGTACACCTATCCAATCACAAGGGACAGTACCTAATAATTCTATTTCACCCTTTTCTGCTAACTCCAAAATACCTTGTTTTGATACATGAACTAATTCTTTTTTTCTTAATGTATAAGCTGTAAGTCCTTTACCTAAGGGTTCTGGTGCAGGAGGTTCATCATATTCATCAACAAAATATGGGAAAGACAAGAAATTAGTGAATGAATCATAAAATGCGATATAAAAATTCTTTGCAAACATTAATTCTCTTATTATCCTATGTAATCCGGCAAATATTTCATCAAGATTTTGGGATACATTGAATATATCTGATATTTTAAACAAAGCATTTTGTAGATTTTCGTATTCTTTACGTTTTTGTATTTCTTGCAGTAATTTTTTGTTAATCTGCTCTAATTCTAAGTTTTTTTGCGATAAAACATTTTCTAAATTATTATTAATACTTTCATAATTTGTAATGTCTCTATTTGTTATAAAGTATCTTGATTTAAATGATACAATTAGACCAATTAAATGAATGATATCATCTATTATATTTATGTTATCATTTAACTCATCTATTTCAACAATCAAAAGAAGTTGAATTTTATCTTCTTGAATTATTGGATAGAACTTAGTGTAATCAGCATCGTTATTAGACAATGGTACTCTAAATTCTTCTGGTATATCTATGTAAGAAATTGTTGTAATACTTTTTTCGTTTAAATATTCAACTAATTTAAAATCATATGTATCCTGAGTTTGATTTTTTAAGTAATCTAATAGTTTTATTATTTTTTTATTATCATGATCAATATAGAAAATATCATATAATTTAATATTCATTAAATTATATAAATCTTCTATAACGTTATCTATGAGTCTAAAAATATTAGGTATAGTTACTAAATTATGTATAATTGTTGTAAGTTGATTAAACAGTAATTGCAATTTCTCAAGTTTTTCATATGTTGTTACTTTTTCCGTAACATTAACAACAAATATTGCTACTTCATCATTTTCATCTATATCATAAGCTAAAGATTGGATATATTTTATATTTTCTTCAATTTTAATTTCTTTTGTTCCTATAAATAGATTTGTTAAAAACTGGCTCGTGGAATTATTCAAATTGTATAAATCATAAATTGATTTTAAAGATGAATCAGCAACAGGAATATTAAATATTTGGTAAAATACTTCATTAGCTTCTTTAATTGTTCCCAAATTTCTATCAACAAGTGCATAACCCAATATTTTTTGATTTTTAAAGAAATTTAAATAAAGGCTATTTTTTCTATTTTCATGATATAAATTACTGAAATTTTTCAGTAATTCTTCTATAGCTTCATTAAGCTCAGTATTCAAATATTTTTCATTTGCTTGAAATGGCTTGAAATTAAAATCTATTTTGAATTTTTTTAGTTTTGTAATTAATAATTTAAGTTGATTATTAATGCTACTTTTAACGAGTAAATAAAAAACTCCCAAAAGAATTAAAATAAAAACAATATTTAAAGTAATTCCCAAAATACTTGAATCAAAACTGCTTTTTTCAAGAACGTTTTTATAATATCCTGTAAAAACAACCAAACTATCATTATAAAGACTATTTAGAGGAATTTGTATTGGTATATTTTGAGAAACTGAATTACTATTTTGATACTCATAGTCTTTTTGAATTGACTTAAAATGAAAATTTACAAATCCATAATTTTTTTCTAAATAATTCTTATCAATTAGCTTGCATATAATAACTGTACCTAAATAATTATTATTTTCAAATATTGGATAAATATAAGAATATACCAAACTATTGTTGAGTATTACATAACCGTTGTAGGGTAAAGTAAATTTCTTTTTATCTTGCAACAAATAATCAGGATTATAGATTTTTAATATTTCTGTTGTTTTAATATATTGTTGTATAAGTGGACTTATATAATAAAACAAAATTTTTTTATTCGGATTATATAAAAGTACAACATCAACAGGAGAAGCAATTTCTATATTTTTTTCTTCTTTATCTTTATTCAAAAGATTTTTTACATAATTTGATTGAGCAAATTTTATAGCAAAACTATCAATGATTTCTATATCCTTATTCCAATTAGAGGTAATTTCTTCATATTTACTATTTATAAAATTTTCTATTAAAGAATTTTTTCTACTTTGAAACAAAAGATAATGCGAAACGATAATAGTAAAAACAACAATAATAAGCAATAACAATATTTTTTTTGAAAATTTATCTCCCAAAACCATACAAAACCCTTGAATTTGAATATTATGTTTTTAGAATATACAAATAAAACTATTAAATTAAAATATTAATTTTACAAAAATTTATGAAAGAATAAAATTTAAAATAATTATTTTAAGAACATAAAAAATTAAATTTAGGAGAACTCTAATGCACACTGAAAATTTAAACTTCGATACCTTGTGTATACATGCAGGTATCGGAGATTATGAATTTGGTCCAGTAATACCACCAATTTATCAAACTTCAACTTTCCATTTTGAAAACGCTCAACAAGGAGCTGATATCTTTTCTGGAAAAATGAAGGGTTATAACTATACAAGAATGAATAACCCTACAATCGAAGCTATGGAAAATTCAATTGCAGCACTCGAAAATGGCTATAAAGCTCTTGGCTGTGCGAGTGGAATGGCATCAATTCATACAATATTTGCAGGTTTATTAAAATCTGGTGATCATGTTGTAGCTTCTCAAAGTTTATATGGACCAACTATCACACTTTTAGATACAATTTTTAGTAGATACGGTATAGAATCTACATTTATTGATCCCGCTGATTCAAATTTATTAGAAGCAGCTGTAAAAAGAAAAAATACTAAAATAGTTTATATTGAAACACCAGGCAATCCTATATTAAATATTTGCGATATTGAGGAAATTGCTAAAATTGCTCACAATAACGGTGCTCTACTTGTTGTTGATAATACTTTTATGAGCCCCGCATTACAAAAACCACTACAACTTGGAGCAGATATTGTTTTACATAGTATGTCTAAATATATAAATGGCCATGCAGATGTTATCGCTGGGATAATAGTTGTTAAAAATGAAGAACATTATACCTTATTAAGAAAAACTTTAAATCAAACAGGTGGAGTAATAGACCCTTTTAACTCTTTTTTGATACATAGAGGGGTAAAAACTCTATCATTAAGAATGGAGAGACATAATTATAATGCACAAAAAATTGCAGAATATTTAAATAAACATGAAATGATAGAACGTGTATATTTCCCTGGTTTACAACATCATCCCGGAAAGCATGTTCACGATAAGCAGGCAAGTGGGCCAGGTGCTGTTATCTCCATTGAAATTAAAGGTGGTATAAAAACTGGGATTGAACTTTTAAATAATTTAAATATATTCCAGTTAGCTGTAAGTTTAGGAGGAGTTGAATCTTTAATCCAGCATCCTGCAAGCATGACTCACGCTTCAGTACCAAAAGAATTGAGAGAAAAAAGTGGAATTACTGATGGATTAATCAGAATTGCTGTGGGAATAGAAGATATTAACGATCTTTTAAATGATTTAGAACAAGGTCTTAAAAAAGCAAAAGCTATTTTATAAAATGAAAGCAGGTAAATCAAACCTGCCTTTTTTTATTCTATTTCAAGGTAAACAACTGTTTGATTTAGCAATATATAAGCAATTTCTCCAAATGTAGAAGGTCCAAAAAATTTTGATATTTTTTTCCCTTCCATATTTGAATACTTATAATTCAATATACAGTTACAACTATAAATAGGGTCCGCAGAAATATTCTCAATAGATTGAAATTCTTTTACATAATCTTCGGTTAAATAAGATAAGTAATACTCTACATTCTTAAAAACTGGTGCATAAAAACGAACTATATCATTATCAATTTCCTTTATACTTACATTTACATACATACCATAATAATTAGCTACAATTGGATTTTCTTTATTAAAAGATTCTTCGTTGATAAATTCATCCAATTTTCTTTTTTTACCATTTACTAATACCTCAGAAGCTTCAAATCCATCACTTAAAAATTCTAATTTATATTCTAAATTAGGTTTAAACAAATTTATGATATTTATCTTCGCTTGTGTATCTGATGGTAATTTACAATGCATAACTACAGATTTTTGTGAACTAGAAGTTAAATTTTTCCCATTATAGATTTTTGAAACTTTACTACCACTACAATAGCCTGCAATCCACCCTATAATTGGATGTGTAAATATTCCTTCTATTTTCAAAGCATTTTGAGCATAATTAAAATGGAATTTACTTAAATAAGGTACAATTACAATCGAGAAACCGTTTTCATATGCATTTTCAGGAATTAATTTAATATGATTGTGAGAATACTCTTCAATTTTTATATCTAATGCATTTGCTGGAATTTCGTTAACAAATAATTTTTCATCTGTTGTTATACCACCCTCAATATCCAAAAACGAATCACTAGTTCCACCTATCCAGTTCCCTTGAGGTAATTGTTCTAATAATTTGCTACAACCAGCAATAATTAAATTTTTACCTTTTTCTATTTGTTCTTTAGTTTCTTCTAATGTTAATAATTTACGAATTGGTTTAATTCCTAAAAGTATTATCAAATCTTTATACAGAAATTTTTCATATGTTATAAAAAAGTTATATACTTCGTCAATTGCTTTGTTAATATTTTCTTCTGAATTATCAAGATATGTCATAAGATTTAATCTTTTAATAAGTAATCCAGCTACCTGGAAATTAAAATTATGATTAATTTTGCCTGTTACTAATTGTTTCCAAAAAATGTCATCTTTTTGTGGTATCATAATTTTCTCTTATTAATTATTTATAAATTAAATATACTAATATTAATTTAATTATGCAAATAATTTTTATTAATATTTATTATATCACATTATTATTATCATATAGTTATATTAAATGAGATTTATTATTATTTAAGTTATAAATATCATTTTTAAAATAAATAAATCGGCTAAATTGATATTCCCCTTAAAATTATTCATTTCAGGTAAACTCTTTTTAACCGATTTTATACAAATTTTAATTTAATGTTTTTATTGTTGTGTAATTTATAAAAAATTACGAAAACAAATCATTTTACAATAAAGTAATTTTACTTTAAATATAATATTTTATGGGTTTTTCTCTGCAAAGTATTATTGATTTCAACAAAATAAACTCCAGTTGCTAAATTACTTGCATTAAAATCAATATTATACTCTCCTTTTACTTGAAATCCTTCGTATAATGTTTTTATTTGTTTGCCTGAATTATCATATAAAACTATTTTTAAATAACTATTAACTGGAATTTGATAAACAATTTTGGTTGTAGGATTAAACGGGTTTGGATAATTTTTGATTGTTATGTCATACCGATTTTTTAATAAATTATTTTCTATAGCAACAAGTGGAGGGCTTGGAATATCTATAAGTTTATAATAAATCTCATCATGCCCTGTACGGTTATCAATCCAGGCAACTGCCGCTTTATTATCAACAAACTGCATATTAAAACTATTAGGATAAAGTGAATCTCTTGATACTTGGTTATCCGTTTTATTCCAGTTAATACCATCTTTTGAAGAACCTATCTGAAAATTCAAACCATCTGTAAATAATTTAACAATAGTTCCATCATCTTTCATATCAAAAACAGTATGATAAAATTCGTAAATTGTATCAATTTGAGCAAAATAATCCCAGTTATTCCCCAAATCAGTTGATTTGTAAATAAACGTACCACCCATCCATTCATGATTTGGATCATTATTACCAAATTGCATCTGTAAATAGGAAATTGCAGCATATATATCGCCATTAGGCATAATTTTAACCCATGATTTTTCAACATTTGTAAAGCCATTATCGTTATCAAACCTTAATATCTCATAGGGTTGCGAGAAAGTTTGTCCGCCATCCGATGATAGTACACAATAAACTTTACCAATTTGAGATGAATAATATACAATTGCAACATAGTTTTGCTCATTAATTTTTCTTGCATAGATACTAACAGCTTCTTCTGAATTTGTATCCCCAATTTCTTTTCTGGTTATTCCAGCATCGTTACTAAACATTAACTTTCCTGTTCCACCCTGATTTTTGAAAATATACCATAAGTGATAAAAATTACCATTGTTATCAACAACAATATTTGGAAGATCTTTTCTCAAAGACAACCAATTTATTTGTTCAACTGTATCTATAAATATTTGTGTTGGCCAATTATTACCTCCATTAGTTGAGAAAAAAGTATAATAATTATAACCAGTATGAACCCAATCTATACAGCTAGAATAAACATTATTATTAAAAGCTGATATAGATACACAGTAAGGTCCCCATTGATTGGGATACAAATATATTGGATTTGATATAGGAGATGTTGGACCTGTAACAGGAAACTTATAATATCTGTAATTAGTGGCATATGTTAAATGGACATATCCATTTGATATTGCCATTTTGGGTGCTTCTACAGAATAGCCATTCATATCGGTTACTCGTAGTTCTTGTGCATATAGAATTATACACAAAAGTAGTGAAATAATTGTTTTTTTCATAAATACCCCCATTCTTGGTTTAATATATAAAAATTATTACCTAATAACAAATTTATTTAAAATAAAAAAGGGGAGAAACTCCCCTTCTTATTAAATTACAGAACTTTTTAATAACTATGCTCATCTAATTTAGTTTTCCCTCTAAAAACACGATATATTACAGTAGTATAGGCAATAACAAGAGGCATACCTATTAATGCTATTATAAGCATAATACCGAGAGTTTTTTGAGAAGACGCAGAATTATAAATATTCAAATTATATTCAGGATTTATTAATGAATTAACAAAATTTGGGAACATACCTATTGCAAATGTTATCATATTTAATAATATCGATACAGCAGACATCATAAATGCCCTAAAATTCAATCCACTCTTATGATATTTCATCATGAGTAAAATAAATATCAAATTAATTATAGGTAAGAGATAAAAAACAGGATAATCATTATAGTTTTTCAACAAATGTTTTTGAGTAAATAGAGTTACAATATTAAGAATTAGGAAAAGTACTAAATAAATATAATAAAATAAATTGTATTTGCCATTAAGCAATTTATACAACTCACCTTCTGTTCTATAAAGTGCATAATTAAATCCATGCAAAATAATTAAAGATAATCCTGTTAATCCTACAATAAGAGAATATGGATTTAATAAACTTAAAAATGAATTTGTAATTTCTTTATTACCTTCCAACATAACTCCATAAGCAACATTACCTAAAGCAACAGGGAACAATAAGGCTGCTATTGTGGAGGATAATGAAAACAAATTATCAAAAATACTTCGCCATTTAGGACTTTCAACCTTGCTTCTAAATTCTATTGCTGTTGCACGAAAAATTAACAAAGCCAAAACAAGAATCAATGCTGTATAAAAGCCCGAAAAAACAGACGCATATACTTCTGGAAATGCTGCAAATAAAGCACCTCCACCCGTCAAAAGCCAAACTTCATTACCATCCCAAACTGGAGCAATAGAATTAAGTAGTATTCTTTTATCAGTATCACTTTTTGCAAAAAAACTTACAAACCCTACACCTAAGTCGAATCCATCAAGAATTGCGTAACCTGTTAATAAAACTGCAATTAGTATAAACCAGATTATATTGAGTTCCATGGCATTTTCTCCTTATTTTTCTACAGTTATTTGTTGTACAGGACCAGATTTAACTTTCTTTATTATAATAAATGTAAGGAGAGCGAGTAAAATCAAATATATTATTGTAAAAAGAACTATAGAAAATATGACCTGTCCGGCATCTAAAACAGGAGAAAATGCATCTTTTGTTTTCATTAACCCATAAACTACCCAGGGTTGTCTACCTACTTCGGCTGTTATCCAACCTGTTTGATTAGCAACATGAGGTAAAATAAAAGAAGGTATCAATATTTTAAGGAACCAGTTAGTTTTATCAATTTTATCTTTCCAAACTAAATAAACACCCAATAAGGAAATTGCTATCATCAAAAATCCTAATGCTACCATTATATGATAACTTTGAAATACAAAATTCACAGGTGGTCTTAAATCTTCAGGAAAAGAATTTAAACCTTTAACAGGATAATTAAAATCTCCTGCAATCAAAAAGCTTAGCATTCCTGGCACTCCAACACCATAAACTTTTTGATTAACCTCATCAACCCAACCAAATAAGTATAAAGTGCCAGGTGCTAAAGTATCAAAATGCGCCTCAACAGCTGCTAATTTTGCAGGTTGATGTTTTGCAATCATTTGAGAATTACTATGACCACTGGCAAGCTCAAGCAATGAAACTACAGCAGTAAAAATCATGGCTATTTTCATCATTTTTTTAGCGTGTTCAATATGCTGTTTTTTTAGCAAATAATAAGCAGCAATACTTATCATAAAAAAGCCACCAGTCATAAATGATGCTAATATAGTATGAATTAGCCTATCAACTGTTGAGGGATTAAAAACCATTGCCCAGAAATCAATTATTTCGGCTCTGAGTACTCCATTGTTTTCAACTATTCTATATCCTTGTGGAGTTTGTTGCCAGGAATTAGCAACTAATATCCAGAAAGCACTCAATATTGAACCTAATGAAACCATAATTGTTGAGAAAAAATGCATTTTCGGACTTACCTTATTCCAACCAAATAATAAAATTGCAAGGAAAGAAGATTCAAGGAAGAAAGCAAAAACTCCTTCAGCAGCTAATGGGCTTCCAAATACATCTCCCACAAAACGTGAATACTTAGACCAATTTGTACCAAATTCAAATTCCATAACAATACCAGTAGCAACTCCAACAGCAAAAATTGCAGCAAAGATCTTTACCCAAAATCTTACTAAGTCGTGATACACATTGTCTTTGGTTTTCAAATACATTCCTTGTAGAATAACAAGTAACACTCCCAATCCTATACTTATGGGAGGATACAAAAAGTGAAAACCAACTGTTAAAGCAAACTGAATTCTGGAAAGTAGTAATACATCCATAATAGCTCCTAATGACTTATTCTGTTTTTATATAAGTGGCCAATAGCCGCCCCAATTATTAAAATCATAGATGAATAGTAAATCCAAAATATAACAATAATAAATACTGCATAAGTTCCATAAATTCTACTAAATGTAGCAAATTTTATTAAATAATATCCAAAAATAAATTTTGCTACTAACCAGAAAAAAGTTGTATAAAAAGCACTTATCAACCTAACTTTTGCAGGTAAAAGTTTATGTGGGATAACAGTAAAAATTATATAAAATATACCCAATACGATTATAAAAGAAAAACTATAAATAAAAAAAGAATTTATTATAGGAATATGAAAAATATTTACAAATGGCAAAAGTTTGATAATTTTTAAAAATAATTCTATTATGGGAATTATCAAAATATATATAGCTAATAATAAGATAACAAGTATTATTAATAATACATCCCTTAATTTTACATAAATAAATGATTTCTTTACTTCAATTTCATAAGTTTTATTTAATACAACCGAAAGTGTATTAAAAAGACTACTTGCAGTTATAAATAACCCAACGCCTCCAATCCAACCAGCAGTATTTTTGAATGCGACAAATTCTCTTACTCTCTCCTCAATAATTTGTTCGATATATCTTGCAGTAGATTGATACGGAATTAAGTTCTCTACAAAATTAAAGATTTTATCTTGAACTACTTCATATGATAAAATATTACCTACAACAGCAAATATTATAAATATAAGAGGTATTACACATGTTAGTATATTAAAGGTAATTGCACTTGCCATTAAAAATAAATTATCATTATCGATAATTTGATAAATTCCCATTAAGTAGTATTTTAAATTATTAAAAATTGATTTAAATTGATTTTTCAGCTTAAGTAATTTTCCCATATTTTATATAATTTTGATGTTGAATAAATATCTTTAGAACAATATATTGCAATTTCCTTAAATTTGCCAGCTTGATATAAATTACTAACTTCCATACCATTAGCATAATCTGTTTTAGGAGACTCAATTCCAAATGCATGGCAATAAAAATCTAAATTGAATTTTCTCAACTTACCATAAAAAGTAAATTCATCAAGTAAATCTATATGAGAAAATTTTTTATCAAATTTTGGTACTTTAATTTTATTTATTGCAGATCTAATTTTTAAGAAAGGAAGATCAAAATTTTTGCCATTAAAAGAAACAATTTTATCGGCTTTAGCAATTTTAGACCAAAAATATTCTAAAATTTCAGCTTCAGTGGAAGGTATAAACTTAAAACGTTTATCTGTATCATACCATACTTCTTGAGATTCTTTATCTTCATACAAGATAACACCTTTATCATAATTAATTTCATACATGCCTAATGTAATTATTTTTGCTGTATATGGATATAAAGAAAGATATCTAATATTTTCTTCAATTTTTTTTTGTTTTTCTAAAGGATCATCAATTTTTTCAGCGTATCTTTGAAGATATTCTTGTTGAGATGGAGTTAAAGCTTCAAAAGGAAAAGCTAAGGTTTCAATATCATACACAAATATCATAATCTTTTTAATGTTTTTTTAAATTTACAAAAAAAAACTATAATATGGAAAAAAATTATTTTTCTTTATTTAATAATTGGATAGCTTCTTTAGCGGCATTTTGTTGGGCAATTTTTTTGGATTTACCTATACCATTTCCATATTTCTTATTCCCAATATATAAATAAACTTCAAAATATTTTTGGTTATCAGCATCTAAATGTTCATACGTTTCATATTGCGGCATAGGTAGTTTTCTAGAATTAATAATCTCAAGAAGACGACTTTTATAATCAGTATCAATCAGATGTATATTATTTTCAAAAGCTTTAAATAATATTTTATGCAATACAAAATCATAAACTATTTTATACCCTAAATCTAAATATACTGCACCAATAAATGCTTCTAATGCATCGGGAAGGATATTTTCAAGGCTAAAATTGGATGAAGACAATAGATTTTTATTGATAAAAATATATTCCTGGAAATTAAGCCCTAAAGCAATTTCATAGAGAAAATATTTATTTACAATTCTAGCACGATATTTTGTTAAATTTCCTTCAGTTTCTAAAGGATATTTTTTAAATAGGATATCTGCAACTACTAAATCTAATACAGCATCTCCAAGAAACTCTAGTCTCTGATTACTCTGAATATTTTTCTTTAAATCAGAATATGATTTATGAGTGAAAGCTTCTATGAAATAATTTTCGTTTTTAATACGATGTCCAAGAATAAACTGAGTATGTTCAATAACTCTTTTCCGGGCTTTTGTAGTAATTTGATTTTTAACCCGGAAAAGATTAAATATTTTATTCAGCATATTTCTTAAAGAGAAGTGAGACATTATGACCACCAAAACCAAAACTATTACTTATAGCATAATTAACTTCTTTTTTAATAGCAGAATTTGGACAATAATTCAAATCACATTCTGGATCAGGAGTTGTAAGGTTAATTGTAGGAGGAATAATTCCTTCCTTAATTGTTAAAACAGTTGCAATAGCTTCAACAGCTGCAGCAGCACCGAGCAAATGACCTATCATAGATTTATTCGATGAAATAACTAATTTATAAGCATGATCACCAAATACTTTTTTAATTGCTGCAGTTTCAGATGCATCGTTTAATGGTGTCGATGTACCGTGAGCGTTGATATAGTCAACATCTTCTGGTTTTATACCGGCATCATCAATAGCCCATCTTATTGATTTTGCTTGGCCAACTCCACCTGGAGCAGGAGCAGTAATATGATAAGCATCAGCACTCATCCCTGCACCAATAATTTCAGCATATATTTTAGCACCTCTTCTTTTTGCATGTTCTAATTCTTCAAGAATAAGAATTCCACCACCTTCTCCCATAACAAAACCATTTCTTTCCTTATCAAACGGTCTTGAAGCTTCTTTAGGTCTATCATTCCAAGTTGAAATTGCTCTTAGTGAATTAAAACCTCCAACCGCCATTGGTGTGATAACAGCTTCGGAGCCTCCGGAAACAATTATATCAGCAGAGCCTCTTTGTATTAAATAAAAAGCATTAGCTAAAGCATGAGCTGCTGTTGCACAAGCAGATGTAGTAGCATAATTTGGCCCGGAAAAACCGTATTTTATAGAAATATGGCCTGCAGCTATATCTGCTATCATCATAGGTATATAAAAAGGGCTAATTCTTTGCGGACCATTTTTAAACATCACTTCATGTTGTTCCTCACTAGTTTTTAGTCCGCCTATTCCACTACCGAATACAACTCCAACTCTATTTTTATCAATTTCTTCATGATTTATATTTGAATCTTTAATAGCTTCATCTGCAGCAACCAAGGCAAATTGTGCAAATAAATCAAGAGTTCTAACTTCTTTTCTATCAAAATGGTCTTCAGGATTATAGTTTTTTACTTCAGCAGCAAATTTAGTTTTTACATCTTTAGGATCAAATCTAGTAATAAAATCTACGCCGCTAACACCATCGCATAAATTTTTCCAATAATCAGAAACATTATTACCTATTGGAGTAATAGCTCCAATACCTGTAATAACAACTCTTCTTTTCATGTTAAACCTATCAATTATTTAAAAATTAACTGCCGGTAAAATACCGACAGTTTATATAGATTTAGGCAAGTTTACTTTTGATGTATTCAATAGCAGAACCAACTGTTAAAACTTTTTCTTGATCTGCTTCATCTATTTTGATGTTGAATTCGTTTTCAAAAGCCATAACTAATTCAACAACATCAAGAGAATCAGCACCTAAATCATTTGTAAAAGATGCTTCTGGTGTGATTTGTGATTCTTCGACACCTAATTTGTCCATGATAATTTCTTTTACTTTTGCTTCAACATCCATTTTTGAACTCCTATTATTTGTTAATGGATAAATTCTTTTTTTTACATAGACATACCGCCATCTACGGCAATAGTCTGACCTGTTATATAATCTGCATATTCTGAACATAAAAAGACTACTGCTTTTGCAACATCGGCAGGTTTACCTGGCCTCTTTAAAGGAACTTTATTAAGAATATCTTCTTTTATCTTATCTGGTAATGCTTCGGTCATATCTGTGATAATATAACCTGGTGCGATACAATTAGCGGTTATATTTCTGCTTGCTAATTCCTTAGCAATTGATTTTGTAAAGCCAATTACTCCTGCTTTTGAAGCACAATAATTTGCTTGTCCAGGATTTCCAAAAAGTCCTACAACAGAAGTTATATTTATAATTCTACCAAAACTTTGTCTCATCATCGGTTGAATACATGCTTTTGAGTAATTGAAAACACTTTTTAAATTAGTATCAACAACCGTATCGAAATCATCTTCAGACATTCTTAACAACAAATTATCCTTTGTAATACCTGCATTGTTGACTAAAATATCAACGCCGCCAATTTTTTCAATAGTGAATTTCACTATTTTCTCAGCATCTTTTAAAGATGCTGCATCTGCTTGCATACCGTAAACTTGTACTCCATAAGCTTTTGCTTCTCTTTCTAAATCTTTTGATTCATTACTGGACTTTCTATATGTAAAAACAACATTACAACCATGCTTTGCAAGCTCAAGAACTATCGCTCTACCAATTCCTCTAGTTCCACCAGTTACAATGGCTCTTTTGTTTTTTAAGTCAATCATAATTACCCAATTTTTATTTTTGTTATTTTTTCAACGAGTTGTTTTTCTTTTTTACAAGCTAATCCAACCGGTATATCAACATAATAACGATTACTGCATCCACCAATTCTATTTATATGATATTCATCAATTGATATTGTATTATTATCAATTGTATAGGGGAATATTTTACAATAAAAAGGTTTAATCTTATTTTTACCCGCTTCTTCAACGATTTGCAAAGAACAACATGACTTTTTATTAAGAAAAACACACTTTTTCAAATAAACTTGCGTTCCACTTGCAATACCTGACGGCATACTCATATCTTCAACATATTCATCAAACCATTGACTACTATCCTTATTCTGTGTTTCATCCATAACAGATATTATTTCATCACGATATCTAAGAATATTTTCTACTTCTAATTTATCTAATATTACTCCATAATAGCAGCACTTACCACCACAAACTAACAAATCACATTTTTCAGGGAATAAAACTTCATTTGTATTACTATCTATTGTTAAATTACCAAATGTATCGAGATATATTTCTTCCATTACTTTTATATAAAGTTTACCAAGTCTACAGCTTTATCAATATTATAGCAATTTGCAGCTGGTTCAATTTTCTTAACTAAACCGGTTAAAACTTTTCCTGGCCCTATTTCATAGAAATCAGTAAAACCATCTTTGATCATATTAATTATTGTATCAACCCACAAAACAGGTGCTGTAACTTGTTGATATAGTAATTCTTTAATTTCATTTTTATCAGTAACAGGTTTAGCTGTCACATTGGCATATACAGGAATTTTAGCGTCACTAAATTCAACTTGATTTAATTTTTCAAGTAAAATCTCTTTAGCACTTTGCATTAAAGGTGAATGGAAGGCGCCACTTACTGGAAGCTCTTTAACAATTTTTGCACCAGAACTTTTAGCAATTTCCATAGCTTTTCTTACACCAACAACAGAACCAGATATTACAGTTTGAATTTGGGAATTAAAATTAGCACATTGGACAATTCCAGCATCTTTAGCCTGCTCCACAACTTTCTGACAATCTTCAATAGATAATCCTACAATTGCTGCCATAGTACCAGGATTTTCTTCACCAGCTTTTTGCATTGCTTGCCCACGATAACGCACTAATTTAATAGCATCCTCAAATTTTAAAGTACCATTAGCAACTAAAGCAGAATATTCACCAAGTGAATGTCCAGCCGTAGCATCAGGCTTTATTTTATTTATCAAACTATATAAAACAACTGAATGCAAAAATATTGCTGGTTGCGTAAATTCAGTCTGCTTAAGTAATTCTTCCGGTCCTTCGAACATAATTTTCTTTAAATCAACACCTAACAAATCATTTGCCTTATCTATCAATTCTTTTGCAGTATTATAATTTTCATAAAGATCTTTTGCCATACCAACATATTGAGAACCTTGTCCTGGAAACAATAAAGCTATTTTACCCATTTTTTTCAAGCCCCCATACTAAATAAGCAGAACCCCATGTATAACCTGCACCAAATGCTGCAAGTATTAATTTATCACCTTTTTCCAATTTTCCATCATGGTAATATTCATATAAACAAGATGGAATTGTTACAGATGTGGTATTACCATATTTATGAATATTCAACATTACTTTATCGTAATCTATTTTAATTTTATTTGCCGTAGCATCTATTATTCTTTTGTTTGCCTGATGTGGAACTAAATATGCTATATCATTAGATGTTAAATTATTCTTTTTCATTATTTCTTCAGCAATATCTGCCATAGCTGTTACAGCCACTTTAAATACATTTTGTCCTTCTTGATGAACATAGTGCATTTTTTTATCTACAGTTTCATGAGAAGCAGGATTTAAACTACCTCCACCTGGCATAAACAAAAAGTCTTTACCTGAACCATCTGCCCTTAGAATAATATCCATTACACCTATATTAGCATCCTCTGAAGGCTCAAGCAATACAGCTGAACCTGCATCCCCAAATAAAATACAAGTATTTCTATCTTCATAATTAGTTATTGCCGACATCTTTTCAGCGCCAACCAATAAAACTTTCTTGTATCTACCAGATTCAATAAAGGAAGTAGCAACTTGCAATCCATACAGGAAACCAGAACAAGCTGCATTTACATCAAAAGCAAATGCATTCTTTGTATTAACTTTATGCGCTATTAGACATGCTGTACTAGGAAAGTTCATATCCGGAGTTACGGTAGTACAAATAATAGCATCTATTTCTTCGGGTGCAATGTTATGCTTTTTCAATAAATCTTCCACAGCTCTTGCCCCTAAATCACTAGCAGCACCATTTTCTAATATTCTTCTTTCTTTTATTCCGGTACGTGTAGTGATCCACTCATCAGTGGTTTCTACAATGCTTTCAAAATATTTGTTATCCAGTACTTTTTCAGGCACATAAAAGCCTAAAGCAGTAATGGTTGCTTTAATAGTGTTTGAAGATATCAAAGGATTACTCCTCAATTGTTAGTATATTCCAATAAGCCTTTTTCTATTTTTTCTGTAATAGCTTTCTGCTTCATTTCATACGCTCTTAAAATCATATTTTTAATAGCTAAAATACTACTCGAACCATGCCCAATTATTGATATCCCATTAACACCTAACAATGGCACTCCGCCATAAGTTTGATAATCAAATTTTTTATACTCTTTACGTATAAAAAACCTGACTAGCAACAAAGCTGGTATCAATAAGGGATTGGTTTTAGCAGCTTTTTTTATCATAGATTTGAAGAGCGCATAAATACCTTCTCCAAATTTCAACACAATATTTCCTACAAAACCATCACAAACTACAACATTAACAGTTCCTTTGGTAATATCTCTACCTTCAACATTACCAAAGAAATTGATTTTCGCTGATTTCAACATCGCAAAGGCTGTTTTTGAAACATCATTACCCTTTTTATCTTCTTCTCCAACACTTAGCAACCCAACCGAAGGATTATCTATATCATAAATCTCTCTGACAAATACAGTTCCCATTATAGCAAATTCAAGCAAATTGATTGGCTTACAATCAACATTAGCCCCTACATCAAAAATAGTTGTCACACCACTTTCTGATGGCATAAATGTACCAATCGTTGGCCTTGTACATCCCTTAACTCTTCCCAAAATTAATGTCGATGCTGCCATCACTGCACCAGTATTACCGGCACTAACAAATGCACATGCTTTTCGTTCTTTTACTAACTTTAGACCTATTACAATAGAAGAATTTTGCTTATTTTTTACAGCATCGGCAGGCTTATCTTCCATTGTAATGACCTCAGGAGCATCTACAATATTTTCTTCTGGGAATTTATAATCCTTTATCTTAGCAAGCTCTTCTTTTATTTTATCTTTCTGTCCAACTAATAGAACTTCGATATTTCGATTTTTTTTAATAGCTTCTATTGCTCCTAAAACAACATTATGGGGAGCAAAGTCACCCCCCATAGCGTCAACCGCAATTAAGCATTTATTATCTGCCATAGCAAATACTTTTATACTTTTGGTAACATAACTGATTTACCAGCATAATATCCACAAGCTGGGCAAGCTCTATGAGCTAATACTGGTTCGCCACAATTTGTACATGTACTCAATGTTGGAGCAACTGCCTTATAATGTGTTCTTCTTTTGTCTCTTCTTGACTTAGACCATTTTCTTTTTGGATTTGGCATCTTATCTATCCCTATATTTTTAGTTTATGAAAATTTTATTTTTTTTAATTCATCCCATATAGGATTTGTACTTTCTTCTTTACATTCGCATTGTTCAACATTCAAATCTTTTCCACATCTTGGACATAAACCTAGACATTCTTCTTTACAAATATGCTGCATCGGAAAGCTTAAGATAATATAATCTCTAATATCATTCGTTATATCAATATATTCACTTTCTTCATCAATATATTTTGTATTATCATCTAATTCATTTTTCTTTGAATTGCTAAATATAAAGTACAGTTCAAATTCACTCTTTGTTCGATTTACAAATTCAACCAAACATCTATCGCAAGCAACAGTATATTCAACTTTTACAATATTTTTAAGAACTATTTGACTATCTGTTTTTTCTAATTCAATTTCAAGATTATATTTGCCAACATAATCCTTTATTTCAAGTTTTTCCAGCTCTTGCTCATCTTGAAATTTATAATGACCATTTTTTAATTTTTTTATAAAAATTTTCATAAAGTGATTTTAAAAATAAATAATTTTTTTAAATTTTCAAAAATCAAAAAAATTTGCAAACTAATTAGCAAAAATTTTTGCTAAAAAGCAAATTAATTTTTTTTTACATAAAATTTTACGACTGAGTGTTCATTCATTATTCTAACAAGTGTTTAGATACTGCCAACATACAATTTTCACCATCTATTGCCGCAGAAACTATTCCCCCAGCATAACCTGCCCCTTCACCGGCTGGAAAAAGATTTTCAATATTTGAACAATATTTATTTTTATCTCTCACTATTCTTATTGGGGAACTTGTACGACTTTCTGGTGCAATCATTGTTCCTTCGTTTGTAAAATACATAGGCATCTTGTGCTTAAGCTGAAGTAACCCCTCCCGTAAAGCAGTAACAACAGCTTTAGGAAACAATTCATACAATGGCCCCGATACAATACCAGGAACATATGAAGTTTGATTTAACTTGCTACTTAATTTTTTATTGTAAAAATCAACTATTCTAATTGCTGGTGCTTTTTGGCTTTTTGTAACTTCCCACATTGTTTTTTCAATCATCTTTTGATACTCTAAAGCTGCAAATGGACCATGTTTTTCGAATTCTTTCCAATCTTTCTCATTAATTTCTGTTACAAAACCAGCATTGGCATATTTATAATTTCTCCTTGAGGGGGACATTCCATTTAAAACAAGTTCTTCTTGCGATGTTGAGGCTGGAACAATAATCCCACCCGGACACATACAAAAAGAAAAAACCGCTTTTTCTTTAGTCTGTAATACATAATTATAATATGCTGGAGGCAAATATTCACTTCTTGTATCACAATGATATTGAATTTTATCAATCAACTCTTGGGGATGTTCAATCCTTACTCCTATTGCATAATTTTTGGGCTCAATTTTAGCTCCAATTTTATTCATCAAATAATAAATATCTCTAGCAGAATGGCCTGTTGCTAAGATTACTGCTTTGGTCGAATAATCCCCTTTTGTAGTTATAATTTTTATAATTTTATTATTATGTGTTACAAAATCAACTACTCTTTCGTTAAAATGAATTTCTCCGCCTTTTGCAAGAATTAACTCACGCATACTTTGAATAATTTGGGGAAGTTTATCTGTACCAATGTGTGGCCTTGTATTTACTCTAATATCTCTATCTGCACCGTGTTGAATAAAAATTTCAAGAATCTTTTTAACATCTCCTCGCTTATTAGATCTTGTATACAATTTACCATCGCTATAAGTTCCTGCTCCTCCTTCACCGAAACAATAATTTGAATCTTCATTTACTATATTAAATTGCATTACATTTCTTAAATCTTTACGACGAGACCTAACATCCTTTCCTCTTTCAAATATTATCGGCTTGATACCTAACTCTAACGCCTTTAATGCTGCAAAAATTCCTGCTGGGCCAAATCCAATTATTGTTACAGAATGCGAAGATTTTTCTACATTTTTATAATCTATTTTATAATCTTCATCTTGAAACTTTTCGTTAATAAATACATTGTAGTTTAATCTATAAACCGGATATTTCCCTCTTGCATCTATTGAGCGTTTAACTTCTTGCAAATAAGTTATATCTTCCAAAGAACATTGCAATTTTTTAGAAATTATTTCTTTAACAAAATTTTTATTACCATATTCTTCTGGATCTAACGCAATATCAATATTTTTTATCATAATTAAGCAGGAACTACATTTATCATTGGATTAACTTCTCTCTGCAATAAATTTTGTATAGCGATTAAAGTTCCTCGTATTGAACTCGGACAGCTACCACAGGCACCTAAATATTTTATATGCAATGTATAACCATCTAAACTAATAATTTCCAAACTTCCACCATCATTTGCAAGGGCAGGAATTACTTGTTCTTCGATAACATTTCTAATTTGTCTTAATAACTCACCTTCATTTTCTTTTGCAGCTTCAAAATTTTCCGCTGGAATTAAATTTTTATCAAAAGAATTGACAAATTCAATTATTTTCTTCTGGATATCCTTCCATTGAAAACTTTCTTCTTTTTCAATTGTAATAAATTTATTCATATAAAAAACTGTTTTAACACCTTCGATACTCATCAATCCAAAAGCAAAACTATCATTAGCAGCATCATTTTTGGTTTTATAAAATCTTGTTTCTTTTTCTAAAAGTTGTGTATCAAGAACAAATTTCAAAGCATTTGGATTTGGGCTTAATTCGCAATCTATTATTTTCATTTTTGCCTCCATTAAATTTTTTTTTATATTTTATAATAATGATTTAATTCTTCCACCATCAACAACAAAAGTTTGGCCAGTAATATAAGATGCCTGTTCCGAGCAAATAAAAGTTGCTAAACTTGCCAATTCTTCAACTGTTCCAATTCTACCTGCTGGTATTTCAGATGTTATTGCTTTTACAATTTCATCATATGATTTCCCTTCTGTTGCCATCCTGTTTTTTATTAAAGATTCTATTCTTTCAGTAAAAATATAACCAGGTGCTATATTATTTATTGTTATTCCATATTTTGCAACTTGATTACTTAAAGTTCTATTATAAGCTGTAACTCCACTTCTAAAAGTATTTGATAAAATTAGATTATCTATCGGTTGTTTTACAGCAGATGATGTTACGGTTAATATCCTACCCCATTGATTTTCAATCATTATGGGAATAACTAATTTAGTCAATTTTATTACACTTTTTAATAATTGATTATAAGCTTTGTCCCAATAATCTTCATCGAAATCTAAAAAATAACCTGGCTTAGGACCGCCATAATTTATCACTAATATATCAATTTTTTTAAATTTTTCAATAACACTTGATACTAAACTTTCAACATCTGCAGAATTGTTTACATCACATTTTTTTGCATAAACTTTATCATCGAATAATACATTTAATTCCCTATAAGTTTGTTGTAAATTTTCATCGTTACTTGATGAAACAATAACAGTTGCACCTTCTTGCAATAATTGTTTGGCTATGCCTTTACCTATGCCTTTCGAGGCACCGGTAACTACAGCAATTTTATTTCTTAAACCTAAATCCATTATTTCACCTTTAATTTATAATCTTCTTCTAAATCCTTTACCAAGAATTTCGTAAGCTTCGGTAATTATAATAAAAGCTTCCGGATCAATTTTTTTTACACTATCTGTTAAATCTGTTAATTGCTTTGTTGAAACTACTGTCATAATCAATTCTTTAGGAGTTTTTTTATATAACCCTTCAGCGTTAATTAAAGTTCCACCTCTATTGATTTTATACAACAATAATTCTCTTATCTCTTCCAATTTATTTTCAGAAATTATTATTACTAATCTTGCATAATCAATACCATCCATAATAGCATCAATTAAACGACTATATACAAAAATTAACATAACAGCATAAAAAGTTAATACTATTGCAGGTCTATCTACAGCCAGACCTTTAATTTTAATTACATAACCAGCAAAAGCTATTACAATCAAATCAATTACGAGTAAAACTTGGCCCGGTTTCATCCCAAATCTTTTAGAAAGAATTGATGCTATAATATCAGATCCAGCAGTAGTCCCCTTAAATTTGAATATTATCCCTAACCCAATTCCTAATAATACCGATCCAACAAGGACATAGAAGAAAAAATCACTGTTTTTAAAGAACAATATTTCAGGATATTGTGCTAGATTTGGCGTTTTTATAAAAGGTAATTGGCCTCTAAATAGATCTATAAAAATAGAAACCATCGTAAAACAATAAAAAGTTCTAAATGCAAATCGATTCCCTAACTCTTTTATACCCCACAAAAATAAAGGTAAATTTATCAACCAGGATACAACACCAACCGGCAGTTTTTGATTTGATAAATAGTGTATAGCCATAGAAAGGCCACTTGCACCACCAGGAACAACTCTTGCATCTAATAAAAATACTGCTATTCCCAATGACATTAAAATAGTGCCAATAGTAAGCATCAAATAATCGAATACAACAGGTCTATTTATCATGGTTTTTCAATAGTTATTTAAAATGGTAATTTTTTCCCACCTAAAAGATGGATATGTAAATGATATACTTCCTGCCCCCCATCAGGTCCACAGTTAACAACTATTCTAAAACCATTTTCTTTAATACCCATCATCTCTGCTACTTTGTTAACTGCATCAAACATTTCTCCCAAAAGTTGTGCATGCTTTTTACCATCAATATCGGTTAATTTTTCTATTTCTGTGGTTTTAGGAATTATTAAAATATGAATTGGGGCTTTTGGATTGATATCTTTAAAAGCCATGACAGTTTCTGTTTCATAAACTATATCTGCAGGAATTTCTTTTTTGACGATTTTTTCAAAAATTGTGTGTGCCATTTTAAATTCCTTTTTTATTTGTAAATTTAATATTTAATCTTTAATTTTCAAAATTAACTTTTTAGAGGACTTTATTATGTTAACACTTATTTATAATCCTGCTCAAATAATTACTTGCAACACAAACAAAAAAAACTACAAAAGAGGCAATGAAATTAATGATTTAGCACAACTTGAAAATTTCTCACTCTTAATTGAAAATGATATTATTAAAGATTTTATCCCAACAGCAAAAATAAATAAATCTAATTATGATATTATAATAGATGCAACTCAACAAATAATTACACCAGGATTAGTAGAAGCACACACTCACACTGTTTTTGCAGGTAATCGTTCAAATGAATTTGTTCTTAAACTGCAAGGTGCTACTTACGAAGATATTGCTAAAGCCGGCTGCGGAATTCTGTCAACTGTCTCTGCCATCGAAAAGGCCACTCTGAGTGAACTTTATAATTTATCCTATAAAAGAGTTTGGAATTTTATAAAGCAAGGTGTTACAACTTTAGAAATAAAAAGTGGCTACGGACTTTCAACAGAAAACGAAATAAAAATTTTAAAAGTAATTAATTCTCTAAAAAATACTATACCAATTGATATTATTCCAACCTTTTTGGGGGCTCATACATACCCAAAAGATTACAAAAATAATCATCAAAAATACATAGATATTATCATAAATGAAATGCTACCCCAAATATTTGATAATAATTTAGCAGATTTTTTTGATATTTTTTGCGAAAAAACAGCTTTTTCTCCTGAAGAAGCCGACTACCTATTTGATATGGCAAAAAAATTCAACTTAAAATTACGTATGCATTCTGAACAATTCAACTCAATCGGCGGGCTGGATATCGCTTTAAAACACAATGTTCATTCTATTGATCATTTAGAAGTGCTAACAGATGAAAATCTACAAAAACTTTGCAAATCAGATATTGTCGGAGTTGTTCTTCCGGGATGCTCGTTCTTTTTAAATTATGACTATGCGCCTGCCAAAAAGATTATTGAAAACAACGGTATTTTAGCTTTGGCCTCAGATTTTAATCCGGGCTCTAACCATATAAATAATATCTCAATGCTAATGGGAATTGCAGCTATCAAAATGAAACTTTCACCGGAAGAAATTCTTAATGCTTATACTATTAACGCAGCAAAAGCTCTGGATAAATCTAATAAAGTTGGTAGCCTTGAAATTGGAAAACAAGCCGATATTGCAATTTTTGATGTACAACATTACAATGAAATTATTTATAATTTAGGTTCAAATTTAATTTCAAAAGTTATTAAAAAGGGCAAAGTAATCTACTCTAACCATTAATTTATTATATCAGTTATTGGATTATTAAATTATTTCCTTTACAATTGAAGTTTTGCCGTTTGCCTTTAAATGATGTTTTGAATTTACAATATGAAATCATAATTTTAATTTTTAGTATCGTGGTTTAGTAACTTTTACTACTTTTGAGTTCTTTATAAAGAACTCAAAATATTTTGCGTCCTTTAAATGCCGTTTTAAAGAACATTATTCAATTTGTGTTCTTTAAATAGAACATAAGCTTTTTTATGTTCTTTAAATTGAGTTTTAAAGAACTCTAACCGTTTTGTAACTCACTTATAATTACAATACAAAAATTAACTATTCATAATATAATGAGTTATTTCTTAGGTAGCAACAAGGATTTAAAGAGAACTAATATAAACGAAGCTCGATTTTTAAGAAATTCAATGTCATCAGTATTGTCTATGATAATATCAGCATACTTTCGTTTTTCTTCATCAGGAATTTGGCTATTAATTCTCTTTAATATTTCTTCTTCTGAAAGGTTATTTCTTTGGGCTATTCTAGCAATACGATCTTTAATAGATGAATAAATTAAAATGATAAAATCGAACATTTCATCGAAATTTGCTTCATATATCAAAGCTGATTCAACAAAAATTATTCTATTATTTTCCTTTAATTTTTCAACTTTATTTTTAATTTCTTTAATAACCACTGGATGAACAATAGAATTTAATAATTTTAATTTTTCGTAATCATTAAAAACTAAATTTCCGAGAAAGCTCGCATTTATCTTTCCATCCTGATAAGCAATTTCACCAAACGCAGTTATAATATCATTTTTAACTTTTTCATTTTCAGCCATAATACTTTTTGCAAGGGCATCAGCATTTAATACTGGATATCCGTTTTTTTCCAAAATTTCGCAAAAAGTGGATTTTCCGCTACCTATACCCCCAGTTATTCCAACTACTAAGTGTTCGTATTGCATTTTCTTAACCAATTAATTATATTTGATATTTTAAGGTTTAAATTTATGAAAAAATTTCAATATTACCTTATAATTTTTTTCGGAATTTTCTTTATTTTTTCTGCACTTGCAAAACAATTTTCAATTGAATATTTTGAATTAACAATAAAGCAAATTATACCCCTTCCTAAAATTTACATTCAATTTATATCAAGACTTATCATCAGCTTAGAGATTACACTAGGTTTATTATTTCTTATAAAGTTTAACTTGAAATACTTTACAATTCCTGCTTCAATCATAATGTTATTTATTTTTAACTTTATACTACTCTATCAAGAAATTTTTTTAATTATCGAAAATTGTGGTTGTATGGGTGAATTATTACCTATCTCACCAATAACATCTTTAATAAGAAATATTTTATTTATATTGCTTCTTTTATATTTATATTTTCAAATAAAAACTAATAATACACATACCTATAAACTCTTAATAATATTTCCAATCACTTTTTCCATTGTTTTTGCATTTTATCCTATAAAGTATACTACTAAAATATACTATATCAAAAATGTCAAAACTAAAAATATCACGGATACACTTTCTCAAGCATCAATTTCATCTATAATAACAGATTCAAATATTGTAAATCAAAAAAAACAAAAGAATTTCAGTTTGGCTCAAAATAAAAATCAATTTATTGAATATCCTAAAGTAATTTCTAAATATTCCGATTTAAACGAATATCACCCAAATTTCGATGTTAATAATGGCTTGGTAATATTATTATTTTTAAGCTTAGATTGCAACCATTGCAAAGAATTAGCAAAAAAAATCTCTCCCTATATTGATACAAAAAATAGCTTTACATATTTTTTAGGTGATAAAGAAGACATATCTTTATTTATTCAAGAAACTAATATTTCAACAAATTTTATTATCTTAGAACCATCAAACTTTTTTAATTTTGTAGATGATTTTCCACCTAAATGTGTAATTCTCTTTAATGGTCACATTATAAAAGAATTTACACAAAAAAATTTTACTTTGAATGATTTTATAAAACATAAAACAAAATTTTCAAACAACTAATAATTAACTATGGCACAAGAACTTAAAAAATCAACTTATATTGCATTATTATTGAATTTTTTCCTTTTTACAATAAAATTAATATTTGGAATAATTTCAAACTCAATAGCATTGATCTCTGAAGCAGTAAATTCTTTTACAGATATTATATCATCAATAGCTATTATTTTGGGAGTAAGAATATCTACGATAGAGCCTGATGAACACCATCATTTTGGTCACCACGCTGCACAACCTTTGTCAACATTTATAGTTGCAGTTATTGCTGGAGTTCTTGGCCTAAATATCATACAAGAGTCAATCAAAAGAATAATTACTACCCCTACAGATGTTAACATAGATATTTTTGTAATATCAGTATTATTAATCACTATTATTACTAAACTTGTTATGAATTTTTATCAAATACATATAAGCAAGAAATTTAATAGTAGCGCTGTTAGAGCACAATCTATAGATAGTATTAATGATGTTTTAGCATCCAGTGTTGCTCTTGTTGGTATTTTATTAACAAAAGCAGGCTTTGGTATCTTTGACCCAATTACCGGTATTTTAGTAGCATTTTTTATAATAAAATCTGGCTATGATATTGCCCGAGAAAATATTGATTATCTTATGGGAAAAGCTGCTGATCCGGAAACTATAAAAATATTAGTCAAACAAGCATTAAAAGTTGAAGGCGTTAAAGGAATTAATGACGTTCGTTCTTATTACGTAGGTTCAAAATATCATATCGAAATCCACATTGAAGTTGATAAAAATACAACCACCCAAATCTCTCATCAAATTGGCAAAGATGTTCAAAACAAACTTGAAAGTAATGATAATGTTGGGAAAGCATTTATTCACATCGACCCTGTTTAATTCATAAAATTTATTAGCTAACTTTATAATCTTTTTAAATTATTATACACGCCCGTAAACTTTTTATTCTTCGGAAATATTAATTATATTATATAATTTTTACCATATTGTAATATAACCAATTTTTAAAATATTTTTCAACTCTTATCTAATTCTTTTACAATACGTTACAGGTTCTAATATACACCTTATTTATTTTTATCTAAGCTATATTTCAAAATATGGTATAAATTTTGATATAATTATAATCAAAACAAATGCAGTATTGATATGTATAAGATTACCGAACAACTCAAAGAATTATCTCTTACATTAAAATTACAAAATAAGATTGAATTTACAAATGTTCTTGGATTAACATTCACATCTAATAATATTATTGCAAGAATTTTTGCCCCTGATGCTTATCTTGTCTCTTTATGCATTTTTGATCATCCCGAAAATACACTTTATGAAGAAATAATAATGGATGAAACTTACGATTCTATTTGGGAAACCATAATATCAAGTCATTATATTGGTAAATATTATAACTACATGATTTATAAATCATCTGAAGAATATCATAGCAAAGCAGGTAAATTAGTTCTTGACCCATACGCTAAATTTGTTACAAAAAAATACACATATCTTACACCAGCGAAAGGAATTATACTTAAAGGAGAACCTTTCAATTGGGAAGATGACAATCATATAATAATTTTACCAAAAGATTTAATTATATATGAATGCCATTTACGTGATACAACAGCTCATTTTTCTTCAAATTGTAGTTCATCCGGTACTTATAAAGGTTTTATCGAAAAGGGCATACCCTACTTAAAAGAACTTGGTATTAATGCCGTGGAATTTTTACCTTTACACTCTTTTACTAACTACGAAATTCCTTTTAATAGACCACACGAAAATTTTCCTTATACAAACACATGGAACCCCTATGAAAGAAACCACTGGGGATACATGACAATCAACTACTTTACACCAGAATCATATTATTATGACGGTAAAATTGAATTTAACAAATGGTCAAATTTAAAAGGCAAAGCTAACAACGCTTTCAAAGAAGTAGTAAAAGAACTGCACAAGAATAACATTGCTGTTATCATGGATGTGGTTTATAATCATTATGCCCAATATTTTATCAACGGACTTAAGCAAATTAATGAAGATTATTACTTTAGAAAGAATCCAGAAGGTTTCCTTACATCTGATAGTGGTTGTGGCAACGACTTAAAAAGTGAAAATACTTATGTTCGTAAATTAATAATCGAAAGTTTGATTTATTGGGTGAAAGAGTATCACATTGATGGTTTCAGATTCGATTTAGCTAAACTTTTAGATTGGGAAACTATTGAAGAAATAGAAGAAGAATTAAGAAATATTTTCCCAGAATTAATTCTCATTGCAGAACCCTGGATGGGCGGATACGACCCAAGCGGATTTTCATATCGCAACTGGGCTGCCTGGAATGACCAAATAAGAAATGGCATTAAAGGAGAAAACCCTTTTAACGGAAAAGGTTGGATTTTCAATCATTGGTATCACTATAATTACACCAACAAAATAAAAAATTATCTTACTGGAACTATATTAGATAATCAAAACGATAAAGGCGGTCTATTTTTAACACCTGAACATTCCGTTAACTATTTAGAATCTCACGATGGCTACACTTTAGGAGATTTTATACGATTAGCCATTGGTAAAGCTGCCACCAATTATGAAATTTTTGATATTGATGAATTTGTTAAACTCAATTCATATGAACTTAACTTACATAAACTTGCAGCAGCTTTTCTTTTTGCTTCCAGTGGAATAATTATGATACACCAGGGCCAGGAATTTGCAAGAACCAAAATAATAGAGCCAGATACTACTGCTGATGATTCTCACAAAAATCTTATTGATTACGATTCTTACAATAAAGACAATAATACTAATTACATAAATTACAATCACATAAAAATAAACTTAGAACTATATAATTTTTATAAAGATTTGATAAAAATTAGAAATAATCATTCAGCTATTAAGTCTACAAATTATCATAATTTCGAATATTTCGAATTACATGAAAATGCTTTTTTTATTGGCATAAAAAAGAAAGAAGGTAAAGAAACCTTTATTGCTTATTTCAATGCTTCGGAAAATAATTCAACCAATATTTCTATTGAAGGTAACGATTGGAATATTTTAATTGAAAATAACACATTTGTAAAACAAGATGAAAATTATACAAATATTCAACTTGAGCCTAAGAGTTTTATTTATCTATTAAGGAGTAAATAATATGTTTTACGACATCCTTGCAAAATTTTATGATATTATTTTCCCAAAAAATTTAACGATTTATAAATTTTTAGATAATTATGTAATTAATCAACCTTCAAACATTTTAGATATTGCATGTGGTACAGGGCAATATTCAATAGCTTTTGCCCAAAAGGGACACAATGTATATGGAATTGATAATAACAAAAATATGATAGAAAGTGCTATCAATAAAGCTCAACTGGCTTCTATAATTGTGACTTTTGATATTTTTGATATGATGCAACTAAATCTGTATAACATTCAAATTTTTGATTTTATATTTTGCATTGGCAATTCAATTGCACATATTAAATCTATTGATGAATTAAATAACTTTTTTACCAATATTTATAATAAACTTAAAGATAATGGGTATTTTGTAGTTCATATAATTAACTATCAAAATAAAAATATTTTTGATAAAAATTTTTTCCCAATAATATCAAGAGAAAATTTACAATTTATTCGCTGGTATGAACCGTCGGATAATTCTGGAGAAATTATTTTCAAAGCGAAACTAATACATGAAAATAAAGAATACTCAATTTCCAATATTCTTTTAATGCTAGATGTAAAACAGATTTATAACTATCTTCAAATGAAATTTTCAAAAGTTGAATTATTCGGAGATTATAATTATAGCCCATATGATATAAACTCCAATTCAGCGATTTTTGTTTGTCAAAAATAATTTGAAAAGTCGTCAAAAATATTTATTTTTGCAATTCCAATGGAGAGATGCCAGAGTGGTTTAATGGGACGGTCTCGAAAACCGTTGTACTGGGCAACCAGTACCGAGGGTTCGAATCCCTCTCTCTCCGCTTATACTTACAACTCACCTTAAATAAATTTAATATTGTCCTAATTTTCAATTAAATCAACTTTTATATTCGCATTTTGGCAATTATAGTAATCACTCTAATTAAAATATTTTGTATATCTTTTAGAAATATAATTAACTATAATTTCTGCTATATCAACATGCTTCATATTAGAAGTATTGAAGATAATATGATAATTTTGTGGGTCATTAATATCTTTGTGGAAATATTTTTTTACAAATTCAGCTCTTGATTTATCTTCTTTCGCAATAAATTCTTCAGCTTGCTTTTTATTAAATTGATAATGTTCCTGAATATGCTTAACTCTATCGTTATAATTTGCAACTAATCTTATATGAAAAGTATTTTCCATTTTAGCGGTAACAAAATTAGAGCCTCTACCAACAATTACCGCATATCCTAATGTAGCAATTTGCAAAATCGTTTTACTAACAGCCTTTATAATTTGAGATTCGGAAGGCTGTAAACCCAATAATTCATTTACGAAATTATCCATTACAGAATGATGTTCTTTGTTGAAATAATCTAATAATCTTAAAGATAAATTATTATCAGCAATAATTTTTTCAATTAGATTTTTATCAAAAATTGCCCACTGCTGATTAAATCTTTCTTGAATTAAATTAATTATTTCTTCTGAAACTAAATCTGAACCAGCACCTGGCTCACGGGAAATTGTAATACAAAATCCTTGTTTTTGTAATTTTGAAGGATCATTTTGCTTACTTTCGATATATAAACGTGCTTTTTCAAAACCACTTTTAATATTCATAAATACCTCCTTAAATCTAATAGCAAATTACAAAAAAAATAAAATAAAGTCAATTATTTTTTAATATAAAGGATGTAAGGAATTTAAGTATCTTTTTTTCTCAAAAAGATCTTTTTTAAACATAAACCATAAACTATTATTCTGTATTTTTATAATTTTCCGTTTATTTTTTTGGATTTTTCTATAACCTGGTCGTGTAAATTTCTTTTATACTCAATTATTTTGTTTAGTATTTCATCATTTGAAGTAGCAAGAATTTGTGCAGCAAGGATGCCAGCATTTTTGGCACAATTTAAGGCAACTGTTGCAACAGGAACACCTGCCGGCATTTGCAAAATTGAAAGAATTGAATCCCATCCATCAATTGAATTTGATGATTTTACAGGCACACCAATAACAGGTAAAGGAGAAATAGCAGCTACCATACCGGGTAAATGTGCAGCAGCACCAGCCCCAGCAATTATAACTTTTATTCCACGTTTATGAGCATTTTTTGCAAAATCAAACATTTTCTCCGGTGTTCTATGCGCTGATACTATATCAATTTCATAAGTTATTCCAAACTCTTTTAAAATATCTGCAGCTTGCTGCATTACAGGAAGATCTGAGTCAGATCCCATTATAATACCTACCATAATTACCTCGCTATTACTTTTATTGTGTTTTTAATAATTTTTAATTTTTCAAATAATTCATCAATACTATTTCCAACTATGTTAATATGCCCCATTTTTCTAAAAGGAAATGTTTTCTTTTTACCGTAAAGATGAATTTTTACACCTGGTAACTTCATAATATCATCAAGCCCTTGATAATATACATCACCTTGATAATTTGGCTCTCCAATCAAATTATACATCAAACATGGTAAATATTGATACGTAGAACCAAGCGGAAAATCCAAAATAGCACGTAAATGCTGTTCAAATTGAGAAGTGATTGTACTATCAATTGTATGATGTCCACTGTTATGCTTTCTTGGGGCAGCTTCATTAACAAATAAATTTTTATTAGTATCGATAAAATATTCAATTGCAAGCAAACCTACAATATTTAATTTTTTTGCAACTTCTATCGCTATTTTTTTTGCATTTTCTTTAATTCTATTATCAATTCTTGCAGGAGATAAAATCTCTTCAACTAAATTCCCATCTTGATTAAAAACCATTTCAACTGGTTCATATACTGCAATTTCTCCCGAATAATTTCTTGCTACAATAACAGCAATTTCTTTATCAATTTTTACTTTATCTTCTATTATGCACTCTCCTGGTAATAATTTAATTAAATCTTCTGAAGTATTAATAACTGCAACACCACGACCATCATAACCACCTTTTGTTAATTTTTGAACAAATGGAAATTCAATTTGTCCACAATCTAACATACTTTTTACTTCTTTCTCATTTGAACAAAATAAAAATTTTGCAGTTGGAATATTGTTATCAATATAAAATTTTTTCTGTAGATATTTGTTCTGAAAAATCTCTAAAATAAATGGTTGCGGAAAAACTTTAATTCCTTCAATTTCTAATTGTTTTAATGCATTAACATTAACACTTTCTATTTCAATTGTTAAAACATCAACCATTTTCCCAAATTTATAAACATCATCGTAATTTTTTAAATTTCCGTGGACAAATTTAGTAGCTATTTCGGAGGCAGGTGCACTATCATCACTATCCATAACAAAAGTACTTATATCAAATTTTGATGCTTCTTGAATTAGCATCTTACCCAGTTGCCCGCCTGTAATTATTCCCAACTTTAACTTTGGTTGATAAAAACTCATGTTATCCTCATATAGTTATAAAAAAAGATACCTTTCGGTATCTAATATTAATAATTAAACAAGCCAAAATATATGCCCGTATTAAAATTATGCGCATCTCCATTAAACTTAGAAGGAACATTGTAAATTGTTCTATTATCATCCTGTAAGTATTTATTCTTTATTGCATAATTATACTCATAGGAAAAACGCCACATAATAAAGTTATTCAAAGGAATTTCAATTTTAATGTTTGGAGAAAGAGCAATAAAATCACATTTGATATTTCTGTTGATTATCTGTTGATCGTTATCTATGTTGCCAATACTATTCCAGGAAAAATAAGTTTTATTTTGATAAATTTTTACGTTGTATTCACCAAATGATATATTAGTACCAAGTGTAACGCCAAAACTTCTTATAAAAGGTAACAAATAATCTAATGAAACACCACCGTAACCATACTCTATTTCAACATTTTGAGCATAATCCTGACCGTTAATTTGAATAACTCGTGTCTCTTTTTGATCAGCACTAAAACCAAAACCGCCAATCCTTAAATTTGGTATGAACATCATAGAGGCAAATCCGCCACCACCAATACCAAACATATTATTTTTTAATTTCTTACTTACAAATTTATTAACCATAACATCATTAATAGGATCGATATTAATATTAACAAAATTAAAACTTACTCCACCACCAAAAGTAACACGATTATGAACCATAAAATAATTTTGTTTTGGAGGTTCATTATCATCAAAATCTAACGAATCTGAATAAGATTGGGCAAATATAGGAAAAGTAAAAATTATAAAGAATAATAAATTTTTCATAATAAAACTCCAAAACTTAAACTCAATATTTAAAGATAATAAATTTTATAAAGAATGGCAAAAGAATTTTTAAGGTGGGATGTAATACAAAATAGTGGAGGCGGCGGGAGTCGAACCCGCGTCCAGAATTACCGCACTGCGAACGTCTACATACTTAGTTGGTTTTTTAAATCTCGCTACCAACCCTCCAACCAACAGGATTTTTGGTAGCCAGCCCCTATTTTCTTTTCCATTGTCACCGGGGCTTAAACAATGGAGCAACCTGCTCAAACGACGATCTTACTCTGACCAGCAGGTAAGCCAAAGCAGATCGGCCACCTTTTAATTAGGCAGCAAGTGCGTATTCTTCGCCAGTTATTTTTGTGACCCTTTTTACGTGCTTGGTCAAACACGGTATGCAGTTCCCAGCCTGTCATAACCCTGTCGAAACCAAAGTTCGCCCCCAAATTTTTAAAGAACTTTATTAAATATAATAATATTTGACTTATTTTGCAAATTTTTTTACAAAAATAAAATCTCCTCCTTCATCTCCTGTATTATATATCTCTCCATACATTGGTATCTGTTTTGTTGGACTGTTCAAAACAACTTTTTCTTTTATTCTAAAATACAATTCCTCTGCTGGTAAATATAATTTATCATTATTTTTCAATTCTTGCAACAAATATTTTACAAAAACACTTTTGTCAGGCACGGTAGTCAATACTCCAGAAGTAAGAGCCTTTCTTGATTTATTTTTTATCAACTCATCAATGTACTTATTAAAATTATTTACAGCACGAGTTTTTATCAAAGCACCACTGAAACAAGCATCAGATATTACTAAAATACTTTGTGCTTTGTTTCCTTTCAAATAATCCTTCACTACTGTATTAGAGATCCATTTGCTGCGATTTCCCAATTTTGCATCAATAGGTAACCAGAATCCTTGTTCTAATTCATTATCATAAATTCCGTGACCAGCAAAGAATATTAATATATTATCGCTGTTTTTTGCAAGTTTGTTAATTCTATCTAAACTTGATATTATATCGTCATAAGTTGCATCTTTAAGAAAAATAATATCTTTCTTATCAAATTTATAATTCTTAGTTATCTCTTCAATAATATTAGTGCCATCAATTATAGGATTTTCTAATTTTTCAATTTTTTTTTCTTTATAATTTTGGCAAGCAATAACCAGTGCATAATATTTGCCAAAATTTAAAGTTCTTTCTTCATCTTTATTCACAACATTAAATGATACTTCATCAAGGATTTCATTATTTTTTGCAATTGCTTTTATAGTGATTTTTTCGTTTTTATTTTTTACAATGTAATTTGTATTAAAATATTTCCCATCAAAAAATTCAACTAAATTATTGTTAACAGTAATGTTACTAGCAACACCAACGGGATTTACTTCTCCCTTTATAACTAATTTATCTTTAACTACTTTCAAACCTCTTGTAAGCAAAGGTTCATAAAGGATAATTTTTACTTTTTGTAGATTAGTTTTTTCAATCCTCTTATAATTATCTACTATCTCATTATCACTCATTATTTTATTAAATATTTTTATAACATCAACTATACAATTTGAATAACCGTAAATAACATTTTGCCTTTCGCTTACAGGAATATCTTTTATCCAAACAGGTAATTTTTTTTCTAAAAGAGTATAATGATTTGCACCTACTGTAATAATTAAATTTTGTTCACTAAAATCAAATTCATCTATTTTAATAATTGATTGTTTTTTACCGTTTAAAAAAATAGAAATTTTATCTTTTGAATATATGCAAGATAAATGATAAGTTTGATTCAACAGTAATCTTTCGCTAGTTTTGACTTCATAATATTTATCCAGATATGCAATCACAAAAGAAATTTGCGAGGATGATGCCGTTTGTTTAGTGAATTTTATTGCCCAATAAAAAGTATCACTGGAATTTGCATTAGATAATATATAAGTTTCTTCGTTTGCACCTTCAATAAATCCACGAGGTTTTATCCAGAATGAAATTGTAAATCCTTTGCTATAATCAATCAACAAGTTATTTGTTTGAGCATAATCATCAATCCCATCAAAATCCAAAGCTAAATTTGTCACTAAATTAGATATTTTTACATTGCCGTATAAATTTACATTAATTAATTCATTGTTATAAAAAATACAATTACTATTTAATTGTGCAAGTAAATTTATATAGCACACTACTACTGTTATAAAAACAAATCGCATAATTTATTTTACTATAAATGCTTTAATTAATGGTTCGCTTACCTCGTTTGTAAAATCAATAGCATAAAAATAAAACTTCCATTGACCTGGTGTTGCACCAAATGGTAAAGTAACAATTAAAGAATATGTACCATCTTTTGCTATATCATCACCTTTTGAGGCATCTCCATTATCATACAATTCAAATTGTGTACCAGTTGTAGTTCCATCGGGCCTGTAAGATACAAAGTAAACTTTTTTAATATCCTCCAGTCCATCATCATCTTTTACTTTTACTTTCACAACAAAATTTGTTGGTGGTATTAATGTATCTGGCATTGTAACAGTTAAACAAACAGGCTTATTATTGTTTTTTCCATTATCAAACTTAAAATAAATTTGTGCAATTGGAGACTGCTGATTTATTAAATTATTATTTTTATCATAACTATTTAATATTATCAAATATTGCCCACTATAATAATTTTTACTCATAATAAAAAACGTATCAATTTTGGTTGCCTTGTTATATATTTTTATAGAATTAACAACTTTTGAATTGTTAATATTCATTAAATCTAACTGCAAATAATTTACCTTTGCAGCAATTTGATTAAAGTATATTTTGACCTTGAATAAAGAATCTGGATTAATTTTTAATGATAAAATGGAATCTGCTAAAATCTTGCTTACTATTGTTTGTTCATAAAAGATATTATCATAATCTATAACGCCGGTTAAATCACTCTCGCAAGATGAAAGAAAAAAAGCAATAATTGGTAAAATCAAATATTTTTTCATTTTTATCCTCGTATAAAAATTGCATTTGGTGTAAAAGATAATATAAAAATTAATAAAATAATTACAGCTATTAATTTACGGAAATTTGTTAAATTATTTTCAAAATACATAATAGGTGGATGATGTTCTTTTATAATAAATTTCAGTATCAAAGCCCAGATAAGCCAAATTTCAGATCCAATAGAACCGCCAATTAGTCCATTTATACCAAGGAAAATTAACGCAAAAGTAAAAGTTTTTGCAATTCCATAATGTTTTTCTTGCCCAAAAACTGCATAAGTAATATGTCCGCCATCAAGTTGGCCAACTGGAATCAAATTCATTGAAGTAATAAACAATCCCAACCATCCAGCACATAAATATGGATAATGGTATATTTCACTCATAGGAGGAATAAATTCATAAAATTGTGAATAATAATTATTGAGTAAATATAATAATAGATTATTTCCAAAAACAAGCTCAATACCATGTTCTGATGCGTTTTGATTGAAATAATCGCGATGAATAGCTAAAATGTATTCTTTTGAAGGTAAATTAGAATATCCATAAATCAAAATAATAACTGTAGCAACAAACCCTGCTAAAGGGCCATAAGCTCCGATATCAAATAAAGATTTTCTAAAGTTGATTTGCGATTTAGTTTTTATAAATGCCCCCATAGTTCCAAAATTAATTCCTAAAAGAAAAGGTGGTACAGGAATCATATAAGGATGAGTACAATCAACTCTATGATATTTTGATGCAAAATAATGCCCATATTCATGTGCTAGTATTATAAACATAATAGAGAAGGAATATTCAAGTCCACTCATTACTTGTGTAAAAGTAAAAGGAGGGGTATAAACCCCTCTCCATATTGCACCAGCAAATGTTGTAGTAATAAAAGTAAGGATAAACAATAATATATTTAACCAATTAAGTGTGATTTTTTTCAATTTTAAAAGCCTGTATTAATTCTTTTAATTTAGAAGATTGATTAGCTACTTGCACTGAACTATTAGCAATATTGTGAATTGCAGTTGTAGTTTCTTCAGCAACAATATTAATTCTTTCAGTTGATTCTTGAATAGTTTTGCTCGTAGCTGTTTGTTCTTCACTAGCAGCAGCTATTTGTTCGATAAAATCTGCCACTTTATGAATTGAATTATAAATTTGTTCTATAGAAAATGCTGCAATGTTAGCATATTGACTACCATCTTCCACTTCTTTTTCACTTGAAAGTATAACATTAACCGCCTGTTCAACTTCGTTTTGAATTTGTTTAATAGTAATTTGAATTTCTTTTGTAGCTTTTACAGTTTTTTCAGCTAATTAACGTACTTCATCGGCAACGACGGCAAAGCCTCTTCCCTGTTCACCGGCACGAGCGGCTTCAATTGCTGCATTGAGTGCTAGTAAATTAGTTTGGTCAGCAATTTCATCAATAACACCAACTATATCACCAATTTTTTTGCTACTTTCACCCAAATTTTTAATTATATTCGAAGAATGAATTACAGTTTCAGCAATTTTTTGCATACCTTCAATTAATTTATAAATGTTTTGACTACTTTCTTTTGAAATTTCACCACTCTCTTTAGCTTCTTTTGCAGCAAGAACAATATTTTTAGTATTATTTTCTAATGATTTAACCATCTCCTCAATCGATAATGCAGCTTGATTAATTTGATATTTTAAATCCATCATACTTGCCGACATTTCTTCAGTGGCAACTGAGATTCTGTTAGACATATCTGCATTAGTTTCAATGTTGTTTCTTACTTCTAACAAAAGTTTAGCTATTTGTTCAAGCGCCTGATTAAAACTATTACATAACAAGCCAATTTCATCATCTTGTTTATGGTAAATTTTATTAGTAAGATCTCCATTAGAAAATTTATTTACAACATCAAGTATTTTATTAACACTTTCATTCAAATATTTCTTTTCTTCTTCTATAACTTTTTTAGCTTTTTCTGTTTCTTCCATCTGAATTTCTAATTGTCTTTGACTTTCTTCGGCTTGTAATTTAGCTTCATTAATTATTCGCATTTGTTCTTTTAATTCGTTTTCACGTTGTTTTTGTTGTAAATTACGCCATTGGAAAAATCTATAAACACCATAGGCAATTAATAAAATTACAAAAAATTTAAAATAAATAGTTTGGTAAAAGAATGGTCTTAAGTAAAAAGTTGCTTCACCTGGAGTTTCTGCCCAAATACCGTCATTGTTACAAGCTAACACTTTAAATGTATATTTACCAGGAGATAAATTAGTATAGGATACAAATCGTCTACTTCCACCATCTACCCAATCTTTATCTACCCCCTCTAGAATATATTTAAACTTAACCTGTGAAGGCATAATATAGCTTAAACCTGCAAAATAAATTTCTATTTTATCAGTTCCAGCTTCAAATTCTATCATTTCACCTGTGTATTCAAATTCTTTATTTTTATTATCTATAAGTTTCAAAACTACAACATTTGGCGTGTTACTGTTAATTTTGATACTACTTGGATTAATATACGCTGCACCATACATAGTAGCAAAGTAAAGTGTCCCATCACTCATTCTATAGCCTGCAGGAACACTACCTCCATTACATTCTCTTGTTTTCATACCATCTGCTTTTCCGTAAGAAGTACAATCGATTTTATCAATTTTCCCATCAGCAAATTCATTTAAGGTTTTTATATTAACTTTAAAAATTCCTTTATTACAACTCATCCATAAATTATTTTCATTATCTTTTAAAATAACAAAGATAGTTTCATCAAACAATCCATTTTTAGTAGTAATAATTTTTACTTTTTCATCTTTAAATCTAACAAGTCCACCACCGTTGGTACCAATCCATATTGTGCCATCTTCGTCTTCGTACATGCATCTTACAATATTGGCTGATGATTGTTCCTTATCACCTCCGCTTAAATCATAAACTTTGAAACTGCCATTTACAAATTTGTTCAATCCTTTATTTGTTCCTATCCAAAAATTGCCTTTTCTATCTTCAAGAAAAAATTTTGGAAAATCATTCGAAAGCCCATGAGATATATTATATATTTTTATACTACCATCATTCATAAAAACAGTTATTCCACCACCATTGGTAGCAATCCAAAGGTTGCCATATTTATCTTCGTGTATTGCTCTTATATCATTATGTGAAAGCCCATTTGATGAATTATATTTTTGTACTATTTTCCCTTCAGTAATTTTTACCAAACCATCATTAGTACCTAACCAGATATTACCTTTTTTATCTTCAGCTATTGCTCTTACTGCTTTATGTGGAAGTCCATTAGCATCATTAAATATTTTTATTTGTCCATCTTTAATATAAGTAACTCCACCATCATTGGATCCGAACCATCTTCCGCCTTTGGAGTCTTCAAAAATTGTCCATATAAAATTGCTTGATAGCCCTTCATTTGTTGAAAGATGTAAAAATTTTGGATCTCTCAACCTTACCAATCCTCCACCATTTGTTCCAACCCACAAAGATCCTTCGTGATCAGCTTTTATACTGAAAACACAATCATTTGGTAAACCATTAGAAGTATTTAAAATATTAAATTTCCCATTTTTATATCGTATCAATCCACTATTATTAGAGCCGAACCAATATACACCACTATCATCTTGATAAATAGTGTTAATAATATCATCAGGTAAACCATCCACTTTAGTGATATTTGTAAATTTATAATTATCCCAAATGCTAATTCCCCCACGCGTTCCAATCCATAACTTATTATTTCTATCACAATATAAATATAAAATAGAATTGTTTACTAATCCATCATCTACGGTATAGACTTTTGTTATTCCATTATTAAATAAAACAAGCCCATTATCTGTTCCTACCCATAAATTACCTTCTGGAGATAGCACTAATGATGTAACTATATCAGATGGTAAACCATCTTTTGTATTATAATTAGTAAACTTTCCGTTAGAAAATTTTGATAATCCTTTATTAGTAGCCAACCAAATATTTTTATTTTTATCCTCTGTTATATAACTAACAAAATCATTACATAATCCATCATCTGTTATATATGTTTTTAATTTTCCTTTTGATAAAACTGTAAACCCGCCTCCCATTGTACCTAAATATATATTCCCGTCTGTATCTTCATAAATAGATGTAGTATAATTATTTTTAATTGCTCCTGTAGTTATCTTATCATATAAGATAAAATTAACACCATCGAACTTTACAGCACCCTCTTGAGTTGCAAACCATAAAAATTTATCTTTTGTTTGCAATATTGATTGAATTGAATTTTGTGGAAGGCCGTTATCAGTATTCCAGATATCAATTATGTATTGATTTAATTTTTTATTAGGGTCCAAAGAACTTGATAATAAAATAATTGATATGCTTAATACCCAAATTATCTTTTTCAAGATAAATCCCCCAATTTTTTATAAATCAAAATTTATCCCAATACCATTGTAATTATCTAAATATTTATGATATTGCCCATGAAAGTTATATCCATTATAATAACACCAGTAAATTGCTACACCTTTATTTTTATAATTCCCCAGTTTTAACCCAATTTCTAAATTATTATCTCCTTTCCAATAATCAACTTTATGTATTTTTATGTTATATGCAACAAATAAATTCATATCTTTCATTAGCAAATCATTATAATAATATTCAAAACCTGCATTGTAAATATTTCTACCAAGATAAGTAGGATCTATGTGAAATACATACGTATAACCAGCATATAGTTTTAAATTACTAAAAAAATAATAATAAATCAACTCAATAAATTCTCTACTATAAACTTTTGCTGGGATATTATTTCTCCATTTTAACGGTTTAGTTGAATCAAAATCTCTATAGTTATCAACATGTCCATCAACCATATGTGTGCTTATGTGAGATATTCTAAATCTTAGACCATTATCCTGCCCCTCAATTAAATTTTTAAGCCCAAAATTTACACCAAATAAATAATCAATTGCATCAACAGGGAAATGAAAATCTTTTTCTTTTCTTAATAATGAATATGTAAAAAAATCTGCCCCAAAAGATAATGTTTTTTTATCAAATTGATACCATAATAAATCCTGGGAACTGCCTATATCAAGTCTTAACTCATTTACATTATTCTTAAACATAAATCCCATTCTTGGTTCTAATATATTAGCAGTAAATGGCTGTATATTTAGCTCTTTGGGAAAAAATATCAGAGTATCATTTGCAAATAGAAAAGATACCATAACTAAAAATATTTTTACAACCTTCATAAAAACTTCCTCTGCTTAATTATTTTATAATAACCATATTTAATTTTTGATGCTATGCTTAAAAAAGAATAAAAATTAGTTGGTAGTGCAAAAGATGGTTCAAAATAACAATTCACAGTGCAACCTTGACAAAATTTAAATTTACCTTCATTTTTTAAGAAAAATTTATATTCATCTAATTGCATAATATCTTTAATAGGTCTATCAATTGGAATTTCTTTATTTTTGAAGTGATAACAAGGTAAAATTATTTTATTATCCGGCGAAATTACTATAACTCTTGATACAGCTTTACAACTTGGATTATTAATATCATTGCCACCATTTTTTCTTAGTTTTAAGAAAGATGGATTTATGTATACATTTTTTTTGCCTTTACAAAAATCTTCGATATACTCTATTGCCTCATCACTTAATCCTGGATTGCCAAAATATGAAAATACCGGATTTACAATCAAAATCAAATCATATTCTAATGCAATTTTTTGCATCTCTGGTAAATATTTATAAGTATCATTTGTAACTGTGAATAATATATCAGGAGCTTCGTTTAAACTTTTAGCAATTTCAATAGATTTGAAAACAGATTTATAACAATCTACACGCCTTATTTTATTGTGATCATCTTCATAAGGTGAATCCAATGAAAAATGGAATAAATCAATTAACCCTTTCAATTTTTCGGCATATTTTGGATACAATAATGTATTTGTTGTAACGCTGGTTTTCATTTTCAATTTTTTTGCAAATTGAAGCATCTCGGGCAAATTTTTATTCAAAAGTGGTTCACCACCAGTAAGATCAATAAATTTAACTCCTAACTCCTTTAATTGCAATAGATTGGATTTGAAATCTTCAAGAGTTGCATTTGGAAATTTATTAAAAGTATCGTGATCAGCAAAATGACAAAATTCACAAGATGCATTACATCTATATGTAACATAATAATTACAAAGTAAAAGCATATTTTTCCCTTTCAATATTTTCTACCTTTCCAAACTACTTTTCTGCTAAATAAAACAACAAAAGGTAGTATTATTACATAGATTATATAATATATTTCAAAAGCAAAGAAATATTTTAATATTTTATCAATTTCCCATCTTTTTAATAAAAATTTTAAATAAGAATAATCGATAAAAAATTTGGAAATTAATAACCAAATTAAATTTTGACTAATAAAAAAAGGAGATAGAATAATTAAAATATTCATTACAAAACCAGCAGCCATAATTAAATAATCTTCAATAGCAGCTTCTAATCCACCAACGCCCCATCTTTTTTTCTGCCAGTATAATGTTTTTAAATCTTTACACGGTTTCGAAACATTTAAAGAATTTTTATCAAGCGGATAAATAGATTGATATTTGCCGGTATTAACAATAGCCTGTAATAATTTAAAATCTTCTGTTACACTAAACTCCAAACTTTCATATCCACCAACTTCAATATATGCTTTTTTAGTAAAAGCCATATTATTCCCTATGCAGGTAATTGGTTTTCCTAAATTCATCACACCCGCTGCAACAGATTGTAAAAAACAAAAATCAATAGCTTGCATACCAGAAAAAGCATTATAACTTTCTTGAGTAGTAAATCCGCATACAACGCCAACCTTTTCGTTAAAATATGATACCATTGTAATAGCCCATTGTTCAGGTGGAGTGCAATCTGCATCTGTTGTTAAAATTATATCCCCACTTGCAATTTTAATTCCATTTGCAAGTGCATTTGTTTTCCCTTTCAAATGCCCAATTTCTTCACTGGTAGTGATACACTTAAATTTTGGTATATCTTTGATAAAATCAAGTACAATATTTTTAGTATTATCAGTGGATTTATCATCGACTATAATTATTTCTATTTTGTTTTGTGGATATATTTGTTTATCCAAAGATTTTAGACAATCTAATATATTATCTTGCTCATTGCGGGCAGCAACAATTATAGATACTGTAGGTAAGCTATTATCATCTTTTTTAGGAAATTTTTTATTTAATCCAATTGTGATGATAACAAATAAAATAAAATAAATACATAGTGATATAAAAAAAATTATTTCAAACATTCTTCTGGCTCTCCGATATTAAAACCTCTCATTTTGATAACATTGTGTGTATAATGAATAACAGCAGAAATTAATTTTGCAGATTTATCATTATCGTGAAAAACTATAATATCATTTTTTTTCAAATAAATAGATATGATTTTTTTTGTTCTTTGCGTATTACTTTCATAATCATAAGTTAAAAGAGACCACATAACATTTTTCATATTATTTTTCTTTAGTGTTTTTAGCAAATTATAGTTTAAAAATCTTCCGTATGGAGCTCTAAAATATTTAATAGGCTTATTTATTAAATTAGATAGTAAATAATTATTTTTTTCAACTTGATATTCAATCTCCTTTTTGGATAGTTTATCAATACGAATATGCTCATAACCGTGTGAAGCAATAATATGCCCTTGACTATCAATTTCCTTTATCAAATTATCTTTACCAATTACATTTTCTCCATTACAAAAAAATACTGCTTTAGTTCCATAGTGGCTTAATGCTTTCAATATTATTTCTGTTGTTTTGATGTTAGGGGAGTCATCAAAAGTAAATAAAATTTTATTAATCTTTGAATCCCATCTTGCAAATGGATATAAATATTTGAAATACCTTTCTAATTGTATATACTTTATCATTTTTTTAATTTTCTTCCTTTCCAATTATATTTGCCCAAAACACCTCCAACAGCAGAGAAAACAATATATGGAATATGTAATATTTCTGCAATTAAAAAATATTTCATCAATGATATATCTTTCGGGAAATATCTATTCAAACCCTTTCTTACAACAAAAAATTCACCCAAAATCTTGAGTAAAAATAAAATTATAAAATATAAAAAGTAATTTAAACTAAAAATTCCACATATACCTGTTAAAAGTAAATTAAAATAAAATAAAAATATCATAAACAATTTGAATACAATAGATTTCTTTGGATAATACATATTTTTGCTTGCCCATCTTTTACGCTGGTTGTAAAATTCCTTAATATTTTTTGTAGGATTGGTAGTTACAACATTTTCTTTATCATAATAAAAGATAATTGGTATTTTTTTATCATATGCAATTTTTTGCATCAAATAGACATCATCACCGGAAGAAATATTATCATTTCCTTGGTAGCCACCGACATCATAAAAAAGTTGCTTTCGATATGCTAAATTAGCGGCATTGCACATAATAGGTTCATTATTATTTATCAAAGCACCGCCAGTAAAAACTAATGAAGCAAATTCCAATGCTTGTAATTTTGAAAAAATATCATCAAAATATTTAAACCTTACTACACCTGTAACAAAACCAATTTTTTTATTATTAAATATCCTTGCATATGAAAGTAACCAATTCTTATCAAATTCACAATCTGCGTCTGTTGTAATTATAATCTCACCCTCTGAAAAATCAATTCCATGTGTTATTGCTCTTTTCTTAAATGACAAATTCTTCATCTCAGAAGGAGAATCTATAACTTTTATATTAGATTTAGTAATATTTTGTTTTAATAATACATCTGAGCCATCATCACTAAAATCATTTATATAAATAACTTCATATCTATTTTCTGGATAATTTAAATTTTCAACATTTTTTAAACTGTTAAGAATAACCTCTTTTTCATTTCTAAAAGGTATCAATACAGAAAAAAAAGGATATTCATCAACATCAAAAGGTTTAATATTTTCTTTAAGAAGTCCTCTATAGATATTAAAAAGGAAAAATAAATAATAAAGTGCTATAATACTTAAATATATCTCAAACATTTGCATCTCTTTTGTGATTAAGAAATAAAACTAAACCTACTATGGCAGGCAATAAAATATTAATAATAAAAAGATAAACACTTGCATTAAAAGCAGCTTCATTGGAAATATTAAATTTTGATAAAATATAAATAGATGTAATTTCTCTAACTCCTAACCCTGATATTGTAAGTGGTGATGAAATTGATAAAACAAAAAATAATATCGTACCAACAAACATAAAATCAAATATATTGTATACATGAGAGAATGCCATAACTAATATTGCATATTGTGAAATCAAACATATGTAATATAAAATTGTTAGAAACAAAATCCATAAAATAGTTTTTACTCTAACACTTTTGAAATATTTAGTATTATTTATAATATTGTGAAATTTTGAAAAATAAGAAATTTTATGAATGACATATTTGAATAATTTCTTATTGAAAATTAAAGTTATTAAAAACATCAATATTAAGATATAAATTGTATCTGCAATAAAATTTATGTAATCTGGCAAATTGTAATGCATATTGATAAAAATATTTGCAGATATGAAACCGACTATAAGAGTTAGAACTAAAGGAAATAATTTATCAATATATGAAGCAAAACCAAGTGTAAATATATCAACTTTTGGATATAACATATTCCTTCCAACAATTTCACCTATTCTCATAGGAGTAATCACACCGCCACTTAACCCAATCAAGAGTGATTTCAAAGCTACTTTTTTATCATTAATATGAAATGCCACTCTGGTTATAATATGCCACCTTTTATACTGTAAATATATATTTATTATACCTAAACAAAAAGCTAATAAAATCAAAAGATGATTAGCTTTTTTGATAATATAGATGGCCTGTTCAATTGATACTAATTTATCAAATATAAAATAAATAAAAAAAGCAATAAAGGTTACTTTTATTATAAGTTCAAATGATTTTTTAAGTTCGATAGTAGTATCTCTCCAATAAAAAACAAAATAATTTTATAAAATTAAGATAAAACTTTCAATTTACAAAATAAAAAAGGGACGATATAATAACCGTCCCTTATTTAAGTAATTTCATATATTATCAAGAAAGGCTTTTAACTGCATCGTCAATTGTTTCATACATTTCAAAAACACCAGCGAGCTTAGTAATAACAAGTAATGATTGTATTCTTTCCTGGGCACCTACTAGCTTAACTGTTCCACCAGCATTTTTAACTGTAGTATAACCACCTACCAGTAAACCAACGCCTGTGGAATTAACATATTTAACAATACTTACATCGAAAATAATATTTTTCTTTCCTTCATCTAATAACTTGTGTAAAAGGAGATTAAATTCTGCCGTCTCATCACCGGTTAAAGTATCGCCATCAAATATGATGATTACTGCATTATATCGTTCTTCAGTTTTAAATTTCATTTTTACTCCTGATTAATTATTGTAAAATTCACTTTTAGAATATAAATAATTTTCCAATAATAATCAAATTAAATTTTAATTCATCAGCTCTACTTGTTTTTCAACAGCATTCAATAAAGAATTATTATGTATCAAATTTAATATAGATTGTACATCGTAATAAATTACTCGATCTTCATTAATAGGTGGAACAATATTTCTAATAAATTTATAAGCAATAAATGTTCCTTTACCTGCTTTATGTGGTTTAAGAAATTCCAGAGCTTGAGTTGATGTAAGTAATTCAATAGCAATAACATTTTCTAAATTACGTAATACTCTAAAGCATTTCTGTGCTGCAATAGAACCCATCGAATTATGATCTTCTTGATTAGCAGATGTTGGAATAGAATCCACACTTGCAGGATGTGCCAATACCTTATTTTCTGATACTAAGGACGCTGCCGTGTATTGTGCAATCATTAAACCAGAATTCAATCCACCTTTGCTAGTTAAAAATCTTGGTAATCCATAACTTAGCGCACCATTTACCATTCTTTCAATTCTTCTTTCTGCAACATTGGCTAGTTCAGAAAGTGCAATAGCCATAAAATCCATAGCCAGAGCAACTGGCTGCCCATGGAAATTTCCTCCTTCCAAATGTTCTTCATAATCTGGAAAAATTAAAGGATTATCGTTTGCAGAATTAAGCTCAATTTCAATTCTGGAACAAACATAATTTATCGCATCTTTAGAAGCACCATGAATTTGTGGAATACATCGCAAAGAATATGCATCTTGCACACGTGGATCATTGTGTTTATGTGATTCTCTTATCTGGCTATTTTCAATTAAATTCTTTAAATTTTTTGCAGTATTTATCTGTCCTGGATATGGTCTTAAATGATGTATCTTTAAATCATATGCTTTATCTGTTCCTCTTAAAGCCTCGTGTGAAAGTGCAGCAGAAATATCGCATAATTTAGACATTTTTAACGCACGAATACAAATATAACTCGCATAAGCGGTCATCATTTGTGTTCCATTGATTAGCGCCAAGCCTTCTTTTGCTTTTAATTGTACCGGTGATAAATTATAATTCATTAAAGCTTTTTCAGAATTAACAATCTCTGGTGATTTTACAAATAAATCATCGTTGTTTTCAAAAACCTGTACCCTACCTTTTCCAATTAATGCTAGTGCAATATGTGAAAGCTGAACTAAATCCCCACTCGACCCAACCGAACCTTGTGATGGTACAACAGGAATAATATTATTATTTATCATTTGAACCAATAATTCGCATACTTCCAACCTTATCCCAGAATATCCTTTTGCTAATGCATTAACTCTTAAAAGCATCATTAATTTAACAATATAAGGTGGAATTGGTTCTCCACAACCTACAGCATGACTTAATATCAAGTTTTCCTGTAATTTATCATTTTCTTCTTTACTAATAAAAACATTTGCAAACTCACCAAAACCTGTTGTCACTCCATAAATAACTTCATTTTTATTTACCCATTTTTCAACTAATTTTCTACTTTTTTCGATTTGTTTTTTTGCTTGAGTTGATAATGTAATTTTCTTACCTTCAAAAAGGAATTCTTCAACAGTTTTAAGTGTTAACGAGTTACCATCAATAACTATTTGATTTTGCATTTTAAAAACCTTTTTTTGTTATATAATTTTGTGCAATATCCAATGCTTCTCTTATAACAATATGCATATCAAGATATCTATAAGTTCCTAACCTCCCAACGAATGTAACCTTATCTTCATTTTTCATAAGTTCGTCATATTTTTCTAATTTTTCCAGATCTGGTTTTAATCGTTTAGGATAAAATGGAATTTCATTTTTTATAGCCTCTCTACTAAATTCTTTTGAACAAATTGTTTCACTATATGTTTTCCAAAACTCAAAATGTTTGTGTTCTATAATTCTAGTATATGGATATTTTTCTTCACAATAATTAATAACGCTAGCCCCCTGATAATCACCTGTATCATAAAAATGTTCCCAATAAACGGTTCTATAGCTCAGTTCGCCAAATTGATAATCATAGAACTCATCGATTTTGCCACTGTAAAAAATATGATCGTAAAATTTTATCATATTTTTATCAAATTTAGTATTGAGTATTACATTTATGTTCGGATGGTCTAAAATTTTTTCAAATATTTCAGTATAGCCATTTTCGGGTATCCCGGAATAAATATCAAAATAATAATTATCATAGTAATTAAATCTTACTGGTAATCTCTTAATAATAAATGCTGGCAATTCTTTTGGATCAACTCCCCACTGTTTTTTTGTATAACCATAAATAAATACTTCGTATAATTCTTTACCTAAAAATGATAGGGCTTGCTCTTCCAAATTTTGTGGCTCATTATGGAATTTAATCTGCTTTTCTTTGATAAATTTTTCAGCCTCATTGGGATTTAACTCTAAACCAAAAAATTGATTTATAGTTAAAAGATTGATTGGCAAAATAAAAATTCCCTTATGAGTTTTCGCTTTAACACTATATATGAAATTATAAAACTTTGTAAACTTATTAACATAATTCCATACCTCTAAATCACTAGTATGAAAAATATGTGGCCCATATTTATGGAATGTTATACCTGTTTTGGTATCTTTCTCTGTATAACAATTACCGCCGATATGATTACGAAGATCAATTATATCAACATTAGCGTTGAGTTTTTCAGCTAATTCTCTAGCTATAACACATCCACTAAAACCAGCACCAACACATAAAATTTTTTTGGTCATAATTTATTAAAACCTTATTTTTTGAAGCAAAATATAATAAAATAAAATATGAAACGAACATACTTTTTTATAATAATATATTTTTTTATATTTAGCTGTAGCAACAGTATTCATCCACCAGAAGTTAAAGAAATAACTTCTTTATATGGTGTTGAAATTAATAAAGATAATATAGCTCTTAAAGCTAACTTAAAAGTTCATAATCCTAATAAACAAGAACTCACAATCTCTAATTTTTGTACTGATGTTTATATTAACGATAAATTATTATCAACCATATCTTCTAATGATGAATTAATATTAGTATCTGGAGATAATAACGTTGGGCCAATTCAAATTACAATACCATACAATAAGATAAAAAATTTACTTCCAATACTTTACAAGGAAACAGAATTTACTTTTAAAGGAAATATAAAAATTATAAAGTATGGTTTTAATATTCCATACAAACTAAATCATAAAATCAAACTAAATTTGAAAGATTTAATCTATGAACATATAAATTAATTTGGAAAAACTGAATTTTTTTTTTAAATTTAATTGCTAAAAAAAAGAAAGGTGGTGAGAAACCGTGGTAGGCATTATCCTACAAGAAAATGAAAGCATTGATAGAGCTCTCAAAAGATTTAAGAAAAAATATGAGCGTTCCGGAACATTGAAGGAATACAAAAAAAGAACATTCTATTTAAAACCTTCAGAAGAAAAAAGAATGGAAAGGCTCAAATCTAAAAGAAGAGCTCAAAAAGAAAATGCTGAAAAAAATATGTAATTTCAAAGACTGCCTTTTTGTGCAGTCTTTTTTATTAACATAAAAAACATGACAAAATTAAAAACTCACATACTAATTTATTATAATGGTCTACTCACCTTTATATTAGGAACTTTAGATCCTCTCGAAGGTTCAATTCTAATATTATTTGGAATATTTTCAATAACATATTTTATGTTTAAAACGGATAATCAACATAAAAAGAAATTTCTTACTGCTGGAATATTAGCAACTATAGGTATTTTTTTTATGTTTTACTTTTCTTCTTTAGGTGGATTTTTGGGAAATTCAAAATTAAGTAACTGGTATCTTTTATTATTAATTCCATATCCTGTAGGTTGGTTGCTAACAATTATATATTTAATTATAAATTTAATTTCTAAGAAGAAATAAAAAAAAGCTGCCGCTTGGCAGCTTTTTTTATTTAGCATATGATACTTTTCTAACTTCTCTTATCACAGTAACTTTTATCTGACCAGGATATTCCATTTCTTCTTGAATTTTATTTGCTATATCTATTGATAAACGATCTGCTAAATCATCATCTACTTTTTCAGGTTCAACTACAACACGAATTTCACGACCAGCCTGTATTGCATAAGTTTTTGCTACACCTTCGAAAGATTTAGCCATATTTTCAAGATTTTCAAGTCTTTTAACATATGTTTCTAATGGCTCTCTTCTCGCTCCTGGACGTGCACCACTAATAGCATCAGCAGCTTGAACCAATACAGCTATAGGATGTTCCATTTCTATATCTTCGTGGTGACTACCTATTGCATTAACTACAATAGGATGTTCTTTATATTTTTTAGCTACTTCCATACCAAGTAGAGCATGTGGACCAACTTCATTTTCAACAGTTTTTCCTATATCGTGTAATAAAGCAGCACGTTTAGCTAACGCAACATCAAGACCTAATTCAGCAGCCATAAAACCTGCTAAATATGCACATTCAATACTATGTTGTAATAAATTTTGTCCATAGCTTGAACGATATTTCATTCTTCCAACAAATTTTATCAATTCAGGATTCATTCCACTAATCTGCAATTGGAATAATGTTGATTCACCAACTTTATAGATCTCTTCGTCAAGTTCTTGTCTAACTTTTTCAACAACTTCTTCAATTCTTGCTGGATGAATTCTACCATCAGCAATTAATCTTTCAAGTGATATACGAGCAACTTCTCTTCTAAATTGATCAAATGAAGATAAAATAACAGCTTCTGGTGTATCGTCAACAATAACATCGACTCCAGTTGCAGCTTCAAATGATCTGATATTTCTACCTTCACGACCAATAATTCTACCTTTCATTTCATCGTTTTGTATTTGAACAACAGAAACTGTAGTTTCTACAGAATGGTCAACTGCAGTTCTTTGAATAGCTTGTACAACAATTTTTTGAGCTTCTTTTCTTGCTTCTAACTTAGCTTGCTCTCTAATATCTTTAATATACTTAGCAGCATCTGTTTTAGCATCCTCAATCATCTTTTCCATTAAAATATTTTTGGCTTCTTCTTGAGACATACCAGCAACTTTCTCAATGCTAAGCATATATTCTTGTTGTAATTTTGCTAAATTAGCTTCTTGTTGTTTTAATTCTTCAACTTTTGCAAGAAGTTGGTTTTCTTTATCAACCAGTTCCTTTTCTTTTTTGGTTAATAATTCATTTTTCTTATCAACCAATTCTTCTTTTTGTTGAAGATTTTTTTCTTGAGTTTGTAATTTTAATTTACGTTGGTTGGCTTCATTTTCGAATTCTTGTTTTTTCTTATGCCATTCTTCTTTAACTTCAAGTAATTTTTCTCTTTTTAAGTTATTAGCTTCTTTTTCAGCTTCTTCAAGAATTTTTTTACTTTTTTCTTCGGCAGCGGCAATACCTTCTTTGCCTAATTTAGAATTGATAAACCAACCAGCGATAAACCCAACAGCTAAAAAAACAATTGCCAGGATAATAAATACTAAAGCGTCCAATTTAACCCTCCATTCGTTTAATAAATGCCCAGTGCTGGCTTGTATAAGGAAGAGAACCTTATACATACAGTGTGGGAATTTGCCGGATACTTCGCGCTTCCTCTGTGACTTTTTGTCCGCCCACTCAAGCAGCGGAAGTCAACCTTGCGGTTGAGGCCTGCAATTCCATATCCTGAGCCAAAAACCCTAGTGATAAACAATTGTCGTTCTCTTTTATCACTTACCAGCACCAGGTTTTAATTATTCATTACTATTACTTTCCTGTTGGGCTATCTCATATGTCATGGCATTATTTTCAAAGAGCAGATTTTTAAGTTCGGTAAGTTGATTTGATATATCTTCTAATTGTTTTTTTAACTCTGTATTTTCTTCTTTTACCCTATATAATTCATAAGCTGAACTAATACAAGCTCTTATAAGAACATTTTTTTCAGGTTGATCAGCTAATCCTTTTGCAAGTTGAGTAATGAGTGTATTTATATATTCATTAATTTCATTACCAACTATTTCATTTTCAACTAATATTCCAAACTCTTGATTTAATACTCGTAGTATGTACTTAATTTTTTCTGCCATAACATACATCCCAACAGATGTTAATTATTCAACAAGTTTATCTATTTCTTGAATAACTTGTTGTAATTGTGATTTAACTATTTTTCTTTCTTCTTCACTAATAACAAAACTATTCTTTTTAAAGTTCTCTAATTCTAACTTTAACCCGGTAAATTCTGCATGTAAATTCGTAAGTTCTTGTTCTTTTAATGCTTTTTGATATTTTAATTCTTCAATTTCTTTTCTTAATTGCTCAATTACTTTATTCTGATCTTCCTTTACCTGATGATATTTTGTAGTTGTTACCTGCAAATCATTTATCATTTTTTGAGTTTCATACAACTTCTGCTTAAGTTGCTTATTCTCAGTAATTAAATTTTTTGTTGCCTCAGTAACCGAATTAATTAATTCTCTTATGTTTGAAGCAATATTCACTTAATTTCACCTCTTAGTTGAGCATCAAATTGTTTACATACTTTTTCAATAATACCAACAAACTCCTTCTCAACAACTTCTTCAGTTAAAGTTTGATTTTCATCGTAATACTCTAATCTAATTGCGATACTTTTTTTATTTTTTCCAAATTCTTCACTCTCAAATATATCAAAAGGTTCGACTAATTTCAAAATATTTTTTGAATTTTTTAATATAAATTCTTTCATCTGGTCGTAATTAACACTTTTATCAACTATAAAAGCCATATCCCTATGCACTTTAGGATACTTCTGTAACTCCTTGAATTTCTTGCTTTTAATGTTTATATTTTTTAATTTTTCTAACCAAATCTCAGCAAAAATTACCTTTTGATTAATATCAAATTTTTTTAATACTTGTGAACTCAAATAACCACAATTCCCAACTAATTGATTATCTACATATATTTCAATTTTGCCATTGTAATAAGTATCACTATTTTCAGCTTTTTTATAATCTACTCTTTTATATCCAATTTTAGAAAATAAGCTATCAAGGATACCTTTTAAATCATAAAAATCATAAAGCCTATTTCTTTCATACCATACATTATCAACTGCATTACCTGTCAAAATTACAGAAAGTCTTTCTTCTTCTGTAAAATCAGCAAAAGATTGAATATTTTCATTTTTTAAATTAAACACTTTACCAATTTCAAATAATTTCAAACTTTTTTCACCAACAAATACATTATTACGAACTGTAATTAATGCACCTTGTAGTAATGATGTCCTTAATACTTCCAGATCTGCACTAATAGGATTTAATACTTTTACTGGATTACCCGTTATTTTAGCACTGTCTTCTTTTTGTAAAGAATTTGAAACAATTTCATAACATCCTGTTGAAATTAAATAATTTCTTACTTTATCACAAAACTCAGATTGGTCAACAGTTGATTTCATAGGAATAGTTATCTTTTCAATAACTGGAATATTATCATAGCCGTAGATTCTAGCAACTTCTTCAATTAAATCAATTTCCCTATCAATATCTGGTCTAAATGTAGGAACTTCTACTAAGAAATATTCATTATTTTCTTCTTTAATAATAAAACCTAAACCAATAAAAATATTCTTTATCGTTTCTTTTGGGATTTCAAATCCTAATACTCGTGTTATTCTTTCTAATCTAATTTTGATATCTTTATTAGAAATTTTTTCTGGATAAATATCAATAACACCTTTGCAAATTTCGCCACCGGCTAACTCTGCTATCAACTGAGCAGTTCTATCAACAACATATGATATATTGTTTGGATCGCATCCTCTTTCAAATCTATATGATGAATCTGTAGAAAGTTGTAATTTTTTTGCTGTTTTACGAATTACAGACGGATTAAAATAAGCACATTCGATTAAAACATCTTTTGTATCTTCTTTGATTTCAGAATTTTCACCGCCCATAATTCCAGCTAAAGCAACTGGTTTTTCTGCATCACAAATAAACAAAGACCCCTTAGGAACAATTCTTTCTTTAGAATCTAATGTAGTAAACTTTGTATCTTCTTCTGCACTTCTAACAATAATTTTATTCCCTTCCAATCTATTTAAATCAAAAGCATGTAAAGGTTGGCCTGTTTCGTAAAGCAAATAATTAGTAATATCAACAATATTGTTAATAGGACGTAATCCAATAGCTTTTAATTTATTTTTTAGCCAATCAGGTGATTCTTTAACTGTAACATTTTTTACAACTCTTGCAGCATATCTGGGACAATCTTTAACATTTAAAACTTCTACACTTGCTATTGTATTTACATCAACATTACCCTCATTAAGAATAACTTCTGGTAATTTTACTTTTTTATTAAAACTTGCAGCTAAATCTCGCGCAACACCAATATGACTTAAAGCATCTGGTCTATTAGGAGTGATACCAATTTCAACAACACAATCATCCATACCAAAATATTTAGAAATTTCCTCGCCAAGTGGAGCATTATCTTCTAAAATCATAATACCATCATGATTATCACTTAACTTCAACTCCTTTTCAGAGCATAACATACCAAAAGATTCAATACCACGTATTTTAGCTTTAGATAATGTTTGTTCAAATTCTGGAATGTAAGCACCAACTTTAGCAAACACAACTTTTTTATTAGCCTGACAATTTGGCGCCCCACATACAACCTGATATTCTTGCTGACCATCAGTTACTACTGTAACAGATAATTTATCAGCATTAGGATGCTTTTGTTTTTCTTTTACATAACCTACAACAATATTCTTATACATAGACGAATAATCTTCTACACTCTCAACTTCTAATCCTATAGCTGTTAGTTTTGATATAATTTCTTCATTTGAAATCTCTTGTAAATCAATAAGTTCTCTTAGCCATTTTAATGATATTTTCAACTTAACCCTCTTACTTATTACTTAGAATTGATTTAAAAATCTAAAGTCATTATCAAATAAAATTCTTATATCAGTAATACCATATTTTAGTAAAGCTATACGTTCGATACCCATACCAAAAGCATAACCAACATACTTTTCACTATCATAATTGACAGATTTAAATACATTAGGATCAACCATACCGCAACCCAATATTTCTAACCAACCTGACCCTTTGCAAACTCTACAACCTTTACCACCGCATAGATAGCAAGTAATATCCATTTCTGCACTTGGCTCAGTAAAAGGGAAAAAACTAGGTCTAAAACGATATTTTAATGAACTTCCATAAAATTCTTTTGCAAAATGTACTAAAGTTCCTTTCAATTCCGCAAATGTTATATCAGTATCAACCGCTAACCCTTCAAGCTGGTGAAATAAGCAATAAGAACGGGCGCTTATAGCTTCGTTTCTAAAAACTTTACCTGGCATAATGGCTCTGATAGGCGGCTCATTTTCCTGCATAACACGAATTTGAACAGGCGAAGTATGAGTCCTTAATAAAAACTTATCAGATACAAAAAAAGTATCCTGCATATCGCGAGCCGGATGATCCGGTGGGAAGTTTAAAGCTTCAAAATTATTAAAATCAGATTCAATTTCAGGACCTTCGTATACAGAAAAACCTAATTTTTTAAATATCGATTTAATATCATCTAAAGTTTGTATAATTAAGTGTTTACTACCAATTATATAATTTCTTCCAGGTAAAGTAAAATCGAAACTTATATTACTTTCTTGTTTTTGTTGAAATTTTTCACGTAATTCAGTTACTTTATTTTCTGTAAAATCTTTTAATTCATTAAGCTTTTGACCAAAAACTTTAATTTGTTCTTTGTCAAAATTTTTAAGTTCTTTAAATAAAATAGTAATTTCACCTTTTTTGCCAATAAACTTAGCTTTAATTTGCTCTAATTCGTTAAGATTTTCAACTTTATTTAAAATTTGTTCAACTTCTTCTTTAATTTTTGTAATTTTTTCGAGCATAATTTAAACCTGGTATAAAATTATTTAATAAATAATAAAAAGCCCTCTAAAAATTAGAGGGCAAACTTTAGAGCCTTCAAAACTTATTGTTTAACATAATTAATAATTTCTTTGAATGCTTCAGGATTTTCGAGAGCAAGATTTGCTAATACTTTTCTATTAAGTTCAATGCCTTTCTTGTGCAATAGACCCATCAATTTAGAATATGATAAATCATATAATCTTGCAGCAGCATTAATTCTAGTAATCCATAATGATCTGTATTCACGTTTTTTAAGTTTTCTTCCTTTGTAAGCGTGAGTAAGACCTTTTTCTACAGCATTTTTTGCTATAGTATATACATTACCACGTGCTCCCCAGTATCCTTTAGCAAGTTTAAGAATTTTTTTTCTTCTATGTCTTGAGGCTACTTTATTTACTGATCTTGGCATAACTTATTCCTCCTACATCATAGCTAAAATGTTTTTTGCATCACATGGTGCTAAAATAGCTGATTTTCTTAAATTTCTTTTTCTTTTTCTTGTTTTTGATGTTAATATATGGCTTTTATAAGCTTTAGCCCTTTTAACTTTACCTGTTCCGGTAATAGAAAATCTTTTTGCAGCTGATTTTTTTGTTTTTACCTTAAACATATCTTAAACCTCTATTTCTTTTTCTTAGATTTATTAGGAGCTAATAATATAGACATATTTCTACCTTCCATTTTAATGTCTTGCTCCATTTTTGCAATATCGCCTAATTTTTCTATAAATCTTTTAAGGAGATTTTCTCCTTGTTCTGTATATGCTAACTCTCTACCTTTGAAGAGTACGCTAACTTTAACTTTATTACCTTGTTGTAAAAACTCTGTTGCATGTCGAGCTTTAAACTCAACATCATTTGTATCAGTATTTGGATGTAATCTTATTTCTTTTACGATAACCTGAACTTGATTTTTCTTTTGTAATTTTTCTTTCTTTTGAGTTTCGTAAATATATTTACTCAAGTTTAAAATTCTGCATACCGGCGGATTTGCTTGCGGTGCTATTTCTATCAAATCAAGTTCCAGCTCTTCAGCTTTTTCTAATGCTGATTTTATATCCATAATTCCTAATTGTGTGCCATCTGGGCCTATTACTCTTACTTCTTTTGCTGTTATTTCTTCATTGACCCTATTTTTTAACTTATCTTGTGCGATTTTTCCTCCCAAAATATTTATAAATTTAATAAAGCAAAGCGAAATATAAGAAATTAATTTTTAAAATCAAAATAAATTTAAAACTTGCTTTTCCCCTTTGTAAACAATACTTTTTTTATGAATTACAAATTGTATACCAAATATTTTATAACACTAACTTTGCTCTTATCTTACCTCTTACAGAATTTACTAAAATTATCTCCTCAGCTCCAATTAATTCATTCATCGTTGTTACTTTTTCAACAGCACCCTCTTTTATTAATTTCTGCCTAAATATTCCATCTAATAAACCACTAATAATTGCCGGAGTATACCACTGGCCATTTTTTTTATAAAAAATATTAGTAAATGACCCCTCTGTTACTTCTCCTTTTTTATTTATGAAAATAATTTCATCGAAACCATTATCTTTAGCAAATTTTAAACCAGTATTATAAACCTCTCGTTTTGATGTCTTAAAATTAAACCACCATTTTTTTGTATCTATTTTTTGGGGAAAAATTGTAATAAGATAATCTCTATTAATATCAGTAATTTCTTCAACCTCAATATTAAAGTTACCAAATTTATATAATTGAATTCTTACTTTCCACTTCCCAGTACTGTAAGATAAGGTTATTTTTTTTAACTCTTCCAATATTTCTTTTTCAGGAAAACGAAAAATAAAATAATTAGCTGTTGTTTCCAATCTTTTCATATGTTCATCGAGCAAAAAATAATTTCCATTTTCTAAAAATATTGTTTCAATAAGATAAAATTCTTTTTGCCTTTCTAAAAATTTATATTTTAACTTTACCTCATTATATTCGTTTAATGGATTACTCCTAAAAGTTACTCCACTTCCTACACCATAAATTCCTTTTTGCAAACTTTTGTCTATAACCAGGGTTCTAATTGGAATATTAAATACCAATTTCTCATATGTAATTAACCCCAATGTCCCGGTATAGATTCCTCTAATATCATTTTCAAGTTTTTTAATAATTTTCATAGAACTTTTTTTGGGAGCACCAGTGATTGAACCACACGGAAAAAGACTCGCAATAGCATCCTTTAATTTTATATTTTCTTCTAATTTTCCGCTTACCATGGATATCATTTGATACAAAGTTTCGTATTTTTCAATTTTAAATAATTTATCAACCTTAACGGTTCCTTTTTTGCAAATCTTACCCAGATCATTTCTAATAAGATCGACAATCATTATATTTTCAGCTCTATTTTTTTTGCTTTTAAACAAACTATTTTTCAAAAACTTGTCACCATCTATTGAGTACCCCCTTTTAATTGTTCCTTTCATTGGAGATGATTTAATAATACCATTTTCAATCTTAAAAAACAACTCAGGCGAAATGCTAACAATTATTTCACTATCATTATTAATTATTGCACTATACTCTGTAGTTTGCTTTTTCAACAAATTATAGATAATATTTTCCAGCTTGCCTTGATACTCAAACACATATTTCGTAGTATAATTTATTTGATAAGTATTGCCTTCTTTAATTTCATTTTTGATTTCTCGTATTTTCTCAAGATAATCATTTTTTTGTATCATTAAATTGCAATTGATAATTTCAGAATCTTCATCTTGATTTTTTTCATCAAATATCAAATCACGCGATGTAAATACCTTCCAGTTGTTTTTTTTATCAAAAATAAAATAATTATTTCCAAAATCTTCACTATCAATATTATAAATTTTATAGCCGAACTCATAATCAATTTTAGCATATCCCCAATAATCATTCAAATTAAACTTTTCAAATTTTTCAATATCTTCCAGATTATTAATATTTATAAGTTTTGGATCATTTCCATCATAGAAATAGATCTTATTATTTCCATTTATTAAATTTCCCAAAAAAAGCGATGCATATTTTTTATTAATTACATATTTAATTAACTCAATTAATTTAATCATAGCATACACCAATTTTTTAATACATCTATTCCATACTCTGTTAAATAGGCTTCGGGATGATATTGCAACCCCCAAATATTATATTTATTATGTTTAATTGCCATAGGAATATTATCATAAGTTTTGGCAATGATACTTAAGTTATGTGATACGGTATCACATTTTATGATTAATGAGTGATATCGCATCACATTTATACCGTTTGGTATACCATTAAAAATACCTTTTTTAATGTGGTAAATTTTACTAGTGTATCCGTGAACAGGTTGTTTGGCTTGAATTATACCACATCCTAAATATTCCGCAATTACCTGCATACCAAGACATATACCCAATATTTTTGCTCCTTTTTTCCTTTCAATTACATCCTTTAATATTGGATAATCAGCTGGTTTACCAGGCCCTGGAGATAAAACAATATTATCATAATTTCTTACAACATCTAACAAATTTTTTTCATCATAATAAACAACATCAACGTCAGTTTCTAAAATTTTGAAGTATTGATAAAGATTAAAAGTAAATGAATCATAACAGTCAATTATAAGAATTTTCATAAAAAATCAAATTTTATTATTATTTTTACAAAAATAATAATTTTTTTGTCGATGGAAAAAAAACTAAAAATAATCGCAGACGAAAATATACCACAAGTTAAAGATGCTTTTTCTTTTTATGGTAACGTAACAACCTATCCTGGAAGAGAAATTAATAATAATTTACTAAAAGATGCTGATGTTTTATTAGTTCGTTCTGTAACAAAAGTAAACGAACAACTTTTGAAAAATACTCCTATTAAATGTGTTTTAACGGCTACAACCGGCATTGATCATGTTGACACTGAATATTTGAAATCTAACAATATTTATTTCAACTCTGCAGACGGTTCAAATACAATTTCTGTTGTAGAATATACCATTATTGCAATTCTGGATATTGTGGTCAATCAAATTCGAAAAGAAATTAGTAAAATTAAAATTGCCGTTGTTGGCTATGGCAAGATAGGAAGTAGAGTTTTCGATATTTTAAATACAATAGGTTTTAATGTTATCAAAATCGATCCGCCTTTGCAAAAACAAACTTTAGACAAATCTTTTTCAAACTTTAACGATGCATATAATTGCGATATAGTAACTTTCCATGTACCACTAACTTATAACATTGTTGATTCAACTTACCACTACATTAATGAGTTTATTCTTTCTAATTTTAACAATGAAACTTTTTTAATTAATACCTCTCGTGGTGAAATTTTTGATAACACTGCATTACTTAACTATTTAACTCAAAACAGTAATTTATCTTTAATTCTTGATGTTTGGGAAAATGAACCTGATATTAATTTAAATTTGCTTAATAAAGTATATATAGGAACTCCCCACATAGCAGGCTATTCACTGGATGCAAAAATAAAAGGCACTAAAATAATTTATGAACATTTTTGTAATTACTTTAATCTAGAACAAAATTGGCAACCCAATATTCCAAAAGTATTAAATAATAAACTAATTTTGAACAATTGGAATGAACAAAATTTACTTAACGATTTATTAATTTTTCTTAATAGAATTTATTTTTTAAGAGAAGATTATTTCAGATTAAAAAAATATCAAACTAATGAAAATATTGCCAAGCATTTTGATTTTTTAAGAAAAAACTATATTAATAGAAGAGAATTTTCAAATTATACTATAAAATTAGGATATAGTAATCCTAAACTTAGCAATATCTTAAAAAAACTAAATTTTAATATTGAAGATGTATAAAACTACCTACATGATAATATTAATTGTTAATTTGCTTTTAGCACAATCTTACAATTTTTCAATGGCAAGATTAAAATATTCAGGCGGCGGAGATTGGTACAATGACCAATCTGCTGATATAAATTTATTAAAATTTCTTTCTGAAAATACCAATGTTAAAGCAAAACCAGAGTTTAAATATGTTGATGTTGGAAGTGATGATATTTTTAACTACCCTTTTTTATTTATGACTGGTCACGGGAATGTTGTATTTAGCCAATCTGAAGTAGAAAGACTAAGGAAATATCTTCTAAATGGCGGCTTTTTATATATTGATGACGATTATGGAATGGATAAAGCAATACGACGAGAATTAAAAAAAATATTCCCCGATAAAGAATTACAAGAACTACCTAATAACTATGGGCTATTTAACTGCTATTATAAATTTCCAGATGGCACTCCTAAAATCCATAAACACGATGATAAACCTCCTCAAAGTTTTGGTATTTTTATAGGTAAAAGATTAGCTGTTTTATATACTTATGAAAGTAATCCAAGCGATGGCTGGGCTGACCCAGATGTTCATAACGATCCAACTGAAATTCGTCAATTAGCATTAAAATTTGGCGTCAATATTATAATTTGGTCTATTATTCAAAATCTTTAAACTTTTTTAATAACTTTTATGTCTAATATTTACAACAAAATAAAATAAAAGAGTGAACTACAATTTATCAGAAAATGAACTTGCAAAACTTTTTATTGAGAATAAAGACGAACGGGCTTTTACTCTTTTAATTAAACAATATCAACAAAGTATATATTGGCATTGCTTAAGAATGTTAGGTAATCATTCAGACGCAGATGAAGTTACTCAACAAGTTTTTATTACACTTTATAAAAAATTGTATACATACAAATTTGAATCTAAATTGAGCACATGGATATTTACTATTACATCTAATTTAGTTCTTAATTATATTAAGAAAAAAAAAATCAAAGTATTTTTTAGTTTTGATGATTTAGAACATGACCTTTCCGATAACAGTGATATTGTTCAGGATATTGACAATAAAATGAAACTTGAAAAACTTAATAAAATTTTACAAAAATTACCTGAAAAACAACGGCAGGTTTTTATCCTGAGAAATTTCGATGATCTTTCTTATGAAGAAATATCTGAAATTACAAAAACTAGTGTTGGCGCATTAAAAGCAAGTTATCACCATGCACAAAAAAAAATTATGGAGCTAATGCAAAATGAATAATGACTTATTCATTAAATATTATGATAATCAACTATCAAGCACAGAAAAGGAAAATTTTGAAAAATTGCTTGCTACAGATCCATTAACTAAAAAAGCATATGAAGATTTTTTAACCAAGCAAAATTCTCTTAAAGAATTAAATAAAATACAACTAAATCAAGAGTATTTTGTCAATCTCCCTGTAAAAATTAATCAAAGAATATCAAGCAAGAATAAACCTACATTTATCACCAAAACTGCTTTAGCGTTTTCGTTAACTTCAATTATTATATTTTTATTTATCTGGAATTTTTGGAGCAATCCAACTACAACTTTGAACAATTCTGGTAAGCCTTTTATTGCTGAAACAGTTAAAACTAATACAAATAATTTTTCTGAAAATATTCAAAAAAGTGAAAATAAAATATCAGTAAGCAAAAATGTTGCTAAAGATAAACTTATAACTTACAGTTCTATTGAAAACGAAAGTATCGAACTTGAAGATAATGATATAGATGATTTTATAAATACTTATCAATCTTATAAAATAATTAAAACTGGTAGATAATATGAAAAAATTTGTAATAATCTTTTTAGTCTTTATAAGTTCTTTGACCTTTTCTCAACAATATAGACATGGACAACAAAAGCCATTTCATCCTAATTGCCCATTGGATGAAAGACCTGTACACAAATTACAAAAATTTAAATTACAAAAATTAATTGAAGAATTAGAAATTACTGATAATGATAAAATAAAAAAAATAACCCAAGTTTTTAATAACCACTTTAAAAATATTCACGATTTACAATTCAATAGAAGAAACCTGCTTGATGAATTAGAAGCTTCTATCATTGACGGTAACTTTGAAAAAGCTTTTGAAATTTCAAATAAACTTTTTCAAGCCGAAAGAAATTTTGCCAATGCACGAATTCAATACTTTGATGATATGAAAAATATCTTAACTAATGATGAATTTTCCAAATTTATGCTTTTTGAATTTAGGTTCCAACAATTAGTAAAAGATTTTATGGATAAAAGAAGAAATAACCCAAAATAAACAATCAAAAAACAAACATTATATTTCTTTCAACTTCATATAAAGCTAGTCATTATTACCTTTAATATGTTACTACCAAACTAGTTATTTTGTTGTAAATATTGTTATTTATTCTTTTTATTACAATTTTTATATTGCATTTTTCACTTATATTCACTATCTTCGAACTTAGCTTTAACAATAATAGGTAAACAAATGAAAAAGTTAGTATTAATTATTTCAGTAATTGTAACTTTTACTTATGCTCAAATTACCCCTGAACAAGCATTACAAAAATTAATCGAAGGGAATAAGCGTTATACTTCACAAAACTTCAAACAAAAAAATTATCCTAAAGAAAGGCAGGAACAATCCCAGGCGCAGAAACCTTATGCAATTATACTTTCTTGCTCAGATTCCAGAGTTCCACCAGAAATAATTTTTGATGAATCACACGGTCAACTTTTTATAATTCGTAATGCAGGAAATGTTGCAGATGAAGTTGTATTAGGAACAATAGAATATGGCGTTGAACATTTAAATTCTCCTTTACTTGTAATAATGGGACATTCTAAATGCGGCGCAGTTACTGCAACCGTAAAAGGTGGAGAGTTACCTCATAATATCGAAGCGATTGCAAATTACATTAAACCTGCTGTTGCTGCTGCTAAACCCAATTCGAAAAACGAACAAGAACTTATAAACAATACAATAGAAGAAAATATTACATATCAAATAAAAGAAATAATTACCAAAAGCTCAATAGTTAAAGAATTTTTAGAACAGAAAAAAATAAAAATAGTCGGTGCACATTATAACATAGATACCGGCGTAGTTGAATTTATCGATTATAAATTTGAACACTAATATATCAATATAATCGATACAATTAAATAAAGCACAATATTAATAACCATTGTTAAATCTTTATATAATACATCGCTGGGGCTTTCCCCAGCTTTCTTTTTATTAATCAAATATAAATATCTAAAAAGGCCAAAAACTACAAAAGGTGTAGTAAAAATCATATTATCTGTATGAAAGGTTTCTATAGTTTTCTCTGATACTGTATATAAAGCATAACATATAATCGTAGCTGTTGCTACAATTGTAATCATCTGTATTAAATAACTTATTGAATACTCATTTAATACTTTTCGTGCGTAAGTTGTATTATCCCCCGAATTCACCATTTCGGAGTATCTTTTAGAAAAAGCTAAAAACAATGAAAGAAACATTGTTGTTAGCATCAACCAACTGGATGTTGGAACATTAATCACAACCGCACCATATATAACTCTTAATACAAAACCAGCAGCTATACTAAAAACATCAATTATAACAACATGTTTTAAATATAAAGAATAAAATACATTCAAAATAATATAAATTGTTGCTACAATAAGTGAATCAAAATTTAAAAAGTAACTGATAAAAATAAGTGCTAAAATCAAAATACCAATTATTGTTTGTGCTTTTGAGATAGAAATTGCACCACTTGCTATTGGACGATTTTTCTTTTTAGGATGTTTTCTATCAACATCAACATCTTTTATATCATTGAAAATATAAACTATACTTGATGACAACGAAAAAAATATAAAACCCAAAAATGCCTTGTATGTAGTCTGAAAAACAAATAAATTTTTGGAAAAAATTAAAGGAATAAATATAAAAAAGTTTTTTATCCAATCTTTTACACGTAATAATTTTAGGATAGGAATAACATTACTGCTCATTATATTCTACCAAATTTTTTATCAAATTCATCAAGTGCAATTTTTATGATAATTGGTCTTCCGTGTGGGCAAACATACGGCATAGTAGAAGAAAATAATTCATCAACTAAATATCTCATTTCATTTTCTGTTAATCTTTGGCCTGTTTTAATTGCTGTTTTGCATGCATATGATGCAGCAATAGAGTGCCTTTTTTCAAATGCCGCATCTTTTTTGATGTTATTTTTAATATCCTCTAAAATTGAAAAAAATATACCAGCTTCAAAACCCTCAAGTGAATCTGGGGGAACACCGTATATACCTATCTTATTTTTGGGTAACATCTTTATATCAAAGCCCAAAAGTTTAAAATCTGAGATTAATTCTTTTACAATCTCATAATCACCTGGATCTAATTCAATCTCAAAGGGGAAAAGTAACTGCTGACTTATTCCTCCACTTTCGAGTGATTTCAATGCCTTTTCGTACAATATTCTTTCATGTGCAACATGTTGGTCTACAATCATCAACCCTGTTTTAATCTGACATAAAATGTATTTATTATGAATTTGTAGATACTCTGGTATATAGAAATTATTATTATCATTTTGTTGCTTTCTTGGAGTATATTCTTCTTTTATGTTACTCCCTACAGGTGCAATATCTGTAAAAGGATGATTAATAATTTCAGGCTCTCTTTTTACATCTATGGTATCCCTTATACCATCAAACAATTGTTCAATTATGCTATTATCGACCTTGCGTATTACCTTATCTTTATCTTGATAAAGTAATGGATTATAATTCGAAGCTCTTTTACTTTCACCGCCTAATGTATTGCCCAAAGGTGTTACACTTGTTGATGGACTAACAAAACTTAAACTCTGTGTACTTTTATCAAGTGTGTTATCATTTAACCCGACATCAGGGATTAGATCATATTTTGCAATACTTTTTTTAATTATATTATTGATGGTTACCCATATGATTTTTTCATCGTCAAATTTGATTTCTAATTTTGATGGATGTATGTTAATATCTATTTGCTTAGGATCTATTTCTAAAAAAAGTACAAAAAATGGATATTCACTTTTTTCAATTAAATTTTCAAATGCAGTAAAAACAGCAGAATTAACTAATTTTGAGATAACAAATCTTTTATTAACAAAAAGATACGGTTCATTTTTTTGTTTTTGTAAATATCTTGGTTTTGCAATAAATCCTGATACTGTTAATGGAAAAGATTTTTCATTAATTTCAAAAAGATTATTAACAAATTGTTCACCAAAAAGTTGAATAATTCTATTATTTAAGTCTGTTGGGGGCAAGTCATAGGTTTTTGTATCATCGTTATAAAACTCAAAATATATTTCGGGATGTGATATAGCTATTTTCTTAAAAACATCTACAATATGTTTAAGTTCTGTGGCATCAGATTTTAAGAAATTTCTCCTTGCTGGAGTATTAAAAAACAAATTTTTTACGGCAATTGATGTACCAACAGGACAATTTATTTTTTCAGTATAGATATTTTGTTCTTCAAATTTGAGTAATGTACCTAGTTCTTCATCTTTTGTTCTTGTTTTTATTTCGAACTGTGAAACAGCAGCAATTGAACTTAAAGCTTCACCACGGAATCCATAAGTGGTTAATCTTTCAATGTCCTCATAATCACTAATTTTACTTGTAGCATGTTTCTGGATACTAAGAATTGCATCCTCTTCTAACATGCCCGTTCCATTATCTATAATTTGAATTAATGATTTACCGGCATTTTTAATTAAAACAGTTATTTTTGTTGCATTGGCATCAATTGAATTTTCAACTAATTCTTTAACAACATTTTCCGGTCTTTGAACAACTTCGCCTGCCGCAATTTTATTTGCTATATTATCCGGTAATATCTTGATTTTAGCCATAATTATTTTCTCTTGTAATATTCAACTTTAAATGTAGTAAAATCTTCTTGATTAAACAATTTCCAATCATCACTTAATACAGGGAAAAAAGTATCTGCTTGATAAATTCCAGGAATTCTTGAAATTATAATTTCATCAACAAAACTCAAAGACTGTTGATATATTGACCCTCCGCCTATTATAAAACATTTATCGAAGGAAATTTGTTTATAATTCTGATTATTTTTTAATTCATCTAATTTTTCACTTAATTTATCCAGATTGTCAATGACTATTGCATCAGAATTTTCTATTTTAGATAATTGTTTAGATACGATTATATTTAATCTACCAGGTAGAGTTTTACCAAGTGATTCAAAAGTTTTTCGACCCATCACAACGGGATAGTTCATAGTAGTTTTTTTAAAGAACTTCAAATCATCGGAATTATACCACGGCATTTTTCCATTTAATCCTATTGCATTATTTTCAGATACAGCAACAATAATTATAAATTTCAAACTGCCACCTCGCCGGTTAATCTTGAATGACTTTGATAATTTTCCAAAATAAAATCTGTATATTCCCATTCAAAAATACCTTTCCATTTATCATCAGGAATAATGACCTTAGGTAAAGGATAAGGTTTCCTTTTTATTTGAGTGTTAACTTGTTCAATATGATTTTCATATATATGCACATCTGCTAAAAATCCAATTAATTTATTTGGTTTCAAATTAGTTTCTTTTGCAATTAAAAGTAGCAGCATGGCATATGATGCGATATTATAAGGTAGCCCTAAAAAAGTATCAACGCTTCTTTGATTCCACAACAAATCAACATACTCGCCATCAGAAAGAAGCTGAAAACCGTAGTGACACGGTGGTAAAGCTTGCATATACATAAAATTTGGATTCCACGCTGAAACAATAATTCTTCTATCAAATGGATTTGTTTTAAGTTTATCAATAGCAATTTTTAATTGGTCAATCATACCATCCTGGTTCCAATCTCTCCATATTGCACCATAAACAGGGCCTAAATCATCTTCTTCAAATTGTATTTTTAAAATTTCTTCTCGTGTAAGTTTTCTATTTTCTAACTTTTCAATTTCCTGAACTCTTTTTTCAACAACAATAGGATTAGCCCACTCATCCCATATATGGCAATTTCTATCCTGAAGCCACTTTTTACTAGTTTTACCTTTAATAAAAAATTCGAGTTCCGCAGAAATATTTTTAAGTCCCATTTTTTTTGTTGTTAATAACGGGAAACCCTCTTGCATATTGTGTTCGAACATTGCGCCAGATATAGAAAGGGTTTTAATTCCAGTTCTATTACTTTTCCATTTACCATCATTTAAAATATTATTCAAGATTTCAAGATATTTATACATTATAATCTCCAAATTTTAGTGCTTTAACAGAACCATCTTTTAGCCCAATTGCTAATAATTTACCATCAATGTCAAAGCTAATAGAATTTATTCCGTCACCAAAATTAGAAATTCTATCAAGTATGCTACCATCATTTAAATTCCAGATGATAATAGATTTATCCCATGATGCAGAAACTAAAATATTTTTTGTAGGATGCATATCAATAGCACTGATGATATCTTTGTGTGCGGTTAATTTCAATATAGGATCGCTAAATCTAATATCCCAAACAAAAATATTTTTATCATAAGAACATGATATTATTTTATCATCACTTGTAAATTTAACATCGGAAACAGCTTTATTATGTCCTGTAAAAGTTTTTATAATAGTTTTTTTATTTAGATCCATAATCTTTATAGTTTGATCAAGATTACCAATAACTATAAGTGTATCATCCAGATTTATATCAACACATGTAATAGCTGAATTAGTTTTGACATTAGACAATGTATTCCCGGGCGTTATATTTCTAATTATAATACTTTTATCATTTGATACACTTAAAAAGTTATCATTATTATTAAAAACTTTTAGCTTTGATACAATACCAGTGTGCTCAATAATATTTCTAATAATTTTACCATTATCTAAGTCAAATATTTTTATAGTTCCATCAGCTGCGCCTGAAATAAGAAATTTACAGTTTTTATCAATATCAATTGATGTAATATCTCCCTTGTGTTCCCAAATAGATTTTTTTAATAAACCTGTTTTAGCTTCCCATATTTTTATCGAAGAATCTCGTGAACAACTTACAAGAGCTTCTCCTTTGGGGTAAAATATAACCTGTCTAACAACATCATTATGCCCTTTAGTCTTTACATATTCAACCAATTGAATATCCCAAAGAATAATAGATTCATCAAGTGAACCAGATGCGAATTTCCTTCCATTTTTTGATATATCAATACTCAAAACCCCATCAATATGATCAGATAAAACTTTAAACAACTTATCTGTTTTATAATTTATTACCTTAATTTTACCATCCCACGAAGCAGCAAATAAATAGTAGCCATTAGGCATAAACATAACTGACGAAATATGTTCTTCAAATTCTTTATACTCCTTAACAATTTCCCCATTTTCTACATCCCAAATTTTTAATAAGTTGTCTTTCCCGCCACTAGCTAAATATTTTCCGTCAGGCGAAAATGCAATTGAAGTAATACTTTCTTGATGTGCATTGGTTATAATTTTAAGACATTCTCCACTAAATAAATCCCAAATTCTAATATTTCCATCAAGGGAAGCACTTGCTAAAAATTCCGAATCAAAACTAAAGTCAATAGCAGTAATACCATCCTTATGCCCACGTAAAACAAGTACATTTTCCAGAGTCTCAACATCCCATATTTTAATTGTACTATCTAAAGAAGCACTTGCTAGTAATTTGCTATCAGGGCTAAATTTAACTTCATTAATATTATTCCAATGGCCCGCTATTTCATTTATTTTTTTATATCCTATTGCATCCCATAAAATAATTTTTTCATCCCATGACCCAGAAACTAAATATTTGCCATCTTTAGAAAATGAAACTGAGTTAACCCAATCCGAATGTCCTTCTAAAACTGCTACAATTTCCCCACTATATGTTTTTCTAATTGTTACTTTGCCATCATTGGAACCATAAGCAATAAGGTTCCCATCTGGATTAAAAGATACAGATCTTATACAATAGGTTAGACCTTGTTTATTACTAAAAGTCGCTTCTTTAACAATATTATCTATTTCGGTATCTGGTATAATTATCTTTGGTTTATTTTGTAATAATACCCAAAACTCTTTAAGGCTCTGAATTCTTTGAGTTGTATCTTTATCAATAGCTTTCTTTATTAAATCTGCAATCCATTCAGGAATTTTATCATTATATTCTCTTACATCTTCAATATTGTTCATTACTATTTCGTTCATGATTTGATATTCTTGAGTGGCAGCTTTAAACTTTTTAGGTAAACTATTTGTAAACATTGTAAATAATATTAGGCCAAAAGAATATATATCGCTTAAAATATCCGCAGGTTTATTAAGAATTATTTCGGGACTTAAAAAATAAAATTCTTTAAGTTTTATCCCAGGCTTAAATTTAATTTCATCTTCTCTAACACAACCTAAATTAATAAATTTAAAGTCTAAGGTAGGAGTAAGCATCAAAAAACCAGGATATGGATCTATTCTTTTAACATTTCTTGAATAAACATAAGCTAGTGTTTGAACGATCTTTTTGAAAATATCAATTATTTTTTGATGTGGCAATCCCATTCTATTTTTAAGAAAAGCATCGTAAAAAGAAAGACCATCAACCCACTCCATCACAAGATTTAGCGTATTATTCTCTTCAAAAAAATCATACACTTTAACTATATTTGGATGATCCATATTACTAAGGATATTAACTTCTCTTACAAATCTATCTCTCATTTTAGGATCATCAAAAGCTTTTTGAGTGAGTTGTTTTATAGCATATTCTTGTTTTGTATTTTCATCAATTGCTTTGTAGATAATTCCCTTACCTTCTTTATCGATAATATCTAATATTTTATAATTCTTTATTTGCATAGCGTTTTTATTATTAGTATTTTAGAAATATACAAAATTTCTTTAAATTTGAAAAACAAAAAAATTTTTTTTATGAAATCAATATACAAAATAATCTTATATCTTTTATTAGTTGTAAGTAACATAATATCTCAAGAACTTGACGCAACTGTTAATATTAACACAGAAAAATTGTCACAAGAATATAAAGACTATCTATTTAACTTTGAAAATGTTGTTTCCAATTATTTAAATGGCACAAAATTTTTGGACCAGGAGTGGCAAGGTCCTAAAATTAAATGCAATTTTTCTTTTATTTTCCAATCAGGAAGCGGCAATAATAGATATAGTGCACAAGTTTATATTACAAGCCAACGAATTATATATAAGTCAAATCCCACAAAATCAACTATCATATTAAAATTATTTGATCAAAATTTAGATTTTACATACGATAGAGGACAATCTTTTAATTTTAACCCATCAATTTTCGAGCCACTTACTGGCTTTTTAAATTACTATGCTTATTTAATTATTGGTATGGATTTAAATACTTATGGTGCTCTTTCTGGTCAACCTATAATTCAAAAAGCTCTTAATATTGCCATAATGGGCGAATCGAGTGGTTTTGAAAAAGGATGGGGCGGAAATTTAACTAATACCAGAAAAGCATTGGTTGAAAACATTCTAAACGAAAAAAATGTATTTTTTATGAAAGATTTTTACAAATATCATTACTATGGACTTGATCTTTTAAGCACAAACTACGAACAAGCAAGAAATAATATTGCTAGTATGATTGAAAATTTATACAACAATAGAACAAATGTTAACTTAAACAACCCATTATACCGTACATTTTTCGATACTAAATATATTGAAATTGCTGAAGTATTAAACAATTATGAAAATACACTTACAATACAAAAGTTAAAAACACTTGATCCTTCTCATACATCAAAATATGATGAGATTTATAAATAGCTATGAAAAAAATATTACTTTACATATTAACAACCACACTTATATTTGCTCAAATTAAAGGTTCCACTGCAACTGCTTACGTTTTATCAACAGCAGTAGGCACAAGATTTCCAACTGGCACTTTTGGAAAAGAACACGCTATGGGATATGGTTTTAATACATCTTTATACTATACCCATAGTGATATTATCCCTGTTCTTTTGTTTGGCAGAGTAGATTTTGAACATTATGCAGCATCACAAAATTTTCTTAAAAATAATTCTACATATTCATCTGTTACATCATTTTTAATTCCTGTATCAATAGGTGTTAAACACTATCATCCTCCTATTTTAACTGAGAGAATTTTGTTTTTACCATTTTGGGAAATAGGTTTCGTTTATGCATACTCATCCAAAGTTTATTCTTATAGACAGACTGGCATCAATGATAAAAGTTTATATAATAACAATTTCGGATTTAATATAGCTGGTGGTCTTTCGGCAATTTTATTTGATTTTTCAATATATTATACATATTTACCTAATAATACTCATTTCGGCTTAGATATTCGCGTAAATATTCCAATCTATACGAGATTTTGATGATTATAGATATTGGGAACAAAAAAAAATTCAAACAGGTTACAATAACTTTAGGTATATCTATTATTCTACTATTATTTAATATATTATTTGAAATTATTCCTCCTCCCAAAATAACCCCTAAATTACAATTAGAAAAACATATCTCAACTACAGATTTTAACCTTGAATTAACGTATCTTTTTGATTTATTTAGAATTGATACTGTTTATCTTGATAAATTTAATTATATAGATAAAGATAACAATGTTTATCAACAAATAAATATTACTATATCTCCCAATTTTCCGCAAATTATTTTTTTAAGAGAAATCTATAACCTTGCAAGACAATTTGAAATGGAATTAAAAGTTACAGAAGAAAAAATTCGCGGTAATACAAATATTAAAATTTATGAGAATAATAAAATGTTATATCTTATAAATTTGAAAATTGATAAAAAATTATCCGACCAAATAACCAGTATAAGCATTATTTGTGCAGCAAATAAATTATCTAATGACGATATTGAACTTATCGAAAGTCTCCCTTTTAAAGTATCTTTTGCTATACTTCCAACGGAAAATAATTTTAATATTATTTCAAATATCACAACAAAAAAATTTCATTATGGTATTTTAATTTCTGATAATATCAAAGATTATAAATTTTTGCTTACTGATGGAATGAATTTATCCAGACTTAAAAGTTCTGTCTTTAATATTAACAATAGCTTTAATAATGCCAGATATGTTCTATTTGATAATTATTCTAAAATTATGCAATCCAAAACCGGAAAAATAATCAGTGAGGAATTCGTAAATTTTCAAATTTTACCTTATAATTTCACAGAACTAAATATTCTAAAAGAAGGCGAAGATAAAGATATTAAATCAATGTTTAAATACATTGTAACTAAAAACTTTGGCAAGAGCTATTTACTTCTTATTTCATTAAATGATTTTTACAATATCTACGATGATTTATATATTTATTATTTGAAAGGTGTAAAGTATGAGTATCCTAATGTAATTTATAATAAGTCGGATAGTTTATTGAAAAATTAATTAATATTTTATAACTTTAAATAACTTATAACACCACATCATATACAAATTAGGCTAAAAAATGGAAAATTTAGGTAAGCTAAACAGAGTAACCATCAAAGGTTATAAAAGTTTTAAGAATGTAGATATTACTATTAAAGATAAAAATATTCTTATCGGTGCTAATTGAACTGGTAAAAATAATTTTATTAGTTCTTTAAGTTTGTAAAAAAAATTATAGAAAAAGATTTACAATTATTCACTGCAACACAAGGTGGCACCAACAATATCCTACACTTCGGAATTAAATATACCAATGAAATAACTTTTTCGCTGTTTTTTCACCTAATGCCTACGAAGTTACATTAGTACCCAACGAATTTGATAAATTTATAATTAAAACTGAAAAATGTTATTTTTTTTGCCGATGAAATTAAATATTCAGGCGTGACAAAAGAGATAGATTAATCTTTATCTGGTAATCTGGAAGCATCTTTAATTAATAATGAACAAAATAATAAAATAATTAGTCACATTGTATCATATATAAATAATTGGCATATTTATCATTTCCACGATACAGGTAAAACATCACCTATAAAACAAACAAATAATATTAATGATAACCTGCATCTTAAGCCACAGAGAGAAAACCTTGCGGCATTTCTCTATGCACTTAAAAACAACTATAAAAACCATTATGACGAAATTATAACTGTTATTAAAAGAGTTGCACCATTTTTTAAAGATTTTGTTTTAGAACCAGAAAATGATTTTATTCGTTTAAGATGGAAACACATTGCATATGATGATTACTTTGATGTTAGCGCCCTTTCTGATGGAACTTTAAGATTTATTTGTCTTGTAACATTATTATTGCAACCTAATCCACCTAAAACTATTTTAATAGATGAACCTGAACTTGGCTTACATCCATATGCATTAGAATTACTTGCAAATCTTTTTAATATTGCATCTTACAAAACTCAAATTATTGCTACAACCCAATCTCCAACTTTTGCTAATTTCTTCGATATCGATGATATTTTAGTTGTAGATTTAATCAATAATTCGTCAATTCTTAAAAGATTAAATGCTGATGAGTTTAAAGTATGGCTGTAAGATTTCAGCGTTGGCGAATTATGGATTAAAAATCTTATTGGAGGAAATCCACAATAAAATGAGAATAGCAAACACAGTTAAAGGACAAACTGAACTTGAATTTTGTAATAGTGTAATAAGACCACTTCTTAGTAATATAAACACAAATGTATCTATTCATCCTATAATAATAACAACTAGTAATAAATCAGGAAAATTTTCCAAAGGTGGAAGTATTAAACCAGATAGAATTATTAATGAAATTAATAAATTATTACATAGTTTTGATTTTGTTACAACTTTTTATGATATTTTATGGCATAATAGGAATAGATAAAAACTGGTCGATAGATGAAGTTGAATTTGATTTATATAATAAAGTAAACAGCCCTAATTTTTTACCATATTTCCAGAAATATGAATTTGAAACATTGTTATATGCAAACCCTGATGTTTTTATTAAATATAATAATAAAATACCCGAAAAAATCTATAAAATAATCAAACAATTTAATGGTAATATTAAAGATATAAATAACAGCACCAAAACTTCTCCTTCTAAAAGGCTTGAAAATATTTTTCATGATTGCAACATTAAATACGATAAGGTTTATTATGGGCCACAAATTGTGAAAGAAATAGGAATTGAAAAAATGCGAAACATTCGAACAGATTTAATCTTTGGTTAGAAAAATTAGAAAAAATATGTAATAATTATATTTAATTCCCACTAAACCTAATTGGCACAGACATTTGCACTTTAACCTTTTTACCTTTCAATTTACCCGAAGTAAATTTTGTATTCCTAACTATCCTTAAAGCAATTTCATCACAACCATAACCAATACCTTTGATAAGCTCTGTTCTTGTGACAAAACCATTTTCGTCAATAAATGCACGGACGACAACTCGTCCTGATATTTCATTATCAATTGCTTCTTGTGGTAATTTAGCTTTTCTGTTTAATGCTTCCCAACCTTCAATTGGCTCAGGCATAAGATCAACAGCTGCATAATATACTTCTTCTATCTTTACAATTTTTTCAGTTTTAACATTATTAACTTTATTTTCTTCAGCTTGCTGGTTTGTATTTACATCAATTTCACTGCTTTGTAATGTTAAATTATCTTTCTTATCAACTAATTTTAGTTTCTCTGGTAATGCTGGCGGTATAATTCTTTCTTCTTCGTAGATGATTTTTTCAATTACTTGATCAGCCTGAAAATTAAAATCAATATCTAATTTTTCAAGAAGACTTTTGGAAATTTCGTAAAAAGGCACAAATTTAATAAATAATATAACAAGTAAAGTTGACGAAAGTAAAGAAATAAAAAAATTATTGTGTTTATAATACAAATATTTAGCTGGTTTTGTGTAAATTCCCATCTTTTACCATCTTTGAATATTTTAAGTAAAGTATTATACCAATAATTCCGCCAATTAAATCAAAAACAAAATCCCAGATATCGCAAATTCTACCAAAATATGGCTGGTGTAATTCATCAAATGCTGCGTAAATAGCAATAACAATAAAAGTAGTAATAATATTTTTTTTTCTCGAATACTTTAAGATTGATAAATAATTATAAATTAAAAAAGAAAGAATTGTAAAAGCTATTGTATGGTTTACTTTATCTTGCCACTGAAAACCTAAATCTATTGGCACAGTAGGAATAGTAGTAAGCGTAAAAAGAAATATCCAATATATAACTAAAATTAATTTAGCTTTGCTGTTGAAGATGTTTGTTACTAATGAGTTAATTTTCATAAAAAATTTAGGATATGTTTACGAAATAATTTCTTTAATTGCAACTGGATAATATTTAATGATATCGCTGGCTGTAACAGAGTAAACTGTATTATTTTGCGACAAAAGATCTGCCGCAAGTGAATGGACATAAACAGCAGATAAAATACCAGCTTCAACTATCTTACTTTGTAATATAAAGCTAGCAATTATTCCGGTTAATGCATCTCCTGTTCCAAATTTTGCCATTCCTTCATTACCAGTTGAATTTATATAAATCTTATTATCCGGAGTAAAAACAATAGTAGGTGCACCTTTGAGCACTAAATAACATTTTGTTTTATTTACAAACCTTGTTGCAATATCTAGTAAATTTTCCTGTAATTCATCTGTAGTTATACCTAAAAGATTTGCAAACTCTCCATAATGAGGAGTTATAACAAAATTATTTAGCTTTACTTGATTATTTAAGAGTATTTTTAAAGCAGGAAAAGCATCAGCATCAACAACAAATATTTTGTCCATATATTTAGAAAACAAATGATAAGTAGCTTCTATAGTATCATGATTTTTAGAAATACCAGGCCCTATTGCAATTACAGATGATTTTTCAACTAATTCATTTATTTCAGTTAAGGCATCCGTATCAAAATGGCCGTTTTTGGAATTATAACCAATAACAACTGGTTCAATAACTGATGTTAAATTATTTTTATATTTTTCCGGAAATGCTAAATAAACAGCACCAGCACCCGAATATAAAGCAGAATTAGCAACTATCTGGGGAGCACCAAAAAAATCTTTTGAACCGGATATAATCAGTAGTTTACCCTGCGAATACTTATTAACTATTTTGTTTTTTACTGGTAAAAATTTTTTTACATCTGATTTTTCAAGTAGATAGGTATCGGTAAATAATTTATAAATTATATTGTTAGGTGTGCCAAGAAATCCTTGAATAACTTTACCCGAATTTTCATAACCTCTGGCATAAAATAAATTTCTTTTCAATATACCAAGGGAAATAGTACAATTTGCATTAAAAACTACTTTACCTGTAGAATTATTTGTCAAACCAGTTGGTAAATCTATAGCAATTTTAGTGTTATCAAGAGTATTCACATATTCTATCAAATTAGATACTTTCTGAGGTAAATCTCCTTTTATTCCAGTACCAAATATAGCATCTAAAATAACACTTGAACTTTTTAATGTTTTAAGACATTCGTGGGAATCGATATTTTTAATTATAAGATTTTTATTTTCTACAGAAATTTTTTCTAATATTTCATAATTAATAAGTGCATCGCCTTTAATCTCATCCTTAGGAAAGACTAAAAATACATGTACTTTATAGTTTTTACTTAATAACATTCGTGCAACAGCAAACCCGTCTCCTGCATTATTACCTTTACCGGCTAGGATAGATATGGTAGGATTTAAGTTTCCTTCCAAATATTTATTAATAACATCAAAAACAGTTCTAGCTGCGTTTTCCATCAAACAAATGGAAGGGATATTATATCCTTTGATAGCTATCTGGTCAAATAATCTTGCTTGCTCAATTGTATAAAGAGGTATCATATTTTGTTTTGCTCTTTAAGATACTCAATTAAATATTCTTTCTCCTGATTAATATTAAAAGTATCAATGCCTTCTTTGATAGCAAGTTTTAATTCATCCTCACGCCAGGGTTTAGGAATGTATCTGTGGATACCACCAATATTAATAGCTTTGATTGTATCCTCAAGACTGGAAAAACCAGTAATTAAGTATCTTTGAGTGTTGTGGTTATAATTTTTTACAATTTCCAGGAGTTGATGACCTTGCAAATTAGGCATTCTTTCATCACTAATTACAACAGCAAAAGGACCATAAGAATTTAATGCTTTATTAATCATTTCTGGATATTGCAGTACAAAAACTTCAATATCCTCTTTTCTAAAAATGGATTTAAATGAATCTAAAAGTGCAACTTCATCATCAATATAAAGCACTTTTTTGACAGGTTTGTATGGCTCTAACATAAATCACCTGTATTATAATAAAATTGTTTGTTCTCTTTTGGGCCCAACTGATACAGAATGTAAGTTAAAATTACAATATTTTTTAATAAAAGTCAAGTATTCTTTTACTTCTTTTGGTAAATCTTCATATTTTTTTATATCTGAAATAGGAGTTTTCCATCCTTTAAATGTTTCATAAATAGGTTTTACATCATTTAATACAAATGGATCTGGATTAAATCTTTCTAACTTTTTACCATTTAATTCATAGCCTACACAAACTTTAATTTCATCTAATACGCTTAAAACATCAATTTTAGTAATAGCAACATCTGTTATACCATTAACCATAGCTGAGTATTTTAGTAAAAATAAATCTAGCCATCCGCACCTGCGAGGTCTACCTGTAGTTGCTCCAAATTCTGCACCTTCTTTTCTGATAAGTTCGCCTGTTTCATCTAACAATTCTGTAGGAAAAGGTCCATTACCAACTCTTGTTGTATAAGCTTTTACTATACCAAAAACATTAGAAATTTTTGTAGGCGGAATTCCTGTACCAGTACAAGCACCGCCAGCTGTAGGACTTGAAGAGGTTACAAACGGATATGTACCAAAATCTACATCGAGATTAGAACCCTGTGCTCCTTCTAATAAAATATTTTTCCCGTTTTGTATTGCTTCGTTTAATATATATTCTGTATCTGTAATATACTCTTTTAATTGATGTATATATGGTAAATAATCTTTATAAATATCATCAGCATTTACGGGATCAATTTCATGAACATTTTTAAATAATTGGTTTTTTATTTCTACTGCTTGAACTAATTTATTATAGAAATGCATATCATTTAATAAATCAATACCTCTTATACCATTTCTCATATATTTATCAACATAAGCCGGTCCAATACCTCTTCCTGTTGTTCCTATCGCAGATTTTGTTTTTTTCTCATTTGCTGTATCAAGAATTTTGTGATATGGAAGTATAATGTTTACTTTATTACTTATAAATAACCTATTCTTAAAATCTATTCCCTGTGTTTTCAATAATTCTAATTCTTCAATAAAAACTTTAGGATCTAAAACTACACCATTTCCAATAACACAAATTACATTATCTCGTAATATTCCAGATGGTATAAGATGTAGGACATATTTTTTATTTCCAATTTCAACAGTATGACCGGCATTAGCACCGCCTTGATATCTAACAACATATTCATAATTTTCGCTTAATATATCAACAATTTTTCCTTTTCCTTCATCTCCCCACTGTGAACCTATTAAAATTGTAACCATTTTTAATTCCTAAAAATATTTAACATTATATGCAATATATCATTTTTTAGGAATTAAACCAATAATTAATTTTCAATTGGAAGATGTTATCAGCTTTTCTTTTTAATATTTCTTTTATATCTTGAGTTGGAACAATTCCAGTATATTCAGTATTATAATCATTATTCATACTCCATATCAGGAATAATGTTGAACCTGGAAGGTATTCCCATCTAAAAACTAAATTTCCACGCAATGATAAATATTTAAAATCAGGATTTTCAAACTCGTATTGATTAGAATTATCATTTATTATAACATTTTTTCCATTTTTAGAAATCTGATTTTTGTTATAATAAGCATAATAACCCTTATGCGGATTAAATAAATAATGATAATTATCATATTTACCTGTACTAAAATAAGGTCTGAGATATAATTGTAAAGTTATATTGGAAGTAAAGAAATAATCAAGTCTAAAAGTTGTTGAGAAATCAGTATTTTTAATTTCACCATAAATATATTTAACATTATAAGTTAAAGGTAAATTATTTTCATTAAATTTATCAACCCATTGATTTTTATTATAACTATAACTAAATGACGGCATTATTGATGTTGTCAAATGTTTATTAATTCTCCAATCTAAATCTATCCAAACATTATAACCATTTGTGCCATCTGCATCTCTATTAAATCCAAAACCATTGGAAACTATAAATTTATTTCTTGAATCGGAATACCAATTAAAGTTTGTGTTATAGCCACTAAGAGTTTTCACATTGGGCCCACCACGCGTAAGTTTTGTATCATAATTTCCACCAAATCCATAAAAGAATTGAAACCCACCACCATAATAATTCATAAATTGGAAATTAGTAAATAAACCAACAAATTTACTAGTTGTATAACCACTAAAATTTTTTGATATAGAAAAAACATTGTAAACGCTTTTACTTCTGAAAATACCATCAGGATTGTACCATCTATATCCTGTTACAAGATGAGTATTAATCTTATCAACACTATTTAAATAACCTAAATCATTAACTTCAAAAGTTGGGCTGACAATTCCAATTGCAGCATTTATGTAAAAATTTCCACTTTGCTTATTAAGCATAATTCTAGATAAAATTCCTGTCATAGAAGATAGATTTGAATCAAGTTTAGTATATTTATTATCAGGATTTTGCAAATATCGGGATGATCTTTTTTGTAATCTAATTAAATAATCCTTAGTCCCTTGTATATTTGAAACAGCAAAATACGATTTAATAACATAATTATTTTCATTATCAATAGAAAACCAATTATCTATACCTATAACATTTGATGAAGAAGATAACTGATTTTTTTGGTTATCATAATTTAATTTTCTATTTGTAGAAGTCCACATAACACCAACACCTGCATTACCATCATTAAACTCCTTCAATCCTCTTACAATACTGTAATTGGTCAATGGTTCAATAACTTCTTTAAATTTTTGATTTTGATATTCATATTCACCGTAAGTTTTTTCAGTTATAGCATTCAAAATTCCCAGAGAAAAATCATTTGAAATTTTACCAGAAATTTTAGCTGCTAACAAAATATTAGTTTGTTGAGGTACATTAGAATAATCATAATCTCTCGTGGTTTTTAATTGAGGCTGCCTCCCAATCCTGCGTGAATAGAATAGTTCAGGTTCAAACCAATTGAAATTCCAGTTATTATTTGTACCAAAAGCTCCAAAGCTGAAAATATCACTCCCTTCAACAAAAAAAGGTCTTTTTTCATCATAATAAGTTTCAAACACGGACAAATTAACAGTTGCAGGATCTGCTTCAACTTGCCCAAAATCAGGATATACTGTAAGATTTAGATTTAAATTATTTGTAATACTTCTTTTTATATCCAACCCATAAGATGTTTTAATTCTGTTTGATGCTATAAACGGATCATTTTTTTTCCATTGCAACGATTGATGCTTAACTACAAAATACGGCCATATTTCAGTAGAGTTTTTTTGATTAACTCCTGAAATATCTTTTAAAATTGCAAACTTTGATACAAATCCTGCTTCATTTCTTGGCACCATAACAAAATAATCTTCCTCTTTCAAAGCTACAAATGTTCTTTTGAAATTTATTCCCCATTGCATATTATCGCGATTTTGAAATCTTATCTGTGAAAAAGGAATTTTCATCTCAACAGCCCAATAATTCGAATCTATTACAGTTTGAGATTCCCATACAGCATCCCACGAATTGTCATCCCATTGATCATTGTACAAAATACCATCAACCTTTACATTATTAGGATTAACCATGAAAAAATATCCATTGCGTTTATCAAAATTAGGATCAAGAAACACAGAAAACCAATCAGTCATTGTATAATTATCACGCCTTGTTAATCTTTGTTCTAACCCTTTATTTTGATCATAATACATTTTAGCATACACATAAAAATTATCACTATCATAACAAATTTTAACTTCCATAGGAAAAGTACTTAACTTGCCTTCATTAGGAACTCTTTGATAGAATTCTTTAATTGGCTCTATGATTGCCCATACATCTTCATCATCAATACCATTAATTTCAATCTTATTAACAATCTTTTTGGCAGATATTACAGGTGTGTTTTGCGGAATTTTGCTCATAGCTATAAAAGAAATAAGTAGTAATAATAATATACGTTTCATTCCAAAATCCTAATTTTTTTTATTTAAGACTTAGATATTTTTGATAATGTTACAAAAGATATTGAGAGCAATTAGATAAGAGAATAAACGCAGAAAACAAATTATCTTTATTAGCTATGTATTACAATTTATTGTGATAGGAAATTTTCAAAATAATTGTATAAAATGAATAAATCTTTTCAACTTGTAATTAAGCTACAAGTATTTAATAAGCATGTTTGTCACCAGTTATGGTTTTTAGCACGGTAATAAGAATAATTTGTATATCTAACCATAAACTCCAATTTTCAATATACCAGATATCATATTGTGTTCTTTTTTCCATAAGTTCAATATTACTTGTACCACCTCGATAACCATTGATTTGTGCCCAACCAGTTATACCAGGTTTTACAGTGTGCCTTACCATATATTCATCAAGTTTTTCTCGAAGTTGCTTATTTTCCTGCTCATCATGTGGACGAGGGCCTACAACAGACATATCTCCTTTCAATATATTAAAGAACTGTGGAAGCTCATCAAGATTAGTTTTTCTCAAGAATTTCCCGAATGGTGTTATACGCGGATCATCTTGCTTTGTAAAATTGTGTTTACCATCTTGTGTTATATTTTTAGATTGTGGAACCATAGATCTAAATTTATAACACTTAAACGGAACACCTCCAAGCCCCCATCTTGTAGCTTTGTAAAATATAGGGCCAGGATTAAATATCTTTTGCAAAACAAACATTATTGGAAATAACCAGCTAAAAAGTAAAATAATAACTAATAATGAAAAAACTATATCAAACGATCTTTTAACAGCTTGCCGATGTGGATAACTCAATCTATTTTTTCGTAATGATACAACGGCATATTTCCCAAACATTGTTATTTCAAAGCGCTGAGAAGTCCATTTAAAATAATCTGGAATTATTTTAACTCTTACTGCAAATTTTTTACATATTTCAATTACATCTTCAATTCTATCATAAGCATAATTTGGAAGAGCTATAACAACATCATCTACTCTATGTTTTTGCAAAACTTCAGGTAACTCGCTTATTGTACCCAAATAATCACCATTTAAAAACTCTTTTGGTTTATCATCTAAAAAGCCTACTAAATTATAGCCAAACTGCGGATTTGTAACAATTGCATCATAAAAACCTTTACCAACATCTCCCGCACCAATGATTAATATATTTTTAAGATGTTTTCCTTTAATATGCAGAAAGTCTAATACTTTGCGTATTAAAAATTTTTCAACAATTATAACCAATAAACAAGTAACTGTAAATACAATAATACCTTTTGGATCGAGTAGATTAATATGAGTAAAAAAGGAATATAGGATAAGTATTACAACCATTCCAAGAAAAGTTTTAACAGTTCCTAATATTTCATAAAAAAAATTTCTTGAACGGTACTCATCATAAATTAAAGTATAAAATGATATAAGATACCAGCTTAAGGATAAAGTAAACAATATGGAAATTGGTATTGCTTTGTAGTACCAATTAGGAATATCTTTTATAAATATAAAAATAAATACAGCATTAATTATGAAAAGATCGAACAGTAATCTACCAGTAAATAAAAGTAAGTTTTTAATGTTAAGCATTCTTATTAACTTATTAATGAAATGTAAATATAAAAAATATTTTGTTAGTTTAACATTATTTTTCTATTACTTATTTTTATAAATACGGTTTATAAATATTACTAAAATCACAATATTATATAAACATAAACTAATTATATAGTATTTTTTCTTCATTTTGCCTTTGCTTACTCCGCGTTCTCTGCGGTCTAACTCTGCATTCTCTGCGGTAAAAAAATTCTTAAAAAAAGCTTAACCGCAAAGGACGCTAAGTTGAAAATAACAAAAATAAATTTCTTATCTCTCCGCGTACTCTGCGGTTTAACTCTGCGTTCTCTGCGGTAAAAAAATTCTTAAAAAAAGCTTAACCGCAAAGGACGCAGAGATTAAAAAAGTGATATTTTATGATTTTTTCATATAATACTGGAACCTTTCGGGCATTGTAGCCCCAGGTTTTTTCTTACTAAACTCCTTATTTGTAAATTTTTCTATCTTTTCAGCTCTAGTTTTAGCATCATCCGGTGCAAGATACTCCGTATCAAAGATATCAACTTTAGGTTTAGGTTGTGCAGCTAATTTTTTAGCCATCCTTGCAATTGCAAAAGGATCATATCCCGCATTAGCAATCAAGATTGAAGCCCATACTGGTTCATCATCAACGCCATTAATGACAATTTTATTATTTATTTTTTTTGCCTTAAGAATTGGCGTATTTTGAGGTATTTTAGGAAATACCAAAAAAGTTATTAAAAGGAAAGTAAGTAGCCATTTCATTTTTTTTCCAATATTTTATTTTTTTTGACATTAGAACCAAATTTTAGGTTACAATTCAAATTTATTATTTTAATTTGTGTTCATTATAAGATTGGAGTGTAAAGAATTAAAGATAAATATTTTTTAACTTAGCCCACGTTAAAAAATATTTATAAACCGAATGGATATTAGAAAATACATAATTTCTAATAAGCTTGTTTATCTCCAAGAAGTGTTCGAACTATTGTAAGAATTATGATTTTCAAATCGAGAAGGAAAGACCAGTTTTCAATATACCAGATATCATATTTTGTTCTTTTTTCCATAAGTTCTAAATTACTAGTACCACCTCTAAAACCATTAATTTGTGCCCAACCAGTAACCCCTGGTTTTACCGTATGCCTTACCATATAATCATCTAATTTTTCTAATAGTTGTAAGTTTTCCTGTTCATCATGAGGTCTTGGCCCTACAACAGACATATTTCCAATTAGAACATTAAAAAATTGAGGCAATTCATCAATATTAGTTTTACGCATAAATTTCCCGAACGGAGTAATACGTGGGTCATTTTGTTTTGTAAAATTGTGTTTACCATCTTTTGTTACATTACGAGATTGTGGGACCATTGAACGAAATTTATAACAATAAAAAGGTTTACCTCCAAGCCCCCATCTTTTTGCCTTATAAAAAATTGGTCCAGGATTAAGAATTTTTTGTAAAATAAATATAATTGGGAAAAACCAGCTAAAAAATAATATAATAACAGCAAGTGAAAAAAATATGTCAAACAGTCTTTTAATAATCTGCCAATGGCCCTCGCTAAGTCTATTTTTTCTAAGTGATACAACAGCAAATTTACCAAACATGCTAACTTCAAAACGCTGTGAAGTCCATTTAAAATAATCTGGGATAATTTTTACCCTGACAGCAAATTTCTTACAAATTTCAATAACATCTTCTATTCTATCATAGGCATAATTAGGTAAAGCTATTAAAACGTCATCAACTTTATATTTTTTTAAAACTTCAGGGAGATCACTTATTGTCCCGAGGTAGTCACCATTTAAAAAATCTTTAGGTTTATCATCCAAAAAACCAATGAGATTATATCCAAATTGAGGGT
>Ga0209204_1000073_pt1 | contig 104604 bp, 101 predicted proteins | sample AD_JPNMR2_MetaG_FD_184425 | JGI IMG/M metagenome (GOLD analysis project Ga0209204, IMG submission 184425) | Active sludge microbial communities of municipal wastewater-treating anaerobic digesters from Japan - AD_JPNMR2_MetaG (SPAdes) (version 2) | ecosystem: Engineered > Bioreactor >...
CTCATCTTTTCCAGTTCCGCTTGGCTGCGCTCGCGGAACGTACCATCAGGGTTGAGGTATTCGTCTTTGAGTTTGCCGGGGGCTTGCAGGTATTTGGGCAGCGATTGGACAGCGGTGGTTGGCGGCGAGGCAGCAGCAGGTTGAGCAGACGTTTTTTCGATACGAGCCTGGAAGAAACCATCTTTAACCGTTTCTTTTGCCGTGCCATACCCGCTGGTGCGTTTGGCGGAGAAGCCATAGGTGCGGAACAGATCCTGCAGACCTTCGGCGACGAGTTGCAGATCCGCCAATGCCTGCCGTTTGATTTCGTCTTCGGGCTTGCCGATCAGGTCAAAGGGGACGTAGAGCAGGCTAAAGGTGCCCTGGGCGCCGGCAGGGACACATTCCAGATAAATCGGGTGCGTGCCGGCCTTCGTTTTGCGCGAGTGCGGGTTGATCACCTCCACGTCAATTGCATCGAAGAAGGTCGGGTAGAAGAGCAGGCGGCCGCTGTGATGGGGCAAGGGCTCATTGGGCTTCACTTTGTAGTGCGTGCGCAGCAGGCGTTCATACTCGGCGCGGGCTTTGGGCTTGAGTCCGTCCAGGTAGGCGGCGAAGTCTTTCGTTTGTCCCGGTTCTTCGCCCTTTTCATCGCCGAAAAGCAGGGTCTGGACGAAGCGTTCGGTGGCGAATTGCTCCGGTGTAAGGCTGTCCTTCTTCTGCGCCAGGCGAATGTGCATCACTGTCCAGCGCAAGAGCCCCTTCCAGGATGCGGCGGACATCATCGGCACTTTGAAGACCTTGTCCTTGCGCACCGGGTTGACGCTCTCGGCCACGTAGAAGGGGTCGTCGTCCTTGCTCATCCAGGGCTTGGCCAGGGTGAAGGTAAACTGGATGAACCAGGAGCCGGGAGGGAGGACGGCGAGGTCGGGCGGTTGCAGCGGGTTGATTCCGAGATTCTTCAATTGCGCCTGCTGCTGACTGATGAACTGATTGAAAGCGCCAGGCGTCCGATGCTTACTATTTTTGTCAAACGTCCCGTGTATCAGTTTCAGATAGGATTGTAAAGGGTTACCCTTCGTAACCAGCAAGCTCAACTGCGTCGCCTCGTCGCCTTGCGGTTGGTCAATATACAGGTCATAAGTCATTGAGCGCCTCCTCGCCGGTTTTCACTGTGTAGGCTTCTTGGCCAAGCGTCTCCTTAATCTGTTGGATAATCTCGTCACGCATTGTGGCATTTCTGGCATAGCCCCAAATGCGCCCGTCATCGGCGCAAAAGGAAAAGAGTTTTTGCTGATAGCATCGCTCTGGGAAGTTCCCCTTTTGCCTTGAAGGAATTTTTGCACCTCGTCAGCATTTTTTAGAGGCCGGCCTTTACCATCCAGCCCCATCAGTGAATTCATTTGCAATCTTGATAAGAAGCCGCCGCTCGCAAAAAAGAAATAGCGCAAATCAGGATGGTCTGAAGCATTCTTCTTTTGACGGAATCTTTGTAAGAAGGCTTGAATATCATTTGGTCTTTGAAGTGTTCGGCTGGCGCCAATCCAAGAGATGATTCCGAAATCTTCCCCCATTGGTCCTTTCTGTGGCTTGAGCGTTGTTTTACCTCCCAACGCACCATATCTGGCGGCAATTTCCACAGATTTAGCCAGCAACCATTTTTCCTCTTCGGTGATTGGGCGCAGTTCCAGAAATTTTAGACAAAAGGTGATGTTTGCCGCCAGAGCATCTTTGATGACCTGTCCCTGCTCATCCACTACACGCAGCCGAAACTTGCGCCCCCAGCCCGTACAGCCGAACAGGTAACAGGCAGCGCACAGTTGTTTCTCAGGTGGATCAGACTTGCGGGGGGCATACTCGCAGCGATCCTCACTCGTCGGGTCGCACGCATACCCGCCCAGTCCGCGCACCAGGGCTTCGTACCACCAGCGCAGCGAGCCGATAAGCCCCGTCTCGTGCAGACGGTCACAGGTCCGGTCCACGCCACCGGTCCAGAGTGGCGTCAGCGTTTTGAGTCTGATCTCCATGCAAGCTGCTCCTCCCTCACATCCAGATTGCACAGCAGGCCTGCCAGCTCACACCCCATGGGAATTTTTTGCAACGTTATCTCTTACAACTGTATATATCTTTCGAAAGCTAATGCCCCGAAGCTCCCCCTTCTCCTCGGGATTCGCTTTGCGACAATGTAATGTGATAATGTAATGCAATGTGATACTATACTTTCAGTTCCCTTTTCCTCGGGATTCGCTTTGCGACCCGCCGTACGTTGCAAAATTGTTTATAATGAAGTTATGCTTTCAGTTCCCTTTTCCTCGGGATTCGCTTTGCGACGATAATCGATATTTCTGGTCAGGGCATATGGGTCTCTTTCAGTTCCCTTTTCCTCGGGATTCGCTTTGCGACTCGTAAGCTCAACGACACACATCCCCGCCGTGTATATGCTTTCAGTTCCCTTTTCCTCGGGATTCGCTTTGCGACGAGGCGGAGGACCTGGTCGCAGAGCTGAAGAACGAGCTTTTCAGTTCCCTTTTCCTCGGGATTCGCTTTGCGACTTGGAGAAAGTGCTGCGAAAACCGCAGCGATGGGCGCTTTCAGTTCCCTTTTCCTCGGGATTCGCTTTGCGACTTCTAAAGAAAATGAGGAGTATCCGAGGTATACGAGTCTTTCAGTTCCCTTTTCCTCGGGATTCGCTTTGCGACGGACTCGAAACTCACCACTCGCGCCACCGGGCGGCGCTTTCAGTTCCCTTTTCCTCGGGATTCGCTTTGCGACCTCCACGGGGTGAAGTTCTACGCTTTCAGTTCCCTTTTCCTCGGGATTCGCTTTGCGACAGAAAGATATTAAGGGCAGGAATACATTTGGGATATACTTTCAGTTCCCTTTTCCTCGGGATTCGCTTTGCGACACGTGAAAAAAGTTGTAATGTCTGTGTGTGTTGATCCTTTCAGTTCCCTTTTCCTCGGGATTCGCTTTGCGACCCTCGAGAGCCACTTCTGGCAGGCGGTATATGACGACTTTCAGTTCCCTTTTCCTCGGGATTCGCTTTGCGACATTATTGTGGAGAACCCGCTGGAAGGATGGCCGCTAGACTTTCAGTTCCCTTTTCCTCGGGATTCGCTTTGCGACTATGCGCTGAAGGTCCTGGTTTCGAATTTTTGAAGTCTTTCAGTTCCCTTTTCCTCGGGATTCGCTTTGCGACCTGCCTCCGGCCTGACCCGCAGATCCCACGAAATATCTTTCAGTTCCCTTTTCCTCGGGATTCGCTTTGCGACTCTGCATGTCCCCCAGCTCTTCCCGGACAATGTTGATTCTTTCAGTTCCCTTTTCCTCGGGATTCGCTTTGCGACAGACTGGCTTGAGTGTCTCCCCCCGGAGGGATTTGAGCTTTCAGTTCCCTTTTCCTCGGGATTCGCTTTGCGACCTGAGTGTGATGATCCTGATCCAGATTCGAAAGATTGCCGCTTTCAGTTCCCTTTTCCTCGGGATTCGCTTTGCGACTCTTCACAGAAATACATCATAATTCAGGGGACGGGACTTTCAGTTCCCTTTTCCTCGGGATTCGCTTTGCGACTCTCCAATTGGATCCCTTGCGCTTGTATCGCTCCATGCCTTTCAGTTCCCTTTTCCTCGGGATTCGCTTTGCGACAATTGAGCATCTGTCTTTCCCAAAAAATTTATAACAGTCCTTTCAGTTCCCTTTTCCTCGGGATTCGCTTTGCGACTTTATTTCACAAATTGCGGTTCTTCCTCAGGGTTTTGCTTTCAGTTCCCTTTTCCTCGGGATTCGCTTTGCGACAAGGAACGATAACGACTATAAAAATTGAAACTGAAGACTTTCAGTTCCCTTTTCCTCGGGATTCGCTTTGCGACAGGTATCCGCCCATATTTAGGAATTTCAACGGCAACTTTCAGTTCCCTTTTCCTCGGGATTCGCTTTGCGACATACCTATATCACGTCCTATGATTTTTTTATTTGTGCTTTCAGTTCCCTTTTCCTCGGGATTCGCTTTGCGACTTTTTCGGAAGATGAGGATGTTAAAAAAATGTTTGGGCTTTCAGTTCCCTTTTCCTCGGGATTCGCTTTGCGACGAAAGCTTTAGACAGTGGGCTTTATTCTCCAGCTTTCCCTTTCAGTTCCCTTTTCCTCGGGATTCGCTTTGCGACAGTAATCGTTGCGCCGTCACTGCCCCCGGACAGGCTCTGCTTTCAGTTCCCTTTTCCTCGGGATTCGCTTTGCGACGATCCCATAGTTTCCATAGGAGGCTATAAGAATATGTCCTTTCAGTTCCCTTTTCCTCGGGATTCGCTTTGCGACATAATGTGGCTTCATCCCCCACATATATCCATGTGCCAACTTTCAGTTCCCTTTTCCTCGGGATTCGCTTTGCGACAGGTTACAATTTCGTCAATACCTTCAAAAACTTGGTACTTTCAGTTCCCTTTTCCTCGGGATTCGCTTTGCGACGAGGAGACAGACCCGGAGACAGGCGAGAAGGTAACGACTTTCAGTTCCCTTTTCCTCGGGATTCGCTTTGCGACCCACTAGAGCGACGCAGACCACCGAGATGTTGAATCCTTCTTTCAGTTCCCTTTTCCTCGGGATTCGCTTTGCGACGACGCTATTAGTGTCTGACGTGAGAGACATTATCTATCTTTCAGTTCCCTTTTCCTCGGGATTCGCTTTGCGACTACAGATCTCTGTAAGTCGGTAGATCCGGATGTGCACTTTCAGTTCCCTTTTCCTCGGGATTCGCTTTGCGACACGAGATCTGCAAGAGCGAGAGCGGTGATATATGTATAACTTTCAGTTCCCTTTTCCTCGGGATTCGCTTTGCGACGCTCGCACTGCACCAGCCGGCGCAGGGGTCTGATCTCTACTTTCAGTTCCCTTTTCCTCGGGATTCGCTTTGCGACCCCTGTGGGGGAGCAGTTGCTATCTCTCCCCCGCCACCAGCTTTCAGTTCCCTTTTCCTCGGGATTCGCTTTGCGACACAATCTAGTGAGCGCGTTTGCTGCTTGTTACCAGGCCTTTCAGTTCCCTTTTCCTCGGGATTCGCTTTGCGACCCCAAACACTACAAACGCGCCTGCTGCCGTCCCTATCACTTTCAGTTCCCTTTTCCTCGGGATTCGCTTTGCGACCGAGAGAGCCTTTTGAAGCAATGCCTTTCCTTTGGGCTTTCAGTTCCCTTTTCCTCGGGATTCGCTTTGCGACCGGCGTTACTCTGGTGGGATGGTGCTGCTCAGGATGGGCTTTCAGTTCCCTTTTCCTCGGGATTCGCTTTGCGACAGGAGCGGCTGGAGCGATTCTTTCCCACGCCGTTTCTTTCAGTTCCCTTTTCCTCGGGATTCGCTTTGCGACTTTGTGACAAGGTGAGTAATGTCAATCTGATTTTCACTTTCAGTTCCCTTTTCCTCGGGATTCGCTTTGCGACCTTCGGAGACGGAAGTGTATTTAGTATGCCGGAGATGTCTTTCAGTTCCCTTTTCCTCGGGATTCGCTTTGCGACAAGCACGGTGTTCGGGGGCCAGCGCTTGATCTGGCCCTCACTTTCAGTTCCCTTTTCCTCGGGATTCGCTTTGCGACAGCCCTTACAAAGCATCTATTTTACATAAATCTTTTGCCACGTGGCTCCTCCTGGAGGGGTGTATTTCGCCAGATGCCAGGATGCAACAGGGTATATAAACTCTGGCGAAGATCCCTTGGAGCAGTACTGGCGCCCTGCCGGAGTATTCTTCTGGTCGCCTGCTTGAGCGCTCTCAGAGCCATGCCGTCAGTGGATGTGCAGTTTTGATGCAGTTTCTAAGCTTTTATAATAAGTTACCGGAACATATTTATGTAAAATAGTATTTTTCGTAGCAAAGGAGGTAAAGCTTGATGAAAATCATGCATAAAAAGATCGCCGTACTTGTTTTGATTTTAGCGACCACAGCGGTACTTCAGTGCGGCTCTGCAGATGAGACTGTGCTCAGGATAGGCACTCAGGATGTGGTCAAATCTGCCAGTCTCCTGGGAGATTCCAATATGGGGGTCTTCGCACACCTCTCCAATCCACCCCTGATGAAGATGAACCCTGACGGCACCCTCAGCGGCCAGACAGCGAAGAGCTACTCTGTCTCAGAGGATGGAATGACCTGGAGGTTCGAGATAGACGATAACCTCTACTGGAGCGATGGCACGAAGCTCACGCCAGAAGACGTGAAGTTCACATTCGAGTACATCTCAGAGAAGTACCCACCAGCCGGCTGGATTAAAAATACGGTGGATGATATATCCGTGGACGGCAATGCTGTTGTATTCAAGCTCAACAAGCCCTACTCCCGCCTGAACCTCGAGTTCACCACCTACAACATACTGCCAAAGCATGTGTGGGAGAAGATCGACAAGCCGACCGAATACACCAATGAGGGGCCCATGGTGGGTTGCGGTCCTTTCGTCATCAATAAAACAGACCTCGGAGCTGGCGTGATATACTTCAAGAGGAACCCCTACTGGAAGGGCAGGGAGCCGAAGATCGATTCAATAGAGCTGCACATGTATGAGAACGCAGATGTCCTTTCAATGGCGCTCGAGAAGGGAGACGTCGACGCATACTACAAGTACGCTGGCACGTATCCATACACAGGCATCCAGAAGCTGAAGGATACCGGGAACTTCGATTTCGTGGAGAAGGACAACGTCGGCCTGGTCTTCCTGGGATTCAATCTGAACAAGGAGCCGATGTCTGATCTCCAGTTCAGGGAAGCCATGGCATATGCCATAAACTACACTGAGATCCTCAAGATCGATGCCCTCGGATATGGCTCTGTTCCGAACCGCGGGTTTGTGCCGCCCAGCATGGCTTACTTCAAGGAGACTCCAGCTCTCGAGTACAATCCTGAAAAGGCCAGGGAGATCCTGGATGAGGCAGGGTACAGGGACGGGAACGGCAACGGGATCCGGGAGGACTCAGGCGGCAATGATATGAAGCTCCTGCTGCTGGCTCGCTCGAAGTTCCAGAGGGTCGCAGAGCTCGTGAAGGAGTACATATCCGCGGTCGGCATCGATGTGGAGCTCAAGGTAGTCGACGATGCGACATGGATAAAGCTCAAGGATGAGTATCAGTACGACCTCACCATAACAAGGACAACTCCGTGGGGAATGATGATGCACGCGAACTGGGGAACCGGATACTTCGACTCACGCAGGACCGGTGAGGGTGTGCTCCACGTCCTGAGCGATCCCGAGTTCCAGAAGCTCTGCGACGACATCCTCGCAGCAACAAGTGATGAGGAGCTGGAGAAGTACGCGCACAGCGTCCAGGATTACTACGCTGAGAACCTGCCCGGAATCGCGCTGTACTGGAACAAGGTCTTCACACCGTACAACAGGAAATGGACCGGCTGGAGCTCAGATCCGCTGTACGGCATCTACAACCTGGAGAACTTCCTGAACGTAGAGAGGGTGGCATGACCGTGTGGAGGGATCAGTGGAGGGAGTTCATCCAGAAGACAAGCTACATGCGCCATCTGAGGGAAAGGGGCATATCGAACGACCAGTTCTGGAGGGAGTACGAGATCTACGATGAGATCCTGGAGCTGATGGGCTATCCGGGAAGGATCCTCGACAGGATCTCCTCCCTGATCCACCCTGGCTCCACGGTTCTCGATATAGGCGCTGGCACCGGCGCCTTCTCCATCCCTCTCTCCAGGATCGCAGGAAGGGTCATCGCTCTGGACCCCTCTGAGCACCAGCTCCAGGTCCTGATGAGAAAGGCCATGGGAATAGATAACATCAAAGCCATATGCGACAGGTGGCCTGATGCAGAGATCGTGGAGAGGATCGATTACACGCTTGCTGCTTACAGTTTATTCCATGAGGACATAGAGGCATTTCTCAGGAGAATGATCGATGTCTCTAATTCAGGAGTCTTCATAGTCTTCAGGGCAGAGCCTCCAGACCCTCTGAACGATTTTGCATACGGGCCAAAACCACATATCGATTACAGATGCCTGCACAGCATTCTAAAAGAGATGGGGCATGAATTTGAGGTCGAGCTATTCCCCAGGGATTACAGGCTCCCCATAAGATATGTGCTGAAGCAGTACAGGTACTCAGAGAGATCTCCGGAGGAGATAATGGATTACCTGCGCAGCACAGGCAGGCTTGATGAGGAGATGATGGTCAGCTTCCACAGCAGTGATGCTCTGCTCTATACTCTATGACAGGTGGAAAGCTGAGGGGCAGCTGCTTCATCTTGATGTGAATCCGCTCCGCCTTGGGAGGATCCATGAATCTCGCCCGGTACGTGATCTCGCTTTTTGTCATACTCTCGCTGAACTTCGCCATACCGAGGGCGATGCCCGGAGATACCATGACGAACCTCCTCGGGGAGGATGTGATTTTGAGCGATGATCTGGTACAGGAGATCAGGAGGGAGATGGGGCTGGACCTCCCCCTGAGAGAGCAGTACATCATCTACTGGAAGGAGATCCTGCGCATGAATCTCGGCTACTCATACCACTTCCACTCCCCTGTTCTGCCGCTCGTCCTTGAGAGAATGAAATGGACCCTGCTTCTCGCAGCTCCCCCTGTGATCATAGGAGCTCTTCTGGGAACGCTGCTCGGGGCGCTCGCCGGCTGGAGAGATTCCCCCAGCACCCGCCTCCAGACGTTCATCTTCCTCACCATCTACTCCACGCCGCCGTACTTTCTGGCGCTTCTATCCCTGTACATATTCGGTTTCCATCTGGGCTGGGTTCCGATGAAGGGTTTCTACAGCACGGGTTCTGCAGGGAACATAATTCATCATATCATGCTTCCTGTGATCTTGATGAGCCTCTTCTCAGCCTCCAGGAACTACATGATCATGAGGGGCAGCGTGATCCAGGAGAGGAGGAGTCTGTATGCACTGTATGCGAGGGCGAAGGGGCTTTACGACAGCCAGATCCTCTTCAGGCATCTCTTCAGAAACGCAATCCTCCCGATAATAACGCTGATCGCCCTCGACTTCGGGTTCATATTCAGCGGAGCGCTCTTCATAGAGATGGTCTTCTCGATGCATGGAATGGGCAACCTAATTTACAGCGCGCTCATGTACAGGGATTACCCAGTGCTTCAGGGCTCGTTCCTCATAATAACCATAATGGTGATAACAGCGAATATGATCGCGGATGCGCTCTACGGCCTTCTTGATCCGAGGGTGAGGGGCAGATGAGCTGCGGGATCTCAGCAAAAAGATCTCTGCCATCAAATCCGGGGGCTCTGATATTTCTCGCATTTCTGCTCATCGCTCTCCTTTCCCCATACCTCGCGCCACACGACCCGTGGAAGCGGTATGAGCCGTACCTTGGCCCGAGCCGGGATCATCCTCTAGGGACTAACGACATGGGCAATGACATCCTCTCTGAGCTCATGTTCGGCTCGAGGGTTTCACTCGGCGTCGGCCTCGGAGCTGCGATCATCGCCACCCTGATGGGCACCATCATTGGAGCATCTGCGGGCTACTTCAGGGGATGGATGGATGAGGTGCTGATGGGGATCACGGACATCTTTCTCATGATACCACAGATACCTCTGGTGATTGTGGTCGCTGCATTCCTGAAACCAAGCGCCATCATGATCACACTGATAATGGGTCTCCTCTGGTGGACCTCGCTCGCCAGGATCGTGCGGTCCAGGGTTCTCCAGGTCAGGGAGATGGCGTTTGTGGAGGCTGCGAAGGTCATCGGTTTCCCGGACAGACACATAATCCTCACAGATGTTCTACCGAACACAATTCATGTGATAATGCCAAAGTTCATGCTGACCGTTGCCTCAGCGATGATCGCCGAGGCCTCGCTGTCATTCCTGGGGCTGGGGGATCCGAACGCGAAGAGCTGGGGGATGATGATAAACTTCGCATTCTCGAGAGGTGGTTTCTTAAATGGGTGCTGGTGGTGGTACATGCCCCCTGGGATATGCATAACGCTCTCAGTTCTCTCACTTGTGAGCATGAGCATGCTTCTCGAGGAGAGCCGGGAGGACGAGCATGTCGCTTCTTGAGCTGCGTGGGCTGTCAGTGAGGTTCGATACACCTGCCGGATCTGTGAGGGCAGCATCGGATGTCTCCCTGGTGCTTGAAGAGCATGATACCCTGGCGATCGTGGGCGAGACAGGATGCGGGAAATCGGTGATCGCAAATGCCATCCTGAGGCTTCTTCCGGAGAATGCGAGTGTCACGGGCAGCGTGATCTACCGCGGGATGGACCTGCTGAAGATGAGCGAGCGGGAGATCTCCCGCATACGGGGCAGGGAGATAGCGATCGTATTCCAGAACCCCTCTGCTGCGCTCAATCCAGTCCACAGAATCCTGGATCAGGTCTCGGAGCCGCTGCTGATACATCTCGGCATACCAAAACGCAGGGCTGTGCATGAGGCCGAGGGGCTACTCCGCGCCCTCGGACTGAACGGAGCCGGGCGTTTGTATCCATTCCAGCTCTCCGGCGGAATGAACCAGCGTGCCATGATCGCATGCTCATCGATTCTCAGACCAAAAATACTGATGGCGGATGAGCCGACCAAGGGCCTGGATCAGAGCATGGTGAAAAATGCGCTGGAGCTGATAGAATCTGTGAGATCTGAGAGCGGCGCGTCTCTCATCATGATCACCCACGATCTCGATGTAGCCCTTTCGAGCTCAGACAGGATCGCTGTGATGTACTGCGGTGAGATCGTGGAGATGGGGAGGACAGAGGATGTGCTCTGCAATCCAGATCATCCATACACAAAAGCGCTTCGCGAGAGCATGCCTGATCGCGGGTTCAGGCCCATACCTGGAAACACCCCATCGATGATCGATCCCCCGGAGGGATGCAGGTTTCATCCAAGATGTCCTTTTAAGATGAAGATCTGCTCGCGTGAAAGGCCATCTCTCAACAACTCCTGCGGAAGATATGTGAGGTGCTGGAGGTGTATCTGAGGGCGCAGAATGTGAGCAAGGTCTATCAGGAGGGGCTGTTATTCCGAAGAAGGCGATGCGTGCTCAGGGATGTAACGGTTGAGATCGAGGAAGGGCACACACTGGGGCTCTTCGGGCCGTCAGGATCTGGAAAGACGACTCTGGCGAGGATACTCGCAGGGCTCGATCATCCGTCGTCCGGAGCGGTGATCTTCAACGGCATAGACCTGCGTGAGATGAGAGGTCATGTTTTCACAGAATTCAGAAGATCTGTACAGATGGTCTTTCAGGACCCCGAATCATCGCTGAACCCCATCAAGACCATCGGGAGATCGCTCAGGGAGGTGCTGGACCTGCTCAGGATACCTGGAGATGAGCAGGCAGGGATCATAAAAGAGGCGCTGGAGGTCGTTGGCCTCTCTGAGGAGGTGCTCTGTCGCTTCCCCAGACAGCTCTCCGGCGGGCAGAACCAGAGGATCGCGCTCGCCAGGGCTCTTCTGCTGAACCCCAGGATACTGATACTGGATGAGCCTACAGCCTCGCTTGACGTCTCGGTCCAGGCGCAGATTCTGAATCTATTGAAGGAGATACAGCGGAGACGGGGCATTGGCTACCTCTACATCTCCCACCATCCGGCTGTGATGAGGTTCGTGTCGAATTCCGTCTGCGAGCTGCACAATGGCATGGTGACGTTCAGAGGGCCGGTTGAAAAATGGGAGACGGGAGCTGAGGCAGGGGCTCGCTCCACATCCACATGATCCTCCGTGCCGCCATCCATCACTTCCACAATGTCCCGCGGCCCGCCTCTGGAACGGAATGCGACTCGTAATTCCCCGGGCGCTTAAGAGGCATTCTCAAGAGGAGAATCGTGCCCATGATCAGTGAGAGCCCAGCTGATGTGATCAGAAACCCGGCGAGGACATGCTCAAGACCCGTCCCCACCTCAATGCCGAAGATCTTTGCGAGGGCGGGCATTGAGAGCACGAAAGCTCCGGTGAGCAGGAGAAACAGGCCGTTGCACAGCCTCCGCTCCGCCCGTCTCTCCGGAGATTCCAAGATCACACAACCCTTCTCGAGGAGATACATCCTTTTCCTGTGCTCCAGGTAGTAAACAAGCGCCAGAAGAGGTATGCCCTCCGCAACCAGCAGGCCAAGAATCCAGTCGTTCAAGCTCCCACGTGAATAAATGAACATCTTCGATATAAAATCTTTTTGCCATATGAATTAAAATCTATTATTAATATTAATAGTGTCACTCAATATAACGATTAAATTTTTATGCATGCTTTGTGACATAATATGCGATGAATGTGTAAGATATATCCCCTGCATGCTCTGCTCACCTGCATAGCTCTTCTGAGCATCGCGGCTCTCGCATCTGACCAGGGAAACTTCAGTGGAGAGGGCAAGAGCACAGCACACGTCTATGTCTTCAACAGAGATGATGATCGTCTGAGCGTATCGCTCTTCATAGACAGCAGTCTCGTCGATTCGAAGGAGGTCTCGTCGGAGAATGAGGCTGAATTCGGCACCTATCAGCTGGACGAGGGTGAGCACAGATTTACGATAACATGGTGGGACGAGGATACGCGGAAGAGCTACGAATCATCTGTGACAGCCGCTGTAAAATACGACACGCCAGTGATGCTCTACACAGAAAAGAATGATGAACCGGAGAAGTTCTACCTGACGGTCCTGGTCAGGAACGAGAACGATAAAGATCTCGATCTCTGCCTCTACATCGACGATAAGTTCGAGAGGTGCACGAATGCAAAGAAGAACGCGATGACCGAGGCCGGCAAGATCAAGCTTGAGAGCGGGATGCACAACCTCTCTGTCCGCTGGAAGGATCCAGATACAGAGATCGAGTACAGGAGGATCAGGAGGGTGGATCTGAGCAGGGATGATGCGGTGGTGATCTACGCCCCTAAAGGGGTTGAGATCAAAAAGGAATCGAGCCGCAGCGGAGATCTGAAGGCTGCTCAGGAAAAGTCGTCTCAATCCTCACAGAGCTCCATAAAAAAAGAAACAGATAACAATGTATCCAGCAACAAATCCGGGAACAGCTCTGAAAATACTGCTCCAAAGACTGGGGAGGTAAGCGCCCTCAGAAGAACGAAGCAGACCGTTGAGAGGGACGCGGAGGGGCAGAACATCACTACAAATGATCACATGTACATCTATGTGCTCATCATCGCCCTTGCGGTTTATCTTCTCTTCAGGAGCTAGATCTCTCGTTGCGCTCCTGATCTCCGCTTTTCTGGTGATGCCTGCATCATCGAGCTGGGGTGAGAGCATCCAGGCAGAGCTTCATCCGGGCGAGAGGGTCGAAGTAGATGGTTATTCAATAGAGCTCTCTGATATCTCTGTCGTGCCCGATAATCCCGCGGCTCTTCTCAAAATTCACAGCAATGGCAGCATATCCTCCACAGTCATGAGGGCGGGGGAGTTCTTCGTCCTGAAGGATGCGCACAAAAGGGAGGAGCTTGGTATAAAGCTGGAGGAGATCCGCAGGGAGGGGTACCTCTCCAACGAATCCCGGGCGACTCTTGAGATCAGGATGAGATCGCGACCTGAGATATCGATCAGCATGTCCCCTGACAGGGATGTTTACCACAGTGGCGATCAGATCAGAGTGGAGGTGTTCGTTGAGAACACAGGGGATGGGAACGCGGAGAGCATCCGACTCAATCTCAGCGAGCATCACTCATATGTGTTGAACGAAACGCTGAAGGAGATTGGCAAAAAGATGCGCAGGTCCCTTCTGAGGCCTGGAGAGGTGTGGATGGAGAGGATCTGCTTCCCGGCCCCCAGCATTCCCGAGAGAGAAAGCATCGAACTCGTGGCTGCTGCAGAATACTTTGATGCAGACAGCAATCCATACAGATCTGAGACCGTCCTGCCCATTACTGTGGCCGGGCCGGTGGAGCTGCACAAGCGTGTGCATGAGATACAGACCTTTGGCAGGACGTACTACGTGATCGATACTGTCAGGAACACGGGGAATGTTAGGCTGAATCTGAGCCTCACTGATAATGCAGGGGATGCATTTCAATCCGAGAAGGTGCCTGAACAGAGGTTTGATCTCGCCCCAGGAGAGACGAAGATCACAAGCTACGCTGTGAAGGCCAGGTCTCCGGGCGAGGGTCTGGTTCTGCCACCTGCGAGATGCACCTACTCGATAGCAGGCAGCACTTACACCGTGATCTCTGAGAGCCCCGTTGTCGATGTCTTTGGGCCCCGGATCGAAGCGAGGAGGTACGTGAGTTCTGGAGGAGATCATGATGTCTTCAAGGTATGCATGGATGTCAAAAACACCGGCAACCGCTATGCAGGCGTCCGCGCCCACAGGATATTTCCAGAAAGGGTGGAGATGCTGGACGGGAAGAATGACCTCAGCTTTGCTCTCTCTCCCGGGTCGTCCAGAACCTTTTGCTGGTCGATACGCTGCCCGAACGGCTCCTGCGCGCTCCCACCGGTAGATCTGATCTATTTCGACTCCGAGAACAACATCTTCCGCTGTGATGTTCCCTCCCTCAGGCTGGAGAAGAGATCTCCGGAGATACCGGATATGAGCAGGAAGAACGGCACAGAGCGCACCGAGGTTGAGATCAGCGAGCCCATCCGGAGTAGTGATGTTGAACCGCATCCATCAGGATTCGCGCTGGCGCTCGTTCTCCTGATCTCTGCTCTGATCTGGGTGAGATCGCTATGAGATCTGGTATACGAAATCATGCAGAAGCCCCTTACTATTGAGATGCAGGAGGTCGCAGCTTGCAACGACACAGATCAGCAGAGGGAGCATCACGCATCATTAATATATCATACCGTGATTCTATCTACCATGATAGTATCTGTCTCGCGCTCCTCCATCTCGGGAACTGTCTGCGCACCGCCGTCGAAGAGCTACACGCACAGAGCAGTGCTCATCACAGCGCTCTCTGATTCAGGATGCGTGCACAGGCCGCTCATATCCGCAGACACCAGAGCCACGATATCGGCATGCGAGGCCTTCGGGGCTGATGTGAACTTGAAGGGAGACTCTCTCGAGATCCAGGGGGTCTCCGGCACGCCCAGGACACCCGAGAACGTCATAGATGTTCTGAACTCCGGGACGACGCTCAGGTTCATGTCGGCGGTTGCAGCGCTCACAGATGGCGCGGTTCTCACAGGCGACAGCTCGATACGCAGCAGGCCGAACGGCCCGCTTCTAAGGGCGCTCAACGACCTCGGCGCTGAGGCGTTCTCCATAAGAGGGAACGATCGCGCTCCGCTTGTCATAAGGGGTCGTCTCAGAGGCGGATCGACATCTCTGGATGGCAGCGTGAGCTCGCAGTTCCTTTCAGCCCTCCTTATAGCATGCCCCCTCTCAAGTGGTGATACGACGATCTCCATAAAGGGAGAGCTGAAGTCCAGGCCGTACGCCGAGATCACTCTGGACATCCTGAGAGAGGCCGGGGCTGAGATACACGCTGATGGGAATCGCTTTTGCATGTATGGGGGCCAGAGGTACCGGCTTCAGGAGTACACTGTTCCGGGGGATTTCTCATCCGCCTCGTATCCGCTGGCAGCAGCCGCGCTCGCAGGCTCTGCGACCGTGCAGGGCCTGTTCCCCTCGAGGCAGGGCGATTCTGCGATAGTTGCGATTCTCAGAGATATGGGCGCAGACGTTTCCTGGGACAGAGAGAGGGGGGAGGTCAGGGTTTCACGGGCAGATCTGAGGGGCACAGAGATAGATGCGAGCCTGACCCCGGATCTAGTGCCAACGCTCGCGGTGCTGGGGGCGGTGGCCGAGGGGCGCACAATCATAAAAAACGCGGAGCATGTCCGCCACAAGGAGACCGACAGGATCCATGCGATGGCGGTCGAGCTGACGAAGATGGGCGCTGACATACGGGAAAGACCTGACGGTCTGGAGATCGATGGGGGCGAACTGCATGGAGCAGATCTTCACGGTTACCACGACCACAGGATCGTGATGGCCCTCACCCTGGCAGGGATCGTGGCAGGCGATACCAGGATTGATACAGCGGAGTCAGTCGATGTATCATATCCTGCGTTCTTTGAGGATATGAGAAGGCTGGGAGCAAATGTGGGAACATCTCCATGATAATGCAACCGCTCCACATCTCAGGCAGATCGCGCTGCCATCATTTCGATGATCCCCGGACGCGACGCCTGTAGTAGCTTATCGGATGCCTGATGCGCCTGCAGAGCTCATCGCCACCAGGACAGTTTCCGTATGTGAGCATTGTTGAGCACGACGGCGGCGTGTATCTCGTCCCTGTAGATCCGGCGATGTGCTCGATCTGGTATCTGGTCATCTCCTCATCGAAATCGGGGCTGTTGTTGAAGATGCCGATTATCTCCTCGACACTCAGATTTATGTTCAGAAGGAAGCTGGTGAGGGCGAATCTTGCTGTATGGGCCAGGTTTCTGCCGGCAGCGAGCTGCTCCAGCAGCCCTCTCATGCACGGCGGCAGAGCATCCCTATCGAACTCTCCGAGATCCACCATCTTGGCCCGCTTCGATGATTCGAGATCGTCTCTTATGGATCTCAGGAGATCAGACAGCCCCTCACATATGCTTCCGGCATCTAGCGGGAGCCCCTCTTGTATTCTGTCCTTGATCCTCTCCTCCATCAGGCGTAGCATCTCTTCGCGGGTGACTGTGAGATGGCCGCTGTCCAGGTTTCTGTTGATCAGCTTCCACTTCTGGCTCCTGAACCTTGCTGCTGAGACCACAAAATCCACAAAGTGTATTCTGAATCTCTCTCCATAGGAGAGGGGGCGCATCCCCAGATCTCTGGCGATCTCCAGCACCTCTTCTGTATCCGAGATCCTCAGCCTCCTGTGAGCGAGCTTCGCCTCTGCCAGTACATAGCGTCTCAGAAGATAATCATCGTCGATGCACGAGACGATCAGCCTGGCGAGAGGATAAGACAGGAGCTCGACGTTCTGCCTCACGCCGTCAGATATGTCCGCATCCGGTATCTCCCCAAGGAGCGCCCCACGGACACGCTCGACTGCCCTGCGCCTGACAGGCTGGAACGCCCTGCTCCTGAGCACATCCTCAAGGGGGGCATCTATCCGCCTGATATCCTCTGCTGCCGCATGCGTGAATGGATACCAGAAGGTCCTCATTCCTGCTCTATTCTGGGCGCCAGGAGATAGCTGACATGGACATTATCATTCAACATGAAGCTGATCCGCAGCGGATAATCGATGCCTATCTCGAGCTTCACCTCCGGGGCCTTTCCTATGGATTTGCTCATGTCAGAGAGGTAATCCAGGGAGAACAGCGATCTCGCCTCGCCCGGTTTCATGTCGAGGAGCTCGGAGCTCTGCATCGTGAGCCTGAGGGCATCTATATCTCCCTTCGCCTCCATGTAGAACACATCATCCTTCACGCCCAGCACCACATGATCGCTTACCTTCTCCGCGGCTTTGATCGCTCGTCTGAACTCCGCCCCGGGGATCGTCACATGCGCCGGCAGATCGAGCTCTGGAATCCTGGGCTCCTTGCGTATCGCGCTCGGATCTATCAGGCTCAGTGTGTATGAGAGAGAGCCGACGCCTATCTTCAGCTTTCGCTCGTCCTCGAGCAGCTCAAGCCGCACGCGCTCACCTCGATCGGCCATGCTCAGCAGATCGCTCAGACGCACCAGATCGACCCCGATTTCTCCAGGGGTCGCCTGATAGAACTCGAACGCGGATGCATCGATCCTGAGTGAAACCATTGCGACGTTCGCCGGATCGACCGCCTTGAGCTCAATACCCTTCTCAGATATCGCAAACTTGACCTCATCGACCAAGGAAGATACTGCCTCGATCGCATCCCGCAGGGTTTCTGCATCAATAACTGCCTTCAGCATCCTAGCGCCTCCAGAAAAGAAAGTATCTAGTATTTAATATAGTTTTCCATGTGATCCATCAGTCAGTCATACTCTCTCCAGGTATTCCCGCATTTTGTGCATCTGAAGAAGCGGACCTCAGACTCATCAGCTGCCCTCAGCTGTCTAAGCCACCAGTAGGCAGTATCGTTCCCGCACTCCGGGCATTTCGCTTTTGTTGTAGGCAGGCCTGCGGATTCCTGTTCAAGCACGGGCACAGACCTCTCGAGCTTGTTTGTCACCGAGACGATCGGGTTGTTAGAACTCTTCGGTATCTTCATCCCGCACTTTCTGCATACCATCATCCCCTCTCTGGGGATCATCATGCTCTTACACGCAGGGCAGAACTCCATCGCCAGCTGGTCGACCCGTGTTATATTAAAGGTTGCGATTGCGCGCGGGAGGTGTCCGAATAAGGAAGATTGATAATAATAATCAGAATCCTTAAACCTCGAATACCTGGATAAGAACTCTTATTCGGATAGGTTTGCTTGTGGGCCCCTGTCCGGATGAGAGCCGAGGTCAGAGATCTTGGCCTTGCTGTTTTTGATCTCTGAGACGAATCCTCATTCGGACACGTCAGTTCACGGCATCATCGTGCCTGAAGAGACTCTGGTTCCACGGCCGAAAATCGAGGCGCAGGGATCCGCGCCCTTCGTTAGGGTCAGGCTGTGACGAAAGATATGTATACAGGCCATCGACGGTATTATGGGATGGCCGAGATGCCGCTCAGCAGCCGGGTGATGTGTATCTTTTTGCTGATCATGCTGAGCATCGGCCATTCGTCTGCTGATGATGTCAACGATCTCTGGCTGCTGATCTCCAGCTATGAGGATATCGGAATAACAGTACAGGACCTCGCTTTCTTTCTTGTCACCCATGGATACGATGCGACCCCTGAGAAGTCATACGTGACTGTCAGGCTTCCGAGCGGCAAGACCGTGTACCTCACACCCAACGGAGGGGCGCCGCGACTTGCAGACCTCTGGATGGAGCCGCCGAAGAGCACAGGACTCGTGCAGGTGATACCCATAGCAGAGATCCAGAAGGACAGATCTTACAACATGACAACCAATCAGGAGTTCATAAAATCCGTGAGCAAGCTTACGATGTTTCCTGTAACCCCTCTGGGCATGTGCTACGACGGCTCCCAGAAGCTGGCAAATCTTTATACAGAGTTCGGGTATAAAATAATGTACATGTACGATCCGAGCGGGTTTGAGAATCAGGGACATCTGTGGATACTCGTGGAGGATCCAGATAACAAAGATAGATGGCTCGCGGTTGACAGCTACTACGGAGTCGTCACTGACAAAAGTTACTACAAAGCGCCGTACAGCTTCCCAGACATAAAATACCTCGACTCTCTGAACCCAAAGTGGAGATATGCCTGATTTGATGATATCACAAATCTGCCCCAAGCGGCCAGGTATCATACCGGCCCAGGAGGTACCATGAGCCCGGGTTATAAAATAATAATAATAATTTTTGCAATTTTGGTGAGCACTGCATATGCACTGGATATATGTGATAGATCCGATCTTCGCTTCTCAGATATGCACGGTCGGGATCTCAGCGGGGCGCATCTCAACCAGTCTGACCTGACTGGGGCGGATCTCAGGTGTGCAAATCTTAGTGGAGCCTATCTGAGATCCGCATGGCTTGTGAATGCAAACCTTGAGGGTGCGTCGCTGGTGGGCGCGGATCTGAGCATGGCGGATCTCAGCGGCGCGAACCTCAACGGCACAGATCTATCGAGGGCGAAGCTCAGGAACGCGCGGCTGAGCGGTGCGAGTCTTGTCGACTCAAATCTGACAATGGCAGACTGCACAGAGGCCATGATGGATGATGTCTCTCTGAAGGATGCTGAGATGACGAGCACGAGGTTCTTCCGCACGGATCTAACAGGCGCGGCCATCTCCGGTGCACTACTGAGCCACGCGAACTTTGTCGGTGCTCATCTGAGCTGGGCTGACCTGAGCAATGGCAGGTTCAGTAACAGCCAGTTCTCCAGGGCTGAGCTCTACGGAGCGAATCTGACAGGCACGGATCTCAGCGGCTCTGACCTGACCCGATCATACATGATGAGGGCGAGAATGACCGGCGCAAACCTGAGGGGGGCGAGCCTGGATTATGCAGACCTCACAGAGGCGGATATGAGAGATGCGGACCTGAGCAGCTGCAAGATGCGTTATGCAGATCTCAGCGGGGCCAACATGGCAGGCGCGGACTTCTCAGAGGTGGTGCTGGATTCTGTGAAGACGACGGGAGTGAACCTGAGCGGCGCGAACCTGTACAAGACATCGCTCTTCAACCTGGATCTCAGAGGCATCGATATGCATAAAGTGAAGATAAAGAAGGCGAAGATGGACACGGTCTTCCTCACAAACTCAAACCTGGCAGGGGCGGTGCTGGATGATGTGACAATGCACATGGTCGAGATGACGAACGTGGATCTGAGCGGGGCGAGCCTGCGCAACATTGAGTATGACGAGTTCACGCTGAGGTCGCTCAAAAATGCCAACCTGGATGGTGCTTCCATGGACGACCGACTGAAGTCAGACCTGAGCGGGTGATATCATGAGGTCCCTGATGCTCATCATTATGCTCGCTCTGCAGCTCGCCCTCTCAGCCAGTGCTGCAGATATCGAGGTTCTGCCCACCGGGTCTCTCGGAGATGCGCTAGATTCCGCGTCTGATGGAGACACCATCTATATCCAGCCAGGAATATACAGCGAGAGCCTGGCAGTCAATAAAACCGTTAGCATCACAGGTCAAGAGGGCGCGGTAATCGACGGCGAGATCAAAATACGTGTTGATGGCGTGGTCCTGAGCGGCATCACCATCCGCGGTTCTGGAATAAACCTCAGCTCAAATGGCAGCCGGATAGAGGGATGCAACGTGAGCGGGTGTACAGGATCGGGGATGGTGATAACGGGCTCCTGCAACAGCATCATAAACAGCACCATTGCCAGAAACGGCCTTGTGGGTATCGAGATCTGGGGGAGCAACAACACAGTAAAGTGGAACAGGATCAACGCAAATGATGATTGTGGTATCATAGTACACGGTGATGGTAACATACTGGAGAGCAATGCGATTCTGGAGAACGTTCATGATGGGATGGAGATAGAGGGTTCTTCCAACTCGATCGCCAGGAACAACGTTTCCATGAGCCGGGGCGCGGGAATAGAGATCCTGAACATGTCCAGCGGTAATGTTGTGGAGGGCAATACCATCTATGGTAACGGAGAGTGCGGCATAGAGGTCATAGAGTCCTACGAGAATAACATCTCAGGAAACAGCCTCGATGGAAACGGTTTCGGGATAAAAACGGAGCGCGCAACGAACAATCTGATCTCAATCAACAAAGTCCAAAACAGCGCGGAGGATGGCATCATCATCTCAGACGAGAGCAAGTGCAACACAGTTCACAAGAACAGTGCAGACAATAACCACGACGCTGGCGTGAGGATAGAGGGATCGAAGGAGAACATGGTGATCGGGAACAGCCTGCGCGGCAACGCAGTGGGTATAGACATATCCAGCTCTGAAAACAACACCGTCCGTGGAAACCGCGTGGTGATGAATGGGGTGGGCATACATCTGGACATGTACAGCACGGACAACACGCTCTACCACAACGCGATGATCGACAACAGGCAGAGTGCTCTGGACAGCTCAGTCTACTACGGGAAGAACATGTGGGACAGCGGCAGCGAGGGCAACTACTACAGCGATCACACCTGCCGGGAGGTATGCAGTGCGTATGAAATACCGAGCGGCGAGGAGAGAAACAACATCGACAGATTCCCGCTGAGCTCCTGGGATGAAAGGCTGATGGACATAAAGTTCGTGTGGCCGGTTCCTGGATGTGTGCCGGCGTATGCGAAGGGACTGGCCATATGAGATGCAGCTCTTTCTGGAACCTCCCCGGGACGCAAAGGTAGCGTAAACTCATGTCTTCAGGTCGGGGAGGAGCGTGCATACCCTGCCTGAGATATTTTATCTCTTCCTGTGTCTCTGAGCCGTCATTATCTCTTCAAGCCTCCCCAGATACGTGCCGTCTAGAAGATATATTCTGGAACGATTCAGATCGATGAGCTTCATGAGCGGGCCCTTCTCCTCATCCATCTCATTCAGGGGCAGGCTGCCGCAGAGCGGGTTGAAGGCGGGCATGACCACGACCTCTTTTTCGTATTCCTCAGAGAATGCCCTCACCCAGACCCGCTCGCTCCTCGATGATCCCAGCGGATCCACGAGTCTGATGGATGGGTGGAGGTGCGCGGTGATGAGAATTCTGGATGAGAGCACCTCCGGGTCAGGCCAGGTGTGGCCGTGGAAGTATCCGACGCCATCGATCACCACACCCTCAGACGCGCACACCTCAGCCCCTGGCGCAAGATCCCTGAGACCGGTATCGTGATTTCCAGGGACCAGGGTGACCTCCACGATCTGGGAGAGCTTACTGATGAAATCGGGCACCTCGACCCTCTCCTGCCAGCTCGTTCTGGGCACGTTGTGCTTCAGGTCGCCGAGGACGACCAGCCTCTCCGGTTTGTGTTCATCAATCATCCCTCGAAGCAGATCGAGCAGTTTTCCGGTCTGGCTCGGAACGTTCGCGCCTCCGAGCCAGAGCTCGTACTCGATGCCAAGATGCAGATCCGCAACCACCATGACCCTGTGTTTGCCCTCTGCGATGAGGACCGCCTCTCCTGCAATCGGGAGAACCCTCACCTGAACCCACCCGCTGCACTTGATCCCCTGCAGGGTAATTTATGCATCGCACTTTTACCCATGAAAGCATGACATGGAGGGACGACCTCCGGTGTCGGGGCGTTTCTGGACGAAACTAAACACTGCATCAAAGCTTTCATCCTTTTGGCACGCCTCTACTCTTGCATGCATGATTTACGGCAGAGATCGAAGGCAGGCTCAGATGCCATCGATCTGATGAGCTCTGAGGCAGCCTCCTCTTCGTCTCCATGAACATAAAGCCACACGCTGCCCTCCGCGCCGCAGACGCCGCCAGCTGCCATGATCTCCGCCTCTGCGCCTGTGAGCATGCGTATCGCATCGATCTCCGTTATTATCTCGCCCGGTACAGGAAGAAGGCGCAGCCCCCTCAATCCCGGAGCGTTCAGCCTCCGCGAGAGATCCATGAGATCAGCATCTACACGCTTCTCAAGACCAACAGGAATCATCAGAGAGACCCTGCGCCCGACCGCGGCCTGGAGCGCAGCGATGATCGTCCCTCCTCGTGGATGCCCGACGAGGACCGCGGCCTGCCTGCGCTGGAGATCGAGCGCGTTCGCGCCTTTTATTATCATGTCACCCTCAGAGAGGTCATCGACCACATCGAAGAGCGTCAGCCCCCTGCTCCATTCTCCTCTCTTTATGACCACATCACCGGGGAAGTCATGCTCATCTGGAAGACGGCCGGTCTCGCTGGTCTCCATCCAGGGAGGAAGCGTGATGCCCCTGAAGAACCTGCGCCTCGAGAATCCGTCCCTCTGGCCGATCAGCTCAAGCAGCTCCTCAGCCACGTAACCGTTCGTGGTGCCTGCGACGATCACCACAGTGCCAGACCGCATCGCTTCACGGACCGCAGGATGCGCGGCCACCGCCCTGGCTATCAGACGCTTTCCAGCCGCCGGCGTTATGACAAACTGACCCATGATTTCAGATAAGCATCCGGATGAAAAACGTTGGGGGTACATTGCGCCAGGCGTTCGCCAAAGCGTTGCTGCGCATCTGTTCTGCAAGATGCTGCAGTCGCATTGAATGCGGCTCTCAAGCGCGAACAAGCCATATCCTCGGACCAGAAGCGTCTCTACATGGATCCTGCGCGCCAGTCACTCAAAATCACCCTCTATCTCCTTCGGCGCCAGCAGAAGCTCCTTGAATATGAGGATCTCGATCACCTGGGCCACATAGCGCCTCTGCTGGAAACGCAGGATGTCCTCATGCATCCTGAGCTCGCTGTCTATCTGCACCCTGAGGAGCGCCATGCGCAGCTCCTCTTTCTCAGGCTCGCTGAGCGTGTTCCTCAGCGTGCAGAACTCCCTGAGCAGCTCTGGAAGCCTCATGGGGTTCTGCAGAACCTTTGCGAGCAGCAGTATGTAATCCCTGGCGTTCGCCGGGTTTCTCTCGCCTGTGAGAAGCTCAAGCTCTGAGATCCTGTAGACCTCTCCATCTATGCTGATAACGTCCCCGTTCAATCCATATCACCCTGCGGTTCCTTGCGTCTTCCGATGATGCTCTCGCAGATCCTGAGATCCTCAGGTGTATTTATGTTGATCGCGAGCTCGATCCTGTTCATGATGAGGTGGAAATCCTCCTGCTCCTCCGAGATCTTCGAGCCCGTGAGAACGTTCACGCCTGCCGGCACAATGAGCTCTCCCATGTAGTTGAAGATCACGTCAGGCCTTCTGCCGAGAGATCTGTGGAGGCTCAGAGGGGTATGGACGGAGAGAGCGGGCTCCGGTCTGGATCTGTATACATCAATTACCTCTCTTATGATCTCCTCTGTGATGAGAGGGAGATCCGCCATTACCACCATGACAGGGCCGGATATCTCAGATCTTTCCACAGCCTCCACCATGTCAGGGATGTAGCCTGATCCTGAGGTATCCACGACCTCTAGATTCCTCCCGAGAGACCATCTTCGCGTCTCAGGCGTGGCGCTGGTCGTGGCCACGATTATCCTCTCGATTGATGGTTTTATGGCGGATACGACATAATAGATCAGCGGTTTTCCGGAGAGCTGGACCATCGGCTTCTCGCCCATTCCGAGCCTGCTGCCCCTGCCTCCGGCCATCACCACACAGTCCAGCCACTCACCCCCAGCGCGAGGGCTGCGCACAGCGCTACGGCCCTTCCGATCTCATTCGATGCGCCTATGCCATCGCCCGATCCCCCGCCGAAGTTTCTTCTCGAGACGCGCGCCAGATGGAGTGCGGATAGCAGAGAGAGGATCAGCATGATCACTCCCGCTGTCTTCAGGAGGAGAGCTGATGCGATTGAGGAGATGATCAACCCTGTGAGGAACTCTTTCTTCCCGGTCCTCTCTATCATGATCTGGCCCAGGCCTGCCTGAAACGGCTCTGTGAACGCTGCAAACGCCAGCATGGACTGCTTTGCTGAGATCTCTGAGACGACAAGAGCGGCAGGCAGAAGCAGATGATCCATGGATCTGATCGCGGAGAATAGCGCGAGGAGGACCAGTATCACGAACACAGCCCCTCCAGATCCTAGGTTCACATCCTTCATCGCCTTTATCTTCTTCTCAGGACTCCCGTGCGCGGTCACACCATCGCCGAAGTCTGCGAGGCCGTCTATGTGATTTATTCCACACACCCAGTATATCGCGATCATTATGCAGATCGCGTTGATATCCTGGGGCAGAAAGAGACCGAGGAGATACGCCACTGCTGCGAAGATCAGGCCCAGGGAGAGCCCGATGACCGGAAAGATGTAGACATGCCTCATCAGGGCCTCGATCCCCTCCATTGATATCCCCACAGGTATCGTGGATAGGAAGCCGAAGCCGGACCTCACTGCGAAGAGCAGATCTCTCAGCTGAATCCCGCCCTTGTGTACATGTTCGATGAGACGCCCCCGATGAGACCGCCGATCACATCGTCCATGAACGGGCCGAGCCTGGCGAGGATCCCGGGCTTTGCTTTGTCATATCTGACATACTCGAATGTCCCCTTGTATCCGCCAATGTACTTCGCTATGCTCATGCCCAGCACCTCATCGGCTATGAGATACGTGAGATCTCTCTCGTAATCCTCTCCTCTCAGATTCGGGAGCATCCCCCTCCTTCCCCTCTCCTCCAGAAGAACCCCCGCGTATATGAGAAGCGCCAGGTTCGGGTCAGATAGCGCGATCTTCAGCTCCCTCCTGAACACAGCATCCGCCTTCTCGCGGGTCTCGACGCCCGGATGCGGTACGTACAGCTCCAGAGCGGTCGCGACTATATCATCAACTGTTATACCCTCGTCCCTCAGAACATCTACGATATCTCTCATAAGACCTCCTGCTCCGGGATGGCAGGAACTCCAGCCGTCCCTCAGGAGCAGCTGAGACCGGGCAGCATCGTTCGCCACACACCCCTCAAATCTGCGGAATCATGCATCTCTGGTATTCGTTCTGTCAGAGACGAAAATCCAGGATTTCCATCTTTCGGCCGGTCGGAGATACACGATGCTCTCAGCCAGCGGAAGAGATGATGGCGGAGAAAATGCTCGTGGCGTGGAAGTAGTTCCAGATGGAACATCAAACAGAGAATCTCTTTAGGATGATCACCAGGGATGATGTGCGCGACCATGGTGTTCCAGCTGGAAGATCTAAGAGATCTCTTTAGAGATTTTTATCCCCGACTCCGCCATCCCTTATCGCATTCCTGAGCGCAGCTCCGAGGGCCTTCATCGCTGAGATGATCTTCTCCCTGTCGTCGCCGCCGTCAGCGATAACGTGGAGCGTGAAAGATCCGTTGTATGCCATGGACCTCAGGAAGTGCTCCAGGTTCTCCAGCGCCATTCCGCCAATGCTCTCAGAGGAGAGCTTCAGACTCGCTTTGAACCCCGGAGCCCCAAAGCTCACTGCAGCCAGAGCGGTACAGTCCCCATACGGCACTATCGCGCTGCCTGTGCCGCCCTTCACTTCTGAAAGACAGCTTCCAAGTGTTATCCCGACATCTTCAACCAGGTGGTGATCTCCGGTCGCATCGCCTCTGGCCCTGATTCTGATATCGAAACGCCCGGATGCTGCGAGCATTCTCAGCATGTCATCCAGAAGCTCGACGCCTGTGGAGACCTCGACCTGCCCTGTGCCGTGGAGATCTATGAGAACATCCACATCGGTCTCGTATGTGGTGCGGCGTGCTGATGGCGTCATAGCTTCTCTATGCGCACCTCTCCTTCAAACCCGATGAGCTCTGCGCCATCGTCTGTTCCATGAATCTCCACCCCGTCCATCTCCTCAGCCCCGCAGAGCACATCCTGCTCCGGATGGGTTCCGGGCTGTATTCTGCAGCTCACGCGCGTCCTCTTTCCCACAGATACAACCACCTTGAGCCTTGGGGAGGCTGGATGTCCCTTCGGGAGCACTATGAGCGGAGAGCCGAGCTCACGGATGTGGAATATCGTGCATCTCAGCCCCCGCTCAATGGCCTCGCCGGTGCCGAATGATGATGCGACTATCAGATCTTCTGGATCTGTAAATAAAACGATCTCCTCCCGGTCGGTCTCAAGAAAGAAATGCCTGCCAAGCGTCCTGGCTAACGCGAGCGTCCCCCTGCTGCCACGAAGGTACGCTATCTCATCGTCTGCGATCCTGATCTTCATCTCTCGAGCTTTACGTTCCTGGATTTGCATGAGGGGCACATCGGCCTTTTGCCCATCCCCTTGAACTTGTTTCCGCAGTCCAGGCATATGTAATCCTTGGCGGACAGACCCTCCTCAATCGCGCCGAGATCCGGGCCACCTCCAACTGTGCACATTCAATCTCACCTCAAGGAGTCTGTTTGCTGCAAACATATTTAACTTGCGGGAGTGTGGCTGGCAACCGGAATCTCATCGCATCAGGACACCCGGGGAGCCGGGCGTCACTGACGATGGCGGGAGCCGCGCTTTTCCGGTCAAGACCTGCAGAGCTCTTCCAGCACCGCCCTGATGCGCTCCCTGAACTCATCGAGGTTGCAGTCATTGCATATTCTCATCTCGGCTGCAGCTATCGCCTCGCCCATCCCCCAGCCGAGCTCCCGGGCATCGCGCCTCTTCAGTGCCTCTGAGAGGTCCTCGCAATTCTTATCGTCAGGCCTGCCTCTGGCTGCGATTCTCCTCTGCCTCTGTTCCGGAGGGGCGAATATCTCGATGAGATGGAATCTATCTGCCACCGATTTGAAGTACTCCACCTCTGCGCCGCTCCTTATTCCATCGACGACGATCGTCTCATCCCTGCTCACACCTTCAAGGCACCTTCTCGCGATCGCGTCCTCCCCCTCGTCACGCCTGAGCTCATCCCCGACCATCCCGTGGTTCGCATCTGTCGGCTCCAGGCCTCTTCTCCCTGCCTCTGCTCTGATAACGTCACCCATAACCACGACCCTGATGCCCATCTCCCTCGCCACATCAGATGCCACGCTCTTTCCGGAGCCGGGCATCCCAACGAACCCGATGATCCTCAAGGAACGCTCCTCCTCAGGGATCTGATCCTGACGTTAAACTTTAACGATTGCGCAAGCCTTCTGAGATCCTCCTCAGACACGGGCTCGAACTCGCCGCGTGGAGGGATGCCCTGCTGCAGGACGACCGACTCGAGGGAGCGTGGCGTCACGTGCTGGAGAAGATCAGAGATCTCCTTCAGCTCATCCTCCGAGGGCATCCCGGGAAAGACCGTGATCCTTATCTCGAACGGTACCTCGTTTTCCACAATCACATCCAGGCTCCTGAGAACCCGCGGGAGGGCGTCTCTGATCCCAGTTGCCCTCAGGTACGCATCCTCTCTCGGGGCTGCCTTGATGTCGAGAAAGACCCTGCTCAGGCATCCCTCTGATACCAGAGCCTCGAGGGTCTCAGGATGGTAGCCGTTCGTCTCGACCCCCAGATCGAGGCCGCGCGCTTTTACCTCTCGCGCTATCGCGAGGGCAGCCTCTCTCTGCGCGAGCGGCTCGCCTCCCGAGAGAACGACGGAGTCGATGAGTAGAGATCGCGAAGATTTGCTGAACTCATGGAGTATGCTCTGGCCCGCGCCCCTTCTGGGAAAGAGGCGATCCATCAGCTCTGAGATGTCCACAGGTGTCCATCCGCTCTGAAGCTCCGCGTTCTGGCAGAACGGACATCTGAATGGACACCCTCTCAGAAAGATCACTGCAGAGACCCTCCCCGGCCAGTCAACAGTGGAGAGTGGCACGATTCCACCGAGGTTCACCATCATCATCTGCCCTCCTTCCAGTTTTTCGAGGCCTGCCGGTCCAACTTAATCGGAGGTCGCGGGCCCTGCTCACCGAACGTACTGTCAGGAATCGGTGCTCGCTGGCAGGATACTTCTTTAATCATGCAGGCTCCTGTGATGCTGATCGGAACTGTCCGGTAAGATAAAAGCCAGAACCTGGTATAAAGTTACTTCAGTGAGATTTAGGTCGTCTGCTCGTATCATCGAGATCAACAGCATGTGACACTCCAAAATTCGTGTGCTCTTATATGTTTGGCAACTTGCAGTTCGTCCAATGTGGTTGCTGAACGCACTTATTCATTCACCAAGAATCCATGGCAGGACCGGTGCTTCTATGGGCAAGTTATCATATGGATAAGAGCGAATTCGCGACCCGTTTTTGTGCCTGGCAACTTGGGGGTCGTGTGATGTGGTCGCCGAAAGCACTCATTCAATCACCACGCCTTCGACTACGTCGAAGGTATGTCGAAACGAACGCATAGCAGAACCAGTGTCTCTTCTGGAGGGTCGTCATATGGATAAGAGCGCGCGATCTTTTATGCCAGTGGACGCCGGTTCCTGAAATGCCATTCAGCGATTCTGACCGGCAGGCCGCGATCGTCTGCGAGTGTTTCAGGTTATTCATCCCGGCAGTCTCACAGAAGCTTTCTGCACTCGATCTTCAGGCAGCAGCCCACCACAACGTTGAAGCCCTCGTCTGCGAGCTCCCTTGCCACGGTCATGTCCTCAGTGCCCGGCTGGAACCAGACGGTCCTGCATCCCTTCGCTCTTATCTCCTCCGCAACCTCCCTGGCGGCGGATGGTCTTCTGAACACATCCACTATGTCTATATCCACCGGTATCTCTCTTAGTGATGCATAGACACGCTCCCCCAGGATCTCCTCCCCCTCATGGTTCGGATTGACGAAGAACATCCTGAAGCCGTATGTCCTCACCACGAGCGATACGAAGAAGCTTGGCTTGCGGGGATCTGTGGAGGCGCCCAGCACCGCCACAGTCCTGGACCCTTTAAGCACCTTTTTCAGCTCCTCATCACCCCTCAGAATGGGCACCGGTCACACCTGCCTCACAACAGGACACGTCACGCTCTTCCAGCCCGCCAGACCTCCGAGAACAACCGCTATGCTATTCCAGCCATGCCTCTTGAGGAACGATGCTGCCACCATGGAGCGCATGCCGCTGCCGCAGAATATGTATACCGCGCTCTCCCTCGGCACCTCGTCCATCCTCCGGGGCAGCTGTGTGACATGGATGTGATGCGCCCCGGTTATGTTCACCTCTGAGACCTCCTCATCCGATCGCACATCGAGTATCCATGCCTGGCCGCCCTGGTCCAGATGCCTGCAGAGCTCCTGTACGGTCACGGTTCTCACAGAGCTGCTCTCGAGACCGGCCATGTGCCAGGCCAGCATTCCTCCACTGAGGTATCCTGATATCTCATCGTAGCCCATTCTCACCAGAATTCTGGCCGCCCTGTCGATCTCATCGCCCACCAGGATCAACGGCATATCATAAGAGAGAAACCATCCCGCGAGCGCAGAGAGCCCGTCCGTCCATATGAACTGTGATGGAGGTATGTGGGCCCCGCCGTATGCCACCTCAGATCTCGTATCAAGAATCACGCACTCATCGAGAGCTTCTCCGACCTCCGCCGGGGAGAGGGGCGGGATGGCATGCCTCTTGAGCCTGTGACCTTTTACGTTCAGCTCCTCCATCCGCCTGAAGTACGGGGGCCTCTCGAGCTCAACAGCAACACTTTTAACGAACTCAGCCCTGCTTCCCACCCTCAGCTTCGGGTTGTGGAGCCGCTCCATCCCCACCGTCGTCCAGGGGCGGTCGGTTATCGCAGACCCGCAAACAGAGCCCGCCCCATGCGCCGGGCAGAGGAGGACGCCATCGCCCAGCGGGAGTATCTTCTGAAAGATGCTCTCGTAGAGCATGCCCGCAAGCTCCTCAGCGCGGTCCATGCCGAGGAGATCAACGCGCCCGACATCTCCAGCGAAGATCGCATCTCCGGTGAAGACCGCATGTGGAACGCCGGCGGGATCCTTCAGGACGTAGGCCATAGAGCCGAGGGTGTGGCCGGGCGCTGATATCGCCTCGATCTGCCAGGAGCCAATCTTCCATACCTGCCCCTCTCTGGCGGGCGCGCCATACTGGTAATCGAGCTCGGGATCCGCGTGCCAGACAGATGCTCCAGTCAGGGCGGAGAGCTCAACGGAGCCGGTGACATAGTCCTCATTCCTGTGCGTCTCAAGAATGTCTGTTATGCGCATACCGTTTTTCGAGGCGATATCCACATAAACATCGCAATCCAGCCTCGGATCTATGACAACTGCGCTCCCGCGGTCGCCCAAGATGTACGAGTGATGCGCCAGACCCTCGGAGGTGATCCTCTCAAAGAGCATGCTCTCACCATGGATCCGGGCCTGTGACCGTAGGGTTCTCCGGATAGGAGGACCACTCGGTGAATGACCCCTTGTAGATCCTGACATCTGGATGTCCGAGATAGTATCTGAAGAACAGATACTCGTTTGTTGCCTCCCTGCCCGTGCCGCAGTATACTATTATCCTCTTGCCCTTCAGGTCGAAGCCGCCAGTCAGGGATCTCAGCTCCTCATCATCTCTGAGAAGACGGCTGTTCTTCTCCGTCATCAACCGCCTCCATGGAAGGCTGTGTGCGCCGGGGATATGCCCGGGCCTGATCCACATGGCCTGACCCTCATACGATGGCGAAGGCCTGGCATCGAATATTATGACATCATCTCTCCCCATCATGCTCTTCAGCTCTTCCATCTCCACGAAGTGCTCGTGTCTTATCTCAGATCTGAATCGCCCCTCCTGGACATCAGGAAATTCCTTCGTCAGCTTCCGGCCGGACTCCATCCATCCCTCTATTCCGCCATCCAGGATGTGCACCATGCGGTGGCCGAAACGCACGAGCGCGTACGCGACCATGGTCTGCTCCAGCCCATCGCCCATCCCCGCGGCGCATCTGCTGTAAACGCCAGGGCCGCTGTAGACAACCACCGGCACATCTCCGGATATCCCCATGCTTCTGAACACAGCCTCTATCGACTCTGCCGGCACGAAGCTGGCAGGCTGCCTCCTGCGTGCAACCCTCAGGAGGCCCTCGTTCATGTACACAGCCCCGGGGATGTGGCCCATTATGTAGTCATGCACGTTCAGCTGGACATCGATTATTTGCACATTCTCCATGTTTTCATCCAGCCAGTCCGGAGATACCCACCTGACCTCGCTTTTTGAGGGATACGGATACACTCTCATGGAACTCAAACCCCACTCTGCAACAGAACTGCAGCATATTGTTCTTACAGGATTCTATTTCAATGTATCGAGAGCTGAGTTGCGAATGTTTGGTCCGGAAATCTTCGAATCATATGCCAAATCTTATGATTGTAATTTTCACTGCTCTGTTACGATATTATACCCAGGATGATTTTGTATATGAAGTCGGGACCACCGGACCGAACACCCTGGAAAAGTCAGAAAAAATTTTTATAACATAAAATTATAACCACATACCATGCCATCGTGGAAAATTCTTGTTCCTGTCTTTCTCTCGCTTTTGCTCTCAGTTGGGCTGGCTGAGGAATGGATTGAAGGCGAGATAGAGATCCCGGTCTCAGGGGAGGTATCGTATGCGCAGGATGTAAGCGGGAGACAGCCTGCCAGCGACTCTGCCCCAGAGGCGCTCATGAGCTTTGATCTGGAGCAGAATCAGCCTCAGGCTGTATACTTCGGCAGCACAGAGGTGAGCTTCTCCTCGTACAGATCGATGATATCAGGCGCGAACATGCTCTGGATCTCGGACGGTCACGCCTGGAGGCAGTACACGACCTGCCCGCTGGGCGGCACGGTCTCACTTGTTGCGACAGCGCCGTATGCGGGACCTGGAGACCTCATCGAGATATACCCGAGCGGGAGCACGAACAGCAGGAGGTACTGGTTCAGCACATACAGCTATCTTAGCTTCTATGCTGATACCCCGGGCCGGCACATACTGCTCTTTGTTAAGGACAACCTCCCGAGCAGTGCTGTGATCATTGATGTTACAGGCGGCAGGTACATCCCTCCGGACTACGCCGGGCTTGCCCTGATCACCGTGACCTCCGGCACGCTCAGGGGGTTTGATGTCGTTGTCGATGATACATACCGATACAGAGATGTAGATGATGGGTTGATCGATGGCACCATCAGCTTCACTGTTCTGGGCAACATGAACCACAAGATCGCGGTCTCCAGGGGCGGCTACCGCTACGTCCAGACAAGATACTTCGCCGCAGGGAGGTCGTACACGCTGAGAATATGATCATGGCAGGAAAGAATGACGAAACGCATACTCAACAGTAAGTCTCTCAGAATAAATCTGAACTGACATGCAGCAGCACCGGTGCGCATCAGAGCGCGCCGGGGATGGACTTTTATATTGATGAAAAGTAATGTGGTCTGATCGATATGCCAACATGTGGAGACTGCAGATTCTACCAGCCCACAGATAAAAGTAAGGGGATGTGCACCACGCTGGGAAACGAGACCCAGGCAAGCAGGGACTCTGACCGGTGCCCGATGAGGATGTTCCAGCCGAGACGCTGAGCTCTTTGAGCTGCCTTGCTCCAGACTAACATCAAAGAGATAGCGCTGTTGTTGATTCACACCTCCCTGGTCCTGCGTGGTATCTCGATGCGCTTGAGCTCCAGCGTCGCCTTCACAATCTCATCAATCATCTCATCCAGTCCCTCCAGGAAGGGACCGGTCGCGGAAGTGGTGATCGCCCCAGGAGCGGAGGCTGCTATGAGTCCCTCCTGCTCGAGGACCCTGAGAGAGTAGCGCACCTTGTGGCTCGGTATCTTCGTCTCCTCTGCCAGCTTGAGTATGCCTATGGGCTCGTTCTCCACCACGCACTTCAGGATCGTCAGATGCCTCTTGAGCATCTCAAGCTCACTGGTCACCCTCTCTGCCAGCATCAATCTTCACGTCCTTTGCCTCAGTACCGTGCGCGCCTGCTCAGGAAGTCGATCCCGTGCTTCGATACCACGCGCCTCCCCTCGTCCCTGCCGAGTATCTGCGGAGAAGAGACGCCGGTCACCACAAGCATTGTTCTTATCGTGCCCTTGAGCTCAGGATCTATCTGGGCGCCCCATATGATCCTCGCATCGGGGTTGATCCTGCTGTAGACCTCCTCCACCACCATCTCTGCATCCGCGATGGTCATGTCCGGCCCGCCAACGACATTGACAAGCGCTGAGGTCGCACCGGAGACATCCACGTCAAGCAGAGGGCTGCGCAGAGCCCTCATCACAGAGTCCCTGGCCCTCTCCTCACCATCCGCCTCCCCGAGGCCGATCATCGCCACGCCACCGTGCGACATGACAGTCTTGACATCCGCGAAGTCGAGGTTGATCAGCCCGGGCCTGGTGATCAGCTCTGTTATCCCCTTCACGGATCTCATCAGGACCTCGTCCGCCACCTTGAATGCGGCCTGCAGCGGCAGGTTTGGCGCGACCTCGAGGAGCTTGTCGTTCGGAACGACGATCACAGTGTCAGCAGATTCCCTCAGCCTCTTCAGGCCGGCCTCAGCGTTCGCCATCCTTATCGAGCCCTCCGCACTGAACGGAAGGGTCACTATCGCTATTGTGAGGGCGCCAGCCTCCCTTGCAGCCTCAGCGACCACAGGCGACGCACCTGTGCCAGTCCCGCCACCGAGGCCGCATGTGATGAAGACCATGTCAGCCCCCTGGACAGCTGCCTTTATCTGCTCGATATCCTCCTGGGCGGCCTCCTCCCCGATGGCCGGCAGGCTTCCGGCCCCCAGCCCTCTGGTCGTCCTCCTGCCGATCAGGAACCTGCGGTCAGCATTGATGTGGAGAAGGTGCTGAGCATCTGTGTTTATCGCATAAAGCTCAGCCCCCTGGATGCCAGCCTCTGATAACCTGTCTATGGTGTTGGATCCCCCTCCACCGCAGCCTATCACCCTTATGATTGTGGTGAGCCCCTCGAGGATCGAGACCAGATCCTCGTCTGTGGCGCTTGTGGGCTCAGCCCTTCCCTCCCGCTCAGCCCTGCTCAGGGCCTCGTCGATTATGGACTTCATGCCATCCCCTCTACTGCTTGTTTGGTTTTACTGTGCAATTAGTATATAGATTTTTTGATAGTGAGGCCGGGATTACACGGATAATATATCCTGATGGCATTTAACAGTATCCTGCTGACGCGCGGTTAAACCATCATATATTAGATTATAATTTTTATCTGTAATCAAAATGCATGCCATGCGAATGCCTGTCTTGGTCTTGATCAACCTCTCTATCAGCAGTCCTGTGGATCGATGCAGGCTGCAGCTACGCCCCGCGTGCCTCCGCACTCCTGAGCTCCTTGAGGCGCTCTATCTGGCGCATGGACCTCTCGATGTCCTGCAGCTTCTGATCCTCCAGATAATTTATGATCTCGTCGATGCTCTTCTCGAGCCTGTATATCCTGTAGGGCCTGCCCTTCCCGGGGTTCTTCTCGTCCCTCTCGGAGATCCATCCCAGCTCCCGGAGCTCTCGCATGGCGATGCTCACCTCCGGCTGCCTCAGATCGGAGTTCGTCTCTATGTCCCTCGATGTCGCCTCGACAACCCCTGCGAGATACGTGAGAACCTTGGCAACGTTTCTCCTGAGTCCGATCTCCATCAGTATGGAAGAAAACTCCTCCTGCTCATCACTGGGATCGGGCAGTGGTACCTTTTTCAACCCCATCACCACATGAGATACAAGATTGTTCGATATATATATGTTTCGTGGAAATTAATTGTAATGCGCGCCGCATGGGATTGTGATTAATCCACTGCTGAAGGAAAACCTATATCTCCCTTAGCTCAATACTGGAGCCAGGTGTTCACAGTTGCCCACAGATAACGATCCCATTCTGGTTACATGTGGTCTGCCATATGCGAACGGCCCGGCCCACATAGGACATCTCAGAACGTATGTTCCTGCGGATATATTCGTGAGAGCTCTGAGGAGGATGGGCCGCGATGTCCTCTTCATATGCGGATCAGACGCCCATGGCACTCCCATAGTGGTCAATGCCGAATCGAAGGGCATGAGCCCCAGGGAGCTTGTGGAGTTCTACCACAAGCACTTCGAGGATGTCTTCAGGAGTATCAACGTCAGGTTCGACTACTTCGGATGCACAGACGATCCATCGAATCATCACAGGACTCAGGAGATCGTGAGGGCTCTGATGGAGAGGGGTCATGTTTATCCAAAGGAGATCGAGCTGGCGTACTGCCCGAGATGCGAGCGGTTCCTTCCCGATAGATACGTTGAGGGGATATGCCCGTACTGTGGTGTGCCTGCGAGAGGGGACGAGTGCGATCAGGGCTGCGGGAGGCACCTGGAGCCCGGGGAGATCAAGGACGCGGTATGCAAGGTCTGTGGCTCCAGGGCGGAGTACAGGAAGCAGACGCACTACTTCTTCAGGCTCTCCGCATTCAGGGAATTCCTTCTCGATTACCTTCAGAGTCTCGGCGGCACCGCAAGCGCGAGAAATTACGCTCTTGAGTGGGTCAGGCAGGAGCTCAAGGACTGGTGCATAACAAGAAACATGAGCTGGGGCGTCAAATTTCCGGGAAGCGAGGATCTCGTCGTTTACGTCTGGGTCGATGCGCCCATCGGATATATCTCATTCACAGAGGAGTGGTGCAGATCGCATGGCGTGCCCTGGGAGAGGTACTGGCGCGGGAAGAGCCGCATAATCCACTTCATAGGCGGGGATATCATCTATCATCACTGCATATTCTGGCCGGCCATGCTAGAGGGTGCTGGCTACACGCTCCCGAGCGATGTCGTCGCGAGCGGCATGCTCAAGATCGACGACAAGAAGTTCTCGAAGAGCCGCGGATATGTCGTCTGGGTGAAGGATGACTATCTCGATCAGGGCCTTGAGCCTGATTATCTCAGGTACTATCTGGCAAGCTACACATCTCACACAAAGGAGGTGAACTTCTCCTGGAAGATCCTGCAGGAGAAGGTCAACACAGAGCTCGTGGGCGCCTTCGGCAATTTCCTGAACAGAGCTGTGACGTTTGCTGTGAAGAACTTCGACGGAAAGGTCCCGGAGGGGGAGCTGGACCCTGAGGTCATGAAGAGAATAGAGGTGAGTGTCGGGGATGTATCCTCCGCGCTTATGGAATATGAGTTCAAGAGGGCCTCGGATGCGGTGCTCTCACTCGCTGATTACGCTAACACATACTTCCAGTCACATGAGCCGTGGAAGCTGATACGCTCTGATCGGAAAGCTGCTGGCTCGGTGCTCAGGAACTGTCTCCAGATGGCGAAGGCGATGATAATACTCATGGAGCCGTTCATGCCATCCAAGATGGCGGTCGCCTGGAGCCAGCTCGGGATGGGTTCTCTTGATAACGTGAGGTTCACAGATGCGGTTCAGCCCATACCAGAGGGTCATGCTCTGGGCACCCCGAAGATACTGTTCAGCAGGATGGAAGACTCAACAGTGAAGAGGCTTGAGGAGATCTTCAGGGAGCGGATCCGCAGGGCAGAGGGTGCTGAGAGGGAAGTGGAGGGGAGACCAATGATATCGTTCGAACAGTTCAAGGCGCTTGACCTGAGGGCTGGCACAGTTCTCGAGGCAGAGCGGATAAAGGGCTCGGATAAGCTTCTCAGGCTCATTGTCGATATAGGCGAAAGGCGCCAGATCGTGGCTGGAATCGCGAAGGTCTACAGCCCCGAGGAGCTCGTTGGCAGGCAGGTGGTTGTTGTTGCAAACCTCGAGCCTGTGAAGATATTCGGCGTGGAGTCGAGGGGGATGCTTCTTGCAGCAGACATAAATGGGAATGCTGTACTTCTCAGGCCTGACAGGGATGTTCCACCCGGATCCGGGATCAGATGATTTCGCTGAGGTGTTGAAGGATGCTTGAGGTCGAGGGAGTCTGCAAGACATACGATGTGAAGGGGCGGAAGATTCTCGCTCTGAAGGATATCAGCTTCAGCGCAAATGAGGGTGAAATCCTGGGAATCGTCGGGAAGAGTGGAGGCGGGAAGAGCACCCTCATGAGGATACTCAGAGGCATAGAGGATTTCGATGCTGGCAGGATCGTCATAGACGGCCTCGAGATCACCCCTGAGTCCGGTGAGGACGTCAGGATACAGCAGCGGAGGATAACAGCGATACACCTCCAGCGTGAGTTCGGTCTCTGGACAGAGTCCGCGATAAAGAACGTCGTGAGGCGTGTGTACTCCAGAGAGACAGGCTATGAGGCTCTTCCCATACCTGAGGATGCGAGATACGATGAGTACTATGAGGAGGCGAAGGGTTTCCTGGAGCTCGTCGGCCTTGGGCACAAGGCAAACCATCTCGCAACGATACTGAGCGGCGGGGAGAAGCAGAGACTGCTGATAGCGAGACAGCTCGCCAAAAAGCCGAGGTTGCTTCTGCTCGATGAGCCTGCCACAATGGCCTGCCCGAAAACGAAGCAGGAGGTCCTGGATACAATAAAGAAGGTCAACGAGGAGCTCGGACTCACAACACTTGTTGTCTCGCATCTCCCCGAGATACACAGGTACCTCGCAGATCGCCTGATCTGGCTCGACGGCGGCTCCATCAGGACGATCGGCGAGCCGTCCGAGGTGCTAAAGATGTTCCTCTCAAAGATCGGTCCGGCCGTGCCTCTTCCGCGCAGGCCGGAGCGTCCTGAGCCGGAGATACTGGTGAGGCGTCTCTTCAAGAGGAACTATCTCGTTGGAACAGGCGAGGTTCTCAGGATATCAAACCTGAGGCTGAACATCAACCGTGGGGAGACGACTGCCATAATAGGATCGAGCGGTGCGGGCAAGACCACACTGCTCACGATGATCGAGGGCCTCAGGATGCCTGATGATGGGCATATCTATTACAGACATGAGGATGGCTGGGTCGACATAACAACATACTCGCCCACAAGAATGGAGATCAGGAGAAAGCTGGGCATAATGTACCAGGAGTTCGCCCTGATGCCCCACGAGACCATACTGGAGCAGATAGCGTACAAGCTCGGAGTCAAGGGGCAGCATGTGATAGAGTATGCGAGGGAGGTTGCTGCGGAGATAGGGATAAGCGATCGCGTTCTTGACATGCTCTACACGCTCACAGATATGCGTGAGGACGAGGCGAAGGCTGTTCTCGAGAGGCTGGGCGTGGAGAGGGATGTCCTCTCAGAGCTCTTCCCGAAGTTCCCTGATACAGAGGCGAGGAGGTTTGCGGAGCCAGTTTTCAGGATAATGGACCTGGACACATCTGTCCTCGACAAGTACCCTGAGCAGCTCAGCGGTGGGGAGAGCGTCAGGGCGTCGCTGGCGATACTGCTGGCTGCGAATCCGAGTATACTGATACTGGATGAGCCCTTCGGGGATATAGATCCGATAACTCTGAGAGACGTGGCGAACGCCATGAAGCGGATCCAGGCGAGGTACGGTACGACCATAATCATCGTCAGCCATCATGTGGACCTTGTGAAGGAGGTCGCACACCGCGCGATACTCTTCGAGAACGGGGAGATAGTCGCGGATGGGGATCCTGGAGAGGTTTGCGATATCTTCGTCGACAGGTGCGGCGCGGAGTATCTGAAGGAGCATTGAGCAAGCACTCAGCAGAGGGTGTCGGATGGACGAACAGCTCGAGGAGATCTTCAGGCATATCTCAGATCGGATAAGCATCGAGGACTTCGAGGCCAGGGTCAACGAGAAGGTCTCCCTCATGGGCGGACTATGCGATCCTCTAACAGCTGCCATGCTCGTCGCACATGAGCTCGGCGCCGGCGAGATCCTGACGAAGATAAGGGATATCAGGCCTGAGTCCGGAGCGGTCACGTTTATCGGCAGGGTTATTCAGATCTCAGATGTGAGGGAGTTCAGCCGGTCGGATGGATCAACTGGAAAGGTCGCATCTCTCACCATGGGCGACGAGACCGGGATGATAAAGGTGACACTCTGGGATGATGCGACCGATCTTGTAGTCTCGGGGGATATCAGGATCGACCAGTGCCTCAAGGTCCGAGGCTTCCCACGGCTCGGAAGATCCGGGACGGAGATAAGCATCGGTAGAGGCTGCAGCATCCAGGAGGTTGATACTGATATAAAGGTCAGGGTCGAGCCTCTGAAGATCGCGGAGATAAAGCCTGATATGGGAGAGATCAGCATAACCGCAAAGATCATCGACCCTGGAGAGGCGAGGGAGTTCACAAAAAAGGATGGCTCGAGGGGGTTCGTCAGGAGCATGCTCCTCGGAGATGAGACCGGAAGCATAAACATCACGCTCTGGAATGATCACGCACTCATCGATTTTTCAGAGGGGGATGTTCTCGAGGTGATAAACTGCAGCTCCAGGGAGAGATACGGATTCGTAGAGCTCCAGACCAGCAGATACACTGTGATAAGAAAGAGCTCCTCTGAAGTCCAATACCATGAGCGTTTCACGCCTATCGCAGACCTCAGGGTGGGGGAGGTGTGCAACATAGCCGGGTACCTGACAGGGATCGGGGAGCTCAGGGAGTTTCAGAGGGAGGATGGCACGAAGGGATATGTCACAAGCATAAACGTCACAGATGAGACGGGGCGCGTGAGGGTCTCTCTCTGGGGGGATCTTTATCGTCTCCTGGAGAACGCGGATCTCGGTCACAGGGTCGAGATAATGGGTGGACAGGTCAAGAACGGCTGGAATGGCGAGCTGGAGATCAGCTGCGGCCGGAGGAGCAGGATCACTTTCGCGCCGCCTGGATAAACGTGTTATATCCGTAAGGAGTACTGAGATCGGATGAAGCTATTGGAGGATCTACCTGGTGTTGGGCCTGCCACCGCGGAGAAGCTGAGGGAGGCGGGGTTTACAACAATAGAGGCTGTAGCAGTCGCCTCCCCGGGGGAGCTTGTGGCAGCAGCCGAGGTTGGCGAGGCCACCGCTGCGAAGATAATCGCTGCAGCGAGGGAGGCCGCAGATATCGGAGGGTTCGAGACCGGAGATCAGGTTCTGGAACGCAGGAAGCTCGTCGGCAAGATAACCACAGGCAGCAGGAACTTCGACGAGCTGCTCGGCGGCGGCATGGAGACTCAGGCGATAGTGGAGCTGTACGGCGAGTTCGGCTCGGGCAAGACCCAGGTGGCCCATCAGCTCGCGGTGAACGTCCAGCTCCCGCCGGAGCTCGGCGGTTTGAATGGATCGGCGATCATCATAGACACAGAAAACACATTCAGGCCTGAGAGGATATCGCAGATGGTCATGGGGCTCAGGGCGATAGATGACCGGGACTGGCGGCCCGAGGATTTCCTGAAGAACATACATGTCGCCAGGGCCTACAACTCGAACCACCAGATCCTGCTGGCTGAGAGCGCCATGGAGCTTGCAGAGAGCCTCAGGGAGACCGAACACCCTGTGAGGCTCCTGATAGTTGATTCTGTGACCGCGCATTTCAGGGCCGAGTACGTGGGACGGGGAACCCTGGCCGACAGACAGCAGAAGCTCAACAAGCATCTCCACTATCTCATGAGGTTTGCTGATCTGAACAACGCGCTGATACTCGTCACGAACCAGGTTATGGCGAAGCCTGACACCTTCTTCGGCGACCCCACAAAGCCTGTTGGAGGTCACGTCCTAGGCCATACCGCGACGTTCAGGGTTTACCTCAGAAAGTCAAAGGGTGACAAGCGCATAGCCAGGCTCGTCGACTCCCCGAACCTTCCGGACGGCGAGGCGGTCTTCTCCGTGACGATGGAGGGTCTCAGAGATTGATTGAGGCGGTGGCCGTTGACATCGATGGCACACTCACAGATGAGAGACGGGTTCTGAGCCCGGTGTCTGTCAGCGTGATCAGGGAGCTTGAGGTGCCTGTGATACTCGTGACAGGCAACACCCACTGTTTCACCAGGGCTGCTGCGGTGCTCTTCGGGGTGAGACACTTCGTCGCAGAGAACGGCGGGGTGATCTCCTCTGATGACAGAATAGAGATCGTTGGCGACAGAAAAATGTGCGATGAGGCGTATGAGCACCTCAAAGAGAGGTTCGGCATAAAAAAGTTCGATTCCAGGTACCGTCTCACGGATCTCGTGCTCATCCGCGGCTTTGATGTGGATGCAGCCTCCAGGTATCTGGAGTCCCTGAACATTCCTGTGGAGCTTGTCGATACGGGTTTTGCCATTCACATAAAGAACAGGGGAATAACAAAGGGCACAGGACTCAGAAGAATATCTGAGCGGCTTGGGATTCCAGCAAAAAGGATCGCAGCCATCGGCGACAGCCCGAGCGACATACCGATGATGGAGATCTCAGGATTTCCGGCCGCTGTCGGGAATGCGCATCCATCTGTCAAATCCGCGGCCAGGTATGTTGCAGAGCGCCCCTTCGGTGAGGGGTTCGCTGAGATAATCGATCACATGCGCGCCTCAGGCATGATCTGATGGAGACCTTCCACCAGCAGGGTGGGCGGAAGCAAAGCGCTGTGGTCCGCAGCAGGGAAAGGTTTTACAGATCTCAGACAGATCCGCGTCATCACTTCTGAGACGCCTTTATTATCTCTGCCCAGTGCTTCTCGCAGATCGCCCACCAGCCCAGCGTCTTCTTCGCCACCTCCCTGGCTGCAGGGCAGAAGGAGTCGACGGCGAGGTTGAACGGCATGTCCTTCAGAGGTGGATGGAGGGGATATAGCCTGCAGGTCAGCGGCCTGACCTCGTAGATCCTGCAGCCCTCACTGCTGTCGTAGAAGGGGCAGGGCTGCTTCAGTATCCATGTCCCGTCCTCGCCCTTCCTGCACATCGATCTAAGACGCTTCTTCGAGCCCAGAAACCCAGAGATCCTCCGGATATCTCCCTCCTCTAGAACCAGGCCTGCACCTGGGGTGTAGCAGCACCGTCCGCATCTCCTGCACTCGAAGATCTCCCAGAAGAGCTCCACGCCCTCACACGTCTCAGCGAAACCCCTGTCGCGCGCAGGTATCGGCAGGGCTATATCGAATGATGCTCTCTCCCCGAGATCGATCTTCCTCTGCTCCTCCTCCCGGCCGGACCAGTGATCTCTGAGGAGAGAGAGATGCTCGCCTCGCCTCTTCTCTTCGAGGCAGATGGGGGAGAGGAACCTGTGGCAGAGCCACTTGACATCAAGTGCGGTGCGCACCTTCACCGGGGGGAGCTTCATCGCCATCTCTTTCATTAGAACCTAGAAAGAGATAAATCCGATCGCCGGGCAGGAGCATCAGATCTCTTCTCTCTGATCGACCGCATGGGCCATCGTCTTTATCGTCTCCGCCCAAAAAATACACGATCCGGAGCGAGGATCGCATCAGATCTTCGCCGGCTTCTCCAGAAGCTTTCTCTTCACCAGCAGATCCCCAGACCGCGCGTGGGGCTTTCTAGATACAGCGTCCCCGGACTTCTCCAGCTCTCTAGCCTCGTCAGCGAGCCTGGCAGCAGCGCGAATGACCTCATGCCCTGCGGCTGCCGCGAGGGCGATCGCCTCGAGCTCCTTGAGCCTGAAGCAGGCCTGCGCATCGATGGAGGCAGCCGTCTGGGCCATGTAGAGCGCGGCGATCGCCTTCGCTCTCGCATATGGATTCGCGAACTCCATGCGCTCTGCGCAGAGCTCCGGCGTGGCGAGCATGTGCGGAAGCTGTGGAGATCCAGCGGCCACAGATGCGATCGCCCTGTCGATCTCCTCCTGCACGAGCCTGACAGCGCCGCATATGCTGAGCACCTTGAGCGCGTCTGCATTGAATATCGCCATCTCAGCAGGATCCAGAAACTCGCGCTTCGCACCTATGAGCGGATCCATCGGGAGGATGATGTAACCGAAACCCTCTGCCTCCATCGCATCCCTTGCCTCCTTCTTGGTGGGTCCGTCGGATACGACTATGAGTGGAATCCCCTTCAGCATGTTCCTTGCAGCAGTCGGCCCGGGCGTCGCAGCGTTCGGGCTGACGACGACAGCGAGCTGGGGACCCCAGGCGCGCATCTCCTCAGCCAGCCGCTCGCCCTCGCTTCTGGACATCTTCGGTCCATGTGATACAACCTTGGACTCGATCTCCGTCCGCTCCGCGATCTCGTCCAGCGCGAGATCGACAACAAGAGAAGACGCGATATTTCCGAGCTTTATAAAACCGATCTTGAACATGCTGGTCTGGAGGTAAGAGGAGGAGTATTAAATTTGCGATCGCTCAGGATGACCTGTCCGAATAGGGATCAAACGTTTCTGACATGCGGAAGCGGTAAGGTCAAATTTCTGGATTCAGCTCTTATCCGGACAAGTCCGCTCAGGAAAGGATCTGAGGGCCGAATCAGTGGGGCTTTCAGTAATCGGTACGCACTGACATGACGCACCCCACAGAATCGCATGCATTCGAACTGAGGCGCACGACAAACCGGCTCATGGTTCCGACTTTGGAGGACTCTCTCCGGCGTTGCCGGAAGCTGCAGCGCTCGACCGCGCGATCTCGAGAAGCTCCAGGTACGAGAGTCTGATCGGCCTGCCCACGCCAACGCTGGAGATTATCTCGAGCACACGCGCCCTGTCGGTGGGGTTATCACGATCCGCCGGTATCTCCGCCTCCACAAATCTTCCAAGCCCATCGACATCGTCAAGAGCCACGATCGCATCGCCTAGCCTGTACTTCGCTCTTCTCTTTCTCACAACAGCGAATCTCGAAAATCCCAGAGACTCGAGCAGTTTCTCAGCTGCGACTGCATCATCCACCCTGATGCTCAGCTCCAGCCGTGTCTTCGTCTTCGAATCCAGCTTTGGGCCTTTATACGTGAGGTACACTCCATCATCCTTGACCCTTATTCGCAGAGCCTCATCAGTCGAGGCAAAATCGCGAACCGGGGAGCGGAAGTAGATGTCGGTGTGGTTCTCCACCCCATCCAGCACGCCCCCCATCTGCAGGATCCTCTCCTCTGCATCCTCCGGCGCCCTGGCCTTGGCCTCGACCTCTATCAAGAGCTCCTCCTTATCACCACCGTCGCTCTATCGAGCCTGAGAACATCGACCGCCTCTCCCCTGGAGAGCGTCTCCCTCACGATCTCGACCATTTCGGGCGTGATCTCTGCCCCCTCGATATCAAGGGGCCCGGATGCCAGCATCCTCTCCAGCTCCGCCGGATCCATGGACGTGAGCTTCTTTATGATCTTCCCAGCGTTACCCCTGTACCTCGGGCCTATGAGGCGCATCACAGGCTTCACAGCGACCGCCCTGCTCTCGATCTCGGGCTGCCCTTTCCTGAGCTGTACCGGAGCGTTCGCCACTCCGCTAAGATCAAACGTCTCCAGATCCATCTCTGTGTAGATCTCTATGCCCGGCAGCGGCGCATTCAGCGCCATTCCCCTCTCCGCCTTGTAGCGCCTTATGGCAGCCGAGATCTCTCTTATCAGAGCCCCCTCAGGGGATGTGTACGTCTCCAGGGAGGGCCAGCTCTGTGTGTGGACGCTCTTTCCTGTGAGCGAGCTGTAGATCTCCTCCGTGATGAAGGGTATGAAGGGTGCCATGAGCCTGCAGAGGACATCCAGCACCCTGTAGAGCGTCGCCTGTGCAGCCTTCCTCTCCTCAGAGTCAGGACCGTACAGCCTGGACTTCACGATCTCTATGTAATCATCGGCCAGCACCTCCCACGTGAAGGCGCGTATCGCCCTGAACGCCTCGTCGAACTGGAAGCCCTCCATCGCATCTGTCACCTTTGATACAAGTGCGCTCAGCTCGCCGAGCAGCCATCGATCGATCTGCGTGAGAGGCGCGTCTGTATCAGAAGCGAATGGGGCCGCAAATCTGTAGATCGACCAGAGCTTCTGCTGGAACCTGCTCGCAGCAATGATCTCCTTCCACTGGAACATCACATCAGAGCCCGGAGAGCCGCCGAGGGCTGCCCACTGCCTAAGGGCATCGGCCCCATTCTTCTCGAAGACCTCCTCAGGGATGACGAAGTTGTTCAGCGACTTGGACATCTTCCTGCCGTCCTCCCCGAGGACCATGCCGTTGATCAGTATCGTATCCCAGGGCTTCACGCCGACGAGCGCCATCGAGCGGAGTATGGTGTAGAACGCCCACGTCCTGATTATATCATGACCCTGCGGCCGGAGCTGCGCCGGATACCTCGGATCCCCCCGGCTCAGCCAGCCTGTGACGTGGAGAGCTGATATGGAGCTGTCCATCCATGTATCCAGAACATCCTCCTCAGGCTCGAACTCGTTCGATCCGCAGCTGCAGCTCACGGGAGGCTGTGTCTTTGTGGGATCGAGCGGCAGCCACTCCTCCTTCGCGACCATTACCTCCCCACATCTCCTGCAGTACCAGGCAGGTATCGGCGTTGCGAAGACCCTCTGCCTTGAGATGCACCAGTCCCACTCCATGGTCCCTGTCCAGTTCTTGAGCCTGAGCTTCATGTGCTCCGGCACCCACTTGATCTCATCCGCAGTTCTTATTATCACATCCGGGTATATGCGCACGAACCACTGTCTCTCGGATAGAATCTCTATCGGGGTCTTGCACCTCCAGCAGAGGCCGACGTTCTGCTCGAGAGGCTCCTGCCTGTAGATAATGCCCCTGGAGAGCATCTCGTCCACTATCGCCTTCTTCGCCTCCGTGATGCCCATGCCCCTGAACTTCCCGGCGATCTCTGTCAGCCTCCCCTCTCTATCTATGGCCTGTCTGAGCGGGAGGTTGTGCTCGACCCACCAGCGGACATCCTGCTTGTCGCCGAATGTGCAGATCATGACCACACCCGTGCCGAATGAGGGGTCGACGGCCGGATCTGATAGGACGGGAACATCATAATCGAAGAGCGGAACCCTCACGCGCTTTCCGACGAATCTGATATGCCTCTCGTCATTCGGATTGACCGCGACAGCGACACATGCTGGCAGAAGCTCAGGTCTCGTTGTGGCGATCTCAAGGTCTCCGTGATCGGATTCGAAGCGCATGTAGTTCAGTGTGGTCATCCTGGTGTCGTACTCAACCTCTGCAAATGCTATTGCTGTGGCGCACCTCGGGCACCAGTTGACAGGGTGATCCTCTCTGTATATCATTCCCTTCTCGTACATCCGCACGAAGGATCGCTGCGTCTTCACGTAGTACTCAGGCTTCATCGTGACGTACTCGTTCGACCAGTCAGTTGAGATTCCCAAACGTATTATCGTGCGTCGCATCCTCTCTATCGCCTGAGCGGTCATCTCCTCGCAGAGCCTGCGGAACTCCTCCCTTGGGACCTGATTCTTGGTTATGTGATACGTCTCCTCGACCTTGACCTCTGTCGGAAGACCGTGACAGTCCCATCCCTGGGGAAACATGACGTTGTAGCCGCGCATGCGCTTGTACCTGGCCACGAAGTCGATGTAGCACCAGTTGAGGGCGTTTCCGATATGGAAGTTCCCGGTGGGATAGGGTGGAGGTGTATCGATTATGTACTGCGGCTTCTCCGATCCCCAGTCGAAGTAATAGACGGATGGATCCCACCTCTCAATCCACTTCTCCTCTACCTCTCTGAAGTTGTACTCCTTGGAGATCTCGCTCATCGGGATAGCTCCTGACACTTCTCCCTTATAGGGATGTACGGAGAGTTAAACACAACGTTAATAGGATTATCGGTTACACTCTGTTGAGATGCATCTCCTGATATACCACGCAAACCAGTGCGATCCGAAGAAATGCACGGGAAGAAAGCTGGCGCGCTTCGGGATTGCAAGACTGACACACAGAATCGCCGATCTCAGAGGTTATCTGATTCTGAGCCCGTTCTCTGAGCGGGCGCTGTCGCCGGCAGATAGATTCAGGGGAAAAGGGCTCGCAGCCCTCGACTGCAGCTGGGCGGAGGCAGAGAGTGTCTTCGAGAGGGTTCAGGCAAGCACAAGAGCACTGCCGTTTCTCCTTGCTGCAAACCCTGTGAACTTCGGCAGGCCCTTCAGGTTATCGACTGCGGAGGCACTTGCAGCTGCTCTTTTCATTCTGGGCGAGAGGGAGCAGGCAGAGCTTGTGCTCTCTAAGTTCTCCTGGGGGCACACATTCCTGGAGCTCAACAGGGAGCCCCTCGAGGAGTACGCAGCCGCAAGGGACAGCGCTGAGGTCGTGAGGATACAGAGCGAGTACATGTGAATTCCCTCTGTGAATGGTGATGACTTCCTCCCACTTCGACTTCTTTCGACAGGGGTCGAAAGGCTTCGAGCGAAGCTCGTCGAAAATCTCTGTGCTGCGCATCATTCGATAAAAAGAACCGCTCTTGTGTGCGCAGCAACTTGCAGAGCATGCAATGCGGTCTCTGAAAGCATTCATTGCCACACTTTCGACTACATCGAAGGTAAGTCGAAACGAATGCATAGCATGACCTCCTGCTCCTTCGGCAAGTTATCAGATGGATAAGAGCGAAAAGAGCTACGTAACTTACAGTAGCATAAAACCTTACAGTATCAGAAAAGAGCGCAATTAAATAAAAAATTGCAAAATTTGCTCTTTACTCTATCTTGACCTCCTTGCCCTTCCGCTTCTCCTTCTTCTCGAGCGTCAGGGTGAGCACGCCGTTGTTGTAGGTGGCCTTCGCACTGTCTGGGTCTACCGGGCGCTCCAGCTGGATCATCTTGTAGAACCTCTTCTCGTCATCAGTCCTGATCTCGACGCTGTCCTCGGCGACATCAAGCTTGACATTGGACTTGTCCACACCAGGCAGCTCCACGAAGATCTTGTAGCTGTCCTTCTCCTCCATTATATCGACGAGAGGCTCGCGACCTATGCTGGCCTCGATGCCGCGATATGAGGGCCTGATGTTGCCGAACTCCCTGAAGATCGGCTCCTTCCCTGGCTCGACCACGTAGCTGAAGCCGTACACGAACGGCCCGTACCTTCTGACCTTGCCCTCAGGGGTCTCCTCCTCTCTGACAAACTCCCTGAACTCCTTCGGCATCTCGGTCTCAAACCTCTTTATCATCTCCTCGAAGGGGGACAGGAACCAGTCCTCCTCAAAGCGCTCCTTCCGCTCGAACGGGAATCCTCTCATGAAGCTCTCGAAGATATCAAAGATCGACGGATACCTTCTCCTCCACATTCTTTTCACCTCGGTATGTACTAGTTTTGAGGTACTATAAATAGTTTTCTGTAAAACAGGCATACGCTGATTCATGAAAAATAATTTTGCTTTGTTTCAGGCGGGCAGCATGCATACTCGCAGAGAAAATTCGCGCGCTCTTAGTGTTTGGCAACTTGCAGGTCGTGCAATGTGGTTGTTGAACGCACTTATTCATTCACCAAGAATGCATGGCAGGACCAGTGCTTCTACGGGCAAGTTATCATATGGATAAGAGCGAATTCGCGAAAAATCTCACTGTCCCAGATGACTTGCAGATATGCAAATTTGTCCGAAGAAAGTGTCTCCGCCACACAAAAGCCCACCCAAAAGCAGCAAGCAACAGGTTTCTGAATCCGGATCTTACAGAGAGGACCAGATACGTGCCCATCAAATATATCTGTTCTGCAATCATATTCAGATTGGAGGTTCTGTCATGAAGGTTGTGGTGCCGCTTGCTGAGGGCTTTGAGGAGATCGAATTTGTGACAGTGGTTGACATCCTCAGGCGCGCTGGAATCGATGTGGAGGTCGCCGGCCTTAGGGACGGTCCGGTCCGGGGCTCACATAATGTGAGGATTATTCCGGACACCACATTCGAGCGGGTGGACCTCAACAGCGCGGATGCGATAGTGCTCCCTGGAGGGAATCCCGGGTTCATAAATCTCGGCAATGACGAACGAGTTCTGGATGCTGTCCGGAGGATGTCTGCCGCTGGCAGGTACGTGGCCGCGATCTGCGGCGCACCGTCTGTCCTCGTGAAGGCTGGGATTCTGAACGGCCGGATGGCCACGGTCCATCCAGCTGGAAAAGAGGAGGTTGCTGCATGCGCGCGGTACATGGACGAGCGAGTTGTCGTTGATGGTAAGATCGTCACGAGCCAGGGACCGGGTACGGCCATGGACTTCGCCCTCAAGCTTGTCGAGCTCCTCGCCGGAAGGGAGGCCATGCTGAAAGTCGGGAGAGAGATACTGGCCCTGAAGTAGCTCGATACGCTCAGATGTTCATAGGACCGCCTGTCTCGCATGGGATATCCGGTCTTCATGCAGAAGTATTGAGATGGCTGACGATCGCATACCATCAACAGTGACGGAGAAATTCGATGGGAAAAAGAGCCCCGGCCACGCCGGCCGGTCACTCTATGTATATCGCAGGCCTTCCAGGTTCTGCATTCTGGGCCCTGCCCTTCGGGTCGTATGCGGGGTTATCAGCGGGATAGACCTCGACCGGGCAGCTGAACGCCTGAGAAAGATACTCCCTCTCCCTGGAGAGTATCCCGAGCTCGTCCAGATCAAGCACATCCCCGCTCAGAGCATGTGCTGACTTCGCAAGCCTGCCTGCATACTTTGGAGCATCCTTCTTGTGGCTCTGGATCTCGGGATGGCTCATCGCGGATTTCATCAGAGCGCTCATCTCGAGCCTCCCGCCCTTCGAGACCTCCAGAGCCAGGCGGAGCATCTCTTTCTTCCATACAGGAGTTGTGTAAAGCACGATCCTTCCGGGCTTCGTCTTCGTCACCCTTATGATCTCCTCGATATCCCTCTGGGTCTGCTCCAGGTAGGCCTCGGCACGCTCTGCCTGCTCATCTATGAGCGATGTATCCGGAACGGGCCATGGCGCCCTTGAGACGTACCCCTCGCCAATGTTCTGCCAGATCTCCTCGCAGATGTGAGGGGTGAACGGAGCCATCAGTCTGACCCACACATTCAGTATCCTGCGGAGCTGGTTTCTTCCTCCTCTCCTCTCGTACCATCTCAGATCGTTTAGCATGTGGTAGAACGCGCTCTGAAGCGCCCTTCTCGTCTGGATGTTGTTCAGCGCATCTGTCGTCTCGATTATCCTGCGCTGCAGTCTTGATAACATCCACCTGTCGATCAGTGTCAGCTCCGCGCTCTCATCTATGTCATTCCTCTCGATGATCTCCCTGGCGAGCGCGTAGAACCTCTCGACCTGCCCGCGCGTCGCCTGAGCGCCGTCGTTTCTCCAGTCCGCATCCTGTGTGTACTCTGCATTCGCAAGTATGTACAGCCTGGTGACGTCAGCTCCGTTCTCTGCCACAGCCTGCTTGAGCGTGAGTATCGGCCCTCTTGACTTCGACATCTTCTGGCCCTCCAGAGAGACGAACCCGTTCACGGCTATCGCCCTGGGCCAGAGGCTCTCCGGAAATATCGCCACGTGGTGGTACAGGAAGAAGAGCAGGTGGTTTGCCACCAGATCCTTTCCGGAGGTTCTGAGATCCACGGGATACCAGTACTCGAAGTCCTCGCGTATCTGTCTGACAGTCTCAACGTCCACTCCTGTGAGGGCTGCGACCTCCTCAGGCGAGCCCTTTCCGAGGAAGATGTGATCGAAGAACTGCGGGACCAGCCGGTCTGTCTTCATGCCCGCATTCACATACTTCGCCAGGATGTAGAAAGCCATGTAGATGGTGCTGTCAGCCAGCGACTCGATCAGCCACTCCCTGTCCCAGGGAAGCCTGGTCCCCAGACCTTTTCGCCTTGCGCACGCCTTGTCCTTGAGCCAGTCGATCTTGTTGATGAACTCCGCGCGCATATCCTCGGGAATGATCCGCATGCCGGCAAGACACTCCAGCACCCTGGACTTCCATACGGGATCAGAGTACTCCAGGAACCACTGATCGCGGACCATCTTGACGACACATCTCGCCCCGCACCTGCAGATAACCGGAGTCTCGCTGAACTCGTAAAAGATCTCTGCAACACCCTGATCTATGAGATCCTGGAGCAGGACGTCCTTTATCCTGTGCACCGGAGTTCCGGCGTATCTTCCGGTGATCTCCTTCAGCACGCCATTGTGAAACTCCCTGCGGTAGACGAGCTTCGTCGCCTCCTCAGCTTTCGGATCGTTCTGATCCTTCACACCCAGCTCGTTAACGGCATCCACCGCCGGGAACTCTCCATACTCCGGCACGGATATCAGGGAGATGAATTTTATATTGCGAATATCCTCTGTTATGCCATACCTGCTCAGATCCGCATCGTAGAGATCCCTGAGCGCGAGGTAATCCAGAGGCGCGTGAGCGGGGACGGACATGACTATTCCGGAGCCACTGTCGGGATCGACGAAGGTGGCTGGCAGGATGATGATCTCATCTCCGGTTACAGGATTCCTGGCCTTCTTCCCGATCAGCTCCTCCCCCGAGATCTCGCCGATCTTCTCAACGGATCTGTCAGTGAATGTGAGCTTGTGATACGCCTGTGGGCTCACTATCCATATCTCATCATTCACCTTTGCCACGTAATGAACGACATCTGGATTAACCCAGAGGTTCGTCACTCCGAAGACGGTCTCAGGACGGAGTGTGGCACATGGAAGCACCTTATCATCAAGCCTGAACTTTATCAGGGTGAAGTCAAGTATCGTTGCGTCCTCTCCCCTCAGTATATCGTGATCCTCCACTGGATTCTGATCGTTGGGACACCATCTCACAGGATGCGAGCCCTTCGTGACATATCCCTTCTCCCGGAGTATTCCGAACTGCCACTCGATGAACCTGTTGTACGCTGGATCTGTTGTTGTGAACTCCCTCCTCCAGTCTATGGAGTAGCCTATGCTCCTCATGGCGAGCTTCGCCTGCTTCCTAAAGTAATCGACTATGGCCTCAGGAGTTGTGAGCTTCTCCAGCTCCTCCTCTGGTATGCCGTGCAGCCTTGTGTACACATCCCATATCAGCGGATCGCGGTTCGCAATCAGCTCGCTGAGCCCGACTATCGGGGTACCTGTCGCGTGGAATGCCATCGGGAAGAGAACATTCTCGCCCAGCATTCTGTGATACCGGGCTATGGCATCGCCTATCGTGAAGGTGCGTGTATGTCCAGCGTGAAGGTTGCCGTTCAGGTACGGATATGGTATAGTCAGGAAGAACTTCTTTCTCAAATCAGGCTCTGCGTGAAATACGCCCTCCTCCTCCCATATCTTCTGCCACTTCGCCTCGATCTCATGCGCTGAATACTCTTTACGCAACATACACCCTCCTCTCAGAGATTCCTAAGCCTTTCAGCAGCCATCTCGATCCTCTCTGTGGGCTGGGTCACAGAGAGCCTTATGTAGCCTTCGCCATGCTCGCCGAATCCGACGCCTGGTGTTACGACTATACCCGTCCTCTCGAGAAGCATCTTGGCATACTCCCTGGAGTCCCCGCCGGTCCACGCCCAGAGGTAGAACGTCGCATTCGGCTTCGAGAGCTCAAGACCAATATCGCAGAGCGCTGAGTACAGGATCCCGATCCGCTCTCTGTACACAGACCTCAATCCATCTACGACCTCCGGCGGGCTTCTGAGAGCGGCTATCCCAGCGTCCTGGACTGCGCCGAAGTTCCCGGAGTCGATGTTCGACTTGACCCTGCCGATGCCCTCGATGATCCTGGAGCTTCCCGAGACCATGCCTATGCGCCAGCCTGTCATGTTATACGTCTTGGACAGTGAATGAAACTCAACAGCCACATCCTTCGCTCCGGGCACCTGGAGTATGCTGGGAGGCCGCCCGTCGAAGTATATCTCGGAGTAGGGGTTGTCGTGCATCACCAGAATCCCGTACTCGCGGGCGAGATCCACAAGCTCCCGGAAGAAATCAAGTCCAGCAACAGCTCCAGTCGGATTGTTCGGATAGTTCAGAAAGATCAGCCTGGGCCTCCAGTTCGGGTCCTGCTCCAGCCTCGCCCTGATGCTTCGGATATCGGGGAGAAACGAGTTCTTCTTCAGGAGAGGCATACTCTCAGGGATGCCACCTGCGAACATCACCGCTGTGCCGTAAACTGTATACGCCGGATCTGGGACGAGGACCCTGTCTCCAGGGTTCACGAACGCGAGCGGGGCGTGCGCGAGCCCCTCCTTCGACCCTATGAGGGTCAGTATCTCTGTGGAGGGATCCAGATCAACACCGAAGAGATCGCGATACCACTCAGCCACTGCCTCTCTGAACTCGATCTTTCCCTCGTAAGATGGATACTGATGGTTTGCAGGTCTCTTCACAGCCTCGCACATCTCTCTAACGATATGCTCAGGCGTTGGGATGTCCGGGTCGCCCACGCTCAGATCTATGACATCAACGCCCCTCTCTCTCGCTCTCCTCTTGATTCCATCGATCTCGGCGAACAGATAGGGAGGAAGGGATTTTATCCGATCAGCGTACATTCATATCTCTCCGATGATGCTGGAGATCCAGATGCTGCCGCATCTAGTAGCGCTGTTTAGTATATAAGGGTAAGGGGATTCATGCTCACAATCAGAGATCTGACGAGATGGCTGCCTGAGAGCGTCATAGAGCTTTACGAGGCCCTGGGGATAGATGAGCTCTACCCACCACAGGCCGATGCGATAGAGCGCGGGCTCCTTGACGGCAGGAACATGATCATATCAGTGCCGACTGCAGCTGGAAAGACCCTCCTCGCGGAGCTTGCGATGCTCAGGGGTGTGTTCTCAGGAAAAAGGGCTCTCTACATAGTCCCGCTGCGTGCTCTGGCCTCGGAGAAGTTCGATGGCTTCAGCAGGTTCTCCAGGCTTGGTCTTAAGATAGGGATCAGCACCGGAGATTTCGAGAAAAGGGATGAGCGTCTGGGCAGGAATGACATCATCATAGCGACATCTGAGAAGGCGGACTCGCTGATACGGAACGGGGCCTCCTGGGTCCACAGGATCGGCGTTCTTGTCGTGGACGAGATCCATCTCCTGGACTCCGCGAACAGAGGGCCAACGCTGGAGATGACGATGACCAAGCTCATGCACATCAATCCTGATATGCAGGTGATCGGGCTGAGCGCGACGATAGCCAACGGGAGGGAGATCGCGGACTGGATAAATGGGGAGCTCGTATCGAGCGACTGGCGGCCCGTCAGGCTTCGAGAGGGTGTGCTTCTTGAGGACCGCCTGGTATTCCCTGATGGCGAGGTGAAGCTCGAGGATCGCAACAGGGATCATGTGCTGAACCTCGTTCTTGATACGATTGATCGTGGCGGCCAGATGCTGATATTCGAGAGCACCAGGAGGAATGCTGAGTCGATGGCTCAGAAGCTCGCCGGAGTTCTCCCGGAATCCGGGGAGACGATCGAGATTGCCGAGAGGCTGAGCGGCGAGGGAGAGACCTCGAAGAGGCTCTCCAAATGCCTGAGGCGTGGAGCCGCGTTCCATCATGCAGGACTCCTTCCTGAGCAGAGGCGTCTGATAGAGCTCGGATTCAGGCAGAATGTTGTAAAGGTAATAGCATGCACCCCGACCCTCGCGGCCGGACTGAACTTACCGGCGCGCAGGGTTCTCATAAGGAGTTACAAGAGATATGAAGCGGGTCTCGGAACACGCCCGATTCCGGTCATGGAGTACAGGCAGATGGCAGGGAGAGCTGGCAGGCCGGGGCTTGATCCCTATGGGGAGTCGCTCATCATGGCAAAGAGCGAGGACGAGCTCCAGAAGCTCATGGATCGCTACATAATGGGCGAGCCTGAGGAGATATGGTCGAAGCTGGCCAGCGAGAGAGCGCTTCGCACGCATGTACTTGCAGCGATTGCTTCCGGATTCACGGATTCGACCGACTCCCTGAGCAGGCTCATGGCATCCACGTTCTACGCCCGCCAGCAGGATCCATCGCATCTGGGAGAGACCATAGGTTCTGTTCTCGGGTTTCTTGTGAGGAGCTATATGATCAAGGAGGATCTCAGGCCAACACCCCTCGGCTCTCTGGTATCCAGGTTGTATATCGATCCATTTAGCGCCCTGGTCATGATACAGGCAATCAGAGGTGTTCACAGGCCCTCTGAGCTCACGCTCATACATGTGATAACTATGACCCCTGACATGGAGCTGCTCTTCGTTCAGCAGAGCGATAACTGGCTCGAGGATTTCATCTCCGAGCACTCCTCGGAGCTCGGGAGCGAGGATAACCTGGACTGGCTCCTGAGAGAGGTGAAGACCGCCTCCATGCTCATGGACTGGATAAATGAGGTTCATGAGGACAGGATCGCGGACAAGTATAACATCGGCCCGGGAGATGTCATGAGGATAGCGGAGACAGCGGAGTGGCTCATGAGCGCGCTGCACAGGATATCGAAGCATCTGGATCTGGGAGTCACGTATCTGGCCGAGAGGCTGGCGCTCAGGATACACTACGGCGCAGGCGATGAGCTCTTACAACTCCTGGAGCTGAAGGGGATTGGCAGGGTCAGGGCCCGGAAGCTGTACCAGGCAGGCTACAAGAGCCTGGAGGATCTAAAAGCAGCTGATAAATCCACCCTTTCGGAGATCCTCGGCCAGAAGATAGCGGAGAGGGTCATATCACAGCTGAATGAATCTGATGTCCGCGCATGATCCTGAACACGCCCCAGAGCACACATCCTCTACGGTCGGATCGCATGTTTTACTGGACCAAGATGCATTGCATATCGCTTATCGCGGTCAATTGCCCATCCAGTCCTGAGAAGACGTGACTTCCTCCCGCCCCTGAAGGAGCATGGCTTCCTGCGTTTCGACTTCGTCGAAACCTTTCGATACAGTCTAAAGCGTTTCGACTTACCTTCGACGAAGTCGATACCTCCCCTGAAGGGGAGGGTTCTTCTGCCTGTTTTTCTATAAACGAGAGCAGAGATCCTCTTCAATCGAGGGTGGGGGCATCTTCCCGCATCCCACCAATAAGTTAAAGTATTACTGGGTTTGAATCATAATTATGTGTTAGCACTGAAGTGGGGGTAGTTGAAGGGGTGTAGCTCTGATGTCAGTTGCTGTGATCTCTGATACGCATTTCGGCTCAACTTGCTCTGCTCTTTCAAGGCGCGATAATGTTGATTATCTCATATGGAAGCTCTGGAGGTACGGAGACGGCATCGATGAGGTGGTGCTTCTCGGCGACATCCTCGATCTCTGGAGGGTCCGGATGGAGAGCGCCATCCGCGATGCCACCTATTTCTTCAGGCGGCTTGACGAGCTGGGCGTGAGGGTGAGCTATGTGGTGGGCAATCACGATCACCACATGACGATCATACGCCAGGAGCTCTCTCTTCTCGAGAGGGCCGCGAGGGGCGAGCCGTTCGCAGTTTACCTCCCCAACCTGAGATGGTCGATGAATCTTGCTGGACTTAAGATGACATTCCATTATCCCACGTACGAGATGTTGATGGGGGGCAGGCGCCTTCTTTTCACACATGGCCATCATCTAGATGGCATCAAATCGCTGCCTGTGCAGATATTTGAGGGCATACGCAGGCTATCGGGAGAGCCCGTGCTTCCGGCGGATCTCGAGAGGATGATGGCATATGCATATGAGAGCATCTACAGGTCTTGCTACCTGGGGGAGGCTGTGGAGATCGAGGAGTCGCTCTGGAGGGTCACCAGCATATTTGAGAGGGTGAGATCTGGAGTGCTCAGGACACTGAGATACAGCCCTGTTGAGTCTCAGTACGATGCCATCCTGAGGTTCATCAGAGAGCGGCATCCCGGCAGGGTGGATTGCTTCATCTACGGCGATACGCACCAGGCTGCCATCTACAGAAAGGACGGGGATCTCCTGGTCGCAAACGCAGGCTCGCTCGCGGATGGTGGTGATAACACGTATCTCATACTCACAGATGATGAGATCCGGCTGAGAGGATTTGGCAGGCAGGAGCCGCTGATGAGAATGGATGTTTGAGGGCCATCCCGCAGATAAGATATCGTACATCACATACTACTATAGTATTCCGCATAAATTGATATAATATTTAGTATTACATAAAATCATCTATGAAGTAGAACCTGTCCAGTAGTTTTTAAACGGATTCGCTCTTATGTGTTTGGCAACTTGCAGGTCGTCCAATGCGGTTGCTGAATGCACTTATTTATTCGCCAAGAATGCATGGTAGGAGCAGTGCTTCTATGGGCAAGTTATCATATGGATAAGAGCGAATGGATTTACATGAAGCGACGCAAAGGACTATAATTTTGCAAGAAGAGCCCCACGATATCCCATGCCTGGGTTCTTGTGGGCTGTATGGTCCATCCTCTTACTTAATCGGGGGCGTGCAGTCTGGTTGCTTGAAGCGCCCGTCCCCTCTCTAAGAGCGAAGAGCAGGCCGGTGCTTTTTCTGCAATCAGTTGGATAATAGCGTGGCCCATTTCCATCTGGGCTGAAGAGCTCCTGCATGGCAACTGTAAAATTTAGCGCCGAGGGAGGGATTCGAACCCTCGATCCCCGAAGGGGAACAGGTTTAGCAAACCTGCGCCCTACCTGGCTAGGCTACCTCGACACATATGTTCCAATCATGTCAGCAGTGCATCGTCACGCCACATTCCCGGGCACCGGCTCCGCGCATGGCAGAAGCGCAAGAGTATGCGTCTCCACCTTACCATAAATAGCTATCGTTTATCACTTCACGCACCGCAGGAGGTCCTTGCTGGTGATTATGCCGACAAGCGCGCCGTCCTGGACCACTGGAAGACGGCGTATGTTGTGGCGCACCATGAGCTCAGCCGCCTCTCTGGTTGTGGCTTCTGGAGAGATCGTGACAAGCGGAGCTGGCGTCATTATGTCTGCCACGCTCACATTCGCAGGGTCAAGTCCGGCTGCAAAGACCTTCTTGAATATACGACTTGTTGTGACGATGCCCTTCACCTCCTTCAGGAGCCCGCCCTCTGCGACGATCACGCAGCCCTTCGGCCCGCTGGCCATCAGCCTTATCGCATCTATGACCTTCGCATTCGGCGGCACTGTGAGCACCGGATAGCTCATCAGATCCATAACCCTGGCAGACATATCACCACTTCCGCCAGGCATTTGTTTTGGCAGTACGTCTATAAATACTGAACCCATTCTGCAGTCAGCCACTCCACATCCAGACCATCAAGATCTATCAGAGCAGCATATCCCCTGCGCGCCTCTCCAACGTTAACCACCAGTGTATCTCCGAGGCTCGAGGTGCCCCGATCCTCGTGGATGTGGCCGCATATCACCAGATCAGGCTGATGCTCCTCGATCACCCGACGCAGGCCCACACTTCCAGACAGCTCTCCGTTGTACAGACGATCCCTCACACCTCTCGGTGGCTGATGCACCACCACCACCCGCCGCTCCAGGCCTCGAAGGGATCGAAGCAGATCAGTAAGTGTGCGGTAGATATCTTCATCGCTGTGGTAGTACCTTGTCGGATCGCCAATCCTCCGGGGGTTCCTCGCCACCATACCGCCCATGCCCGCAAACCCCACATTCCCCAGCACAAATGAGGATCGGTGGATCGGTATGAGACCGTGGCTGCGCCAGAGATCCTCAGCAAAACTCTTTGGATCCATGTTGCCGGGTACTATGAGCTTCATCTGCGGAAGGCGGGAGAGCTCATCGAGAACTGGTGCCGCATCCTCCGGTCTCCCATCATCGTGAAGATCTCCTGCTATCACCATCAGATCCGCAGAGCATCCTTTCAGAAACCCCAGCCGAGAGGATGCATCATGAACATCAGCTATGCAGATCAGCCGCATAAGAAACCTCCCATCGCGGAATATATCACAGTAGATCATGATACTGGTATGAGATTTGGAGGTTTCTCTCGTCATCTGGGGGTGCCTGATGCCCTGAGATCACGGTGTCTCAAACAGCTAGACACCCTATGCAGTTCCTGAACCCGGATATGCTGCCACTCTCGATTGTTGATGCATTTTGGGATGGCCTGAAAAGCAGTCTGTGCGCGTCCGGGCATCGAATGGTGTAGCTCCACAAAAAGAGGGTGCAGCTCCAGATGAGCTACATTCCGGCGACATACTTGAGCTCTGTTGAGCCTCTCGATGCCTCAGATGAGGCCAGGCCGATCGACGCGTCCCCTTCAGCGACGATCTTCAGACCGTACGGGCATCCCTCTGTGCATGTCCTCACGGCCTCCTTGACTATGTCGGTGGCATCCAGAGTGTACTCACCTGGGGAGTCGATCTCCACTTCTGCGGATACATTCTCCTCAGCCTCAGGGGCATCCTCCCATGTGAGCTCAGGGCTGATGTATCCATGGACGAAGTACACCTTTATGACACCAGGTTTCTCCACCTCTGAGATCGTCAGCTTCAGTGTTGCCGTGGAGACCTGATCCGGGGAGGATATACCCTGATTGCCAAACGCATTGATGAATCCGATGTATGCGATCTTCACCGGCTCCTCAGCGTGTGATGTTACCCACAGCGTGGTCGCATCCCCGAACGTATCCTGCGGGCTGTCTCTGTCCACATATGTATCTGCATCAAGACCTGCCGTGAAGGTGCCCGCAAAGGCCGACCCCAGCAGCAGGAAAAGCATCAACGTTGCATAGACGAGCTTCAAACCAAACACCTCATGCCCTGATGATCCGCATAAATTAAAAAAGATTTGTGTTCATCTCGGATCTACATGAGATTCACACGATCACTGCAATTACTCAGCTCGCATATGACATCGACAAATATTGATGTGTTCACTCTGCATGATTTCCGGTTTTTCCACCATCAATGCATGATGTGGATCGTGATCTCGGATGACGAACACGCATCCGAATCTGCAAACGCCAGCACGACTCCACATTGACCTCTCACCGCATGCCTCTGACTCCTGCTTGGAGGGGATCGCATCAAAGCTGCAACAGTGGTAGACAGAGGCAGCGCATCTGGTTCTCAGGACACCAATGTCAACCACCAGTGACGTCTGGCATTTGACGGGTTCCCGGCTAAACCAGGAGAAGCACCACGCCCATCGCCATGAAGATCAGCCCTGCTGCCAGGGTGATTGTCCGCCGCTTTATGTATTTCAGTATGAACCTTCCAAGGTATATGGCGCTCAGCGAAAGCATGAAGAGGGCAAGCATGGTGCCGCCGAGAACCATCCACGGGTTGTACTGTGTCGCGAATATCGCGGCTGCGATCTGTGTCTTATCTCCCCACTCAGCCAGAAATATGACCAGAAAGCCTGACAGGAACGGGCTGTCATCAAACGTCCTGCCCTCCTCCTCATCCCCATCAAGATCCCTCAGCGTGGTTATCCCGAAGAGCAGGAAGATCGCCGCAGAGATGATCCTCAGAACGTTCGCAGGAACAACCTCTGTTATCCACGCGCCGAGAAGTATGGCAAATCCGTCGACGATGAGAAAGGCTGACATCACTCCTGTGAGGAGCATCAGATGTCTGCCTGTCCTGGTGGAGAGCAGGAGAACAGATAGCTGTGTTTTATCGCCGAACTCCGCGATGGCGATGGTGATGAAGGGGATGAGAAGATCCGCGAGCATCCATCAGCGGTTGTCCATCTTATTTATAGCGATTTCTCTTTGATCCAACGCCATCTACCATGCAGATCAGCCATGACAGGCGGCTCTGCTGTCAGTTCGCCTGCTTCTGAGATACAACCCTGCCCTGGCCGCAGTACTCGGTCTCGAGCTGTATCGTAGCGTGCTCTATCCCGAAGATGGACCTGAGCCGCTGCCGTATCTCGTTGAGCGTCCTCTGATGGTCTGACTCCGGAGAGACCACAACATGCGCGCTGAGCACGATGTTCGAGGAGCACACACCCCATATGTGAAGATCGTGGACCTGAACCACCCCGGGCGCTGTGAAGATCTGGTTCACGACCTCATCGGTTCTTATGCACTCGGGCACGCCCTCCATTATCAGTCGGAACGAGTCTTTGAGGAGCCTGTAGGATCCGGCAAATATCAGAAGAGAGATGAGCACGCTGATGATCGAATCTGCGGTGTACCAGCCGGTCCTCCAGATCACAACCGCTGCTGCGATCACGCCAAGAGATGCTGCAGCATCTCCAAGGACGTGAAGGATCGCGGATCTGAGGTTCAGATCCTCCCCGTGGCCGTCCCTGCTCAGAACAAAGGCGACGAAGAGGTTCACGAAGAGGCCGAAGCTCGCGATGAGAAGCAGATCCAGCCCCTTCACAGGCTCCGGCTCGAGGAGCCTCCTGTAAGCCTCGATGAGAACAACCAGGGCCACGCACCCCAGGGTGAGCCCGTTAGCAAGCGCTGCAACCACCTCGAAGCGGTGGAAGCCATAGCTGTATCGCTCGCTGGCTGGAAGCGCTGAGATCCTGATCGCGAACCAGCTCAGACCAAGCGCGAAGAGGTCGAGGAATACGTGCGCCGCATCCGAGAGCAGCGCCAGGCTGCCCGTCCACCAGCTCCCTGCAAGCTCCGCTATCAGTATGGATACCGTGAGGATCATGGCCAGCGCAAAGCGCCGTTCAATAACTCTGACCTCGTGTGCTATCATGAAGGGATGTGGATGCTAAGAGCTTCCAGACTCTGAGCCTGAATCTCATCGATAATGCTTGTCGGATGGCTTTGACAATGTGTAGGAGGCTGTGTATTAGCTGCTCAGACGGCTCATGAATTACGCAGATCTATGTAAATCCCTCTCAGATATCCGTCCCTGTCCACCATGGCGATTACAGGATATGCGCCCCTCCTTGTGTGAATCTTGACCACTCCAATCGGGTTCTGGGTATCGGCATCGAGCACGCTCAGCATGCCGCTATCTACCGTAACATATCCCAGAACGGTTCCATCCTGGAGGGATATGCTTTTCAAAGAGCTGTACCTCCTGTCGCGGTACTCTGCAGCCAGCCCTCCAAACGGATCGTAGAATCTGTAGCTGAAGCCGCGAGCAGGCATCGTGGCGCATCCGTAGAGCCACGGGGCATGCTCACTTATGAGCCAGGGCCTCCCAATGCCCATGTTGAAGAGCGCCTCCGCCCTCCTCTCGCCGGGTGCATACTCAACCTGCGCACTTGCAGAAGCGACAAAGAGCAGCGCAAGGAGCAGAAGACAGACTCCCAATCTTCTCATGGAATGTACTCTGATGTGATTGTAGTTATCTCTTTTGCATTGGCGGAACATCGCCTGCTCGATAATATCCCAAAGATTAAATAACATCGCCGGGTACTGTGGGCTGAATGAATCAGAAGGAGTTTGCCAAGGCATTTGCGATATTCGTGGGCGCTGTGATGGTACTCTCTGCGTTTGCGGGGTTTGTCCTGCGGAGCGGGAATGTGGAGACCCGGTCTGGGCCGGAGTCGGTTGAGACCGCACCGCTCTCCGCCTTCGGAGTTAGGGGAAATCTGGTGGATATGAGCTTCTCCAGCATGCAGGACCTGCTTGAGATGTGCCCAGAAAGCACAACATTCGCATACTGGATCGATCTCGAGGCATCGCAGAACATAACAGATGCTGCAGCATCTGTGATTCCTGAGATCTATCCACCTGCTGCAGGGCTGATCTACAGAGATAAGATGTACCCCACAGAGATCAGGCGAGAGGCATCGGTATTCTTCAACGACACATGGGCTGAGTTCCACTGGGTCATGCCATTCAGCTACAACTACCAGGGGCTTGTGATCCCCTATAACGATTTCATGATCGTGCCCGCGACCGGGGATCTCGGAAGGGTTTTCGGGAGGCCGACGCTCTTCGGCCCTGAGGGCGCGCTGAAGCAGATCATCGACGTGATTCTTGGCGGATTCCCGACAGATCGACTGACCCTGGCGTACGACGAGGTCGCGGATCTGCAGATCGCAGGCGTCGGCGGCGTCGAGAACGCTCCGCTCGGCGGCGGGTACGATGAGTTCTACGCAGGCATCTCTCAGAGGGGGAACGGCATTTATGTGAGCTGCAGGTTCATGTCTCCCTATGGGAACACACTGACAAGGATACAGACGCTCGCCACCAAATACAAGATGAGCATCTCTCGCGATGGCAGCATTTTGCGACTCGACGGGACTGTACCACCAGAGGAGCTGAAGGGCGTGATCGCAGACCTGCTCGCGCCCTGACAGCGTAAGCTTTTTAGATACGGAGATGTAGCTGGATCTGTTCATTCGAGTGAGGCAATTTTCCACGATGAATGATGATGGGCTGCTGCCCTGAAGGAGATGTGTGATATGGCTAGACCGATATATGTGAGGTTTGATGTTCCACCTGAGCTGGCATCCAAGTCGCTTGAGGCGCTTGAGCTGGCTCGAGACACCGGAAGGATAAAGAAGGGAACGAATGAAGCTACAAAGGCCGTGGAGCGAGGGGTTGCGAAGCTCGTGATAATCGGAGAGGACGTGGAGCCACCAGAGATAGTGGCGCACCTGCCCCCGCTCTGCGAGGAGAAGAACACCCCCTACGTGTACGTTAAGAAACAGAGTGACGTGGGGGCGGCTGCCGGTCTGAGCGTGAAGAGCGCGGCAGCGGCGATAATAGAGCCGGGAAAGGGAAAGGAGCTGTTGGAGGAGATAATCCAGAAACTCCAGGCTCTGAAGTAGGTGATAAATAGTGGCTGAGGAGAACGGCGTCCCCGCTGAGGTCATAGAGGTCATCGGGGTCACCGGAATGCATGGAGAGGCCACCCAGATCAAGTGCAGGATACTGGAGGGCTCGAACAAGGGCAGGATCATAACCAGGAACTGCATGGGGCCTGTGAGGGTTGGCGATGTCCTGATGCTTCTGGAGACCGCGCGCGAAGCCAAGAAGCTGACAGGCAGGTGATCCGATGGAAGAGAGAAAATGCTCATTCTGCAACAGCAGGATCACTCCTGGCACGGGGAAGCTGTACGCAAAGAAGGATGGGACTGTGTATTACTTCTGCTCGTCCAAGTGTGAGAAGAACATGAGGCTTGGCCGTGTGTCCAGAAAGATAAAGTGGGCTCGAAAGGGGGCATAGAGGCTGGAGCGCACATTTGTCATGATCAAGCCGGATGGCGTGCAGAGAGGGCTTGTTGGCAGGATAATCCAGCGGATCGAGGATAAGGGCTTCAAGATAGTGGCGATGCGCCTCTCTGTCATCGACAGGGAGCGTGCTGAGAAACACTACGCAGAGCACGCGGGGAAGCCCTTCTACAGAGACCTCGTCGATTTCATAACCTCCGGCCCGTCGGTGCAGATGATCGTCGAGGGGAAAGGCGTGATATCTGCCATGAGGAAGATGAACGGCGCGACCAACCCAGCCGAGGCGGCTCCCGGCACGATACGGGGGGACTTCGGAATAGAGACCGGTCGCAATGTGATCCACGGCTCTGACTCCCCGGAGTCTGCAGCCCGCGAGATAGCCCTCCACTTCAGCGACTCGGAGATATTCGAGTACAGACGCATCGATGAGCCCTGGCTCTACGAGTGAGCTGGGCTCAGGCGCATCTCTTTTATTGCAGTGGATCTCTCCTGAGGGGCCGGTGCATCACATTCGCGGTATTTGTAGCAATCGCTCTTATGTGTTTGGCAACTTGGAGGTCGTGCAATATGGTGCTGAACGCACTTATTCGTTCACCCAGAATGCATGGTAGGAGCAGTGCTTCTATGGGCAAGTTATCATATGGATAAGAGCGGTAGCAATTTTGCACCAACACACAAAACCCGATGACCATCTCTGGAGGAGTTGGATGAACCAAAACCACGGGGAATTCGACTGTGATCTGCACAGCCGAAAGGCCCCGGTAGATTGTGGGATGGGTCAGCATCTTCGATCCAAGCTGGAGAATCGAAGCGATGGAAATCCATCTGTTCATGGTGGTAATAAGCAGGCCATCCGCATCAACAAGCCCGGGATAAGGGTGCTGGGGATCGCAGAGAGCTTCGTGCGCTCTGTCCCTGTGTCCACGCTGTCAGGCATTGTGATGCGCGGGGATCTGCGCATTGACGGCGTTGCGCTTGCGGAGATCACCGTGGGCGGGATGGACGCGACTGAAGGGGTGCTCTCGATCTATAGAGAGCTCAACAGAGAAGACATCAATATTCTAATGCTGAGCGGAAATGTGATCGGCTGGTTCAACATAATAGACCCTGAGAGGATACACGGAGAGACAGGCCTGCCGGTGATCAGTGTCACATATGAGGAGTCCGAGGGGCTTGAGAGATACATAGAGGAGTACTTCCCTGGAGATGCTGAGCGGCTCAGGAGATACAGGGCGCTGGGCGAGCGGAGCGCTCTCAGGCTTAAAACAGGATACGACCTTTTTGTGAGAGCACATGGCCTGTCTCTGAAAGAGGCCAGGTCTGTGCTGAACAGATTCACATTTGAGGGAAGAATACCTGAGCCTGTAAGGGTTGCAAGGCTCGTCGCAAGAGCCGCAATGAGAATTGGGCGCGAGTCAGGAGAGTAAGCCCCCTTCTGTTTCGGCGGCATTCAGCTTAGCGCCATACCCGGGCAAGGGGCTGGACACCCCCAGAGCTGCCCTATTTTGGCTTGCACCCACAGGGTTTCGCCGTTTCATCTGCATTCCGTGAGACCTCTGCCTTTCGGCATCATCGCATTATCACGGCGCAGTTCCGTTTCTGTGCCAGAGCCGGAGCTCTCGCCCCGCATCATCGCGATGCCTGTGTGTCCAGAGGTGGGGGGACTTTCCACACCGGCCGATGCCGGCCAGCGGCAGCCGCCCTTCCTCTCTCGCGCCCGTTTTTGCGTCCCGGGATGAGGGAACCCTTCTCAAAGACAAGTCCGCATCTGAGCAGGCTCCGCATGAGGTCACTCACCCCGTGGACGACTGCTGTCCTGCGATCTCCAGGCCTCTTCGGCCACGAGATCCAGAGTGGATACACTCCATTCCGGGCTAGATATAGTTTTTCGATCGCCTATCTGTGCGGAGATACCCAACCTCTGACATTGTGTACCCAGCGGTTTGACGGGGTTTCAGCATCATGATATGACTCTGGCATTAGCCATCAAATAGTGGGGATGCGCTGAACACTGCGCGAGCCATGGGGAACACACTTTTGTGTGCTGTGTGGGCGATGCTCTGGCATGGCCATCGAAAGGTTTACCTAGTGACAGGCCATCCTCCCATCCGTATCGGGTGATACTATTGCAATTACTTCTGATACATTCAGACTTCATAGAGTTCGAGGCGAAGAAGCCAACAAAGTTCGCAGAGGAGGTGCCTGAGGAGGCAAAATCGGGCAGGCTTGAGGAGGCACTCTGCGCATTCATCGCGGTTGAGAAGTTCGATGAGGATGATCCAGATGCTGTTGTGGCACAGGCAGCCGGAGAGATAGAGGATGTGGCAAAGAGGGTCAATGCGGAGCGGATAATGCTCTACCCCTATGCACATCTGAGCCCTGCGCTCTCCTCGCCGGAGACGGCTGTGCGCGTTCTCAGGGATCTAGAATCTGCGCTGAAGAGCAGCTTCGAGGTCGCACGCGCCCCCTTCGGATGGTACAAATCATTCACGATAAGATGCAAGGGGCATCCGCTCTCAGAGCTATCAAGATCGATAAGGCTCGGAGAGGGAGAGGTCGTCTCCCAGGCCCTAAAATCTGAGGCGAAGGCGGTATCGCACTGGCGCATCATGAAGAAGGGCGGTGAGATGGTCCCTCCGGAGGAGTTTGATTTCAGCGGGCACGAGCGGCTCGAGAAGTTTGTGAGATACGAGATAGAGAAGAGCCGGGCGGTCGACAGGATCCCGCCACACGTTGAGCTCATGCGGCGTCTGGAGCTCGTGGACTACGAGCCAGGCTCTGATCCGGGCAACATGAGGTACTACCCTAAGGGCAGGCTCGTGAAATCCCTCCTGGAGAGCTACGTCACCGAGAGGGCGCTCGAGATGGGCGCGATGGAGGTTGAGACGCCGGTGATGTACGACATGGACCATCCGACGCTGAAGAAGTACCTGGATAGGTTCCCTGCGAGGCAGTACACAATAGAGGCTGATAAGAAACACCTGTTTCTCAGATTTGCCGCGTGCTTCGGCCAGTTCCTGATGGGGCATGATATGACTTTCTCCTACAGATCACTCCCGCTCAGGATGTTCGAGCTCACCCGCTACAGCTTCAGGAGGGAGCAGCGCGGCGAGCTCGTCGGGCTCCGCAGGCTGAGGGCCTTCACAATGCCTGACATGCATACATTCTGCGGTGACATGAGTTCCGCGATGGAGGAGTTCAGGAAGCAGTATGAGGCCAGCATATCAGTGCTCAGGGATGCAGGTCTGGATCTGAGGGATTATGAGGTTGCGATAAGGTTCACAAGGGATTTCTACGAGAACAACAGGGCGTTCATAGAGAGGCTAGTCGATATCGTGGACAAGCCGGTGCTCATAGAGATGTGGGACGAGCGCTTCTTCTACTTCGTGCTCAAGTTCGAGTTCAACTTCGTGGACGCGCTCGACAAGGCGAGTGCTCTCTCCACGGTCCAGATCGATGTCGAGAACGCAGAGAGGTACGATATCGGCTACGTTGATGCAGACGGAAACAGGCAGAGACCGATAATCCTCCACTGCTCCCCGTCAGGCGCGATAGAGCGTCTGATGTACGCGCTCCTCGAGAAGCAGGCGATGATCGCTGCAAATGGCGGCGTCCCCATGCTTCCCACCTGGCTCTCGCCAACCCAGGTTCGCATCATACCCGTGGCGGAGCGCCATCACGCCAGGGCGATGGAGGTCGCGGAACAGCTGAACTTCAGGGTTGATGTGGACGACAGGGATGAGACTGTGGGCAAGAAGATCAGGGACGCAGGCAGAGAGTGGATACCCTACGTCGCTGTCATAGGGGACGATGAGCTCTCCACAGGGCTTCTGACAGTGACCGTGAGAGCAGGCTCAACATCCGGAAACCAGAAGATCAGGATGAGTGTTGAGGAGCTCCGCGCCAGGCTTCAGAGCGAGACCGCAGGCAAGCCCTGGAGGAGTCTGCCCCTGCCGGTGAGGCTCTCCGAGAGGCCTAAGTTCGTCTGAGGCCTCCACCCATTCTCATCAGAGCTGACGAGATCATGGCCACCACAGCAGCTCCAGCCCCTGGAGAGGCTGCCCTGTTCCTTTTTGCTTCGCTCTTCTGCTCACCATGGAGATCTGAGCTCATGCTGTGATTTGAATCGAGACTGCTCTTGTTTCCCTGCACAGGGGATAACCGGGGAAGGGTGCTGTAAATCGGGGATGAGAGGTTGAACGTGGACCTCGCCACCGTCTCACCCATGATGTTCTGGACCCTGAGCTGGAGCGTGTATCTGCCTGGAGCTGCCGGAACCCGCTCGATATGCGGCTCCAGCGCGTTTATGTCACCAACCAGCGTCTGGTTCTTCTGGCCAGTGACGGTGCTGTTGTTCCAGAGGAAGAACGCGATCCTGCTCCCGGAGGCAAATGACATGCTCTGGCCCCTGGAGTAGTAGACCTTCCCATCGGCTCCGATGATCCTCTCGATCCTGCCGGCCTGGTCAAAGAATATGCCAACATTCGCAGAATACGAATCGTTGATGTAAAGAATGGCATTCGTCGGGGTGATGTCTGCATCTGGCACAACCATGTCGTTCATCACAGGGACAGTGCCGTTCCAGGTCCACTCAAACCTCCAGGTATCTCCTGAGCCCCTGCCCGTGGATATCTCCTTAAGCGACACGGTCCTTCCGAGGGGGTCTATGACCTCTGCGAGCACCCCCCTCATCTCGCCGGCCTTCACTGTGGCATTGAATGCGACAGGCGGTGCTGCATCAGGCGGAACACCGAGCTGGATTATCCTCGGCATGGGGACGACGTATGCCACTGTGTAGGGGAAGTACCTGAGCGTATCGTTGTCCGCGACCGCAAGATATAGACCCTTCGTCACGCCCGGATACTCCGGCCAGATCTCAACAGAGGATCCCTTCCCAAGCGACTTCGACTCGTCATTCACCATGTAAATGCCCTTGGGGGTGGTGAAGATCACCATGTCGCCTATCTTGGAGCCACCCTCGATCGGGAGATAGATCTGGTCTGAGATCTGGAAGACGCCATCTATGACCGCGATCTGTCTCTCCCCATCCCTGAATATCTCTCCGACATGAACCGCAAGCACCGGGAGATCCTTGATATCGAATACGCCCTTCTTGTAAACATACGTCGAGTTCGAGCTGATGGTGCTGTTGTCCACGATCCTGTTGTTCTTGAGAAGACTCACGAAGATCCTGTCCTTGCCCACATCTCTTATGAGAAGCGAGTATCCATCTCTGAAGAAGTATATGTTACCTGATGTTGCTATGTCCTGAGCGTCAGTGTCTATCAGGACCCTGCCGAGGCGCTCATAGTCGAACATGCTCTTCTCCCCGATCTCAGAGCTTGTGTTTCTGCCATATCCTGCGAACCAGAGCTCTCCGAACAAGCTCAGGACGTAATACTCTCCCCATGACTTGCGCTCGAAGCGTTTCGGCTGTATGTACGTGTAGTACAGCATCCCACTCATGGAGCCGACCCTGGATCCGTTCATCTCCACAGGCACTATCGGCCCGAACCTCGGGACGACCCGCCTGGAGCTGGCGTTCAGGACGAACGTCTCGCTTCCGATCATGTCCTTGTCGTCAAAGTAGAATCCGGCGTAGTTCCTGTAATCCCATACAGCATTGACATAAGCAGGGATGTCCTCGATGATCTTCTGGACGTGCAGATCGCCCTCGTGGAAGACAGGCCCTCTTATCATGTATCTCCCGTACTCGGTGTATATTCCCACAGGGTAGTATCTGAGAACGGGACTTTCCATCACCCTGAGCGCGAGCCCTCCGGCGATTTGGACAAAACTGTCTGGGCTGAGGGCGATATCATCGCTGTTCCTGAGCTCAACGCGATCCCCGGATATGTCATTCACCTTCAGCAGCCCCACCCTGGTGCTGTCTGTGAGGACCACAGATGGGGAGGTGCTGACCTGGAACAGACCATCGATATCCACCCTGTCCTCATCTCTGCCGTGCATTCCAGAGCGGAGGTGGAGCATTATCAGGGGGATGTCGCTCTGCGGGTGCTTCCAGACATACGTGCCGCCCTCCTCGACGACCGCCCGATCCACCGTTGAGCCATCCCTGAGCAGCTCGATGAACGCCTTTCTCCCGTCATCCGAGACGCCGCTCAGAGCCACACTGTATCTATCACCCAGAACCAGTGGCTTCTCAGATGATATCGTGTGGCGATCATCAGAATCTATCAGAACCTCGCGGAGCTCGCCCTTTTCGAGGGAGCTGATCTCCTCTGTGACCGGACCCTCCAGATAACCTGCGAGGTACCGCTTCCCCAGGAACCCAATCCAGAGGTACTCTCCCCATTTCTCGTACTCGAAGCGCTTCGCCACAGCGCTGCACGAGTATATCAGCTTCCCCTCCTCGATCGTTCTTCCTGAGGGAAATATGGAGAGAGATTCGCTCTCCGTGCCCTCATTCAGGTCGTAGACGAACCATCCGAAGTCCTCTGCGTTCCACACTCCCTCTGCGGTTGCAATATGGCCCCTGATCTCGGCGATCTCAGATGGAATCTGACCCACAGATGCTCCTGTCGTGAGGAGCAGGATGCTGAGAAGAAGGCCAATCTGTCTCGATGATCCCATTTGTCAGACCTCTGGATAACTCCTTATATTTACCTCTCCATGAGCTAACGCGGAGTCTGTCATGTCACCTATTAAGCATGTTGCCATCTACGGCAAGGGAGGTATCGGAAAGTCCTGCATAGCATCAAACGTGGCTGCTGCATGCGCCGAGCGTGGGGTCAGGGTCCTGGTCGTCGGATGCGATCCGAAGAGCGACTCCTCGATCAATCTCATCGGAAGAAGAATCCCCACGATGATGGACATGATCAGGGATGGGAAGGATATCCGTGAGGAGGATGTCGTCTTCACAGGGTACAGAGGAGTGAGATGCATAGAGGTCGGCGGCCCTGAGCCGGGCGTCGGGTGCGCCGGAAGGGGAATAATCGTGGCAATAGATTTCCTCAGGAAGGTCTCCAGGATAATGGATGAGGTCGATCTGGTGCTTTACGACGTACCTGGAGATATCGTATGTGGTGGATTCTCAGCCCCCATAAGAAAGGGTCTCGTCACGGAGGCGTACATCATAACCTCTGGAGAGTACATGCCGGTGTACGCGGCAAACAACATATGCAGGGGCCTGAAGCGGCTGGGAGCAAAGCTCGCTGGGGTCGTCTGCAACTCCAGAGTGGTCGAGGGGGAGAGGGAGATCGTCGATGAGTTTGCCAGGGAGATAGGGAGCAGGATGGTCGCATTCATACCAAAAGATCCGGTGGTCCAGAGGTGCGAGCGGAGAGGCGTCACGGTGATAGAGGGCGAGCCTGAGAGCAGCATCGCAGGAGTTTATCGCGCCCTCGCAGAGCATGTTCTCACCTGCAGCGATGCAGCGGTGCCAGAGCCGCTCGACGACGAGAGGCTGCGTGAGATAACGAGGATGTAAACCACTCCTTCAGGAGGAAATGGTCTCTCTGGGTGAGAGCATGCATATTCCGAGAATTGTCATAGCCGGGGACAGAAGCTCAAGCGGCAAGACCACGATAGTCGCAGGGCTGCTCTCAGCGCTTGTTCGCATGGGTCTGAAGGTCCAGGCATTCAAGGTCGCCATGGACTACATAGATCCGAGCTACCACACATGGATCACGGGGAGGTTCTGCAGGAACCTCGATGGTTATCTGATGAGCGAGAGCAGGGTGTTAGAGGTATTCAACCATGCAGCCAGGGATGCTGATATCGCTGTGATCGAGGGGGTTCGCGGCCTCTACGAGGGATACGAGGGAGATGCTGGATCAACAGCACAGATTGCGAAGATCCTATGCGCGCCCGTGATCCTGGTTGTGGATGCGAGATCGATAACGAGGAGCGCAGCCGCTCTTGTTAAGGGATACATGGACTACGACAGGGATGTTCAGATCAGAGGAGTCATACTGAACAAGCTCGGCGGGGAGAGGCATGCTGATAAAGCGACAAGAGAGATCGAGCGTTACGCTGGAGTTCCGGTCGTGGGCTCCATCCAGAGAGACGATGATATGCATCTCGCAATGCGTCATCTTGGACTGGTTCCTGTGACAGAGGGGAGGCTGAGGCATCATGGATTCGATGAGAGAGTCTCCCGGATAAGAGAGATCGTCGAGATGAGTCTTGACATAAAGAGATTGATCGAGATCGCAGAAGAGGCTGAGGATCTCCAGGAGGCTGAGACCGATCTATATCTAAGAAACGAGCGCGGCGCCGGCCTGAAAGTGGGCGTTGCGCAGGATGAGGCGTTCAACTTCTACTACAGAGACAACCTGGAGCTGATCGAGCTTGCGGGCGCTGAGGTCGTGCCGTTCAGCCCGATACGCGACTCCAGGATCCCGAATGTGGATGGCCTGTACATAGGTGGCGGGTACCCGGAGCTGTATGCAGAGGATCTCTCGAGGAACGGCTCGATGATGAGATCCATAAGAGATGCGCAGGCGGATGGCATGCCTGTGTACGCAGAGTGCGGGGGGTTGATGTACATGTGCAGGGAGCTTGAGTGGCCCCAGGATGGAGGTGGCTCGCATGAGAACTCATATCAGATGGTCGGAGTGGTTCCAGCGCTCGCGCGAAGGGGCAGAAGGAGAATCGTGAGCTACGTGAGCGGCGCCTTCGTCACCGACACCTGCATCGGCAGGATGGGGGATGAGTTCATGGGCCACGAGTTCCATCACTCTGAGCTCGTGGTGGATGGTGATGTGAGGTACGCCATAAAGCTGAACCGCGGCACCGGCATCTCTAGCGGCATGGATGGGATTCTCGATGGAAGAATGATCGCAAGCTACTCGCACATCCACTCCGCATCATACAGGGGTTTCCCCGACGTATTTCTGGATGCGTGCCGTGAGTACAGGTGTGATGGGAAGTTCTGAGATTACAGCAGCCCCTATTCAAAGATCTTCGCCCTCATTCCTTTTGGGTTCCCGATCCCAATCGACCTGTCCGGATAAAGAGCTGAGGCCAGAAATCTGGACCCTACCACATTCTGCAGGTCGGAAAACATTCCTCATTCGGACAGGTCCGCCCCGCCCAGACGGAGACAACCTTTAAAAATGTTAAGCTACCTCCCATTGTGCCATGAGCTATCCCGAGTCAGAAATGCAGCACAGAACAACGATTCCAGTGGTCGACAGGAGCATAGGCGATCTGGTTTCTGATATGGCCCGTATGGGTTTCCAGGCAGGGCAGCTCGGCCAGTCCCTGCGCGTCTGGGAGAACATGTTGAGCAAAGATGTGACGATATTTCTGGGACTTGCAGGAGCCATGGTCCCCGCCGGGCTCCAGGAGATGATCGCATATCTCATATCCAGAAGATACGTGGACTGTCTGGTGAGCACAGGCGCGAACCTCTTCCACGATCTCTGCGAGGGGCTTGGCATAAGGCACTACCGGGGGAGTGCATGCGCTGACGATGCTCACCTGAACGAATGCAAGATCGACAGGATATTCGATGTCTTCGTCTCCGAGGTCGAGCTGCACAGGGCGGATAAGTACATCTCGGATCTCGTGATGAGCCTCAGGACCGATACCGCATACTCGTCCAGGGAGCTGATGGAGCTTCTCGGGAGGGATCTGCCGGAGACGACGATCCTCGGGGCCGCGTACCGTGCTGGAGTTCCGATATTTGTGCCGGCGCTCTCTGACAGCTCCATAGGGATAGGTATGGTCATAGCCTGGCGCAATGGCCACAGGGTCATCGTGGATCAGATCAGGGATGTGGATGAGATAACGCAGATATCCGAGAAGTCCGCAGAGACAGGAGTGGTATTCATAGGCGGCGGTGTGCCCAAGAACTTTATACAGCAGACGAAGGTCATATCAGAGCTCATGGGAACCTACAGGGGCGGTCACTCCTATGCGATACAGTACACCACAGATACGCCGCACTTTGGGGGGCTCTCAGGATGCACATTCAGCGAGGCTGTATCCTGGGGGAAGGTGGATAAAGAGGCTAGGATGGCGCAGGTGTTCTCAGATGCCACGATCACCGTGCCCCTTGTTGTTCACGCGCTGAGGGAGCGTGTGGCGAGGAGACACTCGGTGCCAAGGTTCACATGGAGGGGATCTGAGCTCGAGCTCGTATACGAGAGGTTATAGAGTAAACTGTGCATGCAAGAGCAGAGGCGTGCCAAAAGGATGAAAGCTTTGATGCGATTTGGTTTCGTCCAGAAACGCCCCGACACCGGAGGCTGACCCTCCATCTCATCTTCCATGACAGTGTTTTGAGGACTTCATCGTCTGCTTTCCATCACGCATCGTTTGCTGGTGGATAATCCGACCAGATGCCGACCGGCCAGCCCCCAGTACCACGACGGCGCATGCGATAAAAGGTCGCGACAAAAGGATGAAATCGTTTGAGGTGCTGGTTTTGTACAGAAACGAATACATGGGGTCAACCCTTCATCTCATGCTTTCATGGCGGTAAGATGCATCACCTGCAAGGGGCGTGGCCTCTGCGGCCGGCCTGTGTGTCCGCTGCTGATAAAGCTCGAGGAGCTTGCAGCCCTGCCGAGAATAGGGAATCGTCTCTCAGGGGAATCACCGCCTGAGGTCTTTGTCGGAAGGCACGGATATCCGGTTGTGAGAGCGGGTCCACTGGTGCCAGTAGGTGCCTCCCCCGAGCAGCCGGCGCTTGATATCTTCAGAATAATCTCTCTGAGAACCAGGATGGTCAGGTCAGAGCTCGAGATACATGTCGACGATGCAAAAAATCCAGGAAGGCTTCTGGAGAGCGCCCAGCACATAGCAATGTCCAGCAGGCCTGTGGAGACCGAGGTCTCTTTCGTCAGACCCCCTGAGGGAAGAATGCTCTTCGATGGCGTCCTCTCTCCGATGGGGCCGGGCGGCAGGATTGAGGACATGGATATCACAGGCAATCCGTCTGTTCCCAGGAAGGTCGATCGGATCGTGGGCGATACAGATGTAAAGGCGGCATCTGCAGTCTATGAGCTCTACAGCTCCTCGATCAGCGTCGATCACATCTCGCGCCTCCTCTCCATAGGTCTCCTCGGGCGCGACCGCAGGCTTGTTCCCACAAGATGGGCGATAACAGCATCAGATGACATCATTGGAAACGCCCTGCGCAGCCGCGTCATTGATATGCCTGAGATGGTCGGATACGAGCTCTACTCAGGAGGCATCCTCGGAAACCACTTCGAGATAATTCTCATGCCCGGGGCATATTCTTTTGAGCTCATAGAGATATGGCATCCCGGATCCGCATGGTCCCCCGAGCGTCTCTGGATAGGATCTGATAGCGAAGGAATCACAGGCAGACGATCCTACAGCCCGCTTGCAGGCGGATACTACGCCGCACGCCTGCCCGTGCTCGAGCACCTTCTCCGGATTAAAAGACAGGCCGGGGTCCTGGCGCTCAGGGAGATCACGGAGGAGTACTGGGCGCCCCTGGGAGTATGGGTCGTGAGAGACGCAGCAAGAGCAGCCCTCTCATCGCGCCCCATGAGGTTCGAGAGCCTGGATGAGGCGATAAGATCAGCGGAGAGCAGGATGCGGACAAAGTCGAGCGAGTGGAAGCGTTACTCAAATGCATTCTCCCGTCAGACCACGCTCGCATCATTCTTCCCGGCATAGGTTGCGTCGGGGAGAGGGCATGGGTCCGCATAATAATCTGAGGAGCGCCTGGTTTGGCCAAGCGATCTGGAGGGTATGAGCGATTTCGCGGCCTCGGATGTGAGCGAGATGCTCTCGAGTAGGATAGAATGCGTTTTTGCTCTTCATGCGACCCCTTTGCACAGCTCCCCCCGCCTCAGGTCCTCCCGAAACAGATCTCGTCTGCTCTTGATCCTCAGGAGGAGCTCGAGCTTCCTTTTCGCGTACATCGGCGCCAGCCGCAGCGCCTCCCTTGCGAACCATCTCGGATACAGCCTCTTGACCTTGTTGTACTTGAACCACTCCCAGTTGTAGTACCTGGCGTTCATCTCCCACGTGATGTACTGTACCTCCTCGGCACTCAGATGCTTCGTGCGAACATTGGCGTGAAGGCCATCGTAGAACCTGAAGTCGTTGTTCGTTATCAGCCCCATCCGCTCCAGCTCCTCGCGCATCGGGGTCTTGGGGTAGGGCGTGTTGATATAAAATATCGGAAAATCAACTTTGAGCTGCCTTGCGAGGTGGAAGTTCGCCCACATGTCCTCTGCTGTGTCATCCGGATTTCCACCAATAAGACCTGTGGATACTATGATCTCGTTATCGTGGAGATACCTCACAGCACGCTCTGCATGATCCGCCATTCTCCCCTTTCCGAAAAACTGGAGGTTCCTCTTGCTGGCGCTCTCAACGCCGAGGAAGACGCCATCAAAACCCGCTTTGCCCATCTTTTTAACAAGCCTCTCACTGGAGGCGATGCCTGAGGCAGATGCCTGCGTCTTGTACCGCAGATGCGTCAGGCCTGCATCTATGATGGCATCGCATATCGCCTCGAGCCTCTTAACATCTAACGTGATGTTGTCATCGGGGAAGAATATCGAGCCGGCGCCATGCTCCTCCGCATCCTGTATGTCCTCTATGACTCTTTTGATCTCAAACTTCCGGAAACTCCTGCCGTACATGCTGTTTATCGAGCAGAACTTGCACCCCTGGGTGCACCCTCTGCTCGTCTCCACAGAGTCAACAGGGACATCAAACGCGTAGAAACCATCTGTGATCAGGCGAGCATCCCTGTTGGGCATCTCGATCTCCTCTGGATCGAGCAGAGCTCTGGGGGGATTGTGCCTCATCTCCGACCCGGATCTGTAGGAGAGCCCCAGGACATCATCCAGGGGCCTGCCCTTGATCAGAGCGCTCACGAGCTCCCTGAAGGTCATCTCCCCCTCGCCCCTGACGATGTAATCTACAAGCATCAGATCGCTGCTGGAGCCGATCTCCCTGTAGAAGAGAGTGGGGTGGTAGCCGCCGATCACAACCTCTGCGCCTGCGTCCTTCGCGATCCTGGCGAGCTCAAGGGCCCTGGCGTACTGAAAGCTCATCGCTGTGAGACCTATCAGATCGTAGCGGTTCGCATGCCTCCTCACAAAACCGTCAGGATCCCTTATGCCGTGGAGGTCGGCGACATGCACATCACATAGATCATCGATTGCGGCTGCGAGCGAGACGAGGCCGAGGTCGGGTATCCTGGCGATCCTGTCGAAGTCCGGCTGGACCACAGGCGAGGCGAGAAGCAGAACGCGCATCCGATTCACCACATCACACCAGAAGCCTGGGGACCTTCGTCTCGAAGTCGAAGCTGTTCGCCCTTGTTATGTATGAGAAGACCTCCTTCAGCCCCTGGAAACCTGCATACCGGTACGCATTCCGCCACACCCGCGCAGATGTTCTCAGCGGGGCGGTCCATGGGTAGACGCGCTTGAGGGATCTGTCGAGCACCTCCTCCATCTCCTTCGGGGAGATGTGGGGATGGTTCCAGACCAGGTGCTTTCCGTCGAAGTGATGGTAATCATGATCGAATATGCCGTAACGCTCCTGGATCTCGTTCCAGAGCTGCGTCTGAGGCAGCGGCGTGAGCACGCATATCTGGGTTATATCGAGCTTGAGCTCTGCAACCCTCTTTATGTCCTCCTCTATCGATCTCACAGTATCATCCTCGAATCCGATCATGTAGTATCCGACTGTGCCCATGCCATGGCTCTGGAGGAGCTTTATCGTCTCCACGATCTCGTCAACACCCTCACGCTTCTTTATATCATCCAGGCGCTCCTGGTGGAGGTTCTCGATTCCGATGGCAGCGCCTGCGAATCCGCTCACCATTCTCCGTGCGCTTCCATCACGCCTGGCCACGCGCCGCCTCATCGCCACCCACTCATCTATCTTTTCTCTGAGGTAATCAGCCCGGGCCATGCATCCCCAGACCATGTCGTACTCATCTAAAATCTCAACGACCCTGTCTGCATGCCTCCTGTTCGCCCCGAAGTTCTCGTCCTCTATTATCACCACGTTGATGTTGTTTTTCTTGTAGTAGTTCACCACCCTCTCGATGCTCTCCAGCGGTATCGGTGTTGGCTTTGGCGCGAAGCACGGTGTCTGGCAGAACTTGCAACCCACTCCGCAACCCCTTGTTGTGAAGAGTATCCCATAGATGTTCAGCTTCAGCCCGAAGGGTGTGGAGAGGTACTCAATCAGCGGGGGGTGTATCACCTTCTCGATCCTTCTCCCAAAGTACGGAGCGACCTGGTGCTCTGCGTATCCCACAAAGACCCTGTCGAACCTGTCCTGTATCTCAGGGGTCAGGGCGCCGTAGTTGCCGGCCCAGAGCTCGTTTATCCCCTTCGCCCTGGCAGCCTCCACCATCTCGAGAATCTCATGCGTTTCGTTGAGGTAAAATGAAAATCCAACGACATCCCAGCCTTCATCAAGCTTGCGAAGATACTCATCCCATCTCGGGTACTCCAGGATCTCCAGCTCGGGGATGTTCTGCTTCAGAAACCTGAGCCCGAATGACTGTATCCTGGGCCAGTAGAACCTGAACCATCTGCTCCTCGAGTTGGAGCCTATGTAGTCGTAGGGCTCGTCATCGTTCTTGTAGACCGTTGTGAAGAGCACCCTTGGGGCCATATGGGGAGCTCGCCCTTCCAGGGCTTTAACCTTTACGATGTGTGCGATGGACCTGTCCGAATAAGAGTTCCGGAGCCAGATATTCGAGGCTTGAGGATGCTGATTGTTATGAGCACATCTTCCTTATTCGGACACCTCTTGTGCGATGCTCCAAGATCCTTTACATATGAGCGAAACCGGTGCGTTTCCGGATCGGATCAGATATATTCAGAGAGTCAAAGGCATTTATACATGAAAAACAATAATTGTTTCCATGAGAGACCGGCATAGCCTCAGGATAGATTTTGATGAAGTGCTCAGCAAACTAAAAGAGATCCATCCGGATATAAGGCTTATATCCACGAAAATCGTGATCGTTGGCGAGTGGGTCAGGTGGAAGTGCAGGTACGGCTGCAGGGCGTACGGAAAGCATCTCTGCTGCCCGCCGTACGCTCCATCTCCCGAGGAGACGAGGAGGATGCTTGAAGATTATGATTTTGCGGTGCTGGCAAGGTTCTCGCCCACGCCGACTCCGGGATACGAGCCGAGGAGGCTTCACCACTACCTCTGGGACTCGCTCACAGCGCTCCACAAAACCATATTCGAGCTTGAGCGCCAGGCATTTCTGATGGGATGCTACAAGGCGTTCGGCATGGGGGCGATGCCCTGCACCTTCTGCGAGACATGCATCGCGGAGGAGAAGATCGCCAGGGGCGAGGCGCCCGCTCCCATGGACGCTGTGCTCTGCAGGCACAAGGAGATGATGCGGCCGTCGCTTGAGGCCTGCGGCATAGATGTCTTCGCCACACTGAGAAACGCCGGCTGCGATCTCAGTGTTTTGAGATCCTATCAGGAGCGGTTCAGCCTCTTCGGGATGGTGCTCTTGGACTGAGCACGCAATGGCTCAGGCACCGGGCATTCTGTGTTACAGGCAGCCCTATGCGGCCCTGGATATATAGCTGAGGCGCGGGATGCATCAACATCGGAAACTCCGGTCTTCGTGCCGGAGCAGCTGGAGATGGTAGCGATGGTCAGGGTGATAACATTCCTCACAGACTTCGGCTCCTTCTATCTGTCACAGATGAAGGGAGTGATACTTCAGAGGACAGGGGATGTTGTGTTCGTGGAGATCTCCACGGATATACCGCCGCAGGATGTCATGAGCGGCGCGTTCGCGCTCATGGTCGCCTCCAGGTATTTCCCACCGGGCACGATACATATCGCGGTTGTTGATCCGGGCGTCGGCACTGAGCGCGCCGCTATATGCGTGAAGAGCGGAGGTCATGTATTTATTGGCCCGGATAACGGGATTCTGCTGCCAGCAGCCCGCGCCCTCGGATCGCCAGTCGCCTGGATGCTTGATGTGCCTGAAGACGCCTCCCCGACATTCCACGGCAGGGACGTCTTCGCGCGCACTGCTGCGGAGATAATATGCGGCACTCCCATCGAAGATCTCGGCACGCCCTTTGAGCCCCACGATCTCGATCTCGGGTCCCCCAGGATCGTCGCGAACGGAATCGAGGCGAGTGTCATCTACGTGGATGACTTCGGAAACGTGGTTCTCAACATGAGACGTCTGCCTGAGAGTGACGTGAGGCTCATGGGCCGCAGGCTCAGACGCGTTCGGACGTATGGAGAGGCCGGATGGAACGAATCTCTTATAACTCTTGGGAGCCATGGGTTTGCAGAAATAGCGGTCAACGGAGGGAGTGCCGCAGAGCTCTTCGGCCTCTCCACCGGAGACAAGATCTTGCTGGAGGATATGAGTTGTTCGGAATAGAGTTCGTTCCATCAGATCCCGCGCTGAAGATAGGGTATCTGTCCAAACTCGCAGAGGATGTTGGCTTTGAGACGGTATGGATCACAGACCATTACAACAACAGAGACGTCTACTCAACGCTCGCAGTTCTGTCAATGCTCACGAACAGGATCAGGCTGGGGACCGGTGTGACAAACCCGTACACGAGGAGCCCGATAATAACCGCCTCCAGCATAGCCTCGATCAACGAGCTCTCGGGCGGGAGGGCGATTCTCGGGATCGGCCCCGGGGATAGGGCGACGTTCGATGCGATGGGCATAGCATGGGAGAAGCCGCTCACCAGGGTCAGGGAGAGCGTATCTGTGATAAGAGCCCTTCTCAGGAAGGAGAGAGTCACACAGGGCGGCATGAACGCTCAGCTCTCATTCTCCGCGGGAGACATACCGATATACATGGGAGCTCAAGGGCCGAAGATGCTCGAGCTCGCCGGCGAGATCGCGGATGGGGTCCTCATAAACGCATCCCATCCTGAGGACTTCAGGGCAGCCATACCCCTGATAAGAAACGGGATACAGCGGGCTGGAAGGAATCCAGAGGATGTGAAGATATGCGCGTACACCAGCTTCAGCATCGACAGGGACAGGTCAAAGGCCGCATCCGAGGCGAGGAAGGTCGTCGCATTCATAGCAGCAGGCTCGCCCGATGCTGTTCTGGAGAGGCACGGCATCAGCACCCAGGAGAGGGATGCGATATCAAAGGCTATATCAAAGGGCGATTTCGCAGGTGCAATGAACAGCGTGACCGACAGGATGCTGGATGTATTCTCCGTGACAGGGACACCTGACGACTGCAGGGCCAGGGTGGATGAGCTGCTCAAGACAGGAGTCAACCAGATAGTGGTGGGATCGCCAATCGGCCCGGACAAAGAGCGCTCGATAAGGCTGATCGGCAAGAACATTCTATGAGGCGTGGCTTCTACATAGGCAGATTCCAGCCGTACCACATGGGCCATCACCTGGTGCTGGAGCAGATCTCCCGGGAGGTCGACGAGATCATAGTCGGCATAGGCACAGCTCAGATCAGCCATACGGTGACAGACCCGTTCACAGCAGGCGAGAGGATCGCCATGATCTATGGCGCACTCAGAGAGCTCGGGAGATGGTTCTACATCATACCCCTGCCCGACATTAACAGGAATGCTGTCTGGGTATCGCATGTGAAGTCCATGACCCCGCCGTTCGAGGTGGTTTACTCGAACAATCCACTGGTCGTGGAGCTCTTCACAGAGGCCGGGATGGAGGTGAGAAGGCCGCCGATGTACAGGAGGGAGATATACTCCGGCACTGTGATAAGAAGGCTCATGATTGAGGGTGAAGACTGGAGGCATCTCGTTCCTGATGCTGTGGCAAAGGTGATTGAAGAGATAAAGGGTGTGGAGAGGCTGAGAAACATCAGCAAGAAGGACTTTACGTAGGCGGATCTCAGAAGTCCTGGATCTTATCGAGCCGTGCAGACAGATGAAGCCAGAGGGATGAAGCAGAGAAGGAATCTGAAGAAACCTGTCGGCCGCTCTCCGAGGATGTCCTCGAGCATGGCAGGGGGATCTGATGCATCTCACCAAAGAGGAGGAGCATCTGCTTCAAGGTGAGCGTGGGGATACGCTCAGGCGCGCGATGGAGATCCTCGTTGCGCTTGGAGATATCTACGGAGCTGAGCGGCTTGTTGAGATAAAGAGCGCCCAGATAGCAGGCGTCTCGTACAAGACCATAGGAGACGCGGGGCTCGAGTGGATCTCGGATCTCGATGGAATGGTCGCTGTGCCGAGCATACTGAATCCAGCGGGAATGGATCTCCTGAGATGGAGGGAGATGTCGATCGACGAGGATTTCGCCAGGAAGCAGCTCGAGATCATCGAGGCTTACAGAAGGCTCGGCGTAACGATCGAGTGCACATGCACTCCATACCTGGTATACGAGAGCATAGCCTCCAGAGGGGATCACCTTGCATGGTCAGAGTCATCGGCTGTATCATACGCGAACTCGGTCATCGGCGCGATGACCAACCGCGAGGGCGGGCCCTCTGCGCTGGCAGCGGCGCTTGTGGGGAAGACGCCCCTCTACGGATATCATCTCGAGGAGAACCGCGTCCCAACGCATGTGATAAGCGTCGAGACGGATGTGAGGGAGTACGGCGCGCTTGGGTTTCTTGTCGGAAAGCTCATCGGGGAGGGTGTGCCGCTGTTCGTTATGCGCTCAAGGCCGGACAGAGACGATATGAAGGCACTGGGCGCTGCCATGGCCGCAAGCGGCTCGGTCGCGCTTTATTACATCAAGGATGTAACGCAGGAGCCTCCGCGATACGAACCATCTGCATGCGAGCATATCGTTATAGATGAAGATGATATCATGTCAGTATACGATTCCACTACAGATGTGGACATCGTCGCTCTGGGATGCCCTCACTGCTCCCTGCAGGAGCTGGAGAGGATCGCCGATCTCCTTGAAGGGAGAAGGGTGAGCAAAGAGCTCTGGATCTGCACATCCAGGAGGATCGCTGAATCCGCCCCTGATCTCGTCAGGAGAATCGAGTCCACAGGAGCCAGGGTGATATGCGACACATGCATGGTTGTATCGCCTGCAAGCGAGCGCTTCAGTCACATGATGGTGAACTCAGGAAAGGCGCTCGCGTACATACCTGGAATGTGCGGCATAAAGGCGTCCTTCGGATCGCTGGAGGAGTGCATAGATGCAGCAACCGGGGGATCCTGAGTGGAGATAAAATGCCATCGCGTCTCAGGCGGATGCGCTGAAGGGCCGGCTCTCGTCACCAGGGAGCGCATATCCTTTCTGGGCAACGTGAATCCTGAGACGGGCGTGGTCGTCGATCCATCCCACGAGCTTTGCGGCAGATCAATCGCAGGAGCTGTTCTCATATTTCCGGGCGGCAAGGGCTCCACAGTCGGGTCCTATGTCATCTACCAGCTCAGGAAGCGGGGCCTGGCTCCGGCTGCGATGATCAATCTGAGATCTGAGCCGATAGTGGCTGTTGGAGCCATTATAAGCGATATCCCACTTGTCGACAGGGTCCCGGAGTGGATCCTTGATGTGAAAGACGGTACCTGGATAGTAGTCGATGCGGGAAGAGAGGTGGTGGTGCTTCCCGATGGATCGGTGTAACAAGCGCTCTTACCATGAGAGAATGAGATGATGGTCAGCCTCCGGTCTCGGGGCGTTTGGACGAAACTAACATTGCATCAAATCTTTCATCATTCGCTCGTATCCATCTGATAACCTGCCCGAAGCGAGACCAGTCATGCTATGCGCTCGTTTCGACTTATAGTATTCCGCATAAATTGATATAATATTTCGTATTACATAAAACCATCTATGAAGTAGGACCTGTCCAGTAGTTTTTAAATGGATTTACATGAAGCAGAGGTGTCCGAATAAGGAAGAAGTGCTCATAACAATCAGCATCCTCAAGCCTCGAATATCTGGCTTCGGAACTCTTATTCGGACAGGTCCCATGAAGAGACGCAAAGGACTATATCTTGCATCGAAGGCCTGGCGAGCGAATGTGTCCATTCAGCAACCGGTTTCCATGTACTTCAAGTTGAATACATAATCAAGATTTTAACAATCTCTGCCGTCGCATGCGGGGTTTACTGTGACTCTGCTCGTGAGCATCCAGGTATTTCACAGGTTGAGTGATATCAGCAACCGGTGCTGAATACAAAAACAGGGGGATTGGCTTCATCCGAAGAGCGTGCCCATCCCTGCCTCTGCCGACTCCTGCTCCTCCCGGAAGGCATTTATGACCGACTCTGCCTCGTCGCCTTCGAGCAGCCTGGCAGGAGTGTCCGCGAGCAGCTTTCTGGCCTCCTCCACCAGATCGTCCCTCGCCTTGATGTAAAGCAGGAACCCCTCCTTATCGAACCCCACAGACCTGGCCTCGCGAACTATCGGCCCGAGCCTCTTGAAGAAGTCCTGATCCAGAACCTTTTTCATAACAGCATTTCCAGCCATATCGTAGTAGTAAGCAAGCTCCATTCAAATCACCTACAGGGCCTCCATGGCCCTCCTGAGGCACTCAGTGCATCTGTCCATGAGAGATGCTGCCTCCTCGATCGCCTTAGCGGCCTCTGGGCTTATCTCATTTATCTGTTTTGCTCGGTCCCTGAAGCTCCTGCTGTGGCTCTCGTTGTGCTCAATCCAGTGCTCAAGAAGATGCTCTGCCTCGTGTCTGTTCATAAAACCACCAACTCAGGCTCAGAGCAGACAGATTTAAAGGTTTGTGTGAATCTGTAATCGCTGAGATCACATAACAGCGATCCACAGCATGCGAGCCTCGGCCACTCCAGTCTTCAGTCCGGAGCAGTTGATGCATAAAGCTTCCCGTAGGGCCGGCTCGATCTGGGCGAGAGCTTTGTCCATTCGGAGTCAAGAATACAATCCACATCGAGCGAGAGATCTGGGAAGCGCTCGATGAACGCGGAGATTTGACTGCCAAGGATCTCCGTATCAGCATCGTCTGGCCTGGAGATGAGAACATGACTGTTGACCTGCTCCTCTCCGATCTCTCCCCTGATGTATATCACACCACCGTGCATTCCGCTCCCGATGAAGCTGGCAGTGTGTGCTCCGTACAGGCCCAGAAGTATGACGACGCCGCCTGCCATGTACTCTCCGAGGAAGTCCTGGGATGTTCCGCCCACGACGATCACAGGCCTCTTCTGATCATGCTCCTTCATGTGAAGTGCTGATCTGTAGCCGACATCGCCCTTCACGAATATCCTTCCACCGCGCATCGACATCCCTGTGACATCTCCCGACCGCCCCTCTACCACGATCTCCCCGGACGCCATCGTGTTCCCCACACCATCCTGGGCGTTTCCATGGACCACTATCCTGTGTCCGAAGAGAAACGCCCCTAGGTCGTTTCCTGGGGTGCCGTGTATCTCGATGGTCATGACCCGCCGCTGTGGCGAGTATAGCCGCGTGCCGATGTACCTCTGGCCGCACACGTTTCTGAGAACAGCTCTCTCGTATCCGGAGAGCATCAGATCCCTGAGAAGGCTGTTCAGTTCCCTGGTATCCATATGCGAAGCATCGATCTCAATCGCGCTTTCATTGGATGTGCGGCCGTACGATACCTCAAGCTGTACTTCCTCCATCCGCTCTCACTCCCCCGCACCCTTTATCCCAAGCACATCGAGCTCCCACTCGTGCAGTCCTATTCCCCTCAGCTGATCCCGGTTTCCTCTGAGGCTCTCTATGGCGTTGATCCCCATTCCGCCGAGCATCTCCTTGATTTCATGAGACCATGCTGAGAGAAGGTTTACGAGCCTCCGCGAGGCATCGTCGACATTCAGTCTCCTCATCAGTCCCGGATCCTGGGTGCATATGCCCCAGCTGCATCTTCCTGTGTGACATCTCTGGCAGAGCGTGCATCCCATCGCGATGAGTGCAGCTGTGCCGATGTAGACAGCATCAGCGCCAAGCGCGATCGCCTTTACCACATCAGCGCTGCATCTTATACCACCACCGGCTATTATCGAGCACCGCTCCCTTATCCCCTCATCCCTGAGGCGGCGATCCACAGACGATATGGCGAGCTCTATGGGTATCCCGACATTGTCCCTTATCACCTTGGGCGCAGCTCCTGTGCCGCCGCGCACGCCATCGATCGCCAGAATATCCGCGCCTGCTCTCACGATGCCGGATGCTATGGCGCTGATGTTGTGAACCGCGGCCACCTTTACTATGACCGGCTTCTCGTAATTCGTTACCTCCTTTATCGCTGAGATCAGCATCTCCAGATCCTCTATTGAGTATATGTCGTGATGGGGCGCGGGCGATATCGCGTCCGTCCCCTCAGGGATCATCCGCGTGGCTGCAACATGCTGGGAGACCTTCTCGCCTGGAAGATGTCCGCCTATGCCCGGCTTCGCACCCTGACCTATCTTTATCTCAACAGCAGCAGCGCAGTTCAGGTACTCAGCATCTATTCCAAACCGACCCGATGCCACCTGTACGATCGCGTGTTTTTTAAACTGTGACTTCATTTCAGATGGCATTCCCCCCTCGCCAGTGTTGAAGAAGGTGCCCGATCTGGATGCAGCGATCGCAAGCGCCTGAAACGCATTGTAGCTTATGGCACCGTAGGACATCGCCGAGAAGAGTACAGGAGTCTCCACCATCAGGAAGGGATCTGTGGCTGTATCGGTATCGCTCCTCAACGAGAGCCTGTCCGGCTTCGATCCCAGAAATGTCCGGAGCTCCATCGGCTCCCTCAGGGGATCTATGGAGGGGTTTGTGACCTGGGATGCGTTGAGAAGCATGTGATCCCAGTAGATCCTGAACGGCTTATCGCTACCGCAGCCAGTCAGAAGAACCCCACCGCTCTCCGCCTGCCTCTTGATATCCTCGATCCTCTCGCGCGACCATGACGCATTCGGTCTGTAGAATGAGGGGGCGGGGCGTATCTCTATCGCGCCCTTCGGGCAGAATACAGCACACCTCTGGCAGCCAGCGCATCTGTAGCTGTCTGATATCATCTTATCCTTTGAGACATCGTATGTGTGCGCCCCGAACGGGCACTGGTGCTCGCATGCCCTGCATCTATCACACTCTTCGCTTCTGGAGATGGTGAACTCAGGCAGCACCAGCGATCTCATGCTCCAACCTCCCCTCAAACATCCCGTCAATCTCGCAGACGACCGGCTCCCCGCCTCTTGGAGACCAGACAGAGTCGAGAGATGGCGATATGAGCCTCACAGACGCCTCCTCTGAGGAGATGTAGAACATATCCCCCCTTGTGGCCACAGTGAGCGGGCGGAGCCTTATCCTGTCTGTGAGGCCGATCATCCTTCCGCTCTGGGCCACGATCACCGCAAACGGGCCGTTCATGAGAAGCGGGGCGTAGATCCTCCTGAGAGCGGTGAGCAGTTCCCTCTTTCTCACATCCATCCTGTCTATGGTCTCCCATGTTGGCGGGGCGAGGATCTTCGCCACGATCTCCATGGGGAGATCCTGTCTTCTCATGAGAAGATCGACAGCGTATGCCAGGACCTCTGTATCGGTATGGAGCGTGCATTTGTATCCCAGCATCTCCAGGTACCATCGATTTGTCCCGTATGAGGATATCTCTCCATTGTGCACCACAGTGGTATCGAGCAGCCCGAATGGATGCGCCCCTCCCCACCAGGCCTGGCTGTTAGTCGGGAATCTCCCGTGCGCAGTCCAAAGATACCCCCTGTAAAGCCTGTCCAGCATGAAGTACCGCCCGATCTCCTCCGGATATCCAACACCCTTGAAGCAGCCCATGTTCTTACCCGATGAGAATATGTATGCGTTATCGATTGCTGAGTTGACATGAATCACCTTTCTTACGACATACTCATCATCCGGGAGATCGATATCCTCACCGTGCTTTGATGGCGAGAGGAAGTACCGCCAGAGAAGGGGCGGATCTCTGACATGGACGTCATCGCTGTGCGGAATCTCCTCATCATGCACCACATCGAAGTTCCTGAGTAGAAACTCCTCAGCTGCTCTCTTCGCCTCCCTCTGGGCCCTGGCATCTCCTGTGAACATGAGATGGAACGCATAGTATTCCCTGAACTCAGGGTAGATGCCGTAGGCTGCAAATCCCCCTCCAAGCCCGTTGCCCCGATGATGCATGCTCGCCATCGCCCGGATAACGCGCTCGCCTGTGAACCTCTCGCCGGCTCTGCTCATCGCCCCGAAGATGGAGCAGGCGCAGATCTCCTTGCTGTAAAGCTTCTGTCTCCTGACAGACATGACAACCTCTCGCGACTCAAAATCCATCAATCAGCTGCGCCTGGAGGAGCTTTATATCTATTTGAGAATATTTCATAAATTTTATGAACAAAACGCAGAGCGGTTTCAGTGTGCAGTGCCATCAACGGAAATCGTATCCCTCAAGGACGCGCGAGGCTGGGGGTCGAGGAACATCAGAGGGGTATTCAGCGTGATGAGGGCTTCTGTAATCTGAAACAGATCCAGAAGATGCGATCTGTCTGGCAGCGGATCCGGAGCAGTGATTGTCATCAGGTTAGGGGATGTATGAGCGGGTAGGAGAGTGGGGGTTCAGTGTGGATCACAAAACAGAACGGTTACCCGCTCAGAGCCTAGGATATGCTGGCAGTATTTATAGCTTGCTGTTTATGGGCAGCGCATGTCCGTTGAGAAAAAATGTGCTCCTGATCGTCAAAGAGTGTTTTGGGTCTAAGTGGTTGAAGGCATGACATGGGAGTTCAACATCCCCGGTTTGGACGAAACCGACCCGCACCTCATTCTGATACGCCTCTGCTGTCATGTGCTCGAATCACTGAATAGATCGCTCTTATCCATTTGATGAATTGCCCGAAGGAGCAGGGGTCATGCTGCGCGTTCGTTTCGACTTACCTTCAACGTAGTCGAAGGCGTTTCGACTTCGTCGAAACCTTTCGACGTAGTTGAAAGTGTGGCGAATGAATGAGTGCTTTCAGAGACCACACTGCATGCTCTACAAGTTGCTACGCACATAAGAGCGAATGGAATTTCAGGAATCAGCACTCATTGGAGATCACCAATCCCGCGATGTCACATGCTGCCGGGTCCAGTGATCTGAGTACACAACCTGCTGTCAAATGCGGGATTTCCGGGCTGCAGCACACCGATTATCTACGAGTAATGACGCTCTCTTCTGAAAAACAGCATCGATCGTCGCATTCTGTCCCGGCCTGCCCAAAGGGGAGGATCCGGGCCGGAGGTATGCACCGGCCAGAGGGTCTGTTTTCACTCCCCCTGTGCCTCTCTCTTCGCCATCTGCACGCGCTGCTTGGTCGTGTATCCTGTCGCCCTCTCGAGGAACTTCCTGAACCTGCGATTTGTGTCCATGATCATATCGTCAGGGGCGCCTGGGAGTGACTCTGTCCGCACATTCAGCTTCTTATTCTCTATCCAGATCTGGCAGCTCTTCAGGGCGCCGTAGCTGAGCGTGATCCTCTCGCCGTTTCTGGTAATTCCCGATGAGAATATCTCCTTCAGTATCCCCTCTATCCTCTCCATGTCGGCAGTGTAGCCTCTCTTGAACGTGTACTCCATGATTCGATGGAGATCTCCTATGGTAATTAGATCTTGCCGTCTAACAGCAGGGAGCCTGGTTCCCTCCGATCGTGAAGTACTCTGTCAGGACCTTCCTGAAGTCCACGATCACGTCCACCTTCCACGTCCCGGGGAGGTTCGCCACGTCCTCTCCTTTTATCCGGAGGCCGCTCCATATGCAGGAGCTCCACATGCCGGCAGGTCCATCTATGGCGGGTATCACACCGAAGCTTCTCCTGTACACGCGCATGTTCGGCGAGTACCATCTCCATTCCACAGTATGCGCCCTCTGGTCCCTCCAGACCTTGAGCCAGCACACCGCCTCCACATCATCCTGAGTGAATGTATATGTCCTCGACTGCGGCACGCCGCCCGGGCTCACCTTTGTGGTCATGGTGTGCTCACTCAAGGGAAAATAGAGCGGATGCGCATGCGCGCAGGCTGTCAGGACAGATGCCACAAGCACGATCAGGATGCCAAGCCTCATCAAACATCTGACCCCAGAATGGGTTTTGGATACACTCATCAGTTCATCCCCTTCATTGCCTTGAAAAAGTATAAACACACCAAGTATTTTAAAATTATGTTTTGAGTGGCCGGCTGGATCAGAATGTGTACAGATAATTATAATATTAAAATAATATGAATCTGTTAACCCGTCTCTCAGACTCCCGCATATCAGGCACACGATGGGGGTACTGTCACCGGAACGCATGTAATCTTTGATCTTAGAAGCGCATGAGTGCGCGGTACTGGAAACTCGACATGCGACCGGCAGAGGAGCGCCTGAAGAAGCTTCGTTATCCTCCGTATCACATGCTCTCAGGCGCCTCTATTCCGAGAGTGTCGAGGGTTGCGCTCAGGGCGTTCCTTGATGCCCTCACCAAGGCGAGCCGTGCGTTCCGGAGCTCGTTGGGTCTTGCATCCAGCACCGGATCGTACCGGTAGAAGAGGTTGAACCTCTCCGCCAGCTCCCTTGCATAGGTCGCGAGCTGATGCGGCTTGAGCTCCCTGGCAGCCCTGTCTATGACCAGATCGAACTCTGCTATCTTCTTTATCAGGGCGATCTCGTAATCATCTCTCAGAAGCCCGGGATCGAACTCATCGATATCTCCTGCTCTCTTTAGAATGCTGCACGCCCTGGCATGCGAGTACTGTATGAACGGGGCGGAGAGCTTCTCGAAGTCGAGAGCCGTCTTCCAGTCGAACATTGTCGCCTTGTCTGCGGATACCCTCACAATATCGTATCTCACAGCGCCAACAGCCACCTTTCCGGCCACCTCCTTCCTGAAATCGTCATCCATCTCGGGCCTTCTCTTTGTGACCTCTATATAGGCCTGCTTCTCGACCTCATCGAGCAGCTCATCAGCAGAGATGAACTTCCCGCGGCGTGTTGACATCGATCCATCTGGAAGAGAGACAAACTCGAATATAACAACCTCAGGCTCCTTTATACCGAGAATCCGCAGCGCTGTGCGGAGCTGAGCTGATACCAGCTTGTGGTCTGCTCCAAGCACCTCTACAACCCGCTCGTAGTTCTCCGCCTTCCATTTATGGTACGCGAGGTCCCTTGTTGTGTAGAGGGTTGTCCCGTCCGCCCTTCTTAGGACCAGGCTCTTCTCAAAGCCCTCCTCGCTCAGGTCCAGCTGCAGAGCACCATCCTTCAGCACGGTTCTTCCGGTCCTCTCCAGCATCTCCAGGATCTCATCGACAGAGCCATCCCACACGAACTCCGACTCCCACTTGTAGGAGTCGTGATGGATGTTCATCCTGTGGAGCGTGCTCTCGATGCCTGAGATGGCGTACTTCGCTGCGCGCTGGAACTTCTCCACGATCTCCGGGTCTCTGGACTCATAGCGCCTCATGAGCTCGTCCACCTCTGCGGCGAGCTCGGGCCGTTCGTTCATGATCCTGTGAGCTGCGATGTAGACACGCGCTATCGCATGGTCAGGCTTGGATCCATCAAGAGCGAGGTGATCGCATCCCCAGACCACCATTGCGGTCTGCCTTCCCATATCGTTCACGTAGTACTGCGCCTCCACACTGTAACCGGCACGTCGGAGTATCCGGACGATGGTATCCCCGATCACGGAGTTTCTTATGTGCCCGACATGAAGCGGACCATCGGGGTTCGCGGATGTGTGCTCGACGATGACCGAGCCAGACATCCTTCCCCTCCATGCATCCTCACCCTGGGCCCTCACAACAACATCGTCCAGAAAACTGCGGCTCATGTAGAAATTTATGTAGGGGCCCACAAGCTCCGCGCGGTCAACCCAGCGGGACGGGGAGCCCATGGCGCTGTATATCTCTGCTGCAATATCCTTAGGGCTCTTCTTCAGCGCAGGCGAGAGCCTGAACGCAACCGTCGTGGAGAGGTCTGCATGCGGGCTCAGATCAAGGCTGTTCTCCAGTGAGATGCTCAGGCCGCAGCGATCGAGACCCTCTTTCAGTATCCCCTCGACCTCGCTCATGAAATCCAGAAACATGTGAACACCATCTAGCAAGAATCTTGGAGAGCAATGCTAATGGATATAAGCATTCCGTCGCGGCATCTGAATGGAGGTGAGCAGCAACAGCTCCTCCGCCTGTTCAGAGTGCCGGTGCTTTTGGGGGAAGTCTATATCTGGAGGGAGATTCTCAGTACCATGGGGGATTCGATATGAGATCATGGACAATTCTCGCCATGCTCCTTCTCACACTCTCGTCCTGCGCAACCGCAGGGGATAGCGCGAAGGAGGTCGTGGCCACAACCGCGATAAGCCTGCCGGTCGACTCTGTGACGATCTATCAGGACGGGCTTGTATTCGTAAAGCGGACGGGCAGCATGGATCTGACGGAGGGCATACACAAATTCGTTGTAGACCTTCCGGAGAATGCTGATACGAGCTCTGTTCTGTTCCTTGTCACAAACTCCTCGCTGGAGCGGATAGTCTACGACAGGATGCCTGTGTACACCATGAACGTCTCATCAACTGCAAGGCAGAGCTTCCTGCTGAGCTACCTGGTCAGAGATGGGGGACACTGGGCTCCAAACTACTACATACACCTCCTCAACGATTCGATGCTCTTGACCGCAAACGCCCTCATAAACGTCGATCTCAGGGAGGACCTGAAGAACGTTCAGATCAGGCTCGTGGCGATGCCTGAGAAGGAGATCCCGATTCTGATGAGGGCCCCGGCCCCGACTGCAGCCAAAGCTGAGGAGATCTCCATGTATGATATCGCCGCAGGTGCTCCAGCAGGCGAGCTCGAGACGCTCTTCGTATTCGTTCTGGAGAACAGGACGGATCTTGTTGCCGGGAAATCGATAGGACTGCCTCTCTTCGAGGATCTGGCCCCTGCCTGGCGGGTCTACACGTGGGATGCCTATTACAATCCTGACGGGCCTGCGAGGGAAGAGATAAGGGCAAACAACACAGCCGATCATCCGTGGCCAGATGGGAACGCGCAGGTCTTCAGGGATGGTGAGTATGTGACCACCCTCAGCATGCCATACACTGCAAAAGGGGCCAACGTGTCCCTGAGCCTGGGGCCATCTGCTGATCTCAAGCTCTCGAAGAAGCTCATGGACTACAACATCACTGAAAACATAGTCTCCATCGGAAACGGCACCGCAAAGGTGACCACGGAGAACTGGTCGTACCAGCTCGAGATCAAATCCAACACCGATAAGGAGCTGGATCTCGAGGTTAAGGATACCATACCGATGGAGGCGAAGGTGACCGATGTCTCCCCTGAGCCATCAGAGATGACTGCCACGCTCCTCAAATGGAACCTCAAGGTGGCACCAAGAGAGGAGATGAAGATAAGATATGCATACAGAGTTGTGACCGTGGAGACCATCGACAGGTGATGAGCTCATCCCCTGTGAGCTCACAGGGGATGATCCATCCTCTTTTGCGGTCGTTTTCTGGGTGCTGGATCTGCTGCGGTCTCGTGTGCTCATATCAGGTACAGAATCATGCTCAGGAAACCGATCTGCACCTGGGTTTCGGCCGGTTCCTCGATTCGACATCTGCATCTCAGCCGCGCATCCTACGGAAAGCTCTATACGGTATGCTGGAGGAAGGTCTGAGCGAATGTCCCTGCTGGAGGTCAGATCGGTATCAAAGGTCTTCGATGTCGATGGAAAGACCATGGAAGTACTTCGAGACATAAGCATGTCCGTGGATGAGGGCGAGTTCGTATGCTTCATAGGCCCATCTGGATGCGGCAAGACAACGCTGCTCAGGATAATCGCAGGTCTCGAGTTCCCGTCGTCTGGAAGTGTGCTGCTCGATGGAGCCCCCATAAGAGGTCCTGGGCCTGAGAGGGGCATGGTCTTTCAGGAGTACTCGCTTTTTCCGTGGCGCACAGTTCTGGACAACGTCGCGTTCGGCCCCGAGATCCGGGGGGTTCCCAGGGAGGAACGCTACCGCCTCGCAAGAGAGTACCTGAAGATGGTCGGGCTGGAGCGGTTTGAGAGCAGGTACCCGCATGAGCTCTCTGGAGGCATGAAGCAGCGGGTCGCGATTGCGAGGGCTCTTGTCAACAATCCCAAGGCACTGCTCATGGACGAGCCGTTCGGAGCGCTGGACGCGCAGACCAGAAATGTGATGCAGTCAGAGCTCCTCAGGATCTGGGAGCAGGAGAGAAAGACTATCATATTCGTCACGCACAGTGTTGACGAGGCGATATACCTAGGAGACAGGATCATCGTCTTCTCTGCCAGGCCGGGCAGGGTGAAGGAGATCATAGGCATAGATCTGCCCAGGCCGAGGAAGAGGACCAGCCTTGAGGTCAACAGGATCAGGGACAAGATACTCCAGGATCTCAGAACCGAGATCAAGATCTGAACTGCGAGTGGATGCTGAGAATGAGAAGCAGAAGCGCGAGCTGGATGGAGCTGCCCAGAAGGGTCGTCGCAGGCGCTGGAGCTCTGGCGGATATCGGAGATGTCTGTGTGGATCTCCGCCTCTCCGGCAGGGCGCTTGTCATAACAGGTCCACAGACCCGATCAGTGGCTGGAGACAATCTCGCAGCGCGTCTAACAGAGCGCGGCTTCGAGGCAGAGGTTGTGATCACAAGGGACTCCAGGCCGGCCGAGGTCGATCGGGTGAAGTCAGCCGCCCTGGACTTCAAGGCGGATTTCCTGATAGGAGCGGGCGGCGGGAGATCTATAGACATAGCAAAGCTCGCCGCATTCCATCTCGACATACCGTATCTCAGTGTCCCAACTGCAGCATCTCACGACGGGATCGCCTCAGCGATGGCATCGCTCAACATGGACGGCGAGACGAAGTCCATTCCAACCCGCGCGCCTCTTGCGATCATAGCCGACACGGGGATAATATCCAGAGCCCCTCCGAGGCTGATGTCAGCTGGATGTGGAGATATAATATCGAACTACACCGCGATCCTCGACTGGAAGCTCGCGAAGAGGCTCAGGTGTGAGGACTACAGCGAGTATGCGGCTGCACTCTCGAGCATGACCGCGAGCATGGTCGTCGATATGGCTCCGGGCATCAAGCCAGGACATGAGCCATCGGCGAAGATAGTGGTCCAGGCGCTGATATCCAGCGGTGTTGCGATGAGCATAGCTGGATCATCCAGACCTGCGAGCGGCTCGGAGCACATGTTTGCGCATGCCCTGAACAGGATCGCTCCCGGACGGGGGCTCCACGGCGAGCTCTGCGGCATCGGGACGATCATAATGATGTATCTGCACGGCGGGGACTGGAGGATGATCCGGGAGACGCTCCAGGTCCTCGGCGCGCCAACATCAGCACATGAGCTGAAGATACCGGAGGATGTGGTGGTCGAGGCCCTGACCCAGGCGCACACGATCAGGCCCGAGAGGTACACGATACTCGGCAATGGGCTGACATCAGATGCAGCAAGGGCGGCTGCAGAGACAACGAAGGTGATATGATAATATGACTATTACTCAGGAGGTTAAAATATGGCTGAGCCGACAACTCAGATCACCCTGATAGGAACAAAGCTCGCAACGATCGGCATGGAGTTCATATTCAACGGACCCACGCCGGAGTGCGAGAGCTGCAAGCTCAGAAACACATGCATGAACCTCGAGCCCGGAAGGAGGTACAGGATACTGGGAATAAAGGGGGAGCTGGTCCATGACTGCCCGCTGCATGAGGAGGGTGTGCGCGCTGTTGAGGTTACAGAGAGCCCCACGATCGCGGCCATGGATGCACGCAAATCGTTTGCCGGATCGAAGATAATCTACGAGCCGATCGATTGTGATGCGACCGATTGCAGGATGTACGACATATGCCACCCCGCCGGGCTCAAGAGGGGCGACAGATGCACGATAGTGGAGGTCGTTGGAGAGGCACCGGAGGAGTGCGCGAAGGGATACACGCTGAAGCTCGTCGAGCTGAGGCGCTGAGGGCGACCTTCTCGAGAAATGTCTTCATACCGGTCACTGACCTCTGCAGAAATGCCTGCGGGTACTGCTCTTTCAGGCGTGATCCGGATCGCGCCAGGGTGATATCAAGAAGTGAGGCTCTGAGGTTGATGGAGCGCGCGCAGAGCGCAGGCTGCTCAGAGGCACTCTTCACGATGGGAGACAGGCCCTGGGAGGTGCGCGGCAACCGGCTGGAACTCCTGGAGTATCTCATCGAACTCTGCGAGCTCGCCCTGGAGAGGGGGCTTCTCCCCCATACCAACGCAGGCATCCTCACCCGCGAGGAGCTGGAGCTTCTGGCGCCCTACAACGCGTCCATGGGCCTGATGCTTGAGAGCACAGCGCATCTTAAAATCCATGAGAGATCTCCGGGGAAGAGACCTGAGGTGCGTATCAGGACAATATCCGATGCAGGCGAGCTCAGGATACCATTCACCACCGGCATACTCGTGGGAATTGGCGAGAGTCCCGAGGACAGGATGAGATCGCTTGAGGCAATCGCAGAGCTCCACAGAAAATACGGCCACATACAGGAGGTCATAATCCAGCCGCTGGATCCCAAGCCCGGGACTGAGTCAGAGGGCATGCAGCCTCCTGCCATGACTGAGATGGTGGAGCTCGTCTCGATTGCCAGGAGGATCCTCCCGCCGGAGATTTCCATTCAGGTGCCCCCAAACCTCGTGGATCCAGTTCCGCTGTTGAGAGCCGGTGCTGATGATCTCGGTGGGATCAGCCCCGTGACTCCTGACTGGATCAATCCGGAGAGGAGATGGCCTGAGATTCATGAATTGAGAGGGGTCATGCTCGTGGAAAGGCTGCCGGTCTACCCGAGATACGTGAAGCTCGGATGGTACGGCAGCAGGACGAAAGATATCGTAAGGCAGCTCGCAGATGAGAGCGGGATGAGAAAGGCCGGAGCGGGTTTCATGTCCGCATGAAGGCCTTCCCTGCAGAAAAGCACCCACGGGCCCGATGTATCACATATCGGGCGAAAAACCCGCCTGCACACAGTTCCATTTTCATACAGAGCACTCCACAGGGCTGTGCACGGTCGCTTTCTCTCCTGAGTCTCAGGGAATCTCTCAGCGATCGCGCAAGCTCAGTGGGCCTTCTGGAGTTATGCGAATGACCGCCACTTCTCTCATCCTCTCCCTGAGCACGCCCTCCTCAACGGTCCACGGGTTGAAGCCGTGGATGAATCCACTCAGTCCGCCGTTCTTCAGTATCTGGCGCAGCGCTGCGAATCTCTCATCATCATCTGTGACCTCCTCCGCCTGCCCTCTGATCCTCCCATCGGGAAGCATGACCTCAAGCTGCGGCTCTGCCAGGAGGTTCAGATACCAGGCGCCCTGCGACCTCTCGCCACGGTAGCAGTAGACTCTCCCGTTCATGATGGCGTAACCCACAGGCGTGTACCGCGTCCTTCCCGTCCTCCTGCCCTTCAGGATGAGCACCATGACACGGCCTGTCACGGGATTTGAGACTACGCGCCCCAGGCCGATCCTGAAGGCCGGAAGAACGAAAAAGCTGTTCAGGAGCCGGAAGAACAGCCTGTATATCCACGCGCGCATCTGTCCACAGGCTAACCCTCTATCAGCCTGACCTCGATCCTCTCCCCTCTCTTGAGCCTGTTCAGCATCAGTCGTGCGATCTCCGATGATTTTGCGATTCTTATGTCGCCACGCCTCCCGATCGTAGCCGTGAACACAGGCTCGCTCCCCACGAAGACCTCCGCGCTCGCTCCAGCGCCGGCACCCACCCAGAGTATGAGATGCCTGTCGCTCTCCTCCACCCTGGGGGTTATGACGTCCGGCTCCTCTCTACGTCCGCGTATGTCTATGTGCATTCCAAGCGCTCGCTCTATCTGCTCTATGTTCCGCCCCGCCTTTCCGATGACCCTGGGGATCTGGGACTCAGGAACCGTGACGACCATGCTGCTGTCTGAGATCATCTCGACCTCAAAAGGGCCTCTGACATGATGCGCGAGCTCCTTCTCGATCTCCTTGGAGGCGAGACGCCATACCGGCTTCTTTCCGGGCTTTGTTACAGGCATCACCACGATCTGGTCGCCATAGCTGTACATCTCGTACTCCACAGCCCCGGTCTCGAAGTCCCTCACGACCACGACGGGTCTGGCTAGATCTGCCTCGACCATGCCGGTAGGCACCTTGACAACAAACTCCACATCGAGTAGCTTTGTGACCTCGCCGCGCTCTATGAAGACCACGGTATCCACGACCTGGGGGATCATGCCCAGCTCCACCCTGCCGAGAAGCCTCTGGAGCGCATCTATCGGCTTGTTGGCATGGACCACCCCGATCATTCCAACTCCGGCGAGCCGCATGTCCGCGAAGACCACGAAGTCCTGGGTCTTTCTGACCTCGTCGTAGATCGTGTAATCAGGCCTGACCAGGAGGAGTATCTCCGACGAGGCCTCCATCGATCCCTCGAGCGGTCCGTACTGCGTCACCTCAGGAGGCACCTGGAGGTCCCTGGGCGACTCCATGGTCTTGACGATGTAATTGCACTTCAGCAGGTACTCGGCTATGCCTGCTGCAAGCGTCGACTTGCCCGAGCCGGGAGGACCCGCAATCAGAATGCCCCTCTGGCCTTCGCTCAGCCTCGCCTTGAGCTCGTCTGCGTGTTTGTAAGAGTCGAGATCGACCTTTGCGACAGGCCTGACCGCTGTTATCTCAAGACCATCTGAAAAGGGTGGTCTGGTTATTGCGATGCGCATGGGCCCGAGCTGCACAACTGTGGCCCCGTTCTTCTCTATCTCTATGTACCCCTCGGGGTCGAGCTTTGCCCGCTCGATGATCTCCCTGGCCATCTCGCGCAGGTCCTTCTCCCTGATGGGCTTGTCATCGAGCTTCACAAGCTTGAACGCGCCCACCGCGCCACGCTTGGCCATCGGGATCGCGTCCTCCTTGAGGTGAACGGAAAGCGTGTCCTCTGTGAAGAACTTCTCTATGCTTAGCTTCTTTATCTCATCCCTCTCCGGTCTTATGTACTCCACATCCAGTCCCATGGCCTGAGCTACCTTGTACTGAATTGTATCGCTTGTAAGAAACGATGCGCCCAGCTCCAGGGCGACATCCCTGATCATGGCATCGATCTCGCCGCCGCCAGCGAGCTTGATCTGATCCAGATCAGGCCTCACACCCACGTACTCAAGCTCTATCTTCCCGGCCTTTGCGAGCTCCGAGAGGCGCCTCAGCTCCTCGAGCCCCTTTATCCCGATCTCGCGCCCGTGGTTCGCCTGAGCCTCGAGCTCAGCGACAACCGCTTCCGGTATCACGATTCTCCTGCCGGCGAGCGCGCCGGACTTGACCCTGGCCGAGATCCTGCCGTCGATGACGACGCTTGTATCAGGTACCACACAGTCTTTCATCGTCCGAAACATCCTTCTTTTTATCAATCAGATTCTTTTCCACTTTTATATCGGTGAAATTCAAATATAATATTTTCTGCACAGGACGTGTCCGAATAAGGATTCGCTCTTATCCATATGATAACTTGCCCATAGAAGCACTGCTCCTGCCATGCATTCTGGGTGAATGAATAAGTGCGTTCAGCAACCACACTGAAGACCTCCAAGTTGCCAAACACATAAGAGCGTAAGGATTAAGCGTCTCCGACTTCCAAAAGCAGTGGGCTCCGAATTTCTGGCTGTTATTTTATTCGGCGCTCTTATGGTGTTTAGCAACTTGGAGGTTGCGCAATGTGGTTGCTCAAAGCACCCGTTCACGCTCGAGGGAGCGCATGCATGACTGGTGCCTATTCAGGCGAGTCATGAGATGGATAAGAGCGTTATTCAGATGGCTCCTCTGCACATATGCGGCACGAAAATGCGGCGCATGGAGAGTGCAGTCGCCCTTGCATCTCAGCGTGGGCTTGAATGTGCATGGCAGCAGGAACCGATCTGAGGAATATCACATGAAGCATGAAGATCTGGATGATGCAGTTACATTACCACGCATATGCTGTCCCCTCGCCACAGCTCCAGTCCTGTTATAGACCTTGCTGGATGATGCAATTACCAGGCATATACTCTCCCGGCAGATCGTCCTATGCTTGAGCAGATAGCAACCTTTATCTCCCCATAACCCCTGGCTATGACCATGATATCCAGATCCGTAACGGTCATCTCAATTCTGTTAATTGCATCGGGGCTGGTGCATGCTGTGAGTGTGCCCACCGAGAATCTCCCCGCGGGATTCAGGCTGCTGGGCGTGATCGATGCGAACACCACAGGAGTGAACATATCCGAGGAGATAAGCGACTTTTACGGCGCGAGGGACATCGGCAGTGTGAGTGATGTATCCATCGGTAAATACATCTGGGGAGAGATGGGCGTGGACTACGATGCCAAGATAACGATACTCTCTCTGAAGGACGACGCATATGCAAGGGCAGCATACGAGAACTACAGGAGCAGGGAGGAGTTCAAGTACCCGCCCATTGAAGGGGTCGACAGGTTCGCAAATACCACCATAAATGGTCATGACGCCCTCGAGATAAGAGACAGGGTAATGGATCTCCGGGGCACATCGATAAGGTTCCTGTACCTCTGGACCAACAGCAGCAGCGTCGTGCTCGTTGAGGGCAACGGCTCGCGGGAGAGCAGCATGGCGCTTGCAGCCGCAACCGGCATGTGAGCTGCTGGCAGAACTGCAAAACATTTCTTTTTGTAAAAGCTGAGATGGCGTTGAGATACCGTGCCTCATGTGCGCGGAAAGTACAGAGGGTGATGGAGCATGGATATAAAGTGGTTCGGGCATTCCTGCTTTCAGATAACAGATTCCATAGGAAGGACCGTTGTGACCGACCCTCCTGATGAGAGCGTCGGCTACACGCTCCCGCCGATCAGAGCGGATGTCGTTCTAGTGAGCCACGATCATTTCGATCACAACAACGTGGAGGCGGTGCTGGGATCGCCGATCGTGATAAAGCATCCTGGAATTTATAAAGCAGCTGGCATCGAGGTAAAGGGCGTTGCTACATACCATGACGATGCAGGAGGTAAATTGCGGGGCACGAACACTGTGTTCTGCTTCACCATGGATGACGTCAGGGTGTGCCACCTGGGCGACCTGGGGCATGTGCTCAATGACAGCGACGCGAGGGCGATAGGCGATGTGGACATTCTTCTCATCCCTGTCGGCGGGACATTCACGATAGACGCGCGCGGTGCTCTGACTGTAATAGACAAGCTCAGGCCGAAGCTCGTTATTCCCATGCACTACAGGACGCCGGCTCTGGCGTTCGATCTCGACCCTGTGGACAAGTTCCTGAAGGCAGCGAGAGGGAGGAAGGTTCTCGGGCCTGAGAAGCTTCTTCACGTATCCAGAGAGGATCTTTATCAGGAGAGGATAGCGCTCCTGGAGTACGTCTCGTAGGCCAGGGTTGTTGGGGCTCGGCCTCTTTACGGCCTTTGCTTTATAGGAACGCAGGCAGAAGACCCCTCCCATTCAGGATAGGTTTCGACTGTTTCAACTTCGTCGAAACGCAGGAAGCCCTGCCCCTTCAGGGGGGAGGAGGTCACGCGCTTTGGCCGGAGCACCCTGTGTTTACCGGATTCCAGGCGATGCAGGCAGATCGGCGAGGGATCACTCGAACTCTATCGTGCCTGGCGGTTTCGGGGTGATATCGTACACCACCCTGGATACCCCGGGTATCTCGCCTGTTATCCTTGAGGATATCCGCCTCAATGCATCCCAGGGGAGCTCGAGGACATCAGCCGTCATGGCATCTCTCGAGGTCACAGCCCTCACTGCGACAACCCAGCCGTAAACCCTGTTATCGCCCTTGACGCCTGTGGCCTTTCCGATAACAGCTGCGAACGCCTGCCATGGCTTGAATGAAGAGATCTCCTCCTCAACTATCGCGTTTGCGGTTCGCACGACCTCCAGCTTCTCCTTTGTTATCTCGCCAACGATTCTGACCGCGAGACCTGGCCCCGGATACGGCATCCTCTCGCTTATCTCCATCGGCAAGCCGAGCGCCCTTGCGACCTCCCTGACCTCGTCTTTATAGAGATCGCGCATCGGCTCTATTATCCCCTTGAACTCGATGTGCAGCGGCAGCCCGCCGACGTTGTGATGCGACTTTATCCCGCCCTCGGACTCGATCCTGTCAGGATAGATCGTGCCCTGGATCAGATACTCAGCCCCGACCTCGGATGCGACCTCCTCGAAAACCCTGATGAATGTCTCACCTATGATCTTCCTCTTCTGCTCCGGATCTGTCACTCCCCTCAACGCGTTCAGGAATCTCTCTGATGCATCCACTTTTATGAGATTGAGATGGCTGAAGAGCTCCACGATCCGCTCCGACTCGAAGCGCCTCATGAGACCGCTGTCGACGTAGACCGGTATCAGATTCTCCCCGAGAGCCCTGTGCGCAAGAACAGCACAGACGGAGCTGTCGACACCTCCTGAGAGGGCTATTATCGCCTTGCCCTTCACCTCACGCCGTATCTCATCTATTGCGTTGTCGATAAAACGCTGGACATCCATACTAAGGGCAGGATATCTCACCGGATAATAGGCTTGTGGTGGTTCAGGGTGTTTGCAGGCCGGAGAATCGCATTATTTGATCGAATGACCGGCTGTCTCTAAGTCTGGCTCGAACAGCTGAATGGCCATGGATCGGCGATCGCCAATGATCGTCAAGTGCTGCTGGCAGTGCAGACAGGGGCACACGATCGCTTCATCCCGATCGCCTTCCTCGCTGCAACCACGGGATCGCCGTAGAAGACGGGGTCGACCCGCTCGACGATATCTGCGGATACCTCCAGGAAGTGCCTCTTGTTCTCGATCGGTATCAGCGCGCACCTGGCGCCGTTGTCCATTCCCAGCTGAAGGGGCTCAGCAAGTGAGCGGACGGCCTTGATCCGTGAATTCTGTATATTTTATATCACCGTTTCCGATAACTACATGGCATAACTTTTATCTCATGCTTCTCGCATCTGGAAGCGATGGTCACCTACACGCTAGGGAATGTCACCGTTTATCCTGCTGCTGTCGTCAATGACACCATAGAGACAATAACAGCGCAGAGCAGCAACAGCTCCCTCACGGTGCTCTACAGCGCCCTGAGCAGGATAGATCCCATAGCCCTCATCGCAAACCTTGTAATAATAATTATAATCCTCATCGGGACACAGATCGCCGCAAAGATCGCGGATCGGATGCTTCAGAGGTACTTTTTGAGCTTTGCTGACCGGATGCTCAAGAACAACATACTCAGAGCGGAGCATGTCGAGGAGGAGCGGACCAGGACATTTCATATAATAATAAGAAGGATCGTGGTTGCGGCGATCTACCTGGCCGGCATTGCTCTGGTCATACTCCAGATCCCACAGCTTTACAGGATAGCTGTCGCGCTGCTCGCCGGCGCCGGCCTGGCAGGCCTGGCGATAGGCTTCGCAGCGAAGGATGCTCTTTCAAACCTAATATCGGGACTGTTCATAGCGGTCTTCCAGCCGATACGCGTAGGCGATTACGTCACCTTCCGCAACGACTACGGGTACGTGGAGGATATCACCCTGAGACACACAGTCATATGCACCTGGGATAAAAGGAGGATTGTGGTTCCGAACAGCGTGATCTCCACAGAGGTCATAGTCAACTGGTCCATGCGGGATCCGGTGTCGGTATGGACGGTAGATTTCCTGATACAGGATGCATCAAAGATAGACAGAGCAAAGTCGATAATTCTTGAGATTGCAAGGAGCCAGCCACACGTTCTGAAGGAGTTGGAGCTCAAGGTTCTTCTTGTGGAGAGCAGTAAGGATGGCGACAGGCTGCGCCTGTACTTCAACTCACCCAACAGGGATCTGGCTTTCGAGACAGGATGCCAGATACTGGAGGAGGCAAAGAAGATATTCATGAGAGAAGGGATAAGCTAGCCATCCATTTAGCCTCCTGCAGCTCTGCCTACACCGGTTTAAATAATATATATGAAATTTTATTGCACTGGGAAGTTTTGTTCCTGGCACAGGGAGAGAGGACGGCCCAAACAAATGACTGTAAAATAACACTCTTATCCATCTGATAACGTGCCTGAATAGGCACCAGTCATGCTATGCGAGCATGGCGAACGAATGAGTCCATCCAGCAACCGGCTTGCTGCTGAATACGTAAGAGCGAAAAATGATTGTTATTGAGAGTTGGCAGCGACCTGCATTTCCCGAGGGCTCGCGCACCTCAGTACAGTGCAGGACGTGGGCGGGCTTATCTTCTGAGTTCGGGATGGGTTCAGGAGTTTCCCCGCCGCTATGGC